>Ga0307982_1004539_pt1 | contig 10962 bp, 12 predicted proteins | sample OrgLakmetagen989_FD_201847 | JGI IMG/M metagenome (GOLD analysis project Ga0307982, IMG submission 201847) | Saline water microbial communities from Organic Lake, Antarctica - #989 | ecosystem: Environmental > Aquatic > Non-marine Saline and Alkaline > Saline | place: Antarctica: Organic Lake... | reverse complement strand
CCAGAGTCGAAGCGTTGGCAACAACCGCTTCACAAAGCTACGGTCGCCAAGCTCTACGACGACTGCAAAAAATTGCTGAAGGTAAGGAATCATTCTTGCATTGAATTCAAGCTATGGTGCACATGATTTTTTTACTGCGTGCATTAGCTTCAAGCAAAAGCTAATGCCCAGGGCGCGGCCTCTTCTACCGGCGCCGCTGATGATAAAGTTGCCAATACCCTCGAGATCACAGGCCCTCGCCCGTTTACGTACTCAAACCAGTACATGATGGTGGTGCGGGAGCATCAGCTCCTAACAGGTGTGTCAAGCAACAAGGCTTCACAGGCACACGCCTTGCTTGTTTGGGAGACTTGTGCGGAATACGAGCGCCAGGGCCACGGAAAGTAGGCCTTGACATGGGCAAGCTCCTCATGATTATTCCCACAAAACGTGCGCTCATCTTTGACAAGTGTGCCGCCTTTGACAATTGTATCCTCAAGCAGGACTGCACTAGAGCGTATGCCACCGCCTTTGTCAACCACGACGCGGGTCAAGGCGGCGGCCACAAAAACACGTAAGGCCTTGCTCCCTGATCCATACGCACCCTGCGATCTTCCTCTCTCGTTTTGCTCACACGCCCTCGAGGCAAAGGGGTGCTCTTGCTCAAAATCAAAGCTTTCCTCAAGCGCTCGGCTCGCGTCACCGTGTCTGTCGGGAAAGCCGCGCTGGATCTGGCGTCAGACCGGAAAGTTGGCGGCACGTGGCTAGCGGCACGCGCGGAGGCGCGGGCTGCCGCCCAGGTAGTGGATGCCAAAGCGAACGTGGCGAAGCGCATGGCATCGGCGACATGACTCAATACGACGCAGCCTACTTCGCGACGGCTGCCGCTGCGTCTAACCCCCCTCGCCTGGACCTCGGGAAGCTGGACCCGCTGATCCCCCCAAGCAAAGAGATCCTTGAACAAGAGTGTGAGCTCCGGGATCTGCCGGTGAAGTGGAGTGGTGACGACGCCGCTCACCCCCGCCAAGCAACTGAGCTCGTGCAGTTCCTGGTTCAGCGCTTGCGCGATTTCCACGACGGAAGCAGCAACATCCCGAAGTTGACATCATTCGGAGCAGGAGCACAGGGAAGAAGCTCATGAGCTGGAACAGCAGCAGCGGAGGCGGCGTAGATATTACCGAGCACTAAATTACTGACTTAAGCTTCCCACCTTGGGCTTATTCTTCTTTATTTACACCGCAGTAACCAGGCGGGGGTATATTATAATGTCTATAAATAATGCACAAGAGCAAACCCACCGGCGAACCCAAAAAAATGCCCACGTAACGTACTTTGGTATTTCAACGATATCTTTATAAGATTATGTCCTAGATCCTATTTTTTTTCATGTGGTGTTACAAAAATGTAGGGCACAGAGCCTGCTCATAAAACCCGCACGATGGGGGTCGCCATTCGCGCGCTGCTGTCTTCCAAAGACAAGAAAACAGGTTGAAGAGATGCATTTGACCCTGAAGGTGTAGGACTAAATTGGTCTTTAGAAGAATGCGAGTTTAAGAAAGGGTCAAATCAATATATTTCACTTTGCTATTATGCAAAAGACACCAATTATGCTGCGGTGGATATTGATACCGATGATTATAGTTTAGACCAACTATTTGATGATACTGAGATTGATAGTATGTGGGTTAAGGGGAACACAACTGGTTACCATGTTTGGGTTGCGTTTCCAAATGGCAAACCTGATGAGTATCGTAAAACTGAACAAAATTGCAGTAATCTATGTAAAATGGACTTTTTAGGAGAAAAAGTGTGGGAACGTCTTGATAAAGAATGGACTGGTGAATTTCCTTGTCATATCCACGCAGAACAATTTGAGAAATGTTTTGATATGCAAAAATTAGCACCAAAAAAGAAAGCAGAAAAGAAAACACATGAATCTACTGGTGACAAAGAGTTGCTTTAAAAAATGGTGGATTTAATCGATGATAAATATTGTTATGAAAGAAAGCATTGGTTGAAAATAATCTGCGCAATGAAAAATTGTGGATTTACCGAAGAAGAAGGTTTGGCATGGTCTAGTTACACAATTCGGTATTCTCAAAAATATAATCTTAAAGAAAATTTTAACGAAGATAGGTTCTCTACCGATTGGGATTATTATGATGGTGATACAAATACCGCAACAGAAGGTACAATCAGGTATTATGCTAACTTATCTAATCCTACTGAATATAAGAAGATGACTACTAAAGAAAACTATTTCCTTCCATTAGACATTGCCTGTAAAGGAGCGTTGAACATTGCAGAATGTATTGCACCAAAACTGGAACAAAACCTTAAATGGTCTAATGAAACTTGGTACATGTTTTATAACAAAACTAAGTTGTGGATGAAAACAAAACAACCATCTCATATCATTATTCAAGTTATCCATAAACATATTGATTTCAGCATCAAACTAAAAATAGAAGAAAGAAGTAAATTGGATGCGGAAGACGATGAAGGACAGAAACGACTTAACGAACAAATCAAACAGTACACTAAACTTTATGACCAAGTAGACAAATCAGGATTTTACTCTATGATTTCTAAACATCTAGAAACAATCTTATACGATAGCGAGTTTTATCGCAAACTAGATACCAACCTCTACGAAGTTGCGTTTAAAAACGGTATCTACGATTTACGTACAAAAACATTTAGATATGGTTTTACTATGGAAGATTATTTGACTAATACTATTGATTTTGATTATACAGAACCTACACGAGAGGATATGGATTTTATCAAAGATAAAGTGCTATTTAAAATTTGTAATGCAAACAAGTCACATTTAGAATATTACTTGAATGTATTAGGACAATCCCTTACAGGAGATGCTGAAATGGAAAAAGCGTTATACTTCATGGTCGGGGTTGGAGGAAACAACGGCAAGACATTAATCTTTGAAGCACTGCAAGAAATAATGCCAAACTATGTTGGGGAAATTGACAGAAAACCTTTCGAGAATGGGTATTCCAAAGCACACAAGCATCTCCAAAATCTTCGTGGAAAACGTATCGTGTATGTTGAGGAGATGTCAGGCAAAGAACAAAACATTGAAGTGTTCAAACAGATTGGTGATGGAAAAGTAATTAAAAATGAAATCATGTACGGAACAGATGAAACAATCAACGTGATGTGCAAATTGCTCTTTCTTTCTAATTGCCAAGCAAATCTAAAAATTGATGGTGGTATTGGAAACAAGTACAAACAAATCTGTCACAATTCTTCCTTTCAACCACAGAACAAAAATGCTGACTTTAAAACCCTACAATTTATATCCTCTAGGAGCTTCAGCTCCGTAGGAGGAGTATACAAGATTTAATTGCCCGTCCGTACGTCAACAATTCTGATCTTCAGAATAATTTTGGATTCGTTGGAAATTTTTTTTCAAGAGATTGAAAAGTCCAGAGACTTTGTCCGAAGGTTGCGAAGCTTTCGTCTCAAACGCTTCGAGTTCTACGCTAACTTTGCGAAGCTAAAGAGAAGGTTGCGAAGCTTTCGACTCACACGCTTCGAGGTCTACGCGAACTTTGCGATGCTCTCAACTCTAATGAGTGTGAAATTCGTGGTTGCGAAGCATTCGTCTTAAACGCTCCGAGGCGTACGCTAACTTTGCGAAGCTCTCAACTCTAATAAGAAATTTCACAGAGTGCAATTCGGAACGCTTCGAGTCTACGTGATCCATGAGGAGTTCTCAGCTCTAAATTTTACAAGTGTGAAGGTTGCGAAGCTTTCGTCTCAAACGCTCCGAGAGCCGAACTCTTCGTAGGCTACACGAACTCACGAAGCTTTCAACTCTAATTACATTTCACGGTGTGCAGTTCATGCAGGACTGCACTACGACCTTAGAAATGCACCAAGCGTCTCTGATGTTGCCTCTTCATCTCCAGACTTTCAGTGGAGTCAATCGTGTCTAACCATTTGGAGAACTCAGAATTCCTCTGCTGCACGTATTTCCAGCTCCAAGTCATCTTCCTCATTCGAAATACGACACTCAAATGACCCAAATACTCCTAGAGGAATACATCTTTATTCAAATCGCAATTTAGCAGGATTGTTGAAAGAAAATTATAAACACGCTCTTGTTCAGTTATTGATGGACTACGCACATAATTACACAAAAAATAATGTGATTGATATTCCTGAAGAGTCTCAAGAAGCAATAAAAAATACTTTGGATAGCAATGATGAAGTCAAATGTTGGTTTGATGAGTTTTGCGAATATGGTGAAGGTTTTAAATGTAGTAAGCAAGAATTAGAAGAACATCTCAATAAACCCTTTCGTGAAATTCAAGTAGAAATACAACGAATTACGAATATCAAATATGATAAAGGTTTGCGAGATGGTAAGAACAGAGGCGGGTTCAAAGGTTTTATGATTAAACCAGTTTGCAACATTGATGTTGGAAGTCAACTATAAACATCTTACATACGTGTCACCGTGTCACCACTGTCACCCGATTTACAGAACTTTCCCTATTTCCCTTTCCCGTGGGACACTTTTGAAAATCGGGTGACAGCGGTGACAGGGTGACAACCCCTCCCACTAGAATAGAACAATACCCAAAAAATATAAAAAGATAAGAACAATAATAATACTAAGAGCATTTATTTCTTAAAAAGAGGAGATACTATGCATGTAAAACAATATATAAAAATACTTAAAGAAACCAAGCATGATACCTTGCATGTAAAATAGATGACAATCAATATATATATTATTTTCCTACTTAAAAAAATAAGTATGTTGAAAGTTTTTATAATTATTTTTATGTTTTAAAAAAAATACACAACTACTTCTCAAACGTCTACTTTATTGTACATGTTATACTTCTTCAAGATGGTGTTTAGACAATGTCCTTGGTTGTATTGTAGCATATTAATTTTCTCTGTATTGCCTTCATGAATTGCCAAACTGCTAACGCATTTCCGCAAGTCGTATAGGTTGTAATCGTTGAATCTGCTTTTAAACATTTTACCGAAAGATGAACTACTACCTAAAATACATTTCACCATTTTGATTTGTCACTAGATGATTATTCAATCCTTTGCATAAAATATCATTCAATTTATCATCGGTGATGTCAATCACCTTTGTTCCTTTCCTGTCGTTCTTGTGATTATTGATAACAATCTCTTTTGTTTGGACATTGATGTAATTTATTTTATCACATCCTTCATCTGTATCTGTAATTTGCATATCAATCAACTTACTTGGTCGCACAACCCCATAAGTCGAATATATATTTTAGAATGACGTAGAGTTCCACATTTTTATCCCATGTATCAAATGAGAGTTCTTCATCCATCGTCTTCAACTCATTCTTGAAATAGTTTACAATTTGTTCTGCTTCTTCAACTGTCCTTTTATTGATTGGATTTTCTTTTTTCTTGTCTTCCTCAATAGATAACGATACCATGTAATGGTCTATCTTACTTTTCAACAATGTGCATTCAAGGTTTAACAAATTGTACACTTTAAGCATACCACAAAGTTTATTTTTAATGGTTGTCAATTTGTCGTATTTGGTTTCAATAAATTTCAATAATTTCATTTTCTTTTTCAACAATTCATGCACGTCATCTTCTTTAAAGTTATCGTATACTTGCTTCACACTCCTAACGTACGTTTCGGCAGTATTCTTTTTTGGAATATTATCATAGATAATCTTCTTAACGTCAGCAATAGTTTACATTTGGTTTACTGGCTCTTCAATTACTTCCTCTGCAATAGTTTCCTCTGCAATAATTTTCTCAACAACAACTTCATCGTCGTTCTTAACAATTGTTACTTTGAAGGACAGCAAAGTCGCAAGGAGGAGGTTTATAGTGGGAAAGGAGTCAGACTCAAGTAGTTCTAGCTGACGGAGGCCAACTCTTGTATAGTTGATTCTCCCCAAATACAAAGAATACCCCCTGCACTATACAGCAGCAGAAAGTGTAACCCCTAGCTAGGAAGTCTGACTGGGCTGAGCACAGCAGCATCTTTATGCTTGAAGCAAAATACCCCCATTTCTTCTTGAGTTGTCCTTCAGCCATCAAACTTCGGAGTAGAAGACTCTACAGAGTTCCAGAGGTATGGGGATGAATAAATAAAGCGGGCAGTAGGGCTCAAACGATTCCATCTCAGTGCCTCATTTGAAATACGTAAGCTTAACGCAAAAAAAAACTTTAAGCTATGCTTATTTTCACGGCGACACCGAGAAAAATCTACGATTTCCCTAATATAGTTTTTTCCCACCACGACAAAAAATATGATCAAGAAAATAATAGCTTCTGGTCTGGAGCTCCGCCACAAAAGCTACATTGCGCGGGAGCTGCTGGGTCACCACCAAAGCCTGCGCTGCTACCACTGCCAGTGTGCTCCGTGTCTTTCTTCCTCGAAAGCGGTGTCTCCTGGCCCGCGAGCTTCGTCTTCCTACGATCTGGTGGTACCCCAGACAAAGCATCACGTAATAATTCAGGTGTAGGTGTCTCCTGGCCCGTGAGCTTCGTCTTCCTACGATCTGGTGGTACCCCAGACAAGGCATAAAGCATCACGTAATAATTCAGATGTAAGTGGTGGTCGGCCCGCGCTCCGCCGCCGCTACGTCGTGCGTGCGCGTCGCTTTTCTCCTTCCCTCTACTCCCATATCGCCAAAACAAAAAATACAACAAACGCCGGCAGATTCTCTTGGCGCTCTGCGGCCTTCCGGAGTAAAAGCGGTTCCGAAGTGCAGCCGGCCAACACTTCTCTCGGTAAAAGGCGGCGTGTCCTTTCCCTTTCAGCAGCGGTAAAAAGTCATTCACCCATTTGCGACATCGGGGCCTGGAGGCCTGATAACAATAAATTTATATGTTACAGAGCGAGAACGCTAAACTACTATCTACTATTTTTAATGAGTGATAACACTAAAAATTCTCGGTTGTGGGTTTTATCTGGGGGGCACCGTCCGTCGGGGCTACTTCTGTCTTTATTGTGATTTGTGATGCCCGCCAAAACATAAACTCTTCGTTGATCTATTTCTTGCAGTTACTGTAACTAGGGGCGCAGAGAAGCATTTTGCACTACTTTTCAGCGCTGGTAACAACGTTTGCAGCGCTTTTTGGGAGCTGAACCGCATCCCCGCACCCTCAGCCTTATGGTCAAGAGACGACTTCTTTCGACCCGCAGACGATAGGTGGGAGCCGCCACACAAGTGCACACTTATCCCAAATACCGATCTGCGCCCTACCCTCGTCCGAATTATCTTGGGAACCTTTCTCGATTCCATCATCCTGGAAAAGCAAAGTCGGTATTCCAGCCTGCTTCCGATGGTGGGACACGCGGCAATGAAAGCGCTGGCTCCAATAATACGCCAGGCGAAGATGGCAGAGTGTTTGCAAACGCACAAGCCTCTTGCACAAAGATTAAAATCGGATGCCCATCGTTATTATAAGCGGCTGTTGCAATAATATCGGCTAATTCCAGAAGATATGGTAATTTTTGCGGGTTATGATAAGCTATTGCCACAAGATGGGCCACTGCAACGAGATATGAGGGTTTGTTCCGACCAATTTCCTGCTCTGCGGCTATTGAGCGAGCGATGTTATGCCCCCGTACAGACCGATGGGCAGCTTGCTCTTCGGCTGAAGGCCAATTCATATCGGGCATATCATCATCATCTGAAAGCTCTTCTTGCTGGTTATCCATACTCCTCCGCTGCATATCAGCTATCCAGAGAGGAAAAACATCATCTGAAAACAAGAATGAAGGATTGTGCCAACCAACTTCCTGCGCTGCGGCTATTGAGCGAGTGATGTTGTGTCCCCGTACAGACCGACGTGCAGCTTGCTCTTCGGCTGAAGGCCAATTCATATCGGGCACAACATCATCATCATCTGAAAGCTCTTCTTGCTGGTTGTACATACTCCTCGTCGACCCATCAGCTATCCATAGAGGAAAAACATCATCTGAAATCAAGAATGAAGGATTGTGCCAAGCAACTTCCTGCGTTGCGGCTATTGAGCGAGCGCTTTCCTCACCCCGTACGGATCGACGTGTAGCCTGCTCTTCGTGTGAAGGAAATCTCCGAGAAAGCATATCAGTTATATCGTCAGCTGAAAGTTCTTCTTGCTGGTTGTACATACTCCTCCGCTGCATATCAAGAAATCTCCGAGAAAGCATATCAGTTATATCATCAGCTGAAAGTTCTTCTTGCTGGTTGTACATACTCCTCCGCTGCATATCAAGTATCCAGACACATTCTGAAAACTCTTGTTCCTCAATCGTAGACCTATTGAGGTGAGCGTCAATGTCAGCGTTTGGAGTTAGGACGAAGATGATACACGTATCGAAGGACATACCTCCTCCGCGACGCATCAGCTATCCAGGCGCGCACATGATGCAGGTTCTTGGCCCAGAGCACGATAAGGAGGTGTCCAAGTGCTCGGAGAAGGGTCATGAAGACTTGAGATGGTGGGGGTCGCGGCACTTCGTCAAAAGACATGTATCGTAAGACACACCATCTCGACGACGCATCAGCTATCCAGGCGCGCACATGATGCAGGTTCTTGGCCCAGAGCACGATAAGGAGGTGTCCAAATGCTCGGAGAAGGGTCATGAAGACTTGAGATGGTGGGGGTCGCGGCACTTCGTCAAAAGACATGTATCGTAAGACACACCATCTCGACGACGCATCAGCTATCCAGGCGCGCACATGATGCAGGTTCTTGGCCCAGAGCACGATAAGGAGGTGTCCAAATGCTTGGAGAAGGGTCATGAAGACTTGAGATGGTGGGGGTCGCGGCACTTCGTCAAAAGACATGTATCGTAAGACAAACCATCTCGACGACGCATCAGCTATCCAGGCGCGCACAGAAAGCAGGGCCTTGACCCAGAAGACGATCAGAAGGAATACAAATGTTTGGAGTAGGGTCATGAAGACTTGGGAGTGGGATCGCGGCTTCCTTGATGTAAAAGCTTGAAAAGTAAGAATACTTTCTAAGCAGACCTGTACTATACTTACAGTACTGTAAGTAGGGAGTTGGAGAGTTGGAGACTTTTTGTGGCAGCAGTCGTTCAGAATGTGGGGTCTCTCTGTCTCTCTGTGGGGCTGATCTTTTCTGTACAGAAAATGTCAGCCTAACGTACAGAAAATGTCAGGAATTTCGTTCGTGGTTCGTTCAAGGGTACCTGATCACCCTTGGTTCGTTCGTGGTGGTCGTCGTTTTTTATGTACGTACCTACAGTACCGTTGTACAGATTTGTTGTACATACTGCAGATGTGCAGTAAACAAAATACCAGGCAGACCACGGGCACAAGAAAGGACACGCACCACGGGCACAAGAACACTCATCCACGGGCATCTCAAGGCCGCGCACTGAGGTGATAACACAATCTACACACCTACTGCCCCGCAGCAAACACATTGCTCCGAATCCGCGCATCGCGCGGGCACCTGAACTTGTATTCATTGAAGTCGAAACGATTACCACGGGCAGCGCAAAAACGATGCGCGTGGGCGCGCGTCAAGGCATACTGACCATTGTTCCCTTTGTTCCCGCGCGCTGCCCGTGGTAATCGGGGTTCGCGTCAAGGCGCTATCTCGTTTCAACACCTACTTTCCCACGCAAAGAAGAAGGAGAAATAATAAATCACACGTTGTCGGCCGTTTTCTACAGTAGCGTACTGCGGATTCAAATGCGAAACCGAATGTTAGGCAAGCCTAAGCGCGAAGACCTTGAAGCCAGCTTTTCGGAAACCCTTCGAGATGCCTTCGTCCAAATATCCGAACCGGCCACGCCAACGAATGCATCTGGGTTACGGTCAACGAATATGCGCCGGTGAGCGACGTAGGCCGACGATAGTCAGCAACGTTGGCTTTCCAATGAAATACTTGGCAACAGCTACGCATTCAAAGTTGCGGTAAACCATGCTAGGCTTCACTGCCACGTGCTGGTATTACATTGGAAAATTTCCCGAGTGGCAGTACCTTGCGCTGATTACTCACCACCTTGCCAGTCATCCAACCATCCATCGCGGTGTTACACGTAAGACTCTCAATGAATATTTAACTTAGCCAAGTTGGCGGCCAGTGCTTTGTCACCTTGTGATTCAATCATCCACCATTATTGAACTACCATACTTTCGAAGCTGATGAGATCATGAACTGCTGTTATTCATGCTTAATTTAGTCGTTTCAGAATGCTAATGGCATTATAAGTTATAAGGTTGCATTGGTTTGGCAAAATGCGGACTTTAAAATCAAAACTTGAGCCTTTTATTCAAAGATTTCCTCAGCAGCTTCATCAGTAAATATCATCATTTAAAAGGGCACAAAACGTCCTTACGTCGCACCTTGAGGGATACGACAAATCAGATATCCCAAAAAACAGTCGATATGATCACGACTCGGGTGTGCTAAAAGGCAACCATTAAGTTCTAGAAAAGCCTCACGCATAATTAGACGAGGTTCGAAAGCGCTTGAATCCTAATGAGCTGCATTTCGACTTTGGTCTTCGAATCCTTCAAAGAGGCGGAAGCGAAAAGTAATAATCCTTTCCAACGCGAGTGCAATTTTTAACTTAAAGCTACCTTTCCATTTCTAAGCAGGAAAAATGCTCGCTATTGGTCGTTTGTCGTTCATCATTTGTTGTTCACCGGAAGATGTTACAGGGAGGCTTTGATCACCTGTATATGCCGTACATCGCCCGTTGAGAAGTCTATTGCTTTAGTTGTTTGGTCCGCTCCCAATGCGGATCCGTCTGCGTTGTGCACTCGAAGAACTGCTAGGGCGCACCCTCAAGGCGCAGCCACTAATCGCTTTTCAGCAGAGGAGGCAGTTTATGGGGCGTAAAAGTACACTAAAAACATCAATTTCTGTTTTTCTTGGCGCTGCTCTTTAATGGCCCTGCCGTCTCCTTTCTGGGCTCAGTTTCTTTCTTGCGCTTGCCTGAGCTTACTTTATCGCTGATGC
>Ga0307982_1004538_pt1 | contig 10964 bp, 16 predicted proteins | sample OrgLakmetagen989_FD_201847 | JGI IMG/M metagenome (GOLD analysis project Ga0307982, IMG submission 201847) | Saline water microbial communities from Organic Lake, Antarctica - #989 | ecosystem: Environmental > Aquatic > Non-marine Saline and Alkaline > Saline | place: Antarctica: Organic Lake... | reverse complement strand
GACATGGATCTGGCGGAAGATTACTTGAAGTTCTGCGTGCACTACGCCTTGGCTAACCATGCCGACGACCTGGCCGCACTGGAGGAGGTGTGTGTGGGTGTGGAAGTGCGGTTGAATGGGCTCGTTCCTGACGATAAGTAGGAGGATTGAAGAAGAAGGTCGCGACAAGAAGCAGCGAACAGAACTGTGTTTTTTTTTTCCCAGAATGTCTGAATGACGTAAAAAGGTTTGCTTGGTGTGTATGTGCTCACGTCCTAGTCTTTCTTCCTTCTTTTTCTTTCTGTTGTGTTTCTTCACCGAACCACAGGTCGATGGCTGGGATGCCAACCTGCGGTCACGCCTGAAGAACGTGCTCGCGAAGCCTTTCACCCGACTGACCTACACCGCCGCCATCGAGATCTTGCAGAAGGAAGTGAAGGCAGGGAAAGTGACCTTCGTGGAGAACGAGATCGAGTGGGGCATGGACATGGGTTCGGAGCACGAGAGGTGAGGAAGAGAAGAATAGATTTCATGACGACGAGATTGGATGAGGGAGAATAATTGATGATAGGAAGGAGGCGGTTGGTGTGATGCAATCATTCATTTATATCAGCCCTTTTTTCTGATTCACCTCCACTAATTCTCTTTTATCCTCTATTTTTGTGTACCTCCCATCGCATCCCCATGTCCCCCCAAGGTACCTGGCCGAGGTGCTCTACGAGGGCCCGGTGGTGGTGACCAACTACCCCAAGGGCATCAAGGCCTTCTACATGAAGCTCGACCGCGACGCTGCGCCGGGCCGAGAAACCGTGCAAGGTAAGGGGAAAGAAGAGGATGTGAAGTTTTTTTTTTTAAAGGGGTCTTCTTCTACCCTTGCATGTGCGCAAAATGCCTTTCTTGGTTTCGTGCTTGTATTTTAGGCATATTTTTGCATACGACAGGAGAATGTTGCATTGGATGGTTATCGTGTCTTATTCGATGTTTGCATTCATACCTAAGTCCCTATTTTTCCTCTTCCTCTTCTTTCCGTGCCTTCGCGCGTCGTCACATGTAGGCATGGACATTTTGGTGCCTCGGATCGGCGAGATCATCGGCGGCAGCGTGCGAGAAGACGACTACGAGCTGTTGAAGGGACGCGCCGCCGAAGTGGGCATTTCCGAGGAGCAATTGAGCTGGTGAGTCCTGGGAATAAACAGAAGAGCGAAGAGTTGCATGCATTGAAGTTGCTAGGATTTCTTTCATTTCATCTTGTGGCAGGTCATTTTCCCCTTCGTCTAACTATAATTATCCCCCACCCACCCCTCTGTCAACTACAGGTACCTGGACTTGCGCAAGTACGGCACTTGCCCCCACGCGGGCTTCGGTCTGGGGTTCGAGCGCCTCGTGATGCTGGTGACGGGGGTCGAGAACATCCGCGACACCATTCCGTTCCCGCGCTACCCGGGCCACGCGGAATTCTAAGCAGAGAATTGAAATAAGCATTGAAAAAGACGGGGGAGTCGGCGTAGAGGTCTTCCTTGAGCAATTTTGATTGCCTGCTGAGTCACAATTTTACGAGTTACGAGAGTGAGAGAGAGAAAGAGGGACCGATAGTCGAAGGGCAGTGCCAAGTGGCGTGCTGGTGATTTGTTTATGTGGATTCGCCGGGCGCTTGTAAACACCGCACATCTATGAGTGCGGGCTCTAATCTCGAAGGCGATTCGCTTATTCCAACTGAAGTCTTCAGTCTTCTTGTGCGCCATCTTTGGTTTTGAATATAGAAAATATACTTGATTTATACGGTTACTACAAAAAGGCCATTTAATAAGGAAGGTGGGCTCAGGCGGCGAGCAACAATGATTATGCGCCGCGAATTTCGGGGTCTGTTTTGAGTTATCGCTTATCGCCAACTGCTTGCATCCTCGTCTTAGTCTCAGCTACCCAATTTTTGTGGAATTGAAACTGAAAACTTTTACTTTCACCAAAATACCTATATCAACGCGCGCATCAGCGGAGCACAAGGTTAATTGCCTCTTCGCCACTGCGAAGCCTATTGAACCACAAAAATAAGCAAGGTTGGGCTGCAGATTTTGCCGCTGGTGCCTTGGCAGTGGTGGCATCACCATTCTCATCACATGTAAAGCCAGTACTGCACTACGCGAGCGAAGCTCAGTGACCCCCCAAGCACAAACATGGCAAGCAAAACGCTGTCCCCACGCGCCAGCACCTGGGTGTGATCGGACAAGAGTGGAACAAGCGAGGAAGATGGCCATGAGAGAGAAGAGGAATGAATTACAAGGCGGTCGCAGCCGCGCACTTATAAATGGGCAGAAGATAAAGAGGCTGCAACATGAAGTCCGGAAGAATTTCCCACGCACCAGAGTGGTAAAGATACGAGCGCAATTGCCAGCGAACGCTAAGCCTAGGGTAATCCAGCTTTGCTGCCCAATGGACTTGTTCTCGTAGTTGACCCACAACTGTTCAAAGGTTGCGTGCCAAGCAAGTAGGTATATGCACGCAGGCATCGAGAATAATCCATTGCAGAAAAGTGAGAAACTTGCGTCAAGAACTCTACAACAAAACTGGCAATGCACTTATGAATGTATGACCTTGTCATTTGGATAAGAATAGGCCAGTAGCACGAACCTGCGTGAGGCTGCTCATAACGTTGAGAAGGCCATTGGTGAGAAGAAGCACAGGCCAAAATTGCTTCGGCAAGTGCAGTGAACCTGCGAGCACACAAGTGAGAAACTCACTAGATTTTACCAAAAATGCAACAAAAAAATCGAACTTTCTTTAGACAAAAGAAGGAATGTGCGGGGCCTTCATTCAATTCTCGCTCAGCTGTAAGGAGTTCTTCAAACCTCCCACGAAGAGAGTTTCTGCGAAGATGAAGCCAGCCACATGCGATGGCGATGGCGTGGGTCCCAAGAACCACAGAAGGCTGAGAAGAGCTAGCTGCTGGGCGACGAGGGACAAGTTCTCAGCCCACACTGAGAGGGGGTACCTAGAATTATGATAAAAAGGGAAACAATACGCCCCGAGCATGATGGTGCAGATTAAGGCAAGTGAATAAAGGGTGCAACGTTATAGGAGATATACGCCATTCTTTCCTCGAAGCAAGCGTGCTTTTCAGCACGATTAATAGGAGGCATATTTCAAAGAATTGCTCACCGATGGAGGTGGTGGTACATAATTGACCCGAGGTACATGTTCAGCTCAAAATAATGAGACCATAACGATAAGCCCTGGAACGTGATATAGGAGAAAGAAGTACGCTGGTAAGAAAAATGTAAATACAATAGCGGAAGGGATGCATGCATGCATGACCGCATGCTCATTCAATCATGGCTGTATCTGTTCTTAGAAGATACAAGCACCTCGACGGATTGCGCGTTGACGCACTGGTATATTTGCGGCAGCTTGAGCGTAAACGAACCCACGGTCACGCACACGCCTAACACTTTTGCGCAAAGCTCTGCTGTGGATGGCTTGGTAGGTAGTGGAGTAGCTTCTGCTACTTGAGCAGAAATTTCAGTTGTAACATCTCCTCCTCCTCGCGGGAAGTTAACAATTGGTCTCCGAGTGCGGTCTTTTGAACAAACAGCAGTGTATCTCTTTGTGTGTTTTGAAACAGGAGTAGTAGCTACCGATTTGAGGATAGTATTACGCCCTAGGTCGAGGCTTTTGGTTGAACATTCCATGCTAATTTCTTTAGATTGAAGCGGCATTTTTCTGTCAGGTGTGGCAATGCATATGGGCGCCACTGCCAGGAGTAGAATGAAGCGCATGCTGTTTGATTGCATCTACACGAGGTACTATGCTGACGAGGGAATTCAATCAATTACGCTTCCGAAGTTCTTGAGTCGCAAAAAAAAAAAAAATTACGTGACGTACATACTGATTGTTGTGCTTGATGCTAGCCTAGGTGCTCATAAACAGCTCTAATGGCGCGCTTTACAGTTGATTCATTTTACTAGCCCAACTGACTGATGATGTAGATAGATGACAAAGAAGACGACTGAAGACAGACAGACAGCGGAATAATCTCGTTCGTCACCGATCATCCGTGATCCATGCTTTCCCCCTTTCAGGAACACGAAGAAAATGGTCAACAACAAAACACAACAAGCCAACAAGCAACAAGCCAGAAAAAACAACCTAAATACAGAACAACTGAACAACATTCCAAAGATACCTGACTGACTCACGCCGATACCACGTGGTGCTTAGCTGCCAAGTGAGCATCCGCTCTAGCCCTATCAGACATAACAAGCGCCAAATCACAACAAGATCAGCATGTTCCTGCCGAGATGTTTACTAGGAGTTTTTTTGCTTGCTGCACAAGCAGCCGCGTTCCAGCCTTCTAACGTGGTTACGATGAAGCTACGGGCTCCTCGAAAAGCAAGGGCGGAGGTGGTTTCCAGAGTAGTGCCGTATGAGCCATCACCTTTGGACCCAACGGTGATTTACAAAAATCTAGCTGTAATTGGGATTAGCGCTGCTGCTTTCGGGTACTGGTTCAATGTGTTAGTGCCAGCGAAGCGCACCGAGCTCTCCCTCGACAAGCGCAATCAGGACGACGGTGCGCTCGGCAACTACTTGACCGAGTTGAAGGAAGACAGCACGGACGCACGTGCTGCAGAGAAGTGGCTGCTTGCTGATTGGCTCACAGATAGCAACCAGCGCAAAGCTGCTGCGCTTCCTTTCTTGCCGAAGGCGAAATGGAACAGCGGCGACAATCCCATCCTTGCTGCTGCTGTTCTCATCATGTTCACTGGCGTCATCTTTTCAGTGCTCGGTTGGGCATGAGTGAACTCTGCGCATTTGGGTGTGCTGAGTCGATTAATCCCTTGGATGCTGGATGCGTGTTTATTATATGTTTCACCGTTATGGTTTTTGGCCCATAGCTCATATTTCTTTAGTCCTATAATCTACGGCTTTTCATAAAATAATATCATTCCGCGCATCCGGGTCATTCGGCCATTCTAGAGTAACGAGTAACCAATTGAGGCCACAGAAAGCCCGGTGTGTTGCGGATAAATAGCTCTCTAGTCAAAAGCGAAGCACGAAGTAATGGTGAAGTATAGGCGCTTTTAAATTTTAAAAATGCGCATTAAGCATTACCATTATTCGAAGAACAAGAAGTCTGCTAGGCTTTACATAAATTAAAAGGCTATAAGAGAGAAAGGGAAGCCCACGACAATGATAAGTTCAACCTCTGTCACTTCCCCTTACAGGGGAGATCAGTTTCTACAATCCTAAACATATATAATTATACACTATTTTTTATTCGCCACATCGAAGTTCCGTATGTTCAAGGCCATCGGCGAATGGGCCGTCTGTGTTAGGGGCCTTTCATTTAGAGAAGCCCAACAACTCCTTGGCTTTTTCTTCCTCAGAGCAGGGACCCTTGCTTGGCCTCTTCTGCAGCTGCGGCCTTTTTGTCCATGTCTTCCAGCAACGAATCCACGTAAGCTTGCACCATCACATTCATCTCCGCGCCCTGAAATCAAACATTCAAACGAACGTGATCAACACGCTCAAGATAATTTATGCAACTACAGTTCTCGTATTGCATACATTCGTGGATGTGGTGTTATTCCAACATCTACTTCTGTTTCTTCCCCTTCAATCTCCTTCTTCATTACCTGGTTGGTTTTGAAGTAAATTTTGCGCTGGTGGATGAGGTCTCCCGCAACAATCACGAAGGCCTTTTCCGAGTGGCCCCATGTAACGAGCTTGGTGTACGGGAACTCTTCGAGGAACTCTTTGGTGTTGGGGTCAACGACAAGCACGGCACGGTTGCTGATCGCCACCACCACCTTCACAAGTAGTACATGTAGAGCAAACGAAGGAAAACACCGCTCCATCAGCAATCACAAGCCGGAACATAGCAAGTCGGCATTGATTGAGTTTCGAAAGCTACTCACAAAACGATTTGAGTTGACTCTTTCCCGTCTCGTCTTTTCAACCTCAACGCTATTATGAATGAAGCGAAACAACCAAACCTCTCAATCACACCCATCGACTCCTTTCAACTTACTTGCTCGGGCAGCAGCTTGTTGGCGATGGGTTCGGCAAAGAAATAGGTGCTGCCGTAAATCTTCCACGCTCTGGTGTAGTCCAAGTACGACAAGCGGGCTTCCTGCTGGCTGTAGCCGTTCAGTTTCGCGTAAAGCTTCAGAATCGCTTCTTCCACGAGTCTTGGGTCCGACTCCGAAAGCACTTTCTCAGGCACGTACCTGTTGTGAATGAGGAAGAACGTAAGTTAGTCGAGGCAGTAACAGGATTGGACAAAATAGAGCAAAGCGCACAGAGAGAAGCAGTCAGCAGCGTAGACGAATAGCGAGGCAGAAAAGAGCCGAACAAAGAAAAAAAGCGCAGTATGTATCTTGACATTACAGAAGCATTTCGAGAGGCGTGTGCATCTTTTCACTTACTTGTGGATGTTGCCTTTCAGGTAAATGCAGGGCTCATCGCCGCTCGGATGGTCGCCAAACTCTTCTTGGACCTGATGGGGGAGAGAGAGATAGATGAAGACAGAAAAGAAGATAACGAGGGGAACGAAAGATTGAAGAGGGAATACATAATAATCGTCATAATTATTGTTATTCTTTCAAGCACGAACGAGCACACTCTTTCTTTGCCGTTTCAAAATACTTGTGATCTTCATCAATTGTTTCTAGACACTACAACTTTCTACTGTAGACACCACTCTTCCAACCTGCAGGGCAGCGAGCGTGATGGCGTCTTGGTCGGCGCACGGGTAGCGCCCGTCCACCACGTCATAGCACCCTTGCATGAACATCATCTCCACGCAGGCGTGGTCGCTGGGGTCCGGCTCGAAGAAGTACTTGGCTTTGAACACTAGGTGGTAGGTGTCCACCTCGGCGTTTTTGCCCTGCTTCGCGCGCACCTCATTGGCCAAGCGCGCCCAGTACGCCATCAGGTCCAGAATCCGCTCGGATGCGTCGAGAGGGCGCTCCTCGTCGTTGGACGACACCTTAGTAGGGTGACGTTGGAAGTTGATGATGAACAATCATAATGGAGTATACGAGGAATACGCATGCATGCATACGTACAGGCATGGACCAAAAATACACATAAGTACATATTCCCCGAATACATGTGAATATTGTGCTCCTAATTGGATGCCAACCACCACCACCATTACTACCACCAGTGTACCTCATACAGCGCAAAGGAGCGCTCGTCGAGCACGCCGAGTCGCTTGCAGACCACGGTCCGGAAGTGCGCCGCGGTGGCCCACGAGTCCGCGGGCACCATGACGTACTTCTGGTCCAGAAAGGACACCCGCACCACCAGCGGCTGCATCCGCCGCAGCGCCTCCATCTCCACTAGGGTTGGCAGCTCGCGGCGAGGGCCCAAGTCGCATATGAGTGGCACGACGTGCAAGGCCTTGGTGGCGAGCTCCTGGGGTGAGAAGAAAAGAATAGAAGAGAATAGAATAGAACGTAGAATGGAGATATTAGAACGCAATGTAGTGTGCATAACTTGAAGCCCTTGTGAAGACGTAATATTCAGGAGGAAAGAAGTTAAGGAGGAAGAAAAAGAAACGAGTAGACAGCAATAACTTGGTCACAGAATGGTACTCTCATTGCCAACAACTTTCAGTGCATGTCCACGAAGAACAATAACAACCCTTCATAAAGTACCTTGATTTTCGCTTCGGGGTGGTTGGTGCTGTTCTCTGCGCAATGGGCCATGAGATGGTCTCTCAAGAGAGGGCCCGGAGGGAAAGTGGCCAAGCAGATCAACAGCAGCTGCCAGCCTTGTTCGCAGGAAGTGTTGGAGGGGTTTTTGGTGGTTTGCTTCGCGATTTGGCAGTAAATCTACACGAGGAGGAGGAGAAAGGGCAAAGAGAAGAATAGAGGGCGCAAAGAAAGGTTAAAGAAAAAAACGTAGAGATGGAAGGTCAGGGAATTGAGAGAAGAAAAAAAACTTAATTTGTGAAATGAAAAACATCGGCGATGTTAAAGTATTGCGCGTTGCTCTTTTTCCTTGAGTCATTCTGCCATATCCTCGTTATCATTGCTCCTCCTCATTCTCTGTCCGCTTACCTCGTTGTGCAGGCCGTCGGTGGAGTTCATGGCGCAGTTCAACAGCTTCAGCGCGTGGTCGTTGCCCGGCTTGGAGGTGGCGCGGTCCCCCATGAAGCCCGTAATATTGCGGTAGGACTGAATCGACTCCCCCACTAATTCTTTGTCCCCCAAACGGCACAGCGAGGTCTTGATCACGTCCTTGCCGTCCTTCCAGGAGGTGATTTTCTCCACCGAGGTTTTGGCGCCGAACATACCTAATATGATACGAAAAAAATACATGAAATAGCGTATTGAATGGGAAAAGATATGTTTTCAGCGATCCGGGTAACCAGGGAAATTTCAAGAGAAACGAAAAAAAAAAAAAACATGCAGCACCCGAATTACGATTTGTTCGCACCTTTCCGGTCGAGGTTGTAGTTTTTCTCGGCGTATTCCACGAAAGCAGAGTCTTCAACCTGTCAGGGGTGCAAATACACGTAGTTGCCAAGAAAAAAGGGAGATCACATGAATTCAGATGTGCGTTGAAAAAAAATTAGGCAGAAATTCAAAGCTTCTTCCGGCGGAAGGGAAACACAAGATGGTGCGCAAGTGCGCTGACATCACGATGAAGCTACTACCTCCATCCGGAGGTCGGACGTGGAGACGGTGTCCGTAATCGACAGCAGCAGCTTGGTCGCTTGTCCTTGCATGTCTTTGGTGTTTCCCGCGCTAAAAGCGTTCGCGCGCTTCAGGGTGGCTTGATGCGCCCAAGACACCGTGCCACTAATAATGGTGGTGAAGGCACATGTACAAAGAACAGTTGCAAGCGTTGGGGCGGCAATAGGACAGACCGAGAAGAAGAAGAAGGTCGGAAAATGAAAAAGTACAGAGGAAGAAAAATCGGATGGAATTGCTTGAAGTTGAGAAGGTCTGATACTTCGTGATGACAAGAAGCTCGCAGCAGAGCCTCTCAAGTAAACATCCAAGAGAGGAAAGACAAACAGCGCAAACGCAAACGAATGAAAGAAGCAGCCTTCTTCTTCAACCGAACCTCTCGTCGTCTTCCGGCACTATCAACGTCGTCATCGCCACCATGGCTGGACGGCTAGGCGCAGGAGCCAACGGAGGAGTGGGCGGCGCGAGAGGCTTTGCCGCTAACCCTTCGGGCCCTACCTCGCTGTCTTCGCTAACGTCCGCCAACGAAGGAGCCCGCAACACCCGATTCGGTGCTCCTCCTGGAGGAGTTGAGGAGAAGCCAGGAGGGGCGTTCCAGGTGGTTTCGCCGGTGGAAGAGCTGTAGAACCTCTTGCCGGATGCGGGGTCCACAGACGATGTCCAGGTCACTGCTGGCGCAGCAGTTGCTGCAGCGATTTTGGCCTCGGCTGGGTCTACAGGCGTTGCAGGAGTTTCTTCCTCACCAGCTGCTGCCAGGAGAGGGTTGCCTGAGTTGCTCGACATGCTTTCAGGCGGATCCCAGGAAGTGGTGCCGTGGAGCCGGTTCATGTAGTAGGTCTTTCCGCTGGCCGGGTCAACTTGGGCGACCCATTCGTCTGCAGGCGCTTCGGGCGGCACGGTTGTCGGCCACTCCCAAGAGGTTGCCTAGAGCATTGTGTAAAAGAGTGGAGCAGGTGACTGTACGTGAGCATGCAGGGCAAGAAGGTCGAGCATTCCGCGCAGATTGCATGGACTGAAATATGCCACTGTACAAAAAAGGGGGAGGGGGCTAGCGTGCCGAGGGACACAACGAGCGAGTAAAATCTCTAGCAGGAACACGAAGGAATTGGGGCGTGGGGGTCATCACAGATGCTTGCGTAAAAGTGCACGAGTGAGGAGCTGAAGATGAAATGAAGCGTTCGTGTGATCGTGCACATCACTCAAGTAGCAGCTACTTCTAACAATAGAATTGGTATGTGACTTGGGGCTGCTCGTGCATGCACTTGTCTTCTCATAAACAGTTGTGCGTCATAAGATCGTACAGTGCCAACTTCGGGACACACACCTGAGTGATGGTATTGGCATAGTACTTGCGGCCTGAGGCGACATCTACAGATTCGACCCATCCATCTCCAATCTCACGCTGGGTGGACATGCTGTATATTTCAAGGGATAAGCAGTCAGCAGCGGCGCGCCGTATCTACAGAAGCTGGATGCCCGGCTGCCCGGCTATGCTCCAGCCTTGATGATTTTTTTATGAATGCAACAACCGAACCCCAACAGCTTGAGAAGCAAGAAGAAGGACGACACAGAAACTACAGGGGGAAATTCTAAAAATATGTCTGATACCTTGAGAAAGCAGCACAGCAGGAAGTAATCGCGGACGCGCTGACAGCCGAGCACCTCTCTTACTACGGCAAGAGGGTCCGAAGACGGCCTAGGCCTTTTACCGCCGGGTACTTCATCGCGCATGGGGGTTCACCGCCCATCGCAGGTGGGGCGCCTTTTGCTCGACCGCCGGGGCCTCGTTCAAGTACAAGCCCCGAACGCCCCACCGGACCAAAGCCAACATCGTCCAACAATCCCGTGCTCGCAAAGATTACGAGGAAGTGGCCGCTTGCGATAGTAACATGAATCCCAGGCCTGGCTTCCAGTCCGGCCCGGGGGACTCAGTAGACGTCAACTAGATGGCACCCTGTCTGTTAGTGACCAAATCCATTCCCCATCCCCCCTCCGGGGGGCAGAATTATATAGGAAGTAGGAATCGCCCTTATTTAATATTTATTTTATGGCAATTTATTTGGGTAGCGCATCCCGATAGCTACAAGCATCATCAATGCAATCTTTCCTATCATCAGCGCGGAACTTACACTCTTCGGGGTATACGCAGACGACTTGTTCTCAAGGTGGAGGGCCTTGCGAGGGTTTCGAAACACGCTGAAAAGACGACCACGAGTAGCGACCGTGGCGTTTGATGGAAGATACATGGGATAAGCTCTATGATAGGGACGGGCCGCTAGGCCACAA
>Ga0307982_1004537_pt1 | contig 10965 bp, 7 predicted proteins | sample OrgLakmetagen989_FD_201847 | JGI IMG/M metagenome (GOLD analysis project Ga0307982, IMG submission 201847) | Saline water microbial communities from Organic Lake, Antarctica - #989 | ecosystem: Environmental > Aquatic > Non-marine Saline and Alkaline > Saline | place: Antarctica: Organic Lake... | reverse complement strand
AAAGTCGTGCATGGACACACGCTGTGTTGAGAGCATCAGAGGCAAGGTGTGAAAACAAATGGAAGAAGAAGCCCGCAAGAGGAGTGTCAGAACAAGCACGTGACATCAACAAGATTGACACACGGCAGAGTACGCATAGACCATGGCGATGCGCTCGAGGCGCTACGACGAAGTGCTGTGTTGTGAATGTAAAGCTTCGCAAAGTACGCGCAAACAAACCTTCTAGGCGCTACACATAGTCGACACGATAGCTAGCTAACTAACTAGCTAGCTAGCTCAGCGTCTAAGATCAGAACACGAAATACATCATGTGATAAGATAAGACCCGTACCCAGATAAGAAACCGACGCTACCGACCGACCGACCGACAGTAATCTTTGGTAGGCACTTTTTGACCCACACGGTAAACATCAAACTTCGTTGATCTATTTCGACTTCAGCATCGCACGCGCCGTATGCGCATATGATTCTGCTGAGCTGTACTCCTCGTGACGGGCCTTTAATTCAATTTCAATTCATTCCCTACGGCCCCTGGGGGGTTGCATCAGGTGGTAGGTCGCCTGCGGAACCTGAAGTTCGCAGCTCTTTCGCACCTTTCCTAATTCACAAGACGGCGCCTGTATCAGCTAAGGCTATGCCTGTGCGCACATCGTCGGCGTCACCACTGGCCCTGAGCCCCCGTTTGTGTTACTATATATATATCTGTTGTATTTTCTTTTCTATAACCTTCCAGGCTATGTGCTCAGCATCCTCTCTGTGCCCTAACTCGGCACTTCCAAAGTGGTGTATATGCATCAATTTGAGTTCGCGAATTAGAACTGCCAAGACCTTAATACCATCAACCTTATTGTCAAAGGTGTTTATTCCTTCAGTAACCCCTCTTACAAGGGCGGACTGGAGTCAGTAACTAACACAACTAACACAGCAGGGTGCCAACTAACCGGCGTTTACAGAATTTCCATGACCGGACTGAGAGCCTGGCTCGGGGTTCTTTTGGTGGGTTTCAAATTATTAAGCAAGACGAGAGGAAGTAGAAGACAGTGAGCATAATGTGACAGAGTGATAGCTGCTTTTTTTTCTTTTTTTTTCCTGCTTTTTTTCGTATCTCCCGGGTGCATCGCCGTTAATCACTCGAGGTGCGATGGTGCTGTGAGTGAAATGCCGAAGTGGCCTCCAAACGAACCCTTGCCACTAAGCAGCACAAAATTCTACTTGAAGGCTTCAAAGTATTTTCGAGCCGTTCTGTAGTGCACTTCTGGAACATGTGTGTTCCAACTTAGCTCTTCCGTCTGCTTCATCCATCTCCCAGTATGTGTCTTTTAACACACCCACAGCTACACGACACCTACGTCCAAGAGACCGCCAAAAGGCCGCTTTCGTGCTTATCTCCCCAAAGCAGCGCCGGACATACTGTACGATATACTAGAAGCGAAATCAATCATGCATACGAACAGAAGGGAGAAGTTCCAACTGCATCTCAGCGGATGAGGAAGAAGGTCCTGTCATGCCAGGATGCATTCATGGCCAGGGGACAGAGCAATAAGCGCCCAGTGCGCTTAAAGGCAAATTTTGACCACTGCCAATGAAATATCGTGATCCGCACGTGACTAGCGTACGCTTACGCACCGCCCTCTACATCATCCTGTTCAAATGCCTCTCTTTTTATTTATTTTTGCGATAAATATGTTCAATGCTATTCTCTCTCCAGAATTATTCGGCATGTACTTCGTTTGCGCAATGCACGCACATTCCAGCTCCTGCCCGTGACATTAGCTGGCCAAAGTGGCCCTGGAAGTGATCATAGCGGACAAGAGTAGCGACCGCTTGACCGCTTGCCAGTGCAGTGTGCGGTTTGCTTACCGTAGAAAAATAGGCCCTTGGTGTTCATAGAGCCCCATTGAAGTCGCATGTAGTCTCCCATGAGTATTGGTTAGCCGTGCGGGCTTCGACATCGGGCCTGGGTATGAGTAAAAAAAATATCCCTTGCGCCCACCTCCTTGTGTTGCCATCTACGACGGACGGCGACATAGAGTTCACAAGGGAAGACCCGGATATGCACAACTCACCGAACTAGATCAAGAACACCCCGAACATTGATTTCCCATCGCGCATCACCGCTTCTGTCTCTAGAAAATCTACGGGGGGTTCCGCAACACAACAGTGAACCTCTCGACTACAATGCGCATGTCCTCTCACCAATTCATTCCTTCGCGTATTGCCGTCTTGACCGCGCCATGCGCTTATTCTTCAACGCCGCTCTCTTGCGGCTTGCGCCTGAGCCGCTCTCTGGTCTCGTCTAGATAATTTCGGGGAATACATATTTCAGTACACCAAAAAGCAGCGCTAAATACTAAAACCACGCAATATCTGTAAGCACCAGCATCGAGTGCCTCATAGCTGCGGGCCAACTTCCCAGTTTCTATCGAGGGCGTAGTAGCAAAACCACCGCCGGTGCTACTGTCGTTTATTCATTTCCCCACGAAACGCATCCTTCTCCTCCTTCTTCTGCGCATCGACTCCACAATCAATCCACGCCGGCCTGTCCTTAGCGCGATGGCGTACCTCTCCAAAAATGCGCAAAAATGGCTCCGCGGCCAAGTGCCTTGCCCAGTCTCACCTTTCTCCAGCATTCTACCCCGGGCTTAATGCGAAATACGCTGATGCTCCCACCTGATACAACACAAAATTCTTCATAGCGTTCATCGGAATATCTCCACAACAATGCGACGCTAGCTAGCGTGGAGATAGTATTGGACCCAAAGGCAACTGCTTGCGTCTTGGACTTTCTCCGACCTTGTTCATCAAGGTGTAGTCGCAATGCGTCAGCTGATACTACTTGGTGGTTCGTAACTTGGGCATCGAAGTGTGGGGTCGAGCACGCCTCATACCTGACGGACTGAGCACAAGCAGGCGCCGAATGTCGGGCACATTCAAATTACAACAAATTTCAATTGATATCCACGGCTAAATTAACGCGAAGTAGCTGCTTGAACGAGAACCAATTTGTTTTGGACAAGGGCTCTGAAGAGTGCACATGACGAACCCGAGAACGGCAGTTCTTAAGAGCTACGTTACCGGAACAAAAAAAATTGCGTCGCCAGAAGCATTGAGCGCTAAAATTCTTAACTCTTGAATATCAGTACAAAAGTCGTCGGGCTCATTGAGCAAGGACGAGAAAGCCGCCTATTTCACGGGGCCCCATTTCCGAAACTCTTCGTCCTCGCGTACAGGGGGACTATATCGGCGCCAACGACGCCTAAACGTTCCGGTACCGGCGCCTGCGGCGCCGGATAAGACAAAACAATAAACTCAGCTGGCTAAAACGGCGAAACTAAGCTAGCTAAGTTCACGCTTCGCTCGCTTGCTTGAAATAGGATACTGCGTAGAAAGACTCTAGCATGCGGCAGCACTCAAGCACAATCGCGTTGGGGTGACGTCGACGAGGGCAACAGAGACGCCGTTCGAGATTAACAACACCGACGGACAAAAGCGCAAAGACCGCGGCAGCGAATCGGAAGGGAAGAGAAGTCAAGGCCATGGGCGCCATCTGATCTAGCTTTATTACAGCGCTACTTGGCCCTGGAGAGCGCGAACTTTTGGTTCCCTCTTACTCTAGACGAGAAAAGGATCGTAGGTCACCCTCGTTTGCCGATGCTGCAAATAGCCATGGACGCTAATCTGAGCCGGTTCAAAACCGTCACTTTGGAGCGTCCTGGCCAACTCTGGGCTGGCAGCAGCGGCGCAAGGTAGAAGAACTGTTACCATTACGTTGGGTTCTCTTGGGCGGCTGATTTAATTTTTCTAGCGCGAAAGCAGCACATGTACTTTTTTTGGTGCCTCTGTGACTACTGTGCGCTTGTTTTTCTTTGTTATTGGGAGAGTTCTAACTAGACTAGACTAGCTGACTGGCAGAGTCACACTTTGTGGTTCAAGGCACCGCTCCTGCGTTCGAGATTTGAGTTTTGTTTTGAGTCTGCTAAGACTCAAATTCTCAGAACTTAAACCAAATTAATTCAAGCCCTTCAAGCAAGGGATATTACTCTAATATGGGAGCGCAACGGAAATTCACCGTGAATCGATCTCCCAAGCGGTAAGCTTTTAAGCTTCGCGCTAGCCTGGGGCACAAATGCTAAAAGCGAGAATTATCATACCTTGAAAGTGCTTCAATTCCGCGCTTTGAGACCCGCTGAGAGCTCGGTTTGACCACTACTAGGGTCCAAACGGTCAACTTGAGCGTCCAAACAACGTGTTGTGAGGGGGAGTCGCGGACGGTGTCCTTTGAAGGCAAGGAGAGAAGTTGTACTGGTGGTCGCGATTCCGAGCGTTTCTTATGAAGGCCATTGAACGGCCCCGCGTTCTACCACCAGTATAACCTCTTTGTATTCGCCGCGCGCGCCTTATCAGTGGGTTGCGCTGGCCATGCGACTGCCTCAAACATCGGTACGGTACTACAGTACAAAACTATAAAAAAAAAAATGCACTAGTATGGTATAAAAAGAAAAAAAGAAAACACCAAACTCAGTAATTCCGAGAGAAAAACTGTGCTGCTAGCTAGCTTTATCTCGGATTAATTGGGGGCAGCGGTGAATAATCGATCGCCGGTTTTGCTTTAGGTCATAATTGTAGGAACGAGGGTAAGGCGACGCTTTGGCGGTACAGGGGCCACCTTGCTGTGCCACAGCGTCCCTCTATAAAATGCGGTAATCGTGCTACCACTACAGGGGAGTTTTTTTCGCGATCGTCGCGCTCCCGTATGACAGTAATTCCCTTGCTTCAAGCGTGCTCCTTTTCGTGCTCTCGTGCGGTGCTGCGCTCTCATAAAAAGAGACCACAAATCTTTACAAAACATTTAGAGCATGTAAGCTACGAAGACTGTATATGGGCTTTCACCTTACTCTTGGTCGCATGCATTTCTAACGTTTCGTTCATGTTTCATCTTGTGGTTTGGTAGGGCCAGCAAGAAACCTGTAATGGACTGGGGCGCCTCGGACTCTGAGGACTCGGGAGATGACACGGCACATGTTGCGGAGGCAGAGGACGAAGACGATAGCGGAATCGTGATCGGCTCAACGCTTAAGGTAGCGTGGAAAGCCCCAGAGCCTGAAGCACTTGACCCCTCTCCAGCCCCCGCCCCACAGCAGAAATGGTTTGGCAATGGCGGGGAGACGCGTAGGGACAACTTCAGTGACAGAGGACTTGACCGCAGGCGGGACGGAGGCAAGGGCAAAGGCGGCGGCGGTGGAAAAGGCTGGGGCGACAGCAAAGGGGGTGGCAAAGGCAAAGGCAGTGGAGTAGGCGGAGGGCAAAGTGTGCTGCCACCGCGCGATCCTGGCTCGTTGCCAGTGGCGTCAGGTGGCCGATTCGCCAGCGCTAAATTCATGGGCACCGAACCCAACGCAGCTTTGCCGCCGCCGCAACCGCGGAATGGTGGGGCGCCCTCTCCCCGCCTAGGCAGCAGCGGTGGCTCTGGGGACGCTCCTGCCAGTGGTGGTGGAGGAGGAAGCATGCCTTCGCTGGCCTTGCCTCCGGCTAGTGGTGGTGCGCCGACTCGAAAGCCTCTGCAGCTCGCGAAACGAACTGTGGACTTGCCCGCGGCGCCACCTCCTGCTTCGTCCGAGGAAACCAAGGCTGCACCACCAGCTGCAGCAGCTGCAGCAGTGGAAGAAGCGAGCGCGACGCCACCAGCGGCACCAGCAGCGGCAGTAGCCTCGCCGTCGAGCTCATCGTCGATTTTCGGGTCAGGGAAGGCGCGGGACGCCACATTGCACAAGAACCAGGAGGAGCTGAAGCCATCAGGGGGGAAGAAGAAGAAAGGCAGGGACCCCAAGGCATCGCCGAAAGCGACACCTCAAACAGGGCCCAAGGCTAGCACTGCACCAGTCACCGCGGAGACTCCTGCAGCTTCGACGACTGAGAAGCAGGAGGCTGTTACGACCGCCGACGTTTCCGATAAATCACCTGCCGAGGATTCAACGGCAAAGCCTGCTGCAAATTCTGCGTCTGCCACGGAGGCTCCTTCTCCCGGGGACTCAGGGCCAGTTGCTCCTGCCACTCCACCGAAGCCAGAAGCGAAATCCGGCAAGAAGGATGGCAAGGGTGAAGGAACTGGAAAAGGTGAAGGCAAAGGCAAGGGTGAAGGCAAAGGTGAAGGAAAAGGTGAAAGCAAAGGAAAAGGCAAAGGAAAGGGCAAGGGTGAAGGAAAAGGCAAAGGTGAAGGCAAAGGCAAGGGTGAAGGAAAAGGTGAAAGCAAGGCTGAAGGCAAAGGAAAAGGCAAAGGCGAGAGCGGGAAAGGCAAGGGTGAAGGCGGCAAGTCAATAGGTGGCAAAGAATCGGCCCCGAAATCTGCGGCAGCTGCCAAGCCTAACTCAGCGGCGAAGCCAACCCCTGAGGCGTCGCCTGCGCCTGCCAAGAAAGCAGCTGCTGCCAAGCCTAAGGTAAATGCAAAGGGAAGCGGATCTAGGGTACATCTGTCGGGCAGGGATGTGTTCGTCATGATGGCTCTGGCCTGCTCTGTTCTCACGATCCCTCTTATATGGCGCGCTCTCATGAAATGGCTGTGATTGTGTTGTCATCGTCAGGTGGAGGTAACGAAGAAGAAGCCAGCGAACGCGTTTGCTGCATTTAACGATGACAGCGACGAAGACGAATGAGCGGAGATAGCATGGCGCGTCGATAACCCCACCGCGCAATCGAAGCACTTAATTCTTCGACTCCGCCCAGGATGACCCTCCAGTCTAGTCTAGTTAGTACTCCTCAAATACAAAGAAAGGCCCATGTGCAGTACAGTAGCAGAATGGTGTAACCCCGAAAACTCAAAACCCTCAGAACATCGAACATCCCTAACTGGGCTGAGTGTCCTTTTTGCTTTAACTTTCGTATGAAGTACAAACACAAAGCAGCTTCAATCATATACTCTCGAGATTCCCGTTAGCTATCACTGATAGTATCGGTATCAGGCACCAGAGAAGTCAGAAGGTCTATCCAGGCATCAGAATCAGAAGGTTTATATTTTAGAATTTAGTGAGTCTGCTGTCTCTACTTCAGCCCGCCCTTCGGAATGGCAATCCACTACACGAATTCCTTGAAACTGCCTTTATCTTTACCCTCTACTGGCGAGAACACTCTCCAACGCCCCACCCCATTATATCTGTGGGCAATCAAGAACTGATAACTACCGTGGCGCCCAGCTCATGGGCGCACGAGTAGCGTTGCCAGCCCAACGAAGTATCCGATTGTGATAGTAGCTGTCAATGTCAAGAAGGTTTAGACGAAGAAAAGGACTCGTGTCAGTGATATAGTGGCGAAAGATATGAAGGAGATTGACGCGGCACATTGAGCGAGCGCATCGGTTATGGAAACTTCGAAGGCGTTTGAGGTTCCCTACTGGTATCTCTGTCCGCTTTCTCTCTCTGATGTGCTTCTTATCATCCATTAAGCACGATTTCTCTTTCGTTACGGGTATGATTACCCAAGTAAATTGAAGCATCTTATATCTACCGCCTGATTCTCATAATTTTCGTAGTTAGGTCTCCGACTATATAAAACTGGAAACTAGCACTGCAGTAGATATAATATATAATTTAAAATAATACAGTATACTTATATATAAGAGTTTTTTGTACTCGCAATGCGAATAGGCATAGTCATTTGCCTTGAGTAACATGATATTATTTCTCGGCGCATTGAGAGACAACCAGGCCTTTATCTAGTAAGAATGATGTTCAAAAATGAAGTCGTCGCGGTCGTGCTCGCGGTCGTGCTCGCGGTCGTGCTCGCGGTCGTGCTCGCGGTCGTGCTCGCGGTCGTGCTCGCGGTCGCGCTCGTCGGTGCCCACTTATTCATTTGTAGCTTCAGCATTGATAAGAGTCCAGATAAACCTGTTTGGTTGCCCCCTGAATCTGACTTCATCGGAAGGTCCTTACTTTGGGCTTGAAATCCGTCTTCGCTCGGATACTCCTTCCTCTGACGCGATGCATATTCTTTAATAGATGCTGGATAAAAACGTGACCGCTTCCAAAATACAGCTTCAGGTCCAGTCATGAGACGCCCATAAGCATCTTTCATGCTCTCGTCACCCCAAATGTCCCTGCACCAACCCGGAAAACTCGCATTGCGCACGAAGTTCAAAGACACGTTGAAGTTCTGAGCTGCGCTCATAGGTCGTATATCGAAGCCAGCCTCTTGGATACCTCTCCCCATTCTGACTTCGTAGTGCTCGATGAGCTCCGCACGACCTCGTTTTTTACTCAAAAGGCTGCCACAGTAAAATATTGAATGAGCTGAAAAGATTGCCATGAGACCCTTGTGGTCTGTGGCCCATAAAAAGGACTGCCATTTAGGTGAGAAAGTTAGTTCTGAATTAAACAAGTGTAAAGATAATATCGAATGACTAACCTGTACGTGAGGCAAACGCTCGCCAGTGCGTTTAGTAAGCTTAGTCTGGCAATTCACTGTTAAACCCGTCATCTTTACGTGGTCATCGAGAGCGCTCGTAAAAAGGAGCGGCCAGTACTGTGACTCCTGATCTAGTGAACCGTACGGTAGGAACGGGCCCATGAGGCCACAGTTGACGAAAACAAAAGAGCGATGCGTTGCTATTCGATGTGACGTGAGTGCTACTCGCGCAGATTCAAGGTCATAGCACTGATTCTCCCGAACAATGACCTCCACGCCACCGCAATGCGCGTTAGCATTTCTAAGGATATTTCTGTATGCCTGGAGAGTCTCATTCGTAAGTACAACGGCAACGGTTACTGCCACTCTGCCTTCTCTGGAGCTGTAAGTACTAAAGTGGTGAGAGCATGGCAACCCTTGCTCCAAAAAATATCGAAAATTGTCATGGTACATATTAGTCTTCTTTTTGTCATTCGGCTGAACCGACATTGTGGTGGGCCCAGAGTAGACAACCAAAAGTGGATAAGGTAAGCGCGTTTTTCCTTGAAATAGACCAACACCATCCCCAACGCTGCTACTAGTGTAATTCAACTTAGCTTTATAACTTTCAACCACGGATGAGCTACCAGCTACCTGTTTACTTTGCTGCTTCGACCGAAACGATACGTTTTCTGCGTCATTGATATTGCTAACCGTTACTTTCGGGCAACCAGCATGCGACCCGTACGATGCTGAACTGAAGCTAGCAATTGAGCAGAAGCACCTGCTTGCTACAGTATGATTTTGATTTACCAAGACCACTCCTGAGGTATCGTGTTCTTTCGTGCACGAATTCTGGCTCGGGCAGGTCGTTAAGGAAAACACGTCACTCTCAGTGCCTAGGATGTAACCGACCCACGTCTCTTCCATCGGTCGTTCCACAATGAGCTCCCAGCATGCGTAAATAAGATCATTCTTAGCTAGAGATGTAAAACTAATTAAGATAATGGTTTGGAGACACTGCGAGTGCCGCATTTCTATGCACTGAGTAGCGCAGCAAAAACACACATTTTCTCTCTCGCCTCATGGGTTCATGGGTTCCTTTCTTTTCGCTTTCGGCCTCTAATTCTACAGGGTGGTGCGACCGAAAATTCGATGACTCACCTCTCCCGATTCTCGAACCTGTTCGTTTGTTATAAAGTTATAAAGCGGGAACGCACGCGGAAACGCAGAAACGATAGCCCCTCCTCGAACTCTTGTCTATTCACTTTTCTTCGATCGGTGCAGTGCACGAGTGCTCACCGCTAACATTCAATGAGTGAGATGCAATGTATGTCGATGAATGCCGGCGAAGCCTGGGCAGCTGGCCAAGTGCCAGAGGAGACAACGAATCCTATCACAGTGATCATGAATTTCCGAGGCAACGTGGTACATATACAAGTCCTACCTTTGGACCCCGTTCTAGTTGGCGTCGAAGAGCTGAGCGGTTATGGCATCGAGGTTAGATTGATAATACTTACGGCTGTTGTTACAATGTAGTCGATTATGAAGGGTTTGTTTGTTTGACTGATGCTCCGAACAATCCAAATCAACGAATGTTCTCCTACCCACGATTTCTGATAATGGCAATTCTATTCTTGCGCGTCTGGCCTAGGTGGACCCATCCTTCGTGAAAGTCGTGTTCAAAGGCAAAAGACTGGACCCAAATGCTTCTTTTGCTGCCCAAGGAGTTGGGCATGCAGCCAAACTGATGGTTCTTGCGAGCTCCCCGACAGAGATTGAGAAGGTAAAGAACAATGAATTAATGTTGCGGGTAGAAGACGATAGATGAAATCGATAGATACAAGAGCGTGTCTACTGTACTGTGTTTCATTAGCCTCGTTATCACATACCCTTGTTGTTTGCGCTGCCCTGTTCACCAAGGTGCGGTCGTCTCGGAGTGACCCCACAGTGCGTGGTTTCAGCGGAGAAAAAGCCCTGGAAGCCCAGAGAAGCCGTTTGAAGGGAGCTGCGTCAAGCTCGCCGTGGCGCGAGGAACAAGACAAGGAATTCAAGTTTTCCAAACTAGAGGTAGGCCTACAAATAGTAGGGCACAGAGCAGCCTTTTAAACTACCCATAATTTTTGTGCACATGTAGGATTCAGCGTTTGAGAGCTTCGTCGTTGCTCAAGATTTGAGTCGGACGGGGGGACGCAAACCTCAGCTTGACCTGGCGCAGTCTTGAGGTTTCTAACCTTCGTTATCCTCTTGTTTCACGCTCTTCCTCTTCTTCTTTCTTCTGGTCTTAATATTCCATACATCAACCAGGTGGTGCATTTCGAGCCCCCTGTAACGCCGCACCCGTTCGCGACCCAATCCTTGCTCCTCAAGCTGGCCACCGACCCAGGCATCGTGGCCTGCATGAAGTCGTACCAGTGGACCGTGGGCAAACTCGCTGAAATGGACCCCTCCGACGACAAGCTCAAGAAACAAGAGGTGGGGGGGGGCTTACACTCTGGTCGTGAAGTAATCTTACTTTTCGGTCACTTCTTCTGCTTCTGCTTCTCTATAGTAGTGGCAGCTCACAACATGCACGCGCACTCCTTCTTCTTC
>Ga0307982_1004535_pt1 | contig 10970 bp, 10 predicted proteins | sample OrgLakmetagen989_FD_201847 | JGI IMG/M metagenome (GOLD analysis project Ga0307982, IMG submission 201847) | Saline water microbial communities from Organic Lake, Antarctica - #989 | ecosystem: Environmental > Aquatic > Non-marine Saline and Alkaline > Saline | place: Antarctica: Organic Lake... | reverse complement strand
ATGCCCCTCTCCCTCCTGAATCATTCCGCACTTGCTTTGTTTGCGCAACGCACGCGCATTCCCACTTCTGCCCGCAGCATTGGCTTCTGTGCCATTTGGGTTTGTATTAGTTCGAGTTCGAGTTTGCATATATAGCATAAGTGGACGGCGACAGGGGCCATCGATTAATAGAACTAAATCAAGTCTAGTCTAGTTCGTGCTCTCTCAAAAAACAAAGAACGCAGCAGTCACAAAGGCACATAAATAATGCACTTGAGCTGCATGTGCGCTAGCAAATACGCTCCAGAAGGCCAATGAAGGCTCCAACTGGCGCCTTTCCTCCGAACAAGTCGCAAGTCGGCGGGACTGAATCCTTGTTCGTGTGTCACGTCCCAGGTCCACGAGGCAATTCGCTGGGCTATTTTTGCCCCAGCAGGGCACCGTCTCGATGTTTTTCTCAGGCGCCGGGCGCCAGCCGATCTCAGCATCGCCTGTTCTCTTTCTTGCGAACGAAGTATGGTCACGTGGCTTCAATGCTAAAAGCTGTGCGAACGAATGGTCATGGTCATAGGCCTACGAACACCGGAATGCTTCTCCGCTCCAGAAGCCTACGAACACCAGAATGCTTCTCCGCTCCAGAAGCCGCACTTAGCGAGGTCGAACAAAGGTTTGATCGTGTTCAGGCTCGGACTCACATGTATCCGAGTCTCATTGGTGGGGGGTTATGTATATATATATATATAATATCTCCTCCAAGTCCGAGGTCAAACCCACTCCACCGATAGGACGCCTTCGCCCATCGAGGAGCTTCGTGCTGCGTACGAGATGCCCCCGGACCGATAAACCGATAGCAGGCAAGGTATTTTACGGAAGGTACAAACCTTCCTTGACGCAAACATTTAATTTTATACTTGCTCTGGCATAGTACAATGTAAAGCAGGATCCTCACCTTCTTTCACTTTCACCTCTCACCTCCTCGCTCCTCGGGACTTACGGCTCACGACTACGGCAGCTGCGGCAACGAGCCTAACGCTAAGGCCGAAGCCCGAAATATTATCGATTGATTAAGTTGAAAGACGGCATAGATAACGCAGATTAGATTGGATTATACTCCCGCAGTGTAAAGAAAGGCAAGGGAAGATAATACAAACGCAAGAAAACAGAAGCAGCTCCTGCAAGCTACCAGCTGATGCTGATCAGCCGCATGCCTCATCTCTCATCATCTCCCATCTCCCGGCAACTCAATCGTAATCAGCGATCAGCACCTACACAGAACATTTGAAGTCATAAAGGAAACATCAAAGGCGACTTCGGTCTTCTTCCTCCCGAAGTTCTATGGCTGAAAGGACAGCATGGCGAGTAGCTCTTGACTTGAACAATCGAGCGCGCGGCGCACTATCGTATTACTTTCCATCCATGAGAATGTGGCTGATGTCCCTGGCAGCTGCCGCCACTTTTACGTATTTTACGTACAGCTCGTCGTAAGAGGCTGCTGCTTCTGGGTTGGGCTCAATGCGCTTGGCAGGTCGGTACATGTGCGCTGCAGCGTCCTCAGGGCTGGCGTACAGGCCGCAGGCGGTGGCGGCAAGCATGGCACCCCCCAAGAGGGGCGCATTGGCGTCTTCCCCGACCACCACGGCTCGACCGCACACGTCGGCGTGCATCTGGGTTCGTGAAAGAAAGCAGATTCAAGAGAGAGGATGAAAGTATAAACGGAATGAGGAAGGTATACATGAAAAAACAGTTTCTGAATAATATACTTGACGAAAACACCAAAAGAAAGGGTGTATGAAATTGTTGAGCTTTAAGAATTGTGTTATTCACAACACGATCCACATTTGAAAGGGTTGGTGCTTCATGGTGTCAAATACGAGTATGCGTGCGTGCGTGTACATTTATTCTCCTTACTTGTAGCCACAAGTCGCTTCGCGTGGCCCCGCCAGCCATCGCGATCACTTGGTCTTGCCCGCCTCCGTGGCCTGCCGCAGTCAAGGCTTCCACCGCTGCTCGAGTGCCCAAGCAAGCGCCTTCTAAAAGGGCGCGCCATAGGTGGCCCCTGTGATGTGATAAAAGGAGGCTGAGAATACGCACAAGTGTGTGCTCAGACGATTGCTCGAAGCGTGAGGTTGAAGTGCAACTTCAGTATATTGTGATCCTCTCGCTCCCTTCATTTTCTCTTCTGCCTTCTTCGATAGGTCTCCGACTTCACCATCAGGATATACACAACAGGCAAGCGATAACTTCTTTCTACGTAATATTCATTCTGTCAGAATAACTCATTGATTTTACCTCGTGTGCGACAGGGAAAGGCCGAGAAAAGCCCCTCGGCTATTTGGGTCTGTGATAGGAGTCCGACTCCCTTGAAACTCGCCAATGGCCATCAACCTAAGGTGATGATGATGAACGTAGAAGTATTGGTGTTGAGTGCGCCAAAAAAAACGGTTCAGCGCTCGCAAGTGGACTTATAAATCAACAGTTTTTGCACTTTGCTCCTTGACATTCCTCTTGCTAAGTGCTTCGGAACGTATTTGTATTTTCTGTATGCAATATTTTACCGGTCGCATCCAATCGGCACAGCTGCAGCTTCTTCATCAAGTTGAGCGTAAGTGGGGGAACCTTTCCATGATGAAGACGAAGGAGAAGGTGCTGCCAAGACGCCTTTCAGCCACCGCAGCGTGCTTCCCGTAGACGATTGCCCACCTTCGGCCATGCACTGCGACGGCAATGGTGCCGCCCCGTAAGCGCCCCACACGCCTCGCGCATGGTGGATCTGCTCCGAAGGATCTCCTGTGCCTGCTTCACCGTGTTCATCATCATCTTCTTCATTGTCAGCAGCAGGCACCGCCCCCACGCACAAGTGAAGGTGGCTGGACCCGGTGATGAGCGCTAGTTGGCCGGGTTTGGTGACGCCTAAGCCCAGAACCCCCACAAAAGCATCGGCGCCGCCCTGAACATGAACAGGAAAGAAATGATAGCAAAAGTTACAAGACAAAACGCTAACGAAAGTCTAACCCTAGCACAACAACAATGAATGATATTACTCTTGTTACCTGAGCCACTGGTAGGCCAGCAGGCAAACCCAGCAGAGACGCTGCTTCGGTGCTCAAGCCCCCAACTACTGACCCCACCGGGACCATGTCTTCAGGCTTGGTATAGGGCCATTTCGATGCGAGGTCAGACAAGCCAATGGCGCGAAGCAAACTCAACGGACGTCCGTCGTTTTCTTCGTCTATTTCATCGCCCTCCTTCGCCTTATTACTCACAGCTACATCGTCATCATCTGTTGACTCTTCTCCTACTTCTCCTGCACCCCCTATTCCCTTGGCGTCAACACGAGCAGCAGCAGCAGCAGCAGCACCCACCGTAGAGCGCTGGTGCACGAGCTTCTTTCTTCTGCCTTGGCGCCTTAAGATCTTGAGAGCGTTCCAGTGCCAGCGAGTAGAGGTGCCGCAGGAGCCCACGCACCACCGCGACGTGAGCTTGAAGTTAAGATAATCCTAGAAGATTGCACGAGCATGATAGTGAGTGACAGACACCGAGATACGCCAACTTCCCCGAATGTCAAGAATTCAAGATACCATTCAATGGAAAGAGGCTCGATATCTCGGAGTACGTAGAAAAAATTGTTCCCATCTCTTCCTTTGTACAGGCAACTTATAGCACAACATCTTTGACGTCACCGAGGATGCGAGATATGTAATTTGTGCTTTAGTATTATTCACCTGAAATTCACATACTGTCTTCGCACGCGCCCAAGTCTCAGGTTCATGGGTTTTGAGCCAAAGCGCTTTGGGAAGCATCCATTCTGCGCTCAGAGGACCTTCGCCATTGCAGTTGACGAGCAGGGCTCGGTCACCGGCACCTTGTCTTAAAATGATGTCCGTCTCGCGCGCAGCTCGAGCGTCCATCCAGAGCACAGCGGGTCGCAACGGGCAGTCGTCTGCAAAATTAACAGTGGCAGCCAATCAGACGAAGGTAAACTGAGCGCGAGGCGCGATACGAAGGAGAGGAAGCGTGGGGAAATGGTGGAAAGCACATTGGGTATCATTTTTAACTTGATCCTCGAGTAGCCTTCAATACATATTCGAGAGAAATAGCTTCTTTGGTAGTACCTTCATCGAGCGCAACTACAGTGCAGCTCGTGGTGTCCACGCACAATCCTTTCACGTCTTCTGCTATTACCACGCCAGCCGCTTCCGCTTTGGCTAGGGCTGCCACCACTGCGGTCTGCAGCGCGGACCACCATTCGTCCGGTGACTGCTCTGCCCTAAAAAGAATAAAAAGGGACGAACACTATAACAGAATACATGGCAAAGACTTGACATGCTTGCGTCTTTAAAGAGTAAGATGGCAATGTCTTAAAGTAAAAATTGCTTAAGATAAACCCACCAGCCTGGGCGTGGGAAAGAGGTTGCGTACTCGGTAGCGGCAGTGCAAACACACGTGCCGTCCGATCGAAAGACACCTGCACGAATGCTTCATACAAAATCGAAGACAAATATTAGTATGGTGGGAAATGCTTGAAATGTTTGACGCTTGAATGTCTCGTCAGCTCAAGATGTCAACTTAGATGATAAGCGTCTTCACCTTTCGGTGCCGCCATCAACAGAAACTACGCATGCTTTTCTACCAAGGGAGCTACTCGCTGAAGCTTGCCAGATACTAGCACCCAACACGAGGCGCTTTACGATGGAGGTGAGCATTCAAGCGTGGATGCTTCCCTCTCTTTTCTTGAAGTGACGGGGTGCTCGTCGCGCGGTCTTATACTAGTCTAAGCAAGAACAAAAATTCTTGCAGTCGTCCCCCCCCCTCAAGGGACGAAATTTGAACAAGAAGAATTGCGTACGTATTCTCATCCTCTTTTCTCGAGTTGCTCGTTGCCCAGTGTTGCATGGTTTCGTGGTATTCGTGGTTGCCATGGGCATCAGCCTGCGAAAAGTGCGTAGGCAGCTCGGCGAACTCACATTCGACTGGATGTTTATTGAATTTACTAACTCTGTATCTCTCTATCCGCTTGTAAAAGGTGACTGTCGGTATGCTTGCATCGCTAGTATCGCGACAAGGTACGCTCGCTACAGTTGAATTGAACTTTCAGCAACATCAAGTTTCGATGTAGCTCACATCGTCTCCTTGAAATTTTCGCCATGAAACAGCGGGAGCTTGGGTCAATCACTATTCTACTGGAATTGCACGCGGAGGGATGAATTTCAAGCGGCTTAAGCGTGCGCCTACTAGTATCTTCGCTTCTTCGTCGACGGCACCTACTGCAATCGCACAACTTGGCGACTTAACTGTGCCCGAATGGCTAGCCCAACAGGTTCAAACCGCCATGGGTAGCGCTTTTGGTGAGGAATACGCTACTAAAGATGCTATGGTCACCGCTGCTACCAAGGCAGCCAAGGGAAGCGACTACCAGTGCAACGCAGCGTTACCATTAGCCAAACTCTTAGGTCTCAAGTCGCCACGCGACGCTGCCACTGCTCTGCTGGCAGAACTCAATTTGGAAGGGGTCTGTGACGAGCCAAGCATTGCGGGGCCAGGGTTCATCAATTTGAAGCTGAGCGATGCCTTTGTGGAAGCTTCTTTGGAGGCTATGCGGGCAGATCCTACTCGACTAGGAGTGCCCGAAGCCCCAACTAAGCAGAAAGTTGTGGTCGACTTCTCGAGCCCGAACATTGCGAAAGAAATGCACGTCGGGCACTTGCGGTCCACCATCATTGGTGACACGCTAAGTCGGGTGCTTGAATTTCGCGGGCACAACGTGGTCAGTTTACCAATCTAGCAAACAGATTGACCGAATCTCCCGCATCGATGAACAATCTTCATTGTATGAGTGCGTTTGTATGAACATTAACAAATAAATATAAGCCTCCTCGTTTGCTCCTTGTTCCTACAGGTGCGTTTAAACCACGTTGGGGATTGGGGCACGCAGTTTGGCATGCTCATCACCTACTTACGAAGCGAAGTGCCGTCGGCATTGGAAGAAGGTGGCGAGATGGTCGACCTGGGAGACTTGGTCGTGCTGTACAAGAAGGCCAAGAAGAAGTTCGACGACGACAGCGAATTTGCCAAAGAAAGCCGGGAAGCGGTGGTCGCGCTGCAGGTATTGGAATAAAGGAGATAAAGAATATATTTCAAACCGCAATAATGGCGCTTCAGTAACGGTTGAGAAGATGTTTTGGAGAGAAGGGTGCGTACTCTTCGTTGTGCCGTTTTGTTGTATGTAGTGTTGTTGAGTTTCTAGAGCATATTTGGATGTGTTGGTATCAAATCGTTGTATCATCTTTAACATGACACCCCCCCCCCCCAACAACAACAGGCCGGCGACCCCGCCTCAATCGCGGCCTGGAAGTTGCTGTGCGCGGCCAGCCGGGTCGAGTTCCAACGGATCTACGACGCCCTGGGGGTCACCCTCGAAGAGCGGGGGGAGTCGTTTTACAACCCGCAGCTGGCCTCCGTTGTGGCGGAGCTCGAAGCGTTGGACTTGGCGGTGGAGTCCGACGGGGCTCTAGTGGTGTGGCTGGAGGGCTTCAAAGCGCGGGACGGGGAGTCCGCGCAACCCTTGCTGGTGCGCAAGAGCGACGGGGGCTACATGTACGCCACCACGGACCTGGCGGCAGTGCGGCAGCGCACTTCCATGCCCATCGCCGAGGGCGGTGAAGAGGCCGACCGGGTGCTCTACGTGACGGACGTGGGGCAAGGGCAGCATTTCGCGCAAGTGTTTCAGGTCGCGAAGCGCGCGGGTTTTCTCAAGGAGGGGGCCAGCCTGGAGCACGTGCCCTTCGGCCTGGTACAGGGGGAAGACGGCAAGAAATTTGCCACGCGGTCGGGGGAAACGGTACGACGAGTTGATTTATTTGCTAAGTAAATGCGATTTAAAAATACGAGGTAATAGTATACATTTTTCATTTTGATTTCGTTTTTCGTTTTATTCTTTCTTCTTTTCTTCTTTTTGCAGGTAAAACTGGCGGACTTATTGTCGGAAGCGGTGCGTTTGTGCGAAGCAGACCTTGAAGCAAGAGCCACGGGAACCTCTGCATCCGATGACGAGAATGACGACGCTACAATGACTGCAGACGCGGACACGAGCGCAGACACGAGCCCTGAAATCGACATGGCTGCCGTGGCTAAAGTAGTAGGCCTCGGTGCGGTCAAGTACGCGGACCTCGCCATGAACCGCGAGTCCAACTATCGTTTCTCCTACGCAAAAATGCTGGCCCTGAACGGCAACACCGCCCCCTACATGCTCTACGCGTACGCGCGCATTCAAGGCATTCAGCGCAAGGCCGCGGCCACGCTAGCGGCCGAAGAAGCGGCAAAAACCACCACTAGTGGCAACAACGACGAGATTGATGTCGCGTCGCAGTATGCCGTGACGGCGCAGCACCCTGCAGAAGCCGCACTCGCGAGGCAGTTGCTGAAGCTGCCAGAAGTGGTGGTCAAACTGGAGAAGGATTTGTACCCTAACCTCCTCTGCGACTACCTCTTTGAAACCAGCCAAAAGTGCGTTGAGATTTGTAGTGATAAGCTCCCAAGCCAAATTGGAGAAAACTGTAAACTGTTCAAATGCAAACTGATCCTTCGCAGTTTTCTCTCTCTCTCTCTCTTGAATTATTCTCTTTCTTTTCTACAGCCTCCGTACTGACTTCATTTTCACCTTTCCTTCTTCGCCTTATGTCTTCTTTTGTCTCGATATTGTCAACAGGTTCAACCAGTTCTACGAGCAGTGCCCAGTGAACAGTGCCGAGACTCAGGCGTTGCGGGGGTCGAGGGCCGCGCTCTGTGGCCTCACTGCCGACACCCTCAAGCTCGCCCTTGGCCTCCTTGGCATCGGCACCGTAGACCGCCTTTGAGGATGCACTTTATGCTCCTGTTTGCTTCAAGTGCCGTAATCTAGTGAAGTAAAGTAAAGAATGATCACAGGGCCATAAAGGCGATCGAAATTCAATACCAACGGCGCGCCGAGTATAAGTATAAGTGGTGCTTCTTATACACATCGATAGCGATAATAATTAATGATTTCACCCAGTGGTATCTAAGATATAACATCCGCATTAAAATATACAGCAATTCGCTGGGTTCGCAGAATTCCATGCCCATCTGAGCCATCTGCTCGCCACTTCATTGCATTACGCAAGAGGACACTCAGCACTCAGCCCAGTCACCAGTCAGACTTGTTCTGGAGGGTTTACACTTCGCAATTGGGGAGTATAACCTCATCTAAAATCTTATCTAATATGAATACGAAGAGTATATATAGCACGCAGAACTATTCCTCCTGCAAAAAATATAGAGAAAATTTAAGTATTTGACATTAGACATAAGGCGCCCTGGCAATTCCATTACCATTACTACATGGCAGCCAGCACAAAAAGCAGGTGGCAACTACGGCATATTTCGGCGCGCGCGCATTGCAGCTGCCTCCAAAAAGGCATCAGGGAGTGGATGAACGGGAACGGCAGCATCAGCGCTGCGACGCAAGAAATTAGAGGCCTTAATCTTGGAAGATGAGTCACTTCCTCCTCCACCAGCGCCGCCTCTTCCAGATGGTATATTACTGTGGCTGCCATTCGTTGTCTGAAAGTGGACACGAGGACCTTCTTCTCGCCTCAGAGCTTTAGCGTCATCGAGGGATCTATGCAAGTGATGATCGCGCCGCCAACCCATCTGCCGCTGCTGCTCGACTGCGCTTTCTTCGCTTCTTTCTCTTCCTCCTTCTTCTAACCCTGGTTCCTTCGAGAAAGGCATCATACTACTAGCAGTATAACCAGTTGATCCTTTCCTATTCGAAGCTCCACCATCACTAGAACTGCCAGCAGCGCGCCGATTACCCTTGAAAGCATTCAACAAGTGAGCCTTTGCAGTGTCATCGCCGCGCTCATCTAGCAGAGCAGTCAGCACATCTACAAGCGCTGCATCTCGAGTCGCCTGTTGTTTTGCTGCGCCAATGGCCAGTGCCTCCACCCGCCCCGCCACTTCAATCAAGCTCGTGCAGTCCGGGTGCCGCCGCAACCCTCCCTGCACTTGCCGCACACTCCGCTGCACCGTGTCTAACCACTGATGGTCGAAGCCTCCGTTGCTGCTGCTGTTGCCTCCTAGGCTAGTGACGTTAGTGCTACTCTGCTGCATGACAGAGGCCAGTCGTGCTAGCGATACGTCAACTCGTACAGTAGCCGCTGGCAGCGCTGGCATAATGCGTGCACCAGCTGCTCCTGCTGCTGTTCCAGGCGCTGCGGCAGCACCAGCTTGAGGAGGAGGAGGAGGCCTTCCATGGTGTTTCCCAACGAACTTCTCGACGAGCACGGGCCTTTCAACGCCTTGGGCGTGGGTCTGCACCGCTATTTGCCGCAGCTGCTGGCACAGAATCGACAAGCTCTTGGCTTCGTGGCCGGCACGGCTCGCTTGTGCCTCGGCTTTGTGGGCGCGTGACGTGGCCTCAGCCAGCTCAGCTTCTAAGCGAAGGACCTGCAGGCCACAACAGCACGTGTAGTCACATATTGAAACCGAAGATAAATAATGATGTTGATAAAATACATAGTGCGCACACTCGCAAGGCATGGAGAACTAAAGGCATTTTTAACTCTTGCTCAAACAGTTTTTCAATTCAAGTATTCTTTAAATGCTATTCTTGAGACGAATATTTGCGGCTGCATGAATAACATTTGCTTCTTACCTGCACGTCTCGAGCGTTAAGCGCGGCACTTCTCGTTTCGGCCTGTGTCAGCGCGTCATTGAGCCTAGCTTGCAGCCTCGCGCACACTTGTTGCGCGGCGTCCACGCTTCGTTTCTGCGCACTTTGCCTGAGGGAGGCGAGTTCACGCTCGAGCACTGCCACTCTTCCTTGGGCTTTGTCCGCGCGCGCTCCCTCACTATCTGCGCGTCTGCGAGCCCGCTGCAAATCTTCGCGCAAACTGCCTTCATTCACGTCGCCTCTCGTAGCAGCAGCAGCAGTGGATCCACTGTTTCGTGGCGGAACTTTCCGGGAAGGTTCGGCCGCGCCCCAGGGCTTTTTCTTCTTCGTCAATTGAGCTGAGTTTGCACCTTCAGCACCTCCTAAAGATGAAGCATGGGCTTTTCTAGCGCGCGTTTCTTTGGTTATGGTTTCATGAACAACGCTCCGTGGAGGCGGTGCAATTTCACCTACATCTCGATTATTGCAGCTCGCCTTGGCCGTTTGAATCGGTGGAGCTGGTGGCGCATCTGGATGCTCATCTCGATTGACAGTGGGCTGTCGCGGCGGAGGCGGCGGCTGAGGCTGGGTGGGCAATGGTGGCGTTGTTCCCCTCCGGAGGGGCTCTTTGGCTCGGGCACGCTGCGCCTCGTTGCGCTGCGCTTGAGATAAGGCGCCTTCAAGAGCACGGCACTTGCGCAACAAGCTCATGTTGTCCAGCCTTAAGGCCTCTTCGCGTGAGGAGGGCGCTGCTGTTTCTTCAAGTAGCTCACTTCCTCGCTGGCTGGCAGTAGTAGCAGCAGCACCAGCAGGACGGGTTCCTGATGCCACCGTTGACTTAACAACTGCATCTTCTTTCCCCCACCTGTGGTTGATTGCATGGAAAGCTCGGGGAGTGGTCGCACTCATGGCAGCGCCAGCTCCTTCTTCTTCTTGTCCTCCGGCTACAGGAGAGGTCGGCCACAGGTACTCTTCGTCGTCGTTGTCGTTTCCCTCCAAACGCACTCTTAAACCACTGCCTTCAACCTTTTCGTTTTCTTTGTTCTTGCTATCGTCGTCGTCTTCGTCGTCTTCATTGTTGCTGTCGTCACCAGAGAGACCTTTACCTCTGTTCGCATCATTCGACTCATTTCTGGTGGTGTGGCTAGCTTCTAAATGAGCACTTGGACTGCTGGTTGATTCTTCTCCAGCTCCCACTCCTGCCCTTCTGATGGTGCCATCGCCGACCAAACTGATGCCTCCTTCAGCGTCGTCACTCCTACCAGGTAAGCCTGCACTACCAAAGCTGCTGAGAAAGAGCGCATTCAAGTCGCTGACTTCA
>Ga0307982_1004534_pt1 | contig 10971 bp, 10 predicted proteins | sample OrgLakmetagen989_FD_201847 | JGI IMG/M metagenome (GOLD analysis project Ga0307982, IMG submission 201847) | Saline water microbial communities from Organic Lake, Antarctica - #989 | ecosystem: Environmental > Aquatic > Non-marine Saline and Alkaline > Saline | place: Antarctica: Organic Lake... | reverse complement strand
ACTAAATTTTTTTCACGATAGTAAAAATGCTACCGTATTCATCTATTGCTAGGGTGTCAGTCAACTCCCAGCCTTTGGCCAAAAGCTCGTTTAATTGCTGCTCTAGTAAACTTTGATTTGGAGCGGTTAAAACTTTTACTTTCATAACCTTTGATTTAAAATATTATTATAAGAAAATTCTATGTTTTTTAGATCGTAGCTTAATCCAGTTGGCCTCCCGTCCGTCCACTTGATATAAACCTCCACCACTTTAAGGACGTCTCTGTATTCAAGCCCCAATTTGCTACTAGCAGCTACATAATCGCTAACATCTTGGAGCAAATCAATTTGAGCTTTATTCAGGGCGTGAACAGAAAAAGGCTCCTTAGGGATATTAATTTTGGCCGTATTGCCTTTGTTGAAGCTTAAAAAATCAAAGACCTTGTAAACCTTTTTTTCAGGTGCTAGCTTCATGGCTTCTAGATATGACGTATCTCTAGTTCTGTTTTCTGCCATTCTGAAAAATGAATTATTAGTTTCATATAATTTGAACTCTAAAGCTAAAATTCGCTCGTGTTCTGCTTCTAGTTCTTGAAGCTTAGTAAGATCAAATTCTTTTAGCTCTAAATACTTTTCGTACCTAATACCTAAATTTGCCCACTCAGGCTGTGAATGCACCTGTTTGTGGTGGTCGTGAAATAGGGCAACAAAGCCCCCGTTGGTCAGGTTCTGGGCCTTGTACCCCTTCACATCCAATTTTATAAGCTCCTTAGAGGCCTGTATATAAATTTCCGAATAAGTTATTATTTGGTTTTGGTATCGTTCAAAGGATTGTTGATCTGTGGTTAAAAATAATTTACTCATTGTGTTTTTTGTTTTTGTGGATAATTGGCGGCAAATGTTATATTTCTGCTGCTGCTTTTTTTATTAAATTTATCTTTTTGCTTATTGTTATTTACGGTGCGTTTGGATTTTTGCTTAGATATAACATTTTAGTCTATGCTTTCAATTTGAATAAAAACAGACTTTACTTTTCTTACTTTGTCTAGTGTGTAGCCGTGATGTTCTAAGCGTTGCTCAAAATTTACTTTGTTCACTGTTTTGTAGCCGCTCTCGATACAATATTTGCGGTACTCACCATAAACATATTTTACCGTGTAATGATTGAGGCTTTTATTTGCGTTGGCTTCATTTAAATACATACCAACGCTATCACTAGACATTTTGAATTTTTTAATAATCTCATCAATAGACTTGCATTCTGAAAAGTCTTTATTTTTCAATAAGCGTTTCAATCCATCTAAAACCCAATTAAAAACCCCTGGTAGTTCATTGTCAATTATTTTAGTTGCTAGTTGCTTGTCCTGTTTTTCTCTGGATATGGTTTTATCAAAATGAATAATAATAAAGCGTCTAAAAAAACCGTGAGTATGTTCAACGTCTTTAGGTAAACTATTTGTGTTAAACATGAATTTCGCATAATCACTTACAAAAAAAGGTTTACCATAAGGAACCCTAGCCTCTATGGTTTCCCCACTTGCTAACTGCTTTAAAACATCTACATTCAGTTTTTGACTTATCTCACTAGAGTAGTTCAGTAGTTTATTATCTAGCTCAGCACGTGAATAGCCTTTTTTATCTGTTAAGGCATCCAAACTATGATTTGCTATGTTTTGATCTCCTAGCAGCTCCTTGACGATCTCGAATATAACCGATTTACCATTAGCTCCTTGACCATATAATAAAAGCATCTTTTCAAGCTTAAGTATTTTATTACTAATAAACACAGACGCTATAAATTCAGCTAAAATATTTTGTTTTTGCTTATCTGGTAGGACTTCATTTAAAAATTCAAAAAATAAAATCGGTGCTGCTTTTGAATCATATTTAAACCCGAGTACATAGGTCAAATCATCATTTGGTGTATGATGGTATAATTTCTGTTTTTTTATATTGAAGGTTCCGTTTTGAAAGTTCACTAATACGCTGCTTTGATCTCGCTCAAAAATTTTAGAAGATTGACTTTTAAATTGGGCCATTAACTCATCAACAAATTTAAAATCCTTAGCTATGTATTTGATAGTGCCTAGCTTTAAGGCGAATTTTTCAATAAATATTCTAAATAAATTTTCATTGACCTCATTCCAATGAGTATCAATATAACAATAAATTTTCTCATTGTTAGTACATAAATAAATGACCCCATTTTTAGTAGATAATTTTATTAACTCTTCTGTGGTTTCAACTCTGATTGCAGCACGTGAAGCGGTTTTTTTACGATTTAAAACTGCTTCAATATTTACTATTTCACGTGAAAATTTTGTTTTTGCATCTTGACTGCTATTTTTGTCATAAAGCTTATCTTCAAGTTTAGATTTTTTTTGTTCTAAAGGCTTAATCTCTCGCTCTAAAAAGTTTATTTTTTTTGCTTGCTTTAGAATACCCTCGCTGTAATCTTGAAAAGTTGTAGATTTGTGTTCATCACTGAAATTATCTAAACTATGGCTATCGCTCTCAACTTTAGCCATTTTTTTTATTTCTGGCATATCTTAAAGTTTTGAATTTTCGAGGCTCTCTAGGACTTTTCCCCATACATAATAACGTCTCGCTCCGATTCCGATAGACTTTAAGTAGCCTTTATTCTCGTAATTCCATAGAGTTGTGCGGCTTATCTCTAGCCGTTTACAAAGCTCTGTAGGTGTAATAACTTCGTCTTTTTTTGGGTTTCTAATTTCGGACTCAATCTGTTCCAGCTTTCTAAGAATATTGATCTCTGATTGTTCAAATTTTTCTAAATAAGTTTTTGCGATTGAGTTTGCAAAATCGGTAAATGGGTTCTCTTTTTTTGTTTTTGAATTTGCCATAACGCATTTAATTTTTGATTATGGGCAAATTTATAACTATTTGAAGGCTAACTGTTTATATACTAGTATATACTCAGTATATTTTAATCCATGTTAATATTCGTTATATTTTGAATGTATTTCAACTTTGTACTTTTTAGCTATTTCAACAGCTACTTGAATGTGCTTTCGGTTTTTTTTATCGTTCAAGTTTTTATCATTAGTTTCAGTAGGTGTTCCGAGTGTTGCTGATATCAAATTAGAATTGCTAGATAAACCTTTAGTAAACATATTTATTTTTTTAAATGTTTTAGAAGCATCTTCAGCTTCATCTTTATAAAAACGTTCTAAATCCCCAGTGATATATAAAAAAGCTATTCTTTGAACTATTAAACAACCTTCTAATTCCTTAAAAGCTGCATTAGGGATATCCTTTTCAAAGAGTTTTTTATACTCTAAATAGTCATTATTGGAATCTTCTGTTTGTGAATTGTTAATGGTAGAGGTTTCAATTTTTACTAATCTATCCCACATTGTTTGGTTTACTATATTTGGTTTCACCTCATTTCTTAAAGGTTCTAATTCAAAATCAAAGGCATTATCAAGCTCTTTAAAATCATTAGACAAGTCTATATTTTTACCGTTTAGATATTCCAAAATATCTATTTTGATTTTTTGAATATCCTCATAACGCCTATAAATATTATTCTGCTTTCTGCTTGAAGTGATTGTATTTTTTAAAACATAATCTTTTACAGAATTAAGCAATAAATTAATATCCAGTATTGTGTCTTTTAACTGATCATTATTTTTAGACTGAATTTCAAAATTATCGTATTTTAAACAAGCTTTACTCAGCTCTCCATAAGCATTGTTTTTATAAGATTTGGGCCCAATATTATCTTTAATGTATTGCTCTGCTTTCGCTTTTTGCTCTGGTGTTACTTTACTCATAATATGGGTTATTGGTTATTAAAATCATTTTCTATTTTATTCATAATTGGTTGATTTGGGAAAAATGGGAATTTTGAGACATAAAACAAAACCTTTTTTTTACTCATAAAAAGAGTAACTATCTAGGACTAATTCTTTTTGCCCTTTTTGTAAGTAGGTTCTAAGTTGGTCATCTGAGCTATGGCCCGTAACCTGTATTAAATAGCTTGTTGGCACTTTGCCATAATTAAGAGTAGCAAATGTTCTACGTCCTATATGGCTTGAAACTAGCATCCATTTTGGAACCGTAACCTCAACACTTCTATAATCGTGCTTTTCTGCTTTCTTGTTGTCTTCAATTATGCACTTCTTAATAGTTCCATTTGTAAGATCGTCAAGCCCTGCAAGCCTGCAAACTTCTTTTATATAAAGGTTATACTTTTGATGTGACATAGCTTTAGGAAACTCACCGTTTGTTTTTTCTAAAATATCCCTTGACTTTTTTGTGAATGGAACTGAAACTGGTTTATTAGTTTTTTCCTGTGTAAACTCAATTAAATACTTTTCGTCCTCCACTCTTATCATATCTTTTGTGAATCTCATGAAATCGCTAATTCGTTGGCCTGTATAGATTGAGATTAATAGCCAATCCCGAGCGGCGATAAGGTGTTCTTTTTGCAGCTTAACTTTTTTAATCGCTTCAATTTCATTTTTATTAATGAAGATATGCTTTACTTCTTTTCTCTTAAAGCTTAAAGATTCTAATTCGTGATGCGTTTCTATTCCTTTGAATTTTGCGTATAAACAAAACGTCTTCACCATAACAAACTCTCTTTGCTTGGTATTTTGTGAGTAAGCATTTTGAGTATAATAATTATCAAACTCATTTTTGAAATCTTCATTGATATTTTTAATCAAAATTTTCGACTCTCTAAACTTTTCAAATCGTAACATTTTGTTTTTAACTACTCTATATTTTTTCTTAGTTGAATCTTTGTGTTCTTTCAGTTTATTTTCAATGTAGTAATCAATAAAGCTTGTAAGATTTTCAGGAACTGGAGACTTTTTTTTAATTGGTCTATATTTTTGATTTAGTAAATCTTTAAGCCAATTCTTATCTTCAATAATATTTTCAATATTGGAATTATTAAAAGCATCTATTATTTGGTTTTGTAATTCAAAAGATTCTGATTTAATATTTAACTGAGATTTTTTCATCTCTCGATCTTTCAAATTACTTTCAAAAAAATGCTTTAAAGTTCTTTTATCTGTTTTACCGTTTGTAGCCTTCTTTAATATAAAGTCATTATAAAAATCTAGCTTGAAATTTGATTTAATCTGATCTTTTGAAAATACTGTAATTTGAGTTTTTTCAGTCAATCGGTAAGGTTTTCCTTCATGGCTAAATGATAACCTCACCTCAATAGGGTCATTTGGCTTTCTACTTCTATACAAAAAATTCACTGATGCCATAATACAAATGTTTAGCACAAATATAAAATACTTGTGCTAAAGTTGTGCTATAAACATTAAAATACTTTTACTTCAATAAACTCAAATTAATATATAATTCTTATTTTTGCAAGTATAACAAGGCTTTAGGTGTTAATATAGGTTTAAGCATATTTATATAAATTCAATATAAGTCCTCTCCCCGACTCCACATTTAAAAACCTTAATATGTTGTATATCAACGTATTAAGGTTTTTATTTTTGTGTTATTGTGCTAAAATTGTGCTAATTTATTTATATAGTATTTAATAAATAATTGTTTGGCTTTTTTGAGCATTAAAAAAGGTTTTGTTTTACTTCCTGTTTTTCCCATTTTTCCCATCTCGCTATTGTGAAGCTCATTATTAAACTGAATAGCGGCAAGGGTTTCACGCTTTGTTTGTTGAGTTGCTTAAGGTTTAACCTAATAATTGGCTACTTGGATTTGATGCGTGGGTGTGGGTCGCTTTTAAACTCATTGGCTTATAAATTGTAATTTGATAAGAGATAACGCCTTAGAGGTGCTTAAATCGTTTAGGTGGCACTAATTTTTTTAGGTACTTTGAAGGTTGGCCCCAATAAATGCAATACTTTAAACACTCCAATTTTCACTTATTACGCATGGATTTGAGCCTTGTTATATAGAATAGTTATAAATAATGATTAGAATGATTATAAATAATGAAAAACCCCGTTTGAATAGATACTACTCTATTTAAACGGGGCGTTGATCAAAAATATAACAAATTAAAAAATCAACTAAATTTTTTTCACGATAGTAAAAATGCTACCGTATTCATCTATTGCTAGGGTGTCAGTCAACTCCCAGCCTTTGGCCAAAAGCTCGTTTAATTGCTGCTCCAGTAGGCTTTCATTTGGAGCGGTCAAAACTTTTGCTTTCATAACCTTTGATTTAGGATTTGATTATAAGAAAACTCTATTTTTTTAAGGTCAAACGATAGGCCTACTGGACGCCCGTCTTTCCATTTTACGTAATTTTCCACCACTTTAAGGACGTCTCTGTATTCAAGCCCCAATTTGCTACTGGCGTTAACGTAGTCGCTCACATCTTGGAGCAAATCAATTTGAGCTTTATTCAGGGCATGGATTTCAAACGGTTTTTTAGGTATATCCACCTTCGCTGTATTGCCTTTGAAAGACAAAAAATCAAAGACCTTGTAAACCTTTTTTTCAGGCGAAAAGGTCAGGGCCTTTTGATAAGACGAATCTCTGCTAGCTCTATTTTCTGCCATTCTGAAAAATGAATCATTAGTTTCATATAATTTGAACTCTAGCCCTATTATTCGCTCGTGTTCTGCTTCTAGAGCTTCCAGTTTTTCTACATTAAGCTCTTTGAGATATAAATATTTAAGGTATGAAATTTTAAGTCTCTCCCATTCAGGTTGGGCGTGTTCCGCTTTGTGATATTGGTGGAATTTTTCTAAAAAACCCCCGTTTATTAAATTCTCAGCTTTGTAGCCTTTTACGTCCAAATTAACGAGTTCTTTTGATGCGGTGGTATATACCTCTCCATAGCTTATAATCTGGTTTAAATAACGGTTGTAATTTTCTTGGTCGGTGGTTAAAAATAATTTACTCATAATATGCGTTTTATGGATTTAGCGGCACTTTTTTTTTGCCGCTTTTTGTGTTAATAATTAGGTAGAATTAAGTGAAAATTTTACTCCCTAATTCTGTTAGGTGTCTATTTTACTGGGGTTAAGCTATAATAATTAGGATAATTAGGTTATTTCTAAGTTATATACATATAGAAAACACTTATTTTTCTAATGCGGTTAAATTCATTTGTACCTAACTATCCTAATTATAGCCTTTAAAGTCAATGATAACAAGGCTTAACAGAATTAGGTTGCATTTACCGTACCTAATTTAGTGTTTATAAATCATTGATATTTAGATACTTAATCAATTAGGGTGCATTCGGGTTTTTGCTTAAATACCCCATTTTAGTCTATTTTTGAAAGTAAATTCATTTTAGAAATTCTAAAAAAAGCTTTATTATTCGTTCCCGTGTTCTTGGTCAGCTCTAGATTATTTGAATCGGAATAGTTTTTTAACCATCTGCTTAAAATCTTCGAAGCCTTAACCTTGCTTAGCTTATACGCTTCTGGATTTATCTTTGCAGCCAAAGAGCTTAAAGTATACCACTTGTTTAGCTCCAGTTCATTTTGAGTGAACTCTACAAAGTTTCTGGAGGTGCTATGAGCAAATATTTCATTTTCAATTTTTGGATTGATATATTTTAATAATCCACTTTTCAAATATGTAGATACACATTCTATTATGAAGCCGTAAAAGTTATTCCAGTCTGATTTATTCCAATCCGTAAACAGTTCACGATTAAACTCGTCAAAAGGCGTAAAATCTGCATCAAAATAATTGTTAATAGTTATCCTAAAGATACGCCCTTTATCGCTTGATTTGTTAGTGCCTAGCCTGAAATTCGTATCAATTAAGAGTTTTGGCGAATATTCAAAAGGTATGAAGTCATTAGCCTTTGAACGGGCTTTGAGTTCTACGTCGATACCCCTCTTAGCTTCATAAAACATCTTCAAATTAAAATCCTTTGGAGCATCTCCAAAAATAAAAACGTCGTGTTCTGGCCGTATATTTTGAAATGGAAAGTTTTTATTGAAGTTTTGCGCATTTTCAAAAAAGTAGCTTTTAGCTGCAAATTGTATACCCGCTTCTATACCTTCGCTTTTAAAACTTTGTCCGTGGGCGTCATTTTTGATCTGTGAATTTTCATCAGATAAAATAAAAATAATAGGGTCTTTTTTACTTTTATGAGTGCTTATAAAAAAACCAATAAACGTGACAAGTGATAAATAATGGTTTGAATCATTAGTGACTTTTTGCAATAAATTTTTATAGTCTGAATTTTCTGGCTTAGCCGTTTTAAAATTGTAATCAAAATCTATAATTTTCTTTGAATTTATCCATTCCCCACGACTTGCGAATTCTTGATAAGTTTCGGTTTTTTTTATTATTTCATTATTTATAAATTCTACAACAACAATTTTATTTTTAAAAAATAAGCGTGTGCATTTCTTTGTATCACGGTACTCTTTTAAATAACATTCATCTAAAATACCAACTACGAAAGTTTCTTTTTTGATGACGGAATTTAAAGTTTTGTTGAGCTTGTGCGCTCGATCTTCAATTTTCTTGCAATTCAGGTCGTAACGTTGAAATAGTTGAAGCATGAATTTTGATACCTCGTCTCTGGATATTCCTTTATAGAGTATACCGTTTGAGTATAAACTAAAATTTAGTTGGGTTCCTTCCTGGTTCTTAAAAAAACCTATTTCAGTAAGCACCTCAGCAACTGAAATGGTATTTACATCTACTTTAGTTTTTAAAAGTGAGTAGGAATTAATAGTTTTCTCAATTAGCTTATCTTTGCCGTGTATACTTGTCAAAATATTACTAAGGCATTGGCTTAAATCGTCCATGCCTTATTTATTTTTTAAGTTCAATCATAGCCGCTTCTACGTCTTTTGTTTTGTAGTAAATACGGCCGCCAATTTGTAAGGCGGTTAAAATACCTTTTACAGTCCAGTTGTGTATTGTTGAAATGTTTACGTCGAGCATTTCGGCAACCTCTTTGCGCCCTAAGTATTTTGTAGGCTCCTTAGGTTGTAAATTCATTTTAATCTCAGCTAGTTCACTTCGAAGTTTTGAAATGTCTTGCTTTAGTTCCTCGGGATAATTCAATTCTAAATTCATAGCATTTTAGCATTTTAATTATTAATTAAAGCACAAAATTACTATCGAATTGAACCTAGTTATATGATTATAAGGCTTTTATAGTTTACTCAGTTTACAGTAAACTATAAATAAAGGCAATTATCTAATATTTGCTATTTTTTATTAATTTATGCTTATATCTGCTATTTTAATGAATATATGCTTTTCTTCAATCTTTTCAAATACGGGTTTAATTTGCTCTTTATATTTTTTGGTATTTATATCATTTTTATTATTCTTAAATTTTCTAAGCTTTTCAGCAAACAATATATAATCTCTATCTTCAAAATTTTCCCAATTATAATTTTCGCCTAAAAATAAATTCACAAAAAACCTCAAGAATTTCTTAGCTTCTATTGCTTCAAAATCGATAATTTCTTTTTTTCCCAAATGTAAAATAGTAAGAGTTAGGGGTTCTTTGCTGCCTCTCCCTTCTTTGTAGTAACTTTTACTTATTATATCTGCAAAATTCCTTTTTAACTCGTTTTCTAGAGTTTCAATTTGTTTTTTATTCCACTTTAGTTTTTTGTTTATAACCTCTTCAAACTTTGGTATCGGTTTCTTTTTGCTGCTTTTATTGGTTTCCGCATTATTAATATAAACTTTGTTTAATTCACGTTCAAACGTATCTCTTAAGGATTCAACTTTGTTGATACTTGATTCAGAAATTAAAGAAAATTTATTTTTAGCCTTAATTAATGATTCTGTGATTTCGTTAATTAAAAATTCTAGAAACTCAATCTTTTCGTTAAAATCTTTTTTTTCAAATTCAAAGGTAAAACGTTGGGTTAAATTGTTGTAGAGTTCTTTAAATTCAGGCTCAAACTCCTTAGCTAACTTAATTTGTTTTTCTATGCTTTCAATATTATTGTTTTCCTTAGTGTAGTTGATAGCACAAACGTAAATAGGCTTTTTCTGTTTTGGATAGTTGTTATTCATAATAAATCTGGATTATTGGTTAACTACTTTTAGGGTGGTTTCTCTTTTGGCTTTAAGTTTCTGTAATTCGTAAAAATCTGCAATTTGTTGAGCATAATCTAAATCACTTTTCCCGATATATTGAAGTAGCATCTTTTCGGTTTGGTGGCCCGTGATACGCATAATTAAAGACGTTGGCATTTTACCGTATAAATTACTTGCGAACGATCTTCTACAAATATGCGAGCTTACTAATTCGTGTTTTGGATAAGTGCCTAGTTTGCGCCTTATGTGGCCTTGTTTTTTTTCTCCCTTTACTCTTTTAACTTCTTTTCTAACGGCTGCTTTACGTCCCTTGGTTGGCTCGTTTAATTCAGCTATTTTACATAATTCCTTTATGCAGGAATTGAATTTCTGAATACTTATTTTTTTAGGTAAACCGTTTTTAATGATTTCAGCGGTTTTGTCTAAAATTGGAATACTAATTTTAGCCTTTGTCTTTTGCTGCTCCAGCTCGATCACGTGTAAACCGTTTCGGATTTTTATGTTACTGGCTGAAAGACTTAAAAGGTCTGAACCTCTTTGCCCCAAATTGCAGCCTAATAACAACCATTTACGGGCGTTTTCTAGCTTATCACTTTCTAAAGTAAGGTTCTCAATCTTTTCAAGTTCAAATTCATTTAGGTAGATTATGTTTTCATTGGATATTTTGCCCCCTTTGATTTTGTTTAGTTGTTTATTAACTTCGATATTATCGATTTCAGCATCACGGCAAACGGCTTTTAAGTCATCAATCTTTTTCAATGCGTAACTATTTGCATAACCATTATCACTAATTAGCCATTTTAAAAAGTTGTTAGCAAAAGTTTGATTAAAATCTTTTATCCTTAAAGACTGTTTTTTTTCTTGGTATCGTTCAATTATTTTAAGGAGGTTCTTATAAGAATTGATACGGCTTTTGGATAGCCCTAAATTATTTTGAGCGTTTTTTCTAATATTAGCCGTGTCGATTATATGCTGAATATTATCAGTTAGC
>Ga0307982_1004533_pt1 | contig 10971 bp, 1 predicted proteins | sample OrgLakmetagen989_FD_201847 | JGI IMG/M metagenome (GOLD analysis project Ga0307982, IMG submission 201847) | Saline water microbial communities from Organic Lake, Antarctica - #989 | ecosystem: Environmental > Aquatic > Non-marine Saline and Alkaline > Saline | place: Antarctica: Organic Lake... | reverse complement strand
GCACAGAGCGCCGCGCACAAGCCATGGAGCGGGCAGCCTCCCAAGCTGCTATGCCGCGCACTGACGCCCGCCTGGGGCTGCAATCTGCTCGCCGCACCGGATCCACCTCGTCCATCGGCAGCAGTCACCTCTCAGCAACACGCCACTCCCTCAAAAGGGGCACCTTCAAACGGGGGGTTGGCTTCGCAGGCGGGCACAGCTCCACCAGACCCAGCCTGCAGGCCCCCAATTCACCAGGCAGCGACGAATATGACTATGGCCTGGAAGCGGATGCGGCGACAGAACTGCACAATGTCACCTCCAGCGTGGTGCTGCACCAACACCTGAGCGACGTGGGTCGCTGGCTGCCGTATGTCGTCCACTTCTCCCACAGCATGCGTGGGGACGCCGGCGCAGCGTCGGGCCCGGATGTGGCTGCAGGCAAGCGAAGCATGCGATGGGAGCGCAGCAAGGTGCTCAGCTCCATCACGCCGTTTTCCTTCCGGGGCGCCGCTGACGTCACACCCGCCACCCACGCATCAACACAAGCCGGCCCGGGGGGGGCATCGGGGGGCAGCGGCACCATGCCCTTTCCGTGGCTGCTGCATCCACGGGAGCAGCGGCGACTGGTGCGGCAGCGGCACCGCCTGCAGCACCCCACGCTGTATGTTCCAGTGGCCAAGCTTGCCACAGTCGGCCCTGCCGCCCTGGCAGCCGCCACTGCTCGTAAGCGGCACATGCAGCAGACCCAACAGCGGGATTCGTCGCAAGTGGGAAGCGGGCATGTATCTGGGGGGGTGATGGCGCCTGGTGCCCCCCCGTCCTTGACTGCCCTGCCTCTGGAGCAGATGCACGAGAGCACGCCTCTGGTGTACTGGTCTGACAGCGAGGAGGAGGAGGACTTACTGCAGGGTAGCACCCACAGCCATGGGACGGGCCCAGAGGGGAAAGCACAGGATGATTTTTCGGGGGTGCATCCCTCCCTGCGAGCCTCGCTTTTACTCGACCGGCGTATGAAAGAGCTCACGACAACCGTGCTGCAAGCATACGTGCAGTGGTGGATTTCAAGTGGTTACAGGCAGCCAAAGTCGCGGACATTTGAGACACCTGAGGCACCAAATGACCCAGTAGCCACACTGGATTCCAAGAATGCTTTCTGGTCGCTTGGGCGCCCCACCTCCGCTGCAGTGATGAAACGTCAGCGCCGGCTATCAGCAGTTCGTGTGGCGCACATTTCACGCACGTTTTCGCCCACATCCAGCGGCACTGCTGCAGGGCGCATTGCAAGTCCAACAACGCTTCGTCCACCGGGAAGCCCGTCTGCTGGGGCTCATGCCCTGTCTCCTGCAACAGCTGGCCGCTTCGGCACCACGGGCAGCAACTGGTCGCAAGGCGACGACACGACACGCAGTCGTGCGCGCAGTGTGTCCCCAGGGACCAGAGCACGACCGACCACCCCGGGAAGCCCCACCGGCAGACGGGAGAGGAGCAGCAGCCTGATCACACGCAAGCACCCTGGTCCGCTGGCAGTTGAGCACAGCAGCCACACTCCATTGGCGGCGAGCGCTGTCAAGTCGCCAGACGGGCGATTGGGAGCACCATCCTCAACGTCTGACCGCAAGGGAAGCGTGGCCTCCCGACCCACTGGTGCCCTGACATCCTCCACGGGTCAAACACTATACCCCTGGCCAGTGCACCACCGGGCGCTGTTGCGCTCCATCAAGATTGCCCAGCGGCAAATCACCCGCATCGCGGCACAGCACAGCAGCACCACCTCCATCTGGCAGGCAGGGGGCACACCGTTTGTCGATGTGACTCAGCGGGGAGCAGCCTCGGTGCCCTCCCCTACGGGCCTGCCCCTCAGCAGCAGTGTTGAGAGCAGCGGCGGCGCGTCGGGTTTTCCAGCAGAGAGCCCTGGGGCCCAAATCCAGCGTATCGTGCGAGCCACTAATCCTTGGATGCTGCGGCACTGCGTGGCAGCCCCTTTGGTGCCCCACAGTGCTGCTTTTTCGATCTTGAGGAAGCAGGCCACCGCCATTGCCCAGCGTGCCGCGGCGCTGCACCGGCTTGAGACTGAGGAGCTGGTGGCCCAGGCGCTGCAGTACGTCGCCATCACAGGGCAAGTGCCCCCTTCCTCCCTGTTTGCACCAGCTCGGGTGCCGCACGGGACCACACCAGGCCAGCCCGACTCGCCGCGAAGTGCGGTTCACGGGCTGAATGGCCCAGCCTCTCCCCGCTCCACCACCGTTGCCTCAGCCAATACAGCGCTGACTGTGGTGGCCGAGGTGCCAGATGTCCGAGCTGTGATGGGCATCGTGTCGCACAAGACCGCTTTTCGCATGTCCCTGGCTTCAAAAATTGCGGCCATGCTACCTCCAGGCACACCTGCCCCAGCCGTGCTGCGGCCTGGGGGCGGTGGTGTAGTGACGGGGTCACCCGGGGAGGCCTCCATGCCCATGTCTCCATGGCAAGTACTGGCTCCGGTTACACCCCTCGCGGGGAATTTGCTTGTGAAGCAGGCTAGGCGAGCGGCTAGTCTCAAGTCTTCACCGGAGCACGCAGCAGGCACTCCTGCCCCGCACGTTGGGTGGCACATCGCCCCCATGTGCGCCAAGGAGCGGCAGTCCCGGTCCCGTGCTCCAGCCTCCAGTGCATCCACTGCTGCGGCGTGGGCGTCGGATGTAGGTGCCGCTCACAGCACGGCGCTGCGCCTGGCTGGATACTGGTACGGCGGGAGGGGCCATCTGCACACCCCCTCGGCATACTTCGCCATGCTGCCCCCAGAAGACACATCTGTGCCACTTCCCCACGGTGGCTTGTCGCGCACTGCCCCACTACTTCAGGGGACACGCCCCTCAGGTAAACACCAGGAGTCCAGCGGCAGTATACCCCCCGCGGCTATCATCGCTGTAGCTGCGCGCACAGCTCGGCAGGTCATTGAGTCATTGCCCAAGGGCAGGTCCTTCAGCCGTGGCAGTAGCCACACAAGTACAGAGACAAAGCAAGGGCCTGCTGCACAGGAGAGCTCTACGTTCTTGACTGAGACACTGCCGGCAGGCAGCTGCAGCACAGACCTGGTGGCCCTCACGGCCTTGCTGGATGCATGTGTGCCCATTGCAGTGGGCAAGCCCGATACATCGCAAGCGGCGCTCGGCAGCACACTGGACCTGCCTATCCTGAATGATTTCCTTCCGCAAGCAGCTGGATCCAGCTCCAGCGATTCCCTCCCTAGCGGTAGCACAGACTCCACCGCCACCATGAGCAGCAGCGGCAGCGCTGCCGCCCTTCATCCTGCTGATGAGTTCACCGTCGCGGTAGCAGCCGTTGCCACCACAGGCATGTATGTGGAGGAAGTGCTGCAGTGGCATTTGCCCGCCGAGGTGCTGCAGGGCGACACCATGAATAGTGTCGTGCCCACACTCGCCAATGGGGACTTTGGGGCAGCTGCCATGGCTGCACAGCTGGGCACATACACTAATGAGGCAGCTGAAAATCGTCCAAAGGCAAGCCTTTGCGGCCACGATTCGGTTTACATTGGCTCGCCCGGGCACGCCCTGCCTGTGGAGATGCTGGCTCCGGATGTGGCAATGCTCGGAGCCCTTTGGCGTCAACTGCTGGCGACAGCAGACGACACACACACAGTCAGCCAGTGGTTGCACCACCAGGCACGGTCTGTTCCGTTTGGCTCAGCAGTGCACGGCCAAGACGCCACGGACAGCACTGAGGTGCCGCACGCTGGGCAGAGCGTCGCTGCGGGACAGGAACGTCTGCGGGAGCTGGCAAGTGCAGCCGTGCTGTCCAACGTGCGCCCTTCACCCATCCGCCTGCTGCACATCGTGCAGTCCCCCCTGCTGCCGTTCACCATGGGGGTGCTGAGTCGAGAGGCGTCGCTTTCCTGGCTGCACAAGAAGCTGCAGGCCAGTGCCAGGGAGCAGCCGTCAGCCCACGTGGAGGCCAAATCGGACAAGGACATCTTGGCAGCCATTGTGAACATCCTGACGCACTACCGCAACCATCGACTGCTGAAGGCCCACTTGAACGACACAAGTGGGCGGCCGCTGCCCCCTGCAGACGCTATCCGCTCAATCGTGTCAAGGGGGGGCACCCCGGGTACAACCTCGGCTGCTGCTGGCCAGTTGATCCCAGCCAAAGTGAAGATTGATGAGTATCTCCCCAGCGCCCCGCTTGTGCGCGCGCTGGGCATCTTAACTGGTTTCGCTGGCCCCATCGAAGATATCTCTGTCACCGCTGGCATGGGCGCCGTGCTGGTGGACGCGGCCCGCACGAACAAACGGCCATCAGCCACGACAGCACACACGACTATAAGAAGTATTTTGACCAGTTCGGTAGCCAATGGCTCGTTGCCTGCGAGGTCTGCCAATGAGTCCCTCAGCACGTCAATTCTACGGAGCCGACAGCCCTCCATTCTTGCGACTGCAAAAGCCACCGCCCGAGCAAAAGGCGAGGACACAAATGCACCGGGTGTGTGGGATGACGAATTCGATGCAGATGCGCACTTGACATACCTGGCAGCGACTACCGGTTTGAGTGTTGTGCTGCAGGGGACAACAGGCGGAGGCTCCCTTGCACACGCTGCCCGCGTGGGCGAAGCAGTGGCGATTCCACCTGTAGCCCTACCCATGCTGGGTGTGAAGCTGTTGCAAAGTATCTCTGCAGCGTGCGGTGTGGTGCTGCAGCGTTCCTCATCCATGCTTCGCCGGCAAGCTAGAAAGCGGTCTAAGCGCATTCGCAGCGCTGTGCGCACGCACGGAGCCAGAGAAATGCTCACGCTGCACAACCTTGCACAAGCTGTGCGCCACCAGCCGGGAAATGTGCGCAGTCTGCCCGGGGATCTGCTCGCGATTCTGCGCTTGGTGGGCGAGAATGCCACGGCTTCCTCGATCGGCACGGAAGGCAGATGGCTGGCTCAGGCCCTCGCCTCCACTCATGTGCGCGGCAAGTATGAAATCCAAGGCAGTGGCTTCACACAGGACGGCATGCCTTTGGCCAAGGTGGTATCGTTCATGGCGCTGTTTGGGGGCATTGCGCGGGTGCAAGCCTCGTTGGGGCGCATTGCCCCCCGCATCCCCCTGGGCATCAAGCAGCTCATGGCGACTTCCTGGCTCCCGGATCAGCGCCGAGGCGCCCTGCTGCGGGAAAGCAGGGCCAAACAGATGGTGCTGCTGCGCACCTGGGAGGAGCAGGAGGCAGCCACGGGTCTGGCCACGGGCGACGGCGATGGTGGAGCGGAGAGCAAAGCATACGAACTAGGCCTGCGCACAGCCACCAGCTTCCGCCGTGATCGGCTCCTGCGGCAGTGGGGTGAAGGGCTGAAGAAACGCTTCCCGGGCTTCAAGCAGCCCCACCAGAGCATCCCGCCAGAAACACACACCTACGAAACGTACACTGCAATGTCCCCGCGAGACCTTGCCAGGGTGCTTCTACGGATGCGCCCATGGACCGCATCGCTGCGTGCAGCGGTGACGCAGGAAGTGGTGCCCAATGCCATGGAAGCTGTAGAGGATGTCCAGCCCCGGCCAGAGGTACTGGGGGGAGCATCCCTGCAGCTGAGTGCGGACGAGGGCGATGGAAGCCAAAGTGTATCCAGCGCCTTGCTTGGCGGTGGCTCGGTGTTCACGGAGCTGTCTGTGAACACCTCAGGCACCAGAGGGACTGTGCTGGAGCGGCAACACCTGGGTGCAAGTGCGTCGGGGGTCAATCTACACAAGAGCGCAGTGCAGGTGGCTGCAGAGGCCGTGGAAGATGCACTACATGAAGTGGAGGCGACGCGGCGGGCGGCTGGCCTGTCGGGCTTCGTGGTGCATTCCTGTCTGGGAGTGCTCTCGGCGTCAACAAGCCGGGCTTGGCAACACGAGCAGGACGTGACGAAAATCGCCCACACGAAAAAGCAACTTGGTGACGACAGTGACAGTGAAGGGTTTGAAGCAGATGGGGGCAAGGCTGGCAGCATGTCTCCAAGCGTAAATCGAGCACGCCGCAAACAAGCTCTTGCTGAGGGCGCCCTTGGAGTAGATATCGTACCAGGCCTGGGGCATTCTGCCAGTAGCAGGTCGTTGAAATCTGTGAGCTCCTCTCGCAGTCTGCTGTCAATTGCTTCGGCCGGCAGCATTGCTGCCACTCGAAACACTCTGCATCCAATTTTACCCCCCTGCACCCTCATGCCTGTGTGGGCTGTGGATGCCACTGCAGCCGCCACGTCCATCCAGGCTGCATGGCGTGCCCACCGCTGCCGCATGCAGTTGAGCCCCCCTGCCCCAGTGCAAGTGCTTCGGAACAGAGCAGCCACAGCAATCCAGCGGGCATTCCGCTCTCGGCGTTTCCACAGGCGTATGTCGCTTGTGTCGGGAATCGGGGCAGCGGCACGGCGCATCACTGCGTGCAACTGTCGCACGCTGTTCATCGAAGCCGATGTGGTGGCTGCGCTGGCGTACGGCGGAGTGGGCTGTGTTGGCGCGGGGGATGGGCTGTACGGCTGGAGCAAACCCAGACACGACAGCGAGAGCGCCCGTCGCCAAGTGATTGAGCGCACGGAGCGCCGTGCAAAGGAAATGGCACAAACACATGCCACTGCCACCAAGTCGTTGGTGGCTGCGCTGGCAGATGCCCATGCTTCCAGTCAGGGGCCCATTGGCGCCAGCAAGCCCCCCTCTGGGCTCAAGCCCCAACGGCCCTCAGCAGCCAAACCAAGCAGTGTTGGGCGGCCCAAGCCGCTGCTGCACGTCCAGGGCACGCGGCGATTCGGCTCCGAGCACCCTTACCGCTCAGCAGCCCAGCTACAGGCGGATCTGGAGAAGTTACAGCTCACTCCGCAGCAGCGCATGTTAGAGTCCCACGTGCACGATTGGATGGACCTGCGTGTGGTACGACCTTGGATGCGTGCACCCATGCCTGAACACGAAATTGTGGTGCACATGGAGCGCAGGCGGCTACAGCTGCAACGCCTGGCAAAAAGGCTGCGCTCGCTCGAGAACAGCACAGAAACTGCAGCCATGGGTGGTGCACCAGAGGACTTGCTCTCCATTGCCAATGTTCGACCGCATGCACCCCCCCATAATTGGACGGGGCTGCGCGTGGGGCTGCCACTGTGGCTGCAGTTGTACACGGCGCGCACTCCTGCTGACCACGGCAGCACGTTCGCTGTTGCATCTCTCAAAGAAGCGCTGCCAGAGTTCTTTGAAGGACGAGACGAGGACGCACATCGCATGGATGCCGAGACGATGCGGCTTTCATCGGCCACCAACGGGGTGCCATGGATTTCAGAACACGCTCTGGTGATGGCATTCGCATCACCTCGCCCCAGTGCCGCGCGGTATCTGGGGCACGTACAGCCCAGGATTCATCCGCTGGCTGCTAGCGTACCCCTCGTGTCTGCTGGCACAAAGGTGTCGCTCGTGCAGTACCCTGGGGCCTTGCAGTGGAGCGTCGCTTGGGCAACTCGGGCCGCAGAGGGTGATGGGCGGGGCAGCCCTGGGCTGCTCGAGGACTTCGCGGCTGACGCACCAACGGTGAATGTGGACGCGCTGCACTGGCAGTCTCGCTCCCAACGCTTGTTCGCGGTGCAATTTCCGACAGTGCAAGAGGCCCGGCTGAGAGCTGCAATGCTCACGCTACTCACATGGCATGCACCGTCTGGCACTGCAGCACGCTTCCTGACCCCAGCAGAGCTCATGCGTGACCAGTTGCTGGTGCCCACAAAGTGGGCTGCATTGTTCGGGCGGGCGACACAGCGGAACAAGGTCGCGCGCTCCGATGAAGAACAAATTGCCATGAAGAGGCCGACCGATGAACACGGTTTCTATTCTGGGAACAATGATGTGACTCAGCAGCACACAGGCGAGTCGCTTGAAGGTGCTGCCAACTCAGCACTGGGACTACTGCAGGCTGGCAGCACTGGGGCAACTGAACATGCGCTTGTGCACACAACTGCACCTTTTAGGCCACCCATTGTACCTCCGCTTCCACTTCCAAGCCTGGGGGCAGATCTCACAGCGTATTCAGAACATGCAGCAGACCCACGCTTGCGGTCGGCGCCCTTCGACAGCTACCCGTTTGCAGCCAGCGATCGAAGCCCTCTCCTGCACCAATCCCTCAGTGATCGCCACAGGCCGTCCGCAACCCACACTGGGAGAGCACCACTGGAAGCTGACGCTGCAGGTCGCACACACCGAGCCATTCGTGTCGCTGCCGAGTCGGCACAAGCTGCAGTGCGTGACACGCTGAGTGCACGGTCACTGCAGGGAGGGGCAGTCGCGGGGATTCAGAAACATGACGCTGCCAGGAGCCCACCCCCTGGTGCATGGACGGACACTGTTACAGGGGGGTCCACAATCGCTAGCCTCGGGGAGTCCCTGGGTGCCAGTGCAGCGCTGTCCGGTGTCCCGGGGGGCAGTCGCTCGCAGCGCACAGCGGCTACCCGCACCCGCTGGGAAACGGCAGCGGTGGGCAGGCCTCGGGCAGATCGCTCAGCGCTAGCAGTGGCTGCGATCAACAGCATGGACAAGACCTTCTACCGGGCATATGCCACACGCAGCGCGGCTAGTCAGCAGGCGGAGCGCGTGCTGCATGCCAATCAGAAGTACCCCGCACTGAACGCGATGTCGGAGTCCGCAACCACAGGGCGCCTATTATCCCAGGTTGGACCATCATCAGCACGCACGCTACCAGCCCGCAGCTCCCATAGTGGCTCCTCCCTCCGCTTTGGGGGGGGGGGGGCTGAATCTGCTCGGGGCTCGTCGGCCTCTGGAATTGGCAGCCCGCACACCCGCCGCCCTGGAGCACACAGCACTCGCTCAGCATGCATAGACACTCATGGGCCCATGCCCCCCTTTGAGCCCATGCAAGCGTTTCCACAGCTGTACTCTGAATTGGACATGGGTGCGCTGCAAGCAGAGCTAGCTGCACAGCAGGCACAGTCGCAACGGGATTCCATCCTGCAGCGCAACGCAGCCAGACGGGCCCGGCATGCGTCAAAGCTTGCTGCACGACAGGGCGTGCTTGCTTTCACAGCTGGTGTGTCTGCCATTCAGCGGCACCACAGGCACGTGTCCGCTGCCCAGCTTCGGGAGGAGCGCCTTACAGCTGCACAGCACCGGGCGGCGTTTGTGCGGGCAGAAAGCAATGCTGGCCGAGCAGTGGCGCAGGTGAAACACAGGGAGCTGTTAAAAGAGCGCTTGTTTGGTGCCGACCTGCGGGCAGACATTGCCAGCCTGGAGGACACCGGATTGACGGCTGCACAAGCTCCAAAAGGGATCATTTACAACGCTGAGCCTGGACTCAATCAACACAAGTAAATTAATGTTTAAGCACCAATTTGGTAGTCTGAGTCGCCATGGGCATTTCACCTGCAAGGACATATTGTGCTATGGGTTGAGAATGAAGGGGGTTGAAGTGCAGCGCAATCACTTGCTGAGTTTGCCTCGAGCATACGGGTTGGGGAGTGCTTGCAAATGTAGAACATTCTTCATTTTAATTTGTGGTGCGTGCTTTGAAACAGAACTTGTCGGTTGGTGCAGCAAGTAACTCTTGAGCAAGTCGAGTTGCGGATATTTCTCCGAGGTTCGAATGGCTGCACTTCCTTTGGTCACACCTGGCGCAGATGGGCAGCTGGAAGTGGGCAGTGATGCGGCAGAGCTTCTATCTTCGCTGAATGGTCCTCTGTGTGTTATAGCCTTCACGGGTATGTCACTATGTGTGCACAAAGCAAACGAAGTAGTGTTGGCCAAAATCTGCAAACATCTGCCTTGCTCATTGTTGGAGCAGAGACGACAAATGCCACTTGCAGCGGCTACCAACTGTATCACACCTGATGAAATACAGAGTAACATCACAATGTATAGCACTGAGCTCATTTTGCAGGCAAGTACAGAACCGGGAAAAGCTACATTCTCAATAAGCTAACTAACTTTGACGCTCAACAAGCAGCCTTTGCTGTGAGCTCAGAGACACAAGCCTGTACCAAGGTATGCATACTGTGGCAGTTTTCTGCACTTAAGCATGACTGACCTCAGCATTTTCCTCAGGGCATTTGGCTGTGGGGCGAACCTATCACAGTGAAGTCACCGGAGCATGAGCAGCCAGTGAATGTGGTCATTCTGGACACAGAAGGCCTCGGAGCTGCAACAGCCACACAAGAGCACGATGCACGCATTTTTGCTCTGTCTGTGCTGTTATGCAGTGTGTTGGTGTTCAACAGCAAAGATGCCATCACAGAGGACGCCATTCGCATGCTGTCCTTCGTCACCAAGCTCTCCTCACACATTCAAATGGACGCAGCTGTGCACAGCGATGCAGCGACAGCGCACACCAGCGCCACCGGATTCTTACCATCCTTTGTCTGGCTCATCCGAGATTTTGGTCTGCAGCTGGTGGATGAAGATGGGGATGACATCACCGCCAATCAGTACCTGGAGAACTGCCTCACGGCCTCCTCCGCTGGAGCGTCCACTGGGGGGAATAAGACACGGGAGGCCATCAAGGCACACTTCCGCACTCGCAACTGTGTGCCCCTGTTGCGTCCAGCCGACAGCGAAGCCGTCCTGCAGCGCCTGGAACACGCGACAACCTCGGAGCTGCGCAAGGAGTTCATTGTCGGCTTGTGCGACCTGCGGTGGCGCTTACTCGGCGCCCCCCCCTCTGAAGCAGAGCAAAGCGCATGCGGCGACTCGTTACAGCTGTCACCATCTGCGCAGGCGGAGTTCTGCCGCATCAAGAGCATGCATGGCACGCAACTCAGCGGCCCCATGTTGCTGGGACTGCTGCACCAATACATCGACACTGTGAACAGCGGTGCAGTGCCCAGCCTGGGCTCGGCATGGGGATCAGTGGCACGGGCTACCTGTGAGCAGGCTGCCAAATCTGCAGTGAGCGGTTTGCGTGCATGGCTGAAGCAGCTGCAAACGAAGCGCTTCACGTCGGGCAGCTGCGCACCAGGGCCCGGCGCTGCAGGGGAGGCCACCACAGCAAGCCTGCCCC
>Ga0307982_1004531_pt1 | contig 10975 bp, 9 predicted proteins | sample OrgLakmetagen989_FD_201847 | JGI IMG/M metagenome (GOLD analysis project Ga0307982, IMG submission 201847) | Saline water microbial communities from Organic Lake, Antarctica - #989 | ecosystem: Environmental > Aquatic > Non-marine Saline and Alkaline > Saline | place: Antarctica: Organic Lake... | reverse complement strand
GAGGAAACACACTTGTCCGTTGGGTCAAATATTTGTCCGTTGGGGCTAAGGATTTGTCCGTTGGGGCTAAGAATTTGTCCGTTGGTTTGCCTTTTTGCTGCCTTTTTTTCCCAGGATTCTTCAAAAAAAGGCTCGGCCTTTTTTCCGGAGGCCTAGTCCCCGCCCGAAATCGAAGGTTTTGTGAAAGTGACCTTATGTCGATTTGACGAAAGGTTCGTTTTCGAACCCCCCCACCAAGGTTAGAAAATCGAACCCAACTTCGATTTTCGGGTCTGCAAATAATGGATGTAAATAATGTCACAATGTCACGATATGACAGCAATCTTGATATCGCGGATCGCGGTATAGCGCAACCATCATATATCATCACATCATGAAAAGATTTCCAACGCTGAAGTTGTGGATGCTAAGCTCTTAGCATAAGGCTATTACAGGAGCATTGAATTATGCAACCTACTATCATCGTCATACTCTCGTTGTTGGCCAGAATGGCTGGAAGCACTGAGTCGTCTAGCCATCATCACCGTAAGCAAAAGCACCTCAACGTGCTCATGCTAATTATAGATGACCTCAGGGCAGACTACCTGGGCGCTTACAATGAGAGAGACGGCGCTGCGGCTTTGACTCCAAATTTAGATAGCCTAGCGAAGCAAAGTGGCAGTACATTGTTTTCCAAGGCATACTGCCAATACGCACTTTGTTCGCCTTCTCGGATGTCGTTCTTAACAGGGGTGCGCCCAGACACGACACGGGTGTATGACTTGAAGCAGCGTCTGAGGACGCATCTCCCAAATGCTATTAGTCTTCCTCAGCACTTCCATGAAAACGGCTACTTCACTAAAGGCATAGGAAAAGTTTGGCATCGAGGTCATGTGGACGAACTCTCGTGGTCGGTTGAGCAACCTTGGGTCGATCGTCCGCATTATGCCCTCCCTCGTAACTTGGATGCTTTAAAACTTCGAGCGCAGAACATGCACGAAAGTAAAAATCGGCGACTGAAACCTCAGCTCGGCCCATTGATCGAAGTAGACGACACAGTTGGGCAACGGGACGACGTGTACACTGATGGAGCCATCGCTCATGCAGCTGTCGCCGCTTTGCAAGAGGCTAAATCTCATCTCATTGCAAGCGGTGACGAAAAGAAGAAAGGCTTCTTTGTGGCTGTAGGCTTTATGAAACCTCATTTACCATGGTGTGTACCAAAGCGTTATTGGGACGCTGTGAATGTTTCAACGGTACCCTTTTTGACAGACACAGTATCCAGTGCACCTTCCAAACGAAGCCCAACGAGGGCAGTTCCCATTCCTGGAAACGAACTTGCGACTTACCATTTTAATCACAAGGATTTAAAAAGCTTTACGGGAATGCAAGAGCTTCGTCGCGCTTACGCCGCTTGTGTACATTTTGTCGATGCACAAGTGGGTATCGTCCTATCAGCTTTGAATGGATTGGGGCTTCAGGAGAGCACGGCGATTGTATTTTTGAGCGACCATGGATATAAGTTAGGAGAACACGGGTCATGGACAAAGGGAACTAACGTCGAGGAAGACACTCGAGTGCCTCTCTTATTTCATATACCAAAGTGGTACATTTCTGGGCATCAACATTCATCTTACCAACATCCGTTGGCTTCCACGGAAGCAAACCCCTCAGCGGTGCTGGACGACTCAGTTGTAGAATTAGTGGACTTGTTCCCTACTCTCATTGATATTTGTAGGCTTTCATCATTACCGACGGGTAGCCAAACTCTCGAAGGCAAGTCACTTTTCCCTTCACTCTCAAGGCCATTAGAGCTTGAAGGAAGAATGAAGAGACGTCCACAGCCTGCATTATCTGCGCACGAGGAACAAATCTTCGTTGGAGCCCAGAAGTCGAAGGTTCCTTATGCAGTAATGCACGACATAGACCAAAATTGTGGAGTCGCCTTCTCTCAAGTTCTTAGTGGGAAATTTATGGGATATTCAGTGCGTCGCAGTTGTGTGCGCGAAGCATCTCGTAAAAGCACTACAGAGCATTATAGAAGTGGCCATCGCCTAACAATTTGGATTGAGTTTGCAACCAAAGCTCTCTCAGTTGGCTCACAAATACAAATTGAGAGAGCTCGTGTAGAATCCTTAGCAAAATCATTACTTCCAATATCGCCGGATTCGTATACGTTATCAAGTTCAACCTTTCTGGAAACCTTCTGTACTTCACGTGGAGTAAATTTGAACGGGAATCTTACATGGCTTGGAGAAAGAATGAGTGAGCTTGCAATTCAAGAGGAAGGGAGTGACCGTGTTTCTGGAATGACTATGTTGAATGCAATTGAATTGTATAATCTTGACACGGATCCATACGAGGCTGTGAATGTAGCTGGCGATATGGGACATGCGCCTATTTTCGGAATGCTAACTTGCCAGTGGCTGAAAGGATGGCGCGGCTTACTTCGTAATGATCGACTCACTTAATGGCGATAGTATTCATTGCATGATTTAGCTTGACTGCTTCAGCAAAATGTCGAAATTTCTCAGCCCGCAACTTATCCCTGCGTGTTAATTGGCAGTGCGGCTGTTGCGCCTGCTGATATCATTTTTTACAGCCCCATTTATTGAACCCACCAATAAACGCTTTTAGGATACTATACAGCGCACGCGCATTAATCAGCAGTTCCACTACTGTTTATAGTTCTTCCGTAGCGCCTGCACGTATTTTAGGGTTTAGTGCGCAGTCAAGATTTATATGTTTCCGAGATCGAGTTCCTCTGTATTAATTCAATTGAAAAGCCACCAACCGGGATTTCGGCCATAGCTTTCCCAGTCGACTTCTACTTTGTGCTCTACAAATACGAAGAAACATTTCTTAAACATCAAAGGAACAAAGCCTTAACGGGCTGTCTTTCTCTCTATTCTCCCAAATAGAAATCAAGACCTAGCATATCCAGTCCTCAAGTGAGCGGCGGCTTTATACGTATTTTTTTAGTCTCAGGAAGATAGGCAATTGCGTTTAAAATATGGACTGGACTCTGGACTCTGGACTCTGGACTCTGGGAAAGGTAGCCCGGACTAGGCTGAGGTAAAGAGAAAGTTGCGGCTTCTTTTTTAATTCACTTCATCGCGATGACGTAAGTGACTTTTTGTTGCTACTTGCGCATATCTAGTTGGCGCAATCGATGGCCATTTAAGCCTTTCTGGCCTCACGCGCTGCAGCTCGCCGCTGCAGATTCAATGCCGTGGTAGGGAGATTTGCCTCCATTGACATCAGCGATGGCCTCGACCGCGTTTCTTCTCACCTCCGTAGCACGGGATTTTAGAATTGCTGAGCAACATGAACCACAAACAATAAGGAGCGCACCTGCCACCTGTGTCGGTGAAGGAGCTCCACCACTGAGAAGAACGTCCTCCCAAAGAAAGGCGAGAGCAATTTCGAGATAGAGTAGCATCGCAATAGTTGTATCAGGATTCAGACTAAAAGCCAGATTGCGCGTGAACATCATTATCGGTAGTCCCAGGCTAAGTGCCAAAACCAGCAAGTTGTCCTCCGCAGGCGCTCTCCAATCATAGACACCCGATCCTGTTGCTGCTTCCAACAACAGAGCAAGAACTACTGCAAAGATCATGGTGCTAAAAACCATTGCCATGGGTGCTTCATTCCGGAGCTTCGTGTTAACCACGAGAGCGGCATCAGCGTTGATGATGGCAAAAGCAAGGGCTGCAATGAGACCAAGCGCCCTGCTGCTTCCAGTGCTACCGTCGCTGCCACCACTACTCTCTAGATCCCACAATTGCGTTACAAGCACGACACCTACGAGACAGCTGATTGCAAGTATGATATCATAACGTCCCCACTTTTGGCCTGCGAAAATGTAGGCCAGCGCAGCTGTCCACAACGGCATGGTGAACATAAGACAAGACGCCACGCCAAGATTTAGGGTGGACACGGCATAGAAAGCGCATAGATTCGCGACTCCACCAAGAAACCCACGCTCCAGCATGGGTAACCACGCGCTCCGCTCGCTCAAGAGCTGACAAGACATGATCAAATGTCCAAATACAGCAATGAGACTACATTACGGTCTTTAGATTTTATGGAGAATTGACCATCAAAGCAGTTGAAACCACAAAAGTGACATACGAGCGCGAATTCAAAAATTTTAAGAGCAATTTCATTTCAAAAGTTTGCATTTACACACACAGATAACGTACCGGTGTACAACGGATGGCAAGAACGCTGCCGGCGAAGAGAAGTCCCACGACGGAAGAGACAAGGAGCAGATTGAATACTCCATACCCTCGATCTCGGAGGACTTTTAAAGCAGTGCTTTGTAATGTGGCTACTATGTCAGTGAGAACAATGAGTACTACCGCCAGCATAGTCTTATTTCGGGTCGGGAGAGTCGTTTTGTCATCCGCTACGGCTCCAGAGATCCCGGGATAGGTATCCACTGCATGGCGCTCTGATGCATTTTGGATAAACTTTGGTGTGTTCAAGAGAGCAGCAGCACCTGCTGTTGACATCACGGATACAGACTCAGCCCGGCAGCTCGATAGCTGGGCACTGCTATGAGCTCCAACCAATGGATCGTAACGAAGGATAGTTGGATGCTGCACAACGTAACTGCTATCTGTGATCTCTTCCCCAAGGAGAGCATCTTGAAGTTCCCTCCCTGGTAAGCTGAGCGAGCGTCGCGGTCGCGTTACACGCTGTCCCAAGTCGTTATCGCTAATCATAATGCGAAACTATCACGGTGACGGCCATGTCTAATGAGGTATATGCACATTCATATTTTGTAAAATGGTTACTTAGTACCTAGCGAGCTAGCTGAACTCAATTAGCCTTATATTCGAATCTAAAGAATTTACCATGCATCAGCTTGAAATATAAAAGCACTCCTCTCGCCAGCCATTACAGTCCTTGATCCTGCACAGCTACAACAATCTGTATAGACCATATAATATTACCATCTATACAATATTCTCCGTCCTAACGATCAACAATGAAGATTTTGTGAAACATAAAGAGCGAGAAAGATCCGACGAGGACTTGTTCGAGAAAAATTCTAAGATTACCGAAGAATGAATAATGACAAGAGAGAGTGCAGAAGTACAGTAAGCAGCGAGAGTAGAGGCGCGGCAGCGCGGCAGCCAGCCACCTGAGCACACATAGCCTCTGATTGCTGCCCAGCTAGTAGAAGGTGGTGGAAATTCCTACTCGATTAATTCTGGTGGCAAAGAACCACTGTAGTATTTCTAATACTACATCTGTAGCTCGTTGTCTTCCAGTAACAATGGCGGCATTCAACCACGCAGGGGAAAGTGAATTCCCCGAACCCACCCAGCGATGTATTACGGAGGCCCGTTCCAAAGGCGTTGAAGTCGAAGCAGTACTCTTTGACGTCGAGTTACCTACTGCTACGGATGCCGCTGCTCATCTCGGTATAAGCGTCGGCCAAATAACAAATTCTCTTGTGTTTGAGCTTAAGAGGCCCAAAGGCGAGGCGCGTAAGCCGATACTTGTCTGTGCTCCTGGCGATCGCCGCATTGACGTGGCCAAGCTTGCAGCTGTGCTTGGTGTGAGCAAAAATAAGGTAAAATTAATAATTTCAATGAGACCTAGGTTCGGTTCTTGATTAGTTTGCCTTCGTGTCTTCATCGAAGGTGAAAAGTGGCTCTCCTGCCACAGTGCTTGAAGTCACGGGCTTTGAAGCAGGCGGCGTGGGTCCGTGCGGATTTTTGCTGCCGTTTCACGCGTGCTTTGTCGAGGAGCGCTGCTTTTCTCAATCTGAGTTATGGTGCGGCGCGGGCGTAAAGCATGGCATGCTGAAGATTTCGCCGGCAGATCTCTTGCGCGTTACATGCGGACAGCGGGTTGACCTTGCCGAGGGTGGCAACGGCGAAGGAGCCAGGTGCGAAGGCGTTAGCACACCGAATGACGCAGTATGCGCTAAGGTGCCTGCTTCTAGCGAGTCGCTGAGGTCGGAATCCACGTCTAGTGTCGCTGAGGAATTCAAGCCAGATGCTGCCGTTGAAACTATTTCTACTATCTCTGCTGTAGAGGAAAGTCAATCCGTGCCGTGGCTCGCGGAGCAGCTCGCGGGAGTTGGAGATGGCAGCTTGCGGTGGTTTCCAGAGCGGGCTTTTGACTTCTATCCCTTCCGTTCGGAAACGAATGGTGGCGAAAGCAAAACCACTTCTTCACGAAGCCCCAGCTCAGCCGCCGCTGCCTTCACAGTAGTTGTAGAGCAAGATCCAGGCCACGTCGGAGGTATCGTCTGGGACGCTGAAACAGTATTATCTCACCATCTCGTAGAACGCTATGGTGCTTGCAGCGATAAGAATGCTATTGAGCACGGAGCCGAATCTGCTAGAACCATAGATACTATTGGAAGTAGTAAGTTCGAGGCACCGGATAAACGACGATCTATGCGCGGGTTGAAAGTGGTCGAATTGGGTGCAGGCACTGGCCTCGCGGGTTGCGTATGTGGCCTTTTAGGCGCCAAAAAGGTCGTGCTCACTGAATTAACGGAGGCATTGCCACTCCTGGAAAGGAATGCCAGTCGAGTGCTGCGCAAGGACTGCATGACAGGCAATGACAGCAATATCGTGGACAACGATTCAATATGGAAGCGTATGACAACGCCAGTTTGGAGTAGTAACAGCGCCATGCAGGGCCACACAAGGGACGCGCAGTATGCCGTTGAAGCATTGTCATGGGGAGAAGATTTGACCAAAAGCTCTGCTTGCGCAGTTGCCGCTCCTTTCGACGTCATCTTAGTGGCAGACTGCGTGTATCTTCCAGAACTGTACTCGGCGCTAGCTAACACCATCAAGCAGCTCGCTGGTCCCGGCACTGAAGTTCTCATCTGCTTTGAGCAGAGAAGGCGGGACATCAGTGCTTTCTTTGATATCTTTGGTGACAGTGAAGTGACCGATGTTGGCGAGGGTGAGCTACAACCACCGAACGGCGCTGCAGGTTCTGAGCACCTTCCAGGGTCTGATGGACGGCGGCCACTAGGCAAACCGCGGTGCACAGAAACCGGACCAGCAGTAGATTCAGTACCAGTAAAAGAAGTACCTTCAACGATGTCCAAACTTGAGTGGGAGCAAACATCTTTGCTTGCATCGGCCCGGGCCCTCGCTAAAGTTCACCTCGCGCGTGTTGTTTTTGAATAAGAACTAATGAGTTAACGACGATTAGATTTTTATGGTGATGACTGGATGACTGGCAAGATTCTGGCCTCCAGACTTCCGTATAGAGTTAGAGGTATAGTTTTCTTTTGCGCGAGCTGCCTAGTGGGAACTGGTTCTTTCTGAACATCGCGCGCAGAAGACCAGACAGTATCCCTCAATCCCGCCCGCGATTCGCGATTTCACGAAAGTATTTGATATCGAACTAATAAACACCCAAATTACACAGAAGTCAGTCCTTTCGGTAGAGTGAAGTGTACGCCAGTTATGCGAGAAATTAAAATATTTGAGGTCGATTGTGATGAGGGGTGTATTTTTTAAACTCCGTATGTCCTCTGCAGGGTGGAAGCTTCGCACGAATCAAAGTTCTACCTAAATCAAAGCCGCCGCTGTGTCTGTTGCTATATTGAAAAGAGCAAAGAGCACGCCATTAACATCTGTATTCATTTTCAGCAAAGAAACCCCTGCATTACTTTACAGTCATACGCGCGATTATTTTTTCAATGAGTAATTCTTGCAAAGCCTTATTTAGGCAGGAGCTCTCTAGAAAAACGGTTTTTGGAGGCAAAAGCCTTGTTTAGGCAGAAGATTTTACGCAAATGGTGGCACGCAGTTGCTCGGGGGCTCCTTGAAGAGGCGAGCTAGGGCCTTATCGATAATCCTCGGTAATAATATTTCCTCTTATTAGGACCTTCAAAAGTCCTTATTATGTAATTATTTAATAGATATTGGTCATGTTCTAATGGCGACTTTGTAGCAACCCCCCCTCTGCGGGTGGGAAATCTCCTATTGACCCAGGCCCCGAAAGGCCGGTAATTGATTGCTTACAGAAGAGCGAGCCACTTCGCTTCGCTAACTTCACTTCCACGGCCACTCGTTTATGTGTGCCTGACAACCCCCTTTTCTTAGACAGGCCCCGAAGGGCCGGAATTAGAATGCTAACAGGTAGAGAGGAAAGGCAAAGCAGCGCAAACTTCTGGAAAAAAAAAAAAAAAAAGCTTCATTGCTTTGTATTTCTACCTTAAAGTTTTCTAATTCCGGTCCTTTGGCTCATGGCTCAACATCTCGCGCTTATTACTCCTTCCTGCTGGGTTTTCGAATAACCAAATCACAATAATCACAGTGCTCTGATGAAAGTAACCGCCGAGTTATAATCCCACTTCGACTATAATGTCCATGAGCTACAGGGCTACAGGCCGCCGTTGCAGCTCAGTAGGCTAGTACAGGCCAGCAGGTCTACTACTTCGTGAGACAGGCCCCGAAGGGCCGGAAATAGATGACTAACAGGTAGAGAAGAAAAGCAAAGCAGCGCAAACTAGACCTAAGGAGCTAATCAGGCGCACATGCCCGAGTGACCATGGAAGTGATGGTAGCGGTCCAAGGTGGCACGCTCCTCCATGCTCTGAGAGTGCAGCTCAAAAGAAGAGTCTCCACCCGCAGAGGAGGGGACTACAGCGAAGTCCCTCAGGCGATCCAGAAGAAGAGTCGCCCATCCTTGGGCAATTGCGTGACCCCATTTGCGTGCAAGCTTCTGTCTGAAGAAGGCTTTGGCTTCTGAAAAGCCAATGTTGTACTTTGCATGTAGTAGCGAGATGTCTACATAACGCCTGACAACTGACTCAGGGCAGCACACTCCTTATCACTCGTGCGCTGAAGTACTAGTATGTATTTACGCACTTCCTTACTGCGCAATCCCCTAGCTACAGTAGCTAGCTAGATAGCGCTAGCTGAGGCTAGCTAGTGCTATAGTGCTAGCTAGTGCTAGCTAGCTACTGTACTGACTGTACTGCACTCCAAATCATTCGTAAACCTACGTCCCAGAGTACCGAAGGACCCTGCGACGTAGGTTTACGAATGATTAGGAGTGACTGTACTGTAGTCGTCTGTTGGTCTGTACTGTACTTCGGTTCATCTGTTCTTCTGGCAAGCTTTCTGCAACTTTCCGCGACACCCGCACGCCCGCCACAGTCCACAGTACTCCTGGGAGCAGCTTACAACCTGCAGCTCATCAGCTCATCAGTGGCTCGTCAGCATCTCAGCAGCCAGATCGATTCGTTTACATTAGCACCTATGCAGCTAGCAGTTCAAACAAGCTCCTATCTTTGAACCCTTTTTAGTAGAGCTGCTTGGGCAAATAGAGTTTTACAGATACCACCTTATCTAATTCAGCATCGAGAGTCCAGAGCGCAAAAAGACAACAACGTGTGCGCCGGATAAGACTCACTAACGAAGGCATAGTATTATACAAGACCTTGTTCTTCAATCAACGATGGCGAGTGAAAGCCCCATTTACGCAACTGCTATGCTTCCCGAAGTTGCGACCTTGGTCGATGCTTCGGCGCCCGTCAGATTAGGTAAAGAGTACACTTCGAGCGGAGCTTCAATGCCTTACAGGTCTGAGGAAGAGCAGACCATGCTCATGCAGAAAATGGGTATGCCGAAAGGAATCACAAGGGAGTTTGTGCGTTCAGCATCTGAATTCACGAAGCGCTATTGGATCGTTGACAATTCAGGAAGCATGATGACTGCAGATGGGCATAAGCTAGTGCAAGGCTCCGATGGCCGGCAAGGTATGGTGACGTGTTCGCGCTGGGAAGAGCTTGGCGAAAACATTCGCTGGCACTCTCAGCTCTCAGTGGAAATTGGCGCGTACACTGAGTTTCGCTTACTCAACCAGCCAAATCGGGGCGGGTCTCAAACTGTTCGAGTTGGTACTACGGTAAGAAGCCACTTTATAATCGCGCACTTGCGTCCAGTGATAATACCTTGATGCATCATATGTCAATAATAATTTTTACGCTGCTAACGTTTGACCTTCTGGTTTGTTTTTAAGGTTGGGTCCAATGACGCGTCTTCAGTTCAAGAGTTGTCTCAAATTGAGAAGCTGGTCAACTCCTCGCCCACAGGCCGCACTCCACTTTGTGCTCAAATTCGAGACGTGTGCGCTGAGATTGCTGCTGATGCTCCACTGCTTCGAGCCAACGGGCAGCGGGTTTGCCTGGTGATTGCGTCCGATGGTCAAGCCAGCGACGGTGATGTGGCGGAAGCTCTCAGGCCACTGCGTGACATGCCGGTGTGGATCGTGATTCGGCTCTGCACCGATGATGATGACGTGGTCGAGTATTGGAACGGCGTCGACGAAGAGCTTGAGCTCGACATGGACGTTCTCGACGACTTGAGTGGCGAAGCAGCTGAAGTGATCGGTCGTTGCCCGTGGCTTACCTACGGGCCACCTTTGCACCGGCTTCGAGAATGGGGAACCTCAGCCAAGATTTTCGACCTGATTGACGAGCGAGCTTTGACCAAGAGTGAGATGTTTGAGCTCGCCAAGGTAATCCTTGGAGAGCCAGCGAACTCCTTGCCAAATCCAGCACTCGACTGGCCAGACTTCGTAAAGCAATTGGACGCCTTACAAAAGCATGAGGGAGAGATTTGGTGTCCAGTGCGCTCGCTTAAGCGGCCGTGGTTCCTGATGAAAGAGCTGGATAGGGCTTATGGCAACGGTAAGTCCTGCGTCCTGTCGTAAGCTCCCTCTTGTTCGATCACATGAGTTCAAGAAAAGGCAATGGCCTCTGCTGAAGAGCGAAGACTAGCAACAAGGAGATTCGTATTAATTCAAAATCTAAGATACAACAGGAGTAGCTTCTTGAGAACTGATAAAGGCCCTGAAGGCTGAAGGGCCGGAAGACGACCACGACTAGCGTCCGTGGCGTTTGATGGAAGATATATGGGTTTAGCTCTTTGATAGGGAGGGACCGCTAGGCCACAAGCGGCCCGCTTGCATGTTGTTGTTTGCATTTTTGAGGGGG
>Ga0307982_1004530_pt1 | contig 10976 bp, 6 predicted proteins | sample OrgLakmetagen989_FD_201847 | JGI IMG/M metagenome (GOLD analysis project Ga0307982, IMG submission 201847) | Saline water microbial communities from Organic Lake, Antarctica - #989 | ecosystem: Environmental > Aquatic > Non-marine Saline and Alkaline > Saline | place: Antarctica: Organic Lake... | reverse complement strand
TGGTCGTCTTTTCAGCGTGTTTCGAAACCCTCGCAAGGCCCTCCACCTTGAGAACAAATCGTCTGCGTATACCCCGAAGAGAGCAGGTTCCGCGCTGATGATCGGCAAGATTGAAGTTACACACTTACAGTTACATTATCTGATTGAAATCGCAGCACGGATTTATCCGAACTAACACAAGAGCACGGTCTAATGTTATGGGATGATGCATGTCAGTTCAAAGGAGTGGTCCATCACAATCGCTATCGGCGATTCTTCTCTAGCTAACTAGCTAGTTATTATTAGATATTAGATATCGTTTGGGCACATGGCATATAGATCTTTTAGAAGAGAAAACACTTGATTTTCTTCAGTAAGAGATTTACCAAGAGAAAATTTGATTTGTAAGACCAAGGACTCGCTTGTCCATCAAACCCCTGATTTCAGTTGCCAGCGGAATACAACAACTCTCAGCTACAGAGTGGAGCTCTTAAGTCCACACGGCGGTACTGCGTAGTAAGTCGCAACCACAATTGACTTCGATGTTTTTCTGTTGCTTCAAGGAGCGAAATTCATCACCTATCGGTATGAATAATCTTGATCATAGTAGTCACGGCGCGGTGGTGTCTGGGATGGCGAAAAGATGCGGCTGAACCCTGGAAGCTGCGTCAAGATGCCTTTAAGCAGAGGGAAAAAGTTGCCAAATAGATTCAAGAAACCAAAAAATTCAAAGAAAAGCCCAGAGATTGGCCAGCCAGCCATCAACACTAGAAACAAACCAAAGGCGAATGTTGCAGTGGCTCGTAATCTCGAAGGATTAGTGAAATATGCGACAGTCCTCGATGGGCCAATGACAAGCGGCAAACCCGATACGAACATCAAGTTCCCTAGCTTCAACAGCATCCCGTTGAAGAACAGAGTGACACCTATGAGAGTGACGATGCAACCACTCCCACATAGCATAAATCCCAACTTCCGGTTTTGCGTGCCCCCACCAGCGAGCAAATCCATCGCAGAAAGACCAGGCGCGGGAGCTGCCTCTTGAGGCAGATATTGGTAATCTCCATCGTCTTCGTCGTCCCAGTATTCATCATCAAAGTCGTCGCCATCGCCTTGGTAATAGTAATTGTCTTGAACTCCACCCCTGATAGAAAGCAGGCGGCTGCAACCGAGCTGGTTGCATGATGCCGTCCTTTGGTTTATGCGCGGCAGCGAAGCTTTCTTCAAGAAGATGCCGTTAGCATTGGGCACTACTAGAAGCAATGCCAACGCAGCCAAGGCTACCGCCCGCTTGCACATTCTAAGCATACGTCGTCGTACTAATTAAACAGCAGCTCTCTCGAGTATTTATGAATCGCTCATAGACTAGTTGACAGAGAGAGATGGCAACTCGCAATCTATCCAGCTTAGAGATGCAGTAAGCTGTTAGTGAGAGGTGCTCGTATAACGAAGGTGGCAGTAGAGTTTGGTTGGCACGTCGGCACGTCGGCACGTGGAACCCGTGGAACCTGTAAAATAGTAGCATTTTGGACAGCAACTTGGATCAGCCTTCATGCTGAACTACTGAACTCTGAACACGAGGGAAGACAACGAATAAAATGGCGTCGACGGTTGGAATAAGTCGTGTTGATGTCGCTGCATCCTTCAAGGAACTCGTGGAAATTACAAATAAGGAAGTAGCATACATCTCATCCTTATCAGCTCTACGGTCAAAAGATGGAGGCAAACTCAGTCCAGCTGCTGAGAACCACCTTATAATGCTCAATGCACGACTGGATGAACTCGAAGAGCGGCTCGAAGAGACCACAAATTTCGTAGCGAACGAGAAGCAAGCTCTGAGGCTTATCGAAAACATTGGTGACTCAGTGAAAGAAAATTCTTGCGTCCTCAATCACTTTTCAACCTCGCTTCCGAAGTATCTCCCTGGAACTATACCCACCAATGCCTCCGACGCCTCCATAGTTACCACAGAAGCCCACGCAGTAACGGCAGCTGCAGCAACGAGGAGCTTCGCAACTCTTCACGAATTTGACCAAATTCCATCGATTATTCGCGAGAGATCGACTCTAGAAGAAGTGAATGCCTGTCTCTCGGCTATTCAAGGTCTCGCGAAGGCGAACCGAGCTTTGATAGATCTTCCTGGAAGCAAGCTTTCGGGCCGGGATAAGGCGAAATGGGCTTTGCTTCAAGATCAGAAAACTGCTGGAGGAGACTTTATGATAAGCGATACTGATATCCAGGAGATCCTGCCGTTGAAAAAGAATGGTCGAATTTCGTCACGCTGTATTATGAACACCCTTAGGGCACTCGGGCGCATCTCCATGCATTCAGCGAACGGAAAAAGTTTCTACGTCGTACGTTGATTACTGCGCCTTATGTCGTACGCCCCTCTTTTGAGAGAAATCTGCATATGCAACGTGAATTTCATTCCTTGGCGATGTGGCAGGAACCTGGCATGCTATCTGCTCTTAAGGTTTCTCTCGTTCTTAGTTCACACTCAACACTTAATGATCCCTAATAGCCAATAAATAAAAGCTGCTCCCCTTTATCGACTTGAAAAAGCAAACTGATCGCGCGAAAACTTTAAGCTTCTATTCTACTCCTCGATATCACTGAATAGAAACCAATTCCCCCTATAAAGTAAGGCTATAGCCATCAAAATACACTTACACTTACGTTATTAATAATTTGAGGGGTAAAATTTGATATTTTACTAGTTAGATATACAATTCCTTCTCGTACTGTAATACAGAAATCATGTTTCGAAACAAGGGGGTCGGCCGTTTTTTTGCATAATTAATGCCGGCAACTGCCTGTATGTAGAGGAGATTTGATTCATCGATGACATCTCTCATGGTTGATGGCGATGATCGATGATGGGTGGTGGTTATAGCATAGGATAAGGCCAATGGGCCATGGCCATGCCATTGGCCCCACCATTTGCCATGGCTATAGTCATAGGCGATGAATATGAGCACCTAAACCATCCGAATTCAATCCGCCTTTTTGTATTTCAGAGCCCGCCGAGGAGGGGAATGAATTTAGTAACTAACAGGCAGGGTGCCATCTACTTGGCGTCTACAAACGCCCCCGGGCCGGACTGGAAGCCAGGCACCTTAATTTTTATCTCTTGTCCCTCTTCCTGCAACTCAGTGCCACTGAGCTACTCAGCTTAGATCGCGCTCATCATAGAAATTATACATTTGTGGTTTGTAGTTTTGATTATAGCATACCTCAACCTTTGCAGGAGCAATTAATATTGTTATTCTGTCTCGCTTCTTGCTTTTTGCTTCCAGATTCCTACTTATCATGTCTAACGGAAATTCTGAAGGATGGTCTCATGTGGTACTCCTATACTTATGCACTTTAAACATATACATATTATTTCAAACTTGGAAAGGCGCGATAGCGCCATGCGGGTGTAGTGTAGAATAGAGAATACCACGATGCCACCTTTCAATTAGGCGCTTCCCTACAGCACGGCCGCCCCCCAGAATTGCCTTACTTCGTGGCAATCCTTCAGGGCGGCTGCTCAGTACGTAATATTTATGTTTGGTTTTTGGTACTGAGGATATAGATATGGGTAGATTAGATTACAATGCCAATGCCAGCTAGGGCTAGGGGCCTGTGGCCGGGGCCTAGTGTAATTTATGATTAGTATATTCGGATGTCATCCTACCATTTTTCTAGATTCCATCAGGCGCCATAGGGAATATAAAGAATTCAAACTCCTGTCAATAGCTGGCAGAGTACAGTTATCTCAGGTCCCCGACAACACAGGGGCGGTATTAACAGAAGTACACAAATAAATAATCGCAGTAGACCTCATCTGCCACGTAAAGAATTGGCAGAATGCGCGTAATAGATCAAGGAATATGCAAACAAAAATAAGATCATACATTGGTAGAATCCAGATAAAGCGCAGGATAGCAGGCTAAGGAGCCCCTTCTTCCCTTGAAAGGCCTTGTGAAGACGCATAGTCTACAATAAATTCGGAGTGGTCGATGTCTTGAATCTGCACTCCGCTTCTTCTCATGGATTCGAAGATGCGATATGCCATACTCCATTCATTGTTCTGAACGCACGCACGCACACCCGCATTGTACACGTCTACTGAGGGTTGAAATCCAGCCTTGATCATGTCGACAAGGGTTTGCAAGGCGCCCCTCCATAAGCCCTCACGATCGCAAGCGTAAATGGTGGTAGAAAAGCAATCGGCTGTCAGCGTTGCCCTTGCACCGTCCATTTTGTTCACCCGGTCGAGAAGTTGTAACGCTCTCGCTCCATCGTCAGCGCAAGCCCTAATGGCAGCGCAGTAGAAGTCGGGCCCAACACCTAACCTGTCCTTCACAACGACATCCAGAATAACCTCAGCACTTGCGCCGTCCCGTAATTGCTTCGCACTATACACTACTAGCCATGCTATAGCAGCTGTAGGTTGAACGGATGGGTTTGCGAGCAGGTCACTCCAAAGTTCAAGGACTCTAGGCCACGCCTGTGCTCTCGAGTGGAGCGACATAAGAGACGTGTACGTGCCTGCGTCATGCACCACCTTCAGCTCGCGCATATCGGCCAACACTTCCGCGACTGCCGCTTCGTTTGGATCGGCATTCGAGTACACGCTGAGAAGAGCGTTGAAAAGAGGCGCATTCGGTGCGCATCCCCGCCGTCTCAACACATGGTACAGCCAGCGGGCTCGCTTCCAGTCACCTTCGGAGCGGCAAGCGGCGATGGCAGAGGTGTACGCCGCCACTCCTAGTGGGTAATCGCCAGCATCCAGCCACTCGACCATGTCTGCTGCTCCTCTCGAGTCGCCTGCCTTGTAGAACGCCGTCACCACGGAAGCGCAGTGCTCAGGCGCCACTTCTCTGTCGTGTGAGACCAGGTCACGAAATACCTTGCTTGCTTCCTTGGGCCTCCCGTGCCGAGCAAGAAGGGCTAAAACACGCGCATACAAGGCACTGCTAGCTGCTCCGCACTGCTCGGCATCTTGAATGATTTCCGTTGATTTTACCCATGCCTCTGACGAGGACAGCTCCGCGAGCTCGCACGCTTTAATTGCAAGACTAAAAGCTACTTCGTCCGGCTGCAAGGCACTTGCTCGCATCGCTGCCAGCACATTAAATTGGGACTGGTAGTCGCTTGCTCGGAAGCACGCGGTCATGGCTGCATGGTACGACAAGGCCTCCACCATCAACCCACCGTTCGCTTGCATGTGCTTCAACACATGTAAAGCTTCCATTGCCAGGCCGCGGTGGCCCAGCTGACATAAGACGAAGTTGAGGGACCACGTGCTGAGGGCAAGGCTTCTTCTTGAGGCTTCATCCAAGTAAGTTAAGACACCTGCGCCATCTCCGCCCTTCGCACAGCACGACATGAGCAGGCTGAGACTAGCTGGATCGAGCTCGATGCCAAATTCCTCCGCAAGAGCAAACAGGTCGTGAGCAGCCTCACATTGGCTCGCAGGGCTTTTGTTGCACGCATTGAGTGCAGCATTGAGCAAATGGGTGGTAAGAAGGTCTCGTTGAGTCGTCGCAAGGAGACGAAGTGTGCCCAGCGCTCTCTCCGGGCGGCCTGACATCACCCAGCCGTATACCATGGCAGAGTAGGTATACGCATCGGGACGACAGCGGTACTGGGGCATCTTTTCGTAGAGTGCTTCGCCGTGCTGCCACTGGCCACCTCTATGGCACGCTTGTATCGCTGCATTTAGAGTGACTGCATTTGGCTTCAAATTCGACCTCTCCATGCGCATGAGCAAATCGAGCGCCAGCTCCCATTGCCCGCCCTTCTCACAGGCACTTATGGCCGCGCTATAAGTAATCACATTTGGTGTTAAGCCACGCTTTGGCATGGACTCAAGGAGCTTTGTAGCTTCCTGCCATTCCCCGCCTTTCTCGCAGGCGCTGATCGCGGCATTCATAGTTATGACATCCGGCTGCAGGCCACGCCTAGGCATGGACTCGAGCAGATCCAGCGCCAGCTCCCACTGTTCACCCTTCTCACACGCACTGATGGCTGCATTCATAGTAACGACATCCGGCCGCAGCCCACGCCCAGGCATGGACTCAAGCAGATCCAATGCTTTCATCCACTGACCACCCTTCTCGCAAGCGCTAATGACGGCATTCATCACAATGGTGTTTGGTTTGACCCCTCGGGCCTCCATCAATTGCAATAAATCTACGGCTTTGCGCCAATTGCCACTACTGCGACACGAACTGATAGCCATGCTGAAAGTGATAACGTCTGGCTGTAAACCACGATCTGGCATGGAATTGAGCAACGACAGTGCCTTCTCCCACTGCCCTCCTTGACGACACGCGCTGATAGCTAAATTAATCGTCGCCGTTGTGAGCTTAAGACCCCGATCCTCAATTAGGGCAAAAAGTTCTAAAGCCTTTCGCCAATCGCCGTTCTTCACGCATGCGTTCATAACAGACCTGTAGGTCGATCCAGTGGCAATGATGCCTTCCTTTTCCATCTCGTCCAGAAGCTCCAACGCCCGCCGTGACTGCCCACCCATAGCACAAGCACTGATGGTTGCATCAAATGCTGCCGTTGTTCTGCCTCCACTTCCCATTTCGTTTAAAAGGCGCACCGCTTTTTTCCAGTCATGTTTGTTGTCACGAATCGACTGTAATTTTGACACCTTGCGCTTAGGTGCTCGTTCCGAGCGGGCTTCGACGGTGCTACTGCCTACGACAGGAGCACCACCACTATTCACATTATGCGTATTACTTCTAATAGACGGCTGTAATGGCAACTTCGACGTCTTGTGATACTGTCTGCTACTACGGATTTCGACAGTAGTAGTGCTAGGAGGAGGAATCGCGCAGGCTTCAGGTAAAGGCGAACGCGACGTGACGTGGTTTCTACGCTGCTGATGAGGCGCCCATCCAGCAGCCTTCGAACTAAGAGCACAAAACAAAAGAAGCTGCAGCATGCGAATGACTAGACCAGTAACAGAGTATGTATTTAACTGTGCGGTCTAGTGCAGCTACGAAGGATTATAATGTTTCATTCACCTGATCAGATGCAACCATGCAACCACGTACTCAGCTTTTTGATACTCCCACCGCACCAGCAGCACACCGGCACACCGGCGCACCGACAGATCCCGGGAATATTTTGTGACGTACTATATTATAACTTTGGCAGGAGCCCACCAAGAGAAGCAACCTTGCCAGAAACAAACTTGTTAACTTGTTATAGTCGTCTACTGTAACAGATAGCAGATCAACATCGGACACGCGCAGACTACGGCTAAATAGCACACTCTCCACTGTTATCTGCTTAGAAGTCATTCATTTAAAGAACTACTTTTGGATTACGCTTTCTTAGAATGGATGGGCTACTGGGCCTACAGCTCGTCTCCAAGGTGTGCACAGAACTAGAAAATCACTTAGGTCTGAGTGACAAGACTCTTGCTGAGTTTATTATCCACCTCGAAAATGGGACTTCATCCTGCTCCGCGTTCGAAGCCAAACTGAAAGAAAATGGAGCGGAATTTCCTAGTGCACTTGCGCAGTCCCTATACCGTCTCATCCAGCAGATGAAGCCTGCCAAGGTTAGTCCTGGAAATGGCAAAGACTCTGGCCCTGCTTCAGCCCTCGGCCCAAGTGGCCCAGCGGTCCCAAGAGATCAGCGCGACGTTGAGTTCCCGGGCTTGGCTATGCGAAATGCGTCAGCGATGCCCCTCGACGAGGCCCTTGCTAAAGGTGGTGGTCGAGATGGGCGCAAGCGTAGCCGCAGCCCTGATGAACGGAGCTCGAGCCCCAATCAACGACGGAACAGCGAGCGGCGCGTTGACGAGGATGCCCCGGTGGTGAAACGCGACCCAAATGCTGGGCCTGAGTTGTACGGAATTTACTCGGGTAAAGTGACGAAAATAATGAATTTTGGGGTGTTTGTGGAGCTTGAAGGAGTTGGAGGGGGGCAGCGCGAGCTGAAGGAAGGATTGGTTCACGTGTCTCACATTCGCAGCGGTATGGTTTCGGATCCCGGCAAGGAAGTCACGCGCAACCAAAGTGTCAAAGTTAAGGTCATCTCTATAACAGGGTCGAAAATGTCCCTTTCCATGAAGGAAGCGGACCAAAAAACGGGCGCTGATTTGATGCCTGCGCGCTCCAAGCAAGGCCTCGCGAAAGTTGCTGACGACCTCAAGCGCACGACGGAGGGCCCGAAGTCAACCACAGAGATTAATCGGGGTTTGAACCTCGGCACGTTGCGTGAGCGCATGGACGAAGAGGACTCTAAAGCGCCGCAGGGGAAGCGTCTCTCCGAGGCTGAGCTGTGGGAGGCAAGGCAGCTCATCGCGTCGGGCGTGTTGCCTGTCACCGAGTACCCTACTTTTGACGCTGAGGGCGGCACAGGGATGGCGGGCGCGTTCGAAGAAACGGAAGAAGAGCTCGACGTGGAGCTCAATGACGCCGAGCCTGCCTTTCTGCGCGGCCAGACCCGCATGACCAAGGAGCTGTCCCCTGTGAAGATTGTGGCCAACCCTGACGGGTCGCTGAACCGAGCGGCGCTCACTCAGGGGCAGCTCGCCAAGGAGCGGCGAGAGCTGAAGCAGGTGCAGGCGAACGCGCTCATTGACTCCATTCCGAAAGACTTGAACAAGCCGTGGGAAGACCCGATGCCGGACGCTGGCGAGCGCCACTTCGCCCAAGAGCTGCGGTCCGTCAACCTCGGCGCAAGCTACGAAATGTCCGAGTGGAAGCAGCTGCAGGAAAAGAAAGGCCTCGCGTTCGGGCACCAGTCGGCAAAAAGCTTGAAGGAGCAGCGCGAAGATTTACCCATTGCGAAGCTCAAGCGGCCGCTCTGCCAAGCTATCGCGGACAATCAGGTTATGGTGGTGATCGGTGAGACGGGCTCCGGGAAAACGACGCAGATGACGCAGTACATGGCCGAGATGGGCTTCACCTCCAACGGTATGATTGGCTGCACCCAGCCGCGGCGCGTAGCGGCCATGAGTGTGGCAAAGCGCGTGGCTGAGGAGTTTGGCTGCCAGCTGGGGCAAGAGGTGGGCTACACGATTCGCTTCGAAGACATGACGTCGCCTGAGACCGTGATCAAGTACATGACCGACGGGATGCTGATGCGGGAGTACCTCGCCGACAACAGCCTCAAGCGGTACACAGCACTCATTTTGGACGAGGCCCACGAGCGGACCATTCACACGGATGTGCTGTTTGGTTTGCTCAAGGAGTTGCTTCAAGCGCGCAAGGACCTCAAACTCATTGTGACCTCGGCCACCCTCGACGCTCAAAAGTTCTCCACGTACTTCTTCGACTGCCCTATTTTCACCATCCCAGGGCGCATTCACCCCGTCGAGATGCTTTACACGAAGGAGCCGGAAGCCGACTACCTGGACGCGTGCATCGTGACTGTGATGCAGATTCACCTCAGCGAGCCTGCGGGCGACATCTTGGTGTTTCTCACGGGCCAGGAAGAGATTGACACGTGCTGCGAGACGCTCCACGTGCGCATGAAGTCCCTCGGCGAGCTCGCGCCGGAGCTCATCATCCTGCCGGTCTATGGCTCGCTTCCCTCGGAAATGCAGTCGCGCATTTTTGAGCCCGCCCCAGCAGGATGCCGCAAGTGTGTGGTGGCCACCAACATCGCGGAGGCCAGTTTGACCATCGACGGCATCTACTACGTCATCGACCCTGGGTTTTGCAAGCAGAAAGCCTACAACCCGAAGATGGGCATGGACTCCCTGGTGGTCACCCCCATTTCACAGGCGAGTGCGAGGCAGCGCGCGGGCCGCGCCGGGCGCACAGGTCCTGGTAAATGCTACCGCCTGTACACTGAGATCGCGTTTCGCACCGAGATGTTGCCCAGCTCGGTGCCCGAGATTCAGCGCACGAATTTGGGCAACGTGGTGTTGCAACTGAAGGCCATGGGCATCAACGACCTTTTGGGGTTCGATTTCATGGACCCCCCACCGGTGCAGACCATGGTGGGAGCTATGGAGGCCCTCTACGCGCTCGGCAGCCTCGATGACGAGGGACTTCTCACCCGCCTCGGCCGAAAGATGGCCGAATTTCCGCTCGAGCCTCAGCTTGCTAAGATGCTCATCGTGTCGGTCGACCTTGGCTGCTCCGAAGAGATTCTCACAGTAGTGGCGATGCTTTCGGTTGAGAACCCTTTCTACCGGCCAAAGGAGAAGCAGGCGCAGGCTGACATGAAGAAGGCCAAGTTCTATCAGCCCGAGGGCGACCACTTGACGCTGCTAGCGATCTGGGAAGGCTGGAAGAGCTCCAAGTTCTCGAACCCTTGGTGCTACGAGAACTACCTCCAGGCGCGAGCGATGCGTCGAGGGCAGGACGTGAGGAAGCAGCTGGTGTCAATCCTAGACCGCTACAAGATGGACATCCTTTCAGCGGGCCGCAACTACAAAAAGGTTCAGCGCGCCATTTGCGCAGGCTACTTCACCAACGCTGCGAAGCGCGATCCGCAGGAAGGCTACCGCACCATGGTGGAGGGCAACCCCGTCTACATTCACCCGAGCTCGGCGCTCTTCAACAAGAACCCGGAGTGGCTCATCTACCACGAGCTGGTGATGACCACCAAGGAGTACATGCGGCAAGTGATGTGCATTGAGCCCAAGTGGCTGGTCGAGCTCGCGCCGCAGTTCTACAAGACGGCCGATCCTAACCGCATGACCAAGGCCAAGCGGATGCAGAAAATCGAGCCTCTCTATGATCGTTTCAACCCACCGAACATGTGGCGCCTTTCACGCCGGCGTGGATAAGCGGAGAGGCGGTTTTCGACTGAAACTTCTTCTCGATGTGGCTTAGTTATCAATCACCTGCTTTATAGGATTTTCATGAAGACGGAGGTCCGGATTCCGGGCTATTTTTTTTCTTAATAATGACAGGAACTTGGCAGGAGGAGGCAAAAACCAATATTCGAGTAAGCTCGGTCAGATAGTCACAAGTACATATCACATCTTGGCATCTCCGAAAGCCGGAGGTGAATAACATCTAATA
>Ga0307982_1004528_pt1 | contig 10977 bp, 8 predicted proteins | sample OrgLakmetagen989_FD_201847 | JGI IMG/M metagenome (GOLD analysis project Ga0307982, IMG submission 201847) | Saline water microbial communities from Organic Lake, Antarctica - #989 | ecosystem: Environmental > Aquatic > Non-marine Saline and Alkaline > Saline | place: Antarctica: Organic Lake... | reverse complement strand
CTTAGCACCTCAGTGCGCGGCCTTGAGATGCCCGTGGATGGGTGCCGTTCTTGTGCCCGTGGTGCGTGTCCCTTCTTGTGCCCGTGGTCCGCCTTGTGTTTTTGTTTACTGCACGTGTACAGCAAATATGTAGTACTGTAGGTACGTACGTACATAAAAAACGACGACCACCAACCACCAACGAACCACCAAATTCCATTTAATAGAAAGGATGATAAAATTTGTTTAGCGCTGGACATCACAAGATATGGAACATAAAATAATTCCCTGGTTACCGAAACTCGCTGCGCACAGATGTTTGAGCGGCTCCGAATGCGGTGATTGCGCTTTAACGTTGCCCGTCAAGCCGATGAAGGGCTCTTATCTTGTCGGCTAAACAACTTCGTACTTCTGTACTTCTGTTCACGCTTTGTGTGTGTTCCATGCTTTGCCCCTACGGGGTCGAGAATCGACGATGACACGATGACACGCACGATGACATGATAACAGAAAAAAACAAAGATTCAAGCTTGAGTGCGCGTTTACAGCAGCGCAGCGTTCCATAGTTCCAACCACTTCCAAGCAAGTAAGACGCAATTATAGCCGAGTCGGCACAATAATAGAGCTACAGAAAAAAATTCAGAGTAAGCCTCAGCTAGCTACTGCAATTTAACTTTTCCCTCAGTTTAGGGATGGATGGCGCAAATGGATGTGCCTGTCATTACTATTCTCGTCTCACCCACAATCAATTTGGTCTCTGTTTTGCTTACGAAACATGCCATTCTCGCCTCACCTCTTGAAAGAAAACACCCACTTCACCATGCGCATTGCAGCCCTTAGTCGAGCTGCTCTGCGAGCAGGAAGTCTTCGCCTCATGGCGACGAAGGCCACTACCGACGGAATCACCCTTGGGTCGGGCACCTACGAATCAGTTCAAAACTACTACGGCAAGGTGTTTTTCGAGAATTCATCTTGTCACATGATTTGCACTTTGTGCTCTTGAGAATGTCCAATGCCCTCTATGCCTTCTAGGTGTTGAGCTCAAGCAAAGACCTCAAGGTATGGCAGTACATACCTCAGATTACAATATTTTATCTTACGATATGTAGGCGTCTACGAAAACAATATTCAACTTATCAAGATATAACATGCGCCATCCTCATGTCTTCCCTGATCTTCGTTACAGACGTCAGCATGCACATCGTCTTCTCGGCCTTCGCCGTCAGTGCTCTCAGCCTTGAAGCTCGTCCCCAACCCGGTGCTTGTTTCAATCGTTATCAAATTTCCCAATGTGAACCTTTTAAAGCTATCAATCGGCTTCTCTTGGAAGTTGTGTGCCTTCAGTTCAGCTGTTTTAGCAATATGAAATACACTATCTATATTCGTGTCTATTTCACTTTTTAACCCATTCTATTTGTTTTGCATTGATTCGCAGGTAATTGAGAAGTTTTACGGGTGCGGGACACCTCTGCCAACCTCCATCACTGGGCTTGACGTGCTTGATCTTGGCTGTGGCAGCGGTCGGGACTGCTATCTAGCGTCAGCGCTTGTGGGAGAGGTCCGTGAATGATGATATTCTTCACATTAGTATGTGCGGGGGCACTCATCCTATGGTGGCTGTCTGGTCAGTTCGCATGTCGCTTTTTAAAAAGTGATTTCCTGCTTCTAGCTACCCCAAATCACATCCAGCTTCGACCCTGTGACCCGTGCCTTAATCTCTGTCCAAATCTAGTCGGGCTCTGTAACGGGCATTGACATGACAGCCGCTCAGCTCGAGACCGCACGGGCCCATGTAAACGACATGACTTCAACCCTGGGCTACAAGCAACCCAACCTTCAGTTCGTCGAAGGCATGATTGAATTCCTGAGCGCTGCAGGGGTGAAACCCAGCTCCATGGACCTCATCATCTCCAACTGTGTGATTAACTTGTCCCCCAACAAAGCAGCTGTTATTCAGTCTTGCTACGAAGCTTTGCGCGAGGGCGGCGAGCTTTACTTCAGTGACGTGTACTGCGACCGCCGTTTGCCTCAAGCGACGAGGTTTGCATGTGTGCGTGTCAACCTCTTCGTGACTGTCTGTAAATGTCAGATATCTTTCCTGTAGTTTTTCAATGTTTGTTCTTGAATGAATGCTCAACTCTGAAGTTCAAAGCTAAGTAGGTAGAACAGCACAACTGAAGTCATAAATTACCTTCTCCGTGCTTCTTTTCGCTCTTTTCCTGCCATCAACTGGCAAACCATATTCAGAGAAGACGACGTAATGCTTGGAGAATGTCTCGGTGGAGCCCTTTACATTGAGGACTTCAAACGCATTTGCCATAAGGTGAATTCTGGCAGAAGTTGTATAGGTAGATTTTTTTCTTTTCTTTCCTATTCATTCCTTTTCTTCAAACGATAATTGTCTCTTTTTTTTTTATCCTCATCGCGCACTTCATTCTCGTTGCAATTCCTGGGCCTAGGTTGGGTTTCTCGACCCTCGCGAGTTGACCCGAGAAGAAATCATCGTCAAAGACCCAGTGCTGAAGCAACTCTGCGGCGCTGCGCGCTTTTACAGCATCACTTACCGTTGCTTCAAACTTCCGGATCAGCTAGAAACCCTGTGCGAAGACTACGGACAAGTCGCTTACTATCAGGTGCGTGAATTAGAAAATAGAGAGTGAGAGCTGGGTGAAAGGATTGTAGGCACTGTAGGCGATAAAACTATATCGCGAACTCGTAATAGTATGGAGGGGGGGAGCTATGAAGCATGCTGAAATGCACTTGTTTACTTCAGCGTTAGCAGTCGTTTCATTGAAATTTTCGTTCGCATTCCAATCGTATTCACGTATATGCCGTGGTCGTTCGCGAATTCCTTCTCCTCCATTCTTCATGTTTCTCTTGCGTTCTATTTCTTCCAACACAGGGCACCATTGAGGACAGCGAAACTTTTTACGCGCTCGACGACCATCATATTTTTGAAGCTCATCGCCCTATGCTCGTGTGCGGCAACACGGCTGCCATGGTTCAGAACTCGTGGCTGAAGAAACACTTCAAGGTAGTGGGGTCCCGCGATACGCATTTTGGCCTCTTTGATTGCTCTTCCCCTTTGCCCCCGTCGCCGTCTTCGTCGGTGGGGCCCATGGCTGAGGCTAGCTCGAGCGGCGGCTCGTGCTGTTGAAGTCACATGAATCCGCTGCCGTAAATGTTTTTTGTCTACTGCCTGGGACTTCGGACTTGAGTCCCCTTGGTCCTTTGTGTTTGTGCGTGTTTCTGTTTGTAGTTCTAGCCGGAGGTACCTGGAGGTACAGTTACAGCTTTCGAGTTGCGCTTTCTGCTCCCAATCGATTAATTGCGAGATAGACCTAGTCTTAAAGCACTTTAATTTATATATTTATAAGTTTAAAAAAGTACGAGTTCGAGACGATTATCTCCCATCCCCGGCCTTCTAATAGTTAATTCTTCCTGGATTGAAACACCTCATTGATGGACAAGTACAAAATGGACTTATGCAGTATTAAGCAAGGGTAGCCTCGCCAGGCGAGTTCATTTCCTTGAGCTTTAAATGCAGAATTTCCTGTTCGACTAAACGGCTTTTGGCATACATTGAAACCGCCACCGCTCTCTCCTCCTGAGAGCAAAACAGACAGAAAAGAAATCGGTATAAAAATAGCAAGCAAAAACAACAAGTCATATTGAGTTGAATGTGCAGAAGCGTGCAGCTTATTTTGACTCACCGAGGCTAAATCTAATTCCTCAGACGCCACCGCCAGCTGGCTCCGAAACGTTTCAGCCTGTTGCATGTACCAGTCGCGCTCGTGAGCCAACTTGATCAACTCCGCTTGCATGGCTTCGATTGTTTCATCTCTCTTCTGCCCAGACAATGCTCTGTTTTCCGCTGGCTGCTGCGCGCTCCTCTCGCTAGTAGCAACGTTGTGGAGGCACTCCAAGTGCGTCAGTCTCACGCAGTCCTTCGCGGGCACGCCGACCACTTTGAGGGTAGCAAATGAGAGCCGGCATTCGTCGTCGGTCAAGTCTGCGTTTTCAACAACTTCAACGAGGAGTTTTAACACACCTGCTTTACTGGGCTTAACCCCTGCTCTTCTTTCAATTCGCACGACTGGCGGGTGCCCAAGCGATTCGTTTTGACGAGGAGATATTTCGATTACACTATCCGCGACCGAGTTACCCACGGCTGCCTGCAGTAGGACCACACTCATAGAAGTAAACTAGTTGCCTGCTTACAATGTAAAAGTCCTTGATTGTGCTAGAAAGGTCACTCTATCTAGCACTAGCACTGCGTGCACCGGCTCCAACGCTCCAGCTCCAACACGCGAAATGATAAAAATATAGAAAGCTCATCATCCAAATCATCCAATCATACAGATCGCACATTCAAAATATTTTGGTTTTTATATTAGGGTGGTCCGCTCACAACAATGGCAAGTTTGTAGCGGAGCGGCGGTCCTGCTACTGCAGTGTTTCCGCGTAGAATTCTCTATGGTAGCATTGGTGGCTGCTAATGTTACAGCTGGAGCTCTGATCTGATGTTCTATGCTGAAAACGATTCTCTAGTGGGCGCCTTGGCTTGTAATTACGTACTGTAGCATGCCAAACTCAGATAGGATATAGGATTTAAGACGCCACCTTCTTCACTAGAAATAGGATAATATCTTTCGCGTACTTTCAATACGAAAGCTGTAAGTATATCTTGGTTCTTTTAAGTGTACGGCAACACTGCGGGCCTTCAGTGTATCGTCTCGTTAAACTAACTTTGCCGATCCGGTGAGCAAGGAGCACCAACATGAATAACTACAGGATTCGGGAAGCACTAGCCTTAGCGCTAGCTTACAGCGGCAGTGTGTTTGGAACTACAATAGATGATTTACAAAATCTAGGTGTTGTGCGTATCGTATGGCCCACTGATGGCGCGCGCTTGGCATCACCATTCGTGGTGAACATCGATTTTTATCTCGAACCATGGATGGTAGCGACCTCGGATGCATTGGCAGGCCACGCCGTCTGCCTCGCTGGCGGCCTTAGAAATGGCGAAAACGCTGGGCTCAATGCTACCCTCAATACGCTCAGCCAAATTCATACTGGGAAGCGCTGCGTGGCTCTGCAGGTGGACGGTTCTGAGATGGCTCTACCTGAACTCAACCTGCCTTCTAGCGACAGCCTTGCAATTGGAGACGCGATGCCATCGCAAGCTTTGTGGGCGTGGTTGCAAGACCCAGCAGGAAAGGTTGTGGGAGCACCATCAGCAGTAGCCGTAGATGTTTACGCCTCCAAGCACTGGGGCATGTTAGCTTTTGGCTTTGAAGCTGCCAGCAATTCGCCACCATCCTATCCGCCGGATGATGCTCGCAACGACAACCAATGGTCTGATAGCAGCAGCACTCACGTCAACACGGCTTCAAACGAAAGAAGTGGCAACGAAGACAAAAGCGAAAACGAAGATGCGGCAGCTTGGGCTTATGCGCGCAGTGAGTGCGCACGGTCAAACCTACGGGTGCTCGTCTTCTCCAACAGCACGTCGTTTCGCACGGGCCGCGCCATGGCCCATTACGCAGAAGGTTTGCTCGCAGCTGGCTGTGACGCCATGGTGGGTTTTGTGGGTGATGCGTCGAAACTTATGCCGTCGAGTGAAAAAAATGAAAGCATTCGCAAAAGAGAAAGCGCATACGAGAGCTCAGATCAGTCTAAGCGCCATCATCCTGGTAGTGCTGGCGACAATCTTGGCGAAGAGTCGGAAGAATTTGGCTCGACTTATTACAATGGTGCCGATGTTAGCGCTGCAGGTAGTGCTTCTAAAACATCACAGCGTCCTAAACCGCGGTTGGTTGTGTATGCATCGTGGTCTGAGTTGGCTGAAGCAGCAGAGCAGGGCCAATTTGATGTCATCGTGCTGGAAAAGACAGGCAACGACGCCGAGCGTCACCCGTCGGCAGCAGCGCTGGAACAATTGAAGGTACCCTCTGTAGTGCTAGCCATCTTTGCGCTGTGGCAACCGCATGGTTCGGTATGTGCGCCCTTGAGCAGCTGTACGGAAGGGTGGGACCCATCGTGGCCGGTGCTTCCGTTCGTGTCGCCACCTCCACCTCCTGATGCAGCCCGAGCGAGCCGAGCAGCTGCCCTTCTCAAGGACCTTAGAATTCCACCTCATGAATTCAAAGCAAAAACACGTCAAGCTAGTAGTAGTGGTGATACTATTTCGGCTTCAGAAGAATACTACTCAGTCCGCCAGGAAGATTCCAGCGACATCAACCATGATGATGCGAGCGACTACGATGCTCCAGTCGTGCTGGGCTTGATCAAGGGCAGTGCCCATGACAACGATATTGTAGCATGGACGAAGAATGCACTCTTAGAACTTGTGCTACACGATTCTCGTGTGCACTTAGTCCTGCTTGGCGCTGGCTACGGGTGGCTGCAGTCTGTTTTTATTGCAGATTACGTACGCACATATCATCCAATCTTGGCCGAGTCTCATAAAAGTGCAGAAGCTCCGAGTGGTAGCAGCGACAGTATTGACAAAAACAGCACTGATTGTGCAATTTGCCGTGATGTTGAGAAGCGTGTGCACTGGATTGGCCCCGTCGCAGACGAAGCGCTCAAGTTTGACTACCTTTTCGCGTGTGACCTGATGTTTCACGTGCGCGCCGCGGGCGAGACCTTTGGCAACGCTTGTGCAGAATTCAGCCACTTGGGCAAGCCCGTGCTGACCACTTACAACGGAGCTTGCGCCCATCGGGTTGTGCTTGGTGGCGAAGGTGACAGCAGCAGCAGCAGCAGCAGCAGTAGTAGCAGTAAAAGCAGTAAAAGCAGTAAAAGCAGTAAAAGCAGGAGTAATACACATACTTGGCCAGTGCGCTCGGCAACGGAAGCTCGCCTGGCCAATAAATCAGCTCCCAATAAGTTTGTTGACGGAAGCCCAGCAGCGCAGTTGTGGAATGGCGCCCAGTACGCCGTAGTAAGCGACGCCAAGGAGTTCGAAGCTGCGGTGAGTGCGGTGCGACAACGAAAAGACTTTTTGAGTCGCCATGAAGGCAGCGGAGGAAGTCAGGAAAGTGATAATCACCACTTTTACGGAACCTCTGTAGAGTCGTCATTACATCCACCATCGCCATATGCTGTATTTTCTCCGGCACGCGTGACTCGGCGCCTTCTGGAACTAATCAGCCTCGCCACTGCTGTAAAAGCCAACGACACTTTTCGTGCTACTACAAGAACAAGACACTTGGAGACCCCATTTATCAACTTGGCCATTCTAGGCCTCCGGCAAGGGCAGCTCATTGATTTAGAACCATCAGCTGCTGCCTCGCCTGTAAATGTGGGGGCGACTCCGGATGGCAACGTGGAGGGTCTTGCAATGCAATCAGACGAAGGAGAAGAGGATTTTGAAGGTAGTGAAGCATCTGCGGCCGGCGGGCAGTTGCGAGTGAACGCTGAAGTAGAAATGTTACCGGGAAGCGACACCAATGGAAGACTTGAGCGTTTTCCTGTGACCTCCTGGAGCCTCTGCCTCACTGCTGATCTCCCGAACCATTGGAGCAAAACGGTTACTGCAGGAAGTGGAGCCCGTGATAGCTCTTCGAATAGGTCAGCATCCTCGGATCACCTTGAAGTTGGGCATTGCGCGCGTGTGGTGAGTGAAGGTGACGCCCCCCTCAAACCATTGCCTATAGAAGCCCTCCTTCGGCGTGCGCTGCGTTCAGGTCCGACCTCTGCTGCACTGGCACGCGGTGGAAAGTTGATTCCAGTCCGAATTAGTGCACGGGTCCTGGCGGACGATGTAGCTCACGAGGGTGATGGATCTACGGGAGGCAGCGATATCGAGATCGCGTATGATTCAGTCGTTGTTTTAGCTCCGCTGCCACAAATGAGAAAGTGAAATGCTTCTAGGCTTATCTTCTCGTGCTTCGTATTATTTTATACTTCTTATTCCAAGGTTTTTTTAATTCGAGTTAGGTAACAGGAGATAGAGATGATGGAAAAAGCAACTAGCAATAAAAAGCGGAATCACGGCAGTCAAGACACCGCACTTCTCGTTGAAATTGCGTGTGCTTCCAAGGAAGAAATAACATAGGGGCAAGAGAAAGGAATGAGCAATATTTGTGGGTGTTGGTGTTGGATTCAAATTCGAGTGAGCCAAGTCGAGACTTAAGCACTTCAGTATTTTTTATTACTCGAAATTATTACTCGCAAATATATCTAAATATTCTACATCACAACTATCTTCTACAAGGGACACTCATATCAAAAACCAGCCGAGATGCGGCTTCGACTGCTGGAAACTTTTTCAATTGCTCTTCGGAGCCTGCCTCGCAGCTTCAACACCTCCCGTGTGCCGGCCAGCTTTCGGAGCTTCAACGACGGCGAATCGAGCTTTTTCGACTTCAAAAGCACGGGTCCTTTGAACGATTCCCAGCTTCGTATTCTCTTGAGCTTCAAGCCTGAAGCACCTTGTTTCAAAACCCAGCTTCCAAACCGCCGTCTCGCTTTTAAGCCTGGTGCTCGTGTGGCAGCTGCCCATGCGTTCGCGCATAACTGCAACTTTTGAATTTCATGACCAATGGGCGCCTTGGTCTGTGCTGCCCAGGACTGAAGCCGCCGAAATTTCTTTGGAAGCGATGCAAGTTGAAGCACAAATGCCAATAATGGAATTAGAAAGACCACGACCGTGAACAAGTAGCCGACGACTCGCACGAACAGGCTTGCTTCTCCGCGCTGCGGCACGCACGCAACGCTTGGCTCAGCATTCAAAAATTGATCATAGGCGGAGAAGTTGCCGTTAAAGTCGTCATGCGTGTGGATGGTCGACGAAGGAGAAAAGGTGTTGGCGCCGTCGTAGTTTCCCTGGTTGCTTGGGGGCGCTTGAAGCTTCGAGAGGTCAAGCTCGTCCATGGCCCAAGTGCGCTCGAGCACAGAGTTGCCGTTCACGTCGAGCACGCGCCCAACGACGGTTCGAGCAGCCAGATCCACATCCACCTGCGAGACCAGAGAAGTGAAAAAGAAATGATTAATAATAAAAATCACGAGAACCAAAGTTCATTACCAAATGAGAGCTTCGGTGTCGTGCTATTGTTATCATTATTATCATTATTTCTTTTTGAATGCTTGCTCACCTCGCCCAAATTCAAGTCGAGATAGAAAGCGCCTGGGTACTGGTAAGTCCAGGCCGTGGCGCCGAGCACGTGCTGGCTCACCAGCATTAACCAGTGCTTGGTGTAGTGCACTGGCCACCAGTGGTGGCGCGCGCCGTCCGCACCATGGGCCCACGCATGAGTCATGCCGCTACTAGTCATCTCAGCAAGCGTCGCCGATGAGGAGGAAGACGAGCAAGTGTGTGCCGAAAGCTCTGCAAAATGCACATCTCCAGAAACGAGAAGCGGTGCTTTGATGCCGTGTGACACCATGGTCTCCACCAGCCGTTGCCGTTCTTGTGGGTAGGCCCACCAGCCTTCGTGCAAGCTGGTGCGCCCTTCTGCGAGCACTTGCACTGACGACACCACCACCGTCACCTCCGCCGTGGACTGCGCAAAGTGGTCGTTGAGCCATGCCCATTGCGCTTTCCCGAGGAGTTCGTGTTCGTTGCGATTGTACCGCGTGTCGAGCAGCACCACGTCGACTTCGCCTCGAGGCCCAACCACCCGGCTGGTGTACAGCCCGCGGCCCAGTAACCGTCGCTCGTCGTTCGAGGCTGCGTCCAAAAAGTCGAGAATCTCGGCTTTGTGCGCGTCTTTCGTGGTGGCGTCGAAAGTGAACCCGTCAGCGTTGTCCATGCCGAAATCGTGGTCGTCCCAAGTGCCGTCGACCACCAGGTTCGAGTTGGCGAGCACTGCGGCTGCGTAACCCGGGTGACTCTTTTGGGCGGCGTACCTGAAAACGTATCGCAACGAACAAGAAAAAAGCACACGACAAGACGTGAACAATTCTTCCGCAAGAAAATATGCTCATCAATTTCCAAGAGGACGGCAGCATTTCGAATGTTGCCCGCCGAAGTTGTTGCAAAAGGAAATGGAAACGTACGCGTAACGCGGAATATTTCTCGCTCTTACTTTTTTCTTAAACGCATCGTCGTGGCCGGCGTATCATCGTCTTCAATGTCGTGGTCGCCGTAGACAATATCTCCACTCCAAAAGAAGCCATCAGGTTGCCGTTCCGCGACGACTTTCCAGAAAGGTTGCGCCCAACCCTCTTCATTGTCGTTGCAGCTCCCAACGTGCACGCGGATGACATCATCTCCACGATCGGAGGCCGAAAGACCATAAACGGAGCTCAGACGAAGCAGCGACAACCACAGTGTCATCATGAATGAATCGACGTGCAATCGGCACATCGTGAGGACACGCTTAGAGAGCGACTCGGCGTTGCGCTTCGAAATTCGGCGCGGGCAACGTTGTGCTTCAAATCGGATCGAACCTCAAATATCCAAATCAGAATCTTTTGTCCAGAAAGATTCCTGCATATTCCGTTTGAATTATTTTAGATCATAGAATAAATTAGGGCACGAGAAATCCGCGTCGCGGGCAGGGCGGGCGGGCAAAGTACAGTCAGTGTATGTATAAAGGCGGTTGTTCTACTATAGGTTCCTGAATGCCGGCTTCGCCGGCATAGGCTCATGGGATAGGTTCTTTACACAGCTATCCTGGCTTCGCCGGTATACATAGGTGCCATAGGCGACTTTTACGGCATTGGCGTATTTGGGTCATTTGTTTTTACGGCTTCTACGGTTTTGACTACCTACAAGTGAAAAATGCGCAATGAAATTATTTCTTATGTGCTTCAAACTAGAGCTGCACTGGGCTCGATGGTGAGAAGCTACAGCGCAATAGGTTCAAGAAGGTATGCCTATGGACCTCACACGATGATGCTAATGTTGAGAGGTTCGCGTATGTATAGTAAGTCGTTCACATGATGATACTAATGTCGACAGCTCTGCAGCAGAGTTCGCGTGCACCACGAACCATTCAAGACGAACACTCTTGTTCAACATTGTTGAATGACGAGATTGATTAG
>Ga0307982_1004527_pt1 | contig 10977 bp, 7 predicted proteins | sample OrgLakmetagen989_FD_201847 | JGI IMG/M metagenome (GOLD analysis project Ga0307982, IMG submission 201847) | Saline water microbial communities from Organic Lake, Antarctica - #989 | ecosystem: Environmental > Aquatic > Non-marine Saline and Alkaline > Saline | place: Antarctica: Organic Lake... | reverse complement strand
ATGCGGACTGGGTCTGCTGACCAGCACGCTCGCTATAAGCAGTGTCTTCCTTGACACCTTGCAATACAAATACATCTGATGCTGGTCATCATAGCATGGCTTGCTGCCTTGTCACGCACAGCGTAGCTAGCTAGGCCCCCTGCTGACCCCCCCTCTCCCTGTATCCCTCATTCTCGGAGCCAGGGGCCTCATCTGCATGAGCTTACCATGGTCGGGGGGGGGCGTATGCTGGGTACTGACCATCACACATATGAACAGGTGTTCCGTGGGCTTCGCAGAACACAGTGGAAATGGCATAAATTGAAGGAGGGGGCGAATTGATCGACCCGTCCTCCTCCCACTTTTCCCATTTCTTGTTGTGTTGGCGGTTAGTCGCGCCTGGGGCGAACGATCCCGTGGCGTCGTGACTTGTGTTCTCTATCGGTTGTGTGGTGCTCCGCCTCGCGGGGTGTGGTCAACAGCGTCGTCCGAGGTATTGCGGCAGGTCCCTATCCGGTAGGGCGCCTGTGTGCAAGTCGTAGGGGCACTCGCGGAACATATCTGTGAGTGTGTTGATGTCTTGTTCTGCTTGTGATCTTGGAATCGGCTGGGCTGGGTCGGTGGATCGGAAGAAGGCGGCCACTTGCCCTTGTGCTTCGGGGCCCTCCCAGACTGTGTAGCATGAGTGTGGTTTGTGGGGAGGGCCTCCATCTGGGTAGCGGGCTCGCGTATGGGTGCGTGCATCGTAGAAGTATACGTGCCATGACTCGTCGCCCGTCCTGCTATGTATATTGAGCAAATTTTGGTGCACAGACGCACTTGCCAGTTGGCGAAGCGGACGGCCCCAGGCTCGCATGATTTCCCAATGAAACCACTTACAGATGAAATTCTGACAGTTTCCTCTCTCAAAAATTGGCCCTTCAAACACACCAATGAGATACTAACCTTAATCTGATTGTTCAAGTGGTTTCATTGGGAAATCATGCAAGCTAGGCCCCCTGCTGACCCCCCCTCTCCCTGTATCCCTCATTCCAGGAGCCAGGGGCCTCAACCGCAGCATGGCGTCTCGTGCAACTGAGCTCTCAGCACTTGCTTCTGGCAACAGGACCACCATAAAAGCAAGCTGTTGGTACAAGCATATGATACAGTGCACCAAACATTCTGCTGCGTGTCGTGCACAGGTTTTTCACCTGCGAAAGGAGTGCTGGCAAATTGAGGGGGGCTCCGCAGCGGCGTGCAATATTGCTTGAATTAAGACTGCATGATTTCTGTGATGAACTGCCGACACAACTGGTAGATGGGGTCGCTGCCTGTCATGGGCTTGCACAGATTCACGTGGTCGGAGTCCACCGTCACGTGCTTGCCAAACTCGATCGTGCCACTCCACTCGGGCACAACAAAAATCAGCGGCACGCCGGGCGTCTGGATGTCAGTTGGGTTTCCCTCCAAAATGCTCAAAATATCCAGCTTCTCCACGTCCCCCGCTGCGCTTCGCTCCTCCCGTCTGTGCATGTAGGCTGTGAAGCGCTCGTGGAGCTGTAGCAGCGTGGGGTCATTTTCAGCCAGACGGGATACGGGATCTGTCATGGGCAGGAAGTTTCGCACAAGCGGAAGTGAAGCAGGGGCAATGAGGCGTCCCAGGGGGGATCCCCTGTGGGGCACACCGTACATCACAATGCCCCGTGTGCTGTCTGCAACCTGCGCCACACCACTGCCGTCGTCCTCACTCAACAAGTCATCGATGTCGCACAAGATGCTCTTCACCAGCAAGCCCCCCATGCTGTGCACGACGTACAGAACAGGTCGCCTGGAGCCGTTGGCGTTACGACCCACACGGGCAGCCGCCAGCTGGGCAGCACCCCTGCCTGCCACATCCGTCAAGGGGGCTGTTGGGCGGGGGCCGGCTGTGTTGTCCAACTCGGCATCGTACTCCAGAGACAGCACCCTAGCTTTCACGCCAGCTGCCTGCAGGTCGGGGACAAGCCACGCGGCGGGCCACACAGGCAGACGAATGCCTGCCTCGCGCAGCGTCACATCGGCGGAGGCCACTGCACTGTCCACGTGGTCATGCAGGCGCAGGCCGGGACACTTCCATGTTTTCAGGGCGCTGCCTTGTAGCCCATGCAGGAACACAATGTCCACGTCGCTGTGTTCTGGCTGCACTGCCCCTTTGCCCACCTCCAGATCGTCAGTGAGAGGAAACACCATTGGGCCATAGCGAGGCAGCTTTGCACTGTGAGCTTCTGTTGCTGTGCGACTTGCCATGTTGGCTTCTGCTCGCCGCACTTGCGCCACCAGCTTCAAGTCCTGGGCCCCCGCTAAGTCCGCAAGCATCTCACTGCTCCGCCCCAAGGAGCTGCCCTCCTCACGTGGAACACGGAATGACATGTTCGCCAGCGCTCGCGCAACGTGACGGCATACTTTTGTGTGGCTGTGAGCGAAAAAGCGCCACCTGGGTGCCGCACTGCGAATGGGGGCGTCTGAAGAACGGAGTCGGGTGTGCTGCTGCTGCTGCTGCCCCACACGGTGCCCCCCCTGCAGGTGCCACACGCCCCCCGTGGATGAGGTGGCTGGCGAAGCAGCTGTGGCGCTGTGAAATGAGGGTGGACCCCACGATGCGCGCAGGGCACGCTGGGATGCCTCTGCCAACTGCGCGTACGCATCATCCATGCGCCTGGCGTGTTCTGCGGAACACAGCAGAGCATCTACGGCACCTTCTCGAATCAAGTGGCTGGCGATGGGTGTGCTGTCTGACAGCATGCTGATGCCCTTGCACAAGTACACCAGGGACAGCATGTGCTGAGGGACACCTGGCATGGGGACAGCAGCTACCGGGGGCGTCCCGGCGGTAGCAGGCAAGTCACGGTCGAAGTACACGTTGCGGAACTCCTTCTGAGCTGCATCAGACAGCGCCTTGTAGGCCTCAGATGCCTCGTTGTCGTGCTGCTTCAAGGTGGCAGCCCAGCCTGCTGCAGCGGCGGCCGCGGACTCCGGCTCGGGGACGCTGCGAACGATGCTGGCGACACTCGTGGCTGCCATTCTGGACAGGAGCAGCGCAGAGGACACAACTGAGGCGGGCTTGGGGGCAGATTCAAAGCTACTGTCCACCAGCGGAGACAGTATGCCTGTTGACATGAATGGGCGTGACTTGAGGTCGCGCATCCAGCGCTCCGTGTCCAGTGGGTTACGCGCAATGCTGTCTTGCCACACCTTGACGGCTTTGCGGCTGCCGTTCATGACCTGGCGTCCAGTGGTGGCCAGCAGAAGAGGCACATATGGCTGCGGCACCGTGGCAGGCTGCAGTGTAGCCACACTTACGCCCGGCATGTCTTGGCCGTACTGCGGCATGCCCTGCACTGCTCGCAGCGTCAGCTGCTGCAGCCACGCACTGAGCATGCTGTGTGCGGCGGTTTGCTGCAGTGGCTCACACTCCGGGCGCAAACCGTTTGCAGTACTGCGCAGCATGCTCGGAAACAGCGTAGAACCTCGCTCGAAGGCACCCTGCTGAGTCTGTATCCCCTGAAGCGCCTGAGTCGCACCCCGGGACATGGCTGATACACACTGCGCCAGACAAGCACCGACCGCATCTGTGAACTGCTCTTCACTGTACAGTCCACTGGTTGGATGCTGGGCGGCTGGCCCCCGTGACAGCACCGCTCGCGATACACCCAGCATCGCTTCAAACGGCGAGGTACTGCCGACGCAGGAGTTGGAACCATCGGTGCCACTGGCGGCAATGGCGGCCTTGATGTGCGTTGGCACCTCACTGTGCTGAATCACTGCCCGCCACAGGGCTGCCCGCTGTTCTCCCACGTCCTCTCCCTCCCGCAGAACAGCCCACAGCCGAACACTTTCGGCAGAGACACCCCCCAGTGCAGCCGTTGCGGCGCTACGCACTGAGCTGAAGGTACCATTGGATGCACTGGTGGCTACGTTGTGGGATAAGGGTGGGTCAGCAGCACTTGTGCTAGCCACTGTGGCCATCAATTTGGCCACAGGTACCATCCAAAGCACACTGCTGGCGTTGGTGCCCTCAGGAGTCAAGGCGGCACATGTACTGACAGCAGTGGCGAGCGCCCCTCCCAGGTGGTTCTGTGCAGTCAGCAGCATTTGAGATGATGTATGGGTCATGTCAGGTCGGTCCAAGCAAGCCAGAAGCTCCTGGCATAGGTGCGCCACGGACGCCACTGCCTCCGTGTTGCACAACGGAACAGCCTCCCCCCGCAGCTGCGCAAGCATGATGTGTTCCACCTGCACACTGAGCGCCTTGGATGCTCCCGTGAAGCACTGCAGCGCCGCCTGGCTACCAATGCTGGCCACAAGGGCCCCCCGTGCCCCCGCCTGGGAGCTGGCCCGATACCCCATCAGCCGTGCGAAGGAATCTGACGCGCGCCCTGCTGCACTGCTGGCCAGCTGTGCCAAGCGAGCAACAGATTGGTATCGCCAGTTCAACCCGGCCTGCTTGGGCGCAGTGGCGTCCCCAGCCACGGCCAGGGCGGCCGCTAGGGCCCCTAAAGCAGCGGAGGGGGGGGCAACTTCCCCCCCCTCATCAGCTGCACGCACCACCCCTGCAGCCGCAGCTGTGGCCGCTGCTGAGAGCACTGCACACATTCGGCTGTACTCGCTGCGGGGCAGGGTGAACACAGCATCCGTTTGCAGCAGGTTGTCTTGCAGCTGCGCAGCCATCACAGCCACCGCGTACCACTGCTGTGCCAGGTGAGCCTGCTGTAGGCTAGACAGCAGGAAGGATGAATCGCGTAGGGGGTGTATGGTATTCTTGTACAGACTGTCCATGTGTGCAAGTAGCGGTACACTGCCGAGATGTGCTGCACCTGCGTCGCGGCGCTGCTCAGAGGGCACTGCCTCTTGCCAAAATGACGATGTGCTGCCCAACGCGCTGGCAGCAATCCGTAGCTGTGTGCGAGAAGCTACTTCTTCAGCTGTTCCATGCTGCATGCACCAAGTTGCATCGCCGATCAGAGCATACAGTTTGTGAAGAAAGGCTTCTCGCAATTCGTGGCTTTTGGGCGACAGCTGCATGGCCGGACTAGGACCAGCCTTGGACTGCACACCAAACACGAGAGGCCAAAAGACAGTTGGAAGCAACATGAGCATATTTGCCGTTTCATCTGGCCGTCTGTTCATATGCTCCGTGAGCCCTTCGAGCTGCAAGGAGTTTGTAGCATGCGGAAAATGAACCAACGGTAGTACTAGCCGTGGCTCCGCAGCCACTTACCACGTATTGCAGCACAGGCTCAGCATGCGTCGCAAGCACAACCAATTCACTTAAAGCAGATATAGATGGCAGTTGTGCAGTGGAGAACTTGTGAATGAACTTGCCCTCATCAGCAGAATCCGACAGATCAGAACTTGATTGCCCAGAGCTCACAGATGCGCGGAGCCGCGTAAAAGGCGTTGACTTGCCGCGCTGCTGGCCCAGTATCAGCTCCCATGCAGAAACAGCTGCGATGGCAGTCCCAGCTGCTAAGGCGACTTGCTTCAAAAAGTGCTTGTGCCGGTGCCACGGCATGGTCACGCAAAGTCGTGCCTGATTCTCATTTGAGGCTACTGCCTGCTTTGAGGCGCGTCAAACATGGAACCGTACATGCAAATAATAATTGGTGGCGTCAATTTTGCACCCAATGCAGATGAGCGTGTGCTGCGCTCAAAAACAAAAGCCAATCTGGCATTGCACCCCCTGCACTTGATTGCGTAGACAGCAAGCTACACAAGTGGCTACGGCAAGTGGCTCTTGCGGAGCTGCTGCTGCGTGCGCCATGCATAGAATCCAACGATGCCACAAATGGCCAGCAGCACAAAGAAGGGAACCATCCACCCCCCTGTGTCGGCTGCTGCGCGAGACAGTCGAGCAGCTTGGTCGGCAGCGCTGCGCACGCTGTCCACTTCAGTGCGCACGCTGGCGACGCTGTCCTCCACATGCTGCTTCATGCTGTCAGCCAGCTTCAGTTCCAGCACTGCCAGCCTGCTCTCCACTTGGTTTGACATTTTGGAGCCCACTTCGGAGGCCAGGCCCCGTTTCAGGGCTCGCTGCACATCACCTAACCGCTGCTCTGCTGCCTGCTCTTTTGAGTCCACAGCCTTGACCATGACAGTAAGATCCTCTTGAACTGCAACAAGCTGGTGTTCCAAGTGGTGTTCCAGCTTCTGCAGGCGTTCCGACAGCCTCGTCTCCATGGCACTGACTGCCGCACGGATTGCATTGTCCACTTTGGCATCCCCAGTCACCCAGTCCTCCGCCACGTCCAGGGGGGATTGTTCGTCGTACACATCCACGTCCATGATGCCCTTCCAGACTTTCAGGGACATGACATCGTGATTATCTGTCATTTGCCCAGTGGCTGCAGTGACCCCGTGGTGGGCACTTCTCCACCAAGCCTCAGGCATCTCTGGCAGCTGCTGACCCTGGATGCATGTCCGAAATTCGCCTTTGCCGGAGCTATCTAAGTATACGCTGACGACCCCCCTGCTGAGAACCACCTTCAGCGCAGCAAAGTGCTCTGACGGAGAGAAGTCGTCTCGGCCCTCGTGAAAGCGGAAATCTGCATCACACCCCATGACCTTGTGCTGTGGGCTTGTCAGCGCACTTTGGGACCCATCACTCATGAGAAGTGATACGTCTTTATGCGTTGCAGCTGTCTCTGCATTCACAAAGGTGTCGAGCACCACGCCGAAGCCAGTGAAGAATTCATTGTGACCCTGCACCTTGCCGCCTCTGTGCTGTGGATCAGTAGTGAACTGCACAAAAATACTGAAGGTAAAATATGGGAATCGCAGGGCAACATCGGACCGATCTCACCCAAAAGGCCATGCCTGCAAGCAGCACAACGTCAAAGTGAAAGCGGAATTTGAATTTCAGGGCAAGGCGCTGCTGCTCACCGTCCCCGAAGAGATTCTTCTGCTCTCCACTGATGCGAAACTTAAGAACAGCTGTCCAGTCTTCGCTTGCAGCCACATGCCTACTCCACAAGAATCCTTCTTGGTGCTGTGAAGCCGCAAACGAAGTGAACAGCCTCGCACTGGCCGGCAGCAGATAGTTGACGCACCTCCCTGGCCGCTGTCAAGCGCACAAAATTCTTCTTGATGTCAGCGTTGCCACCATGACGGTAACCTGGTACATTTCGGGTACCACTGACGTCGAAAGACTCAAAAGGTGCTTCAAAGGACACCTCCTTGATCAGCAATTCGCCATCTGCCTCGGCGTTGGCTTCCTGGCTCCAACAGCAGGCGGCAGCAAGCACGGCTACAGCCAAGCCTGCCTTGAACATTTCAGCAAGAGAGTGGGTAGGCCGCAATTAAACACATGAAAGTCAACATTAAACTTAGGAAAAATGCATCAGTTCTGAGACTGGAGGTTTGAGCGTGCCTCGCGGCATTTTCTGTAGCCCCCCCCCACACACTGTGCCCATCTGAGGATCTGTATGGCAACGACCGCAACGACTCTACGAGAGCCTGTCAAAATCCTGGAGTGCCTTATCTTGAGCCCATTTTTTGCTACAATCGTGCTGGTTGCGCTTACTGCTCTTCCACTGCAGCAAACACCATAGCATTTACCCCATAAAGATTTCAAAAAATCTTCCCCCAGCATGTCGTCGGCTGTGCCAGAGACTGCTATTCAAAGAATAGCACAGCTTGCTGGGCAATGCGCCTTTGATTGGGAGCTTGTTTCCCAAAAGATGCAATTGGAGGCAACGTAAGTGCCAGAATACGATCACCATGCAGCTAAATCAGTCACCTCAGTGCAGGTCATTTGGCATGAAGGCTTCAGCATTTTCTCCTGACAGCGTTCGCAATGCATTCTCAGCTGCTGTGGGCGATGAGGTTTGTTTTCATGCTTGCTGTTCTGCGCAGCGGAAGCAGCAGTGCTTTCACAGGAGGACGACGATTCTGAGGACCTCGACTTCCTTGCGGAATCTGATGACGAAACGGCATCTCCAACCACGGCCACTGGAAGTGCGCCAATACCATCGCAGCCACCTGCCCATGCAAGCGCCCATAAAGGCTTGTATCAAGAGATGCATACTCGTGTGCTGCAGCGCTTGATGGGAGAAGAAGCAGCTGAAGATGATGCTGATGAGTCTGCACTCTCGTCCAATGACGTTACGCCTCTCGCTGGCCTTGTACACAGCACCGATGCCTTTAGCTTCGATGCTGAAGAGGTTTTACGCAACGCACAACATGAAGTACGTCATTGCCTGAGTATTTGTATCGTGCCATTTTGAACATGTGCAATGCAGATCACACAGCGAATGGACCGTGAGCTTGCCTCGAGGCACGTCGCTGCATCTGCCGGAGCCCACAGCAGCCCTTCCCATGAGGACAGCGATGGTGCCGAGGATGAAGGTTGCAGCATGGATGACACTGATCTGCGCACAATTGGGCGCAGTGCCCGTCGCCAAGCCCTTGACCCGCAGGGGCCATTAACCGTTGCTGCAGGCAACGCAAGCAGCATCTCCACCACGCAGGCACACAGCGGCCACGCGCTGGCCTCTCAAGCAGCATATCAAACCTCAGCTGCTGCAGTGGCTGGGGGCACTGTCTCTCCCATCATCACCCCCGAGGACTTCAAGCTTGCCGTCCCTCCAGAACTGGATGCGTATGACCCTGAGTCCGGCATCTCGTACGTACAGCACGCCGAGAATGTGCTGGCAGCACGGTCAGCCAGGCGTGCCACAGCTGTGCGCTCTGTGTTCGACAAGGTGCTTACCTCCCTGGGCGGCGCCCGCTCCCTTCAACCGAAGCAGGTGCACCGCATCGCTCGGGAATTGGGGCTGCCCCAGGAGCAGCTGGCGGCAATGGTGGGTCCTAAGCACATCCCAGGACGTCGCTTCGTGGAGGACCCTCCCCGCGGTGCCCCTGATCGCGCAGGTTCAGTGGTCACGCGCATCCTCACGATGATGGAGTCCACGGAGGGTCTGCAGCCTGCCGCCCCCGTGGATGCCGCAACACTGGCCAGACGCACACAGAGGGCAGAGCGGAGGGAGGAGTCGCGACGCACTAGGCAGCAGCTGCAACGGGCTGAGCATGAGGTCCTCATGAACTCTGCATTCTCGCCCTCTCCTATCCAGCTGTCTTTGAGCGAGCAGGGGGGGGGCAAGGAGCAGGAGGGGGGGGGCTCACCCCCCTCCATGGACACACGTCTGGGGTCGGGAGGCGATGCGATCTTGGACATGCTCGTTCCGCCTGAAGACACGTGGCACCGCGCTGCACAGCTGCACCGCGAGAGCGCCCCGTCTGCAGCTGCAACTGCGTCAGCCAGCGCTGATGGAAAGCACGACAGCGCTGCCGACAACGAAAGCAGCGAGCTGGCACAAGTGCTTGCAATGCTGGAGCAGGAGGCAAGCTCAGGGGGGCAGGGGACTAGCGATGCTTACCAGCAGCTGGCGTCATTTTCCTCCCCGGCCCCTCGGCATGCCGAGTCGCAAGCCACACAGGGCGAATCAAAGGTGGTGGTGCAGCCGCCCCCCGTGCACCAAAAGCTTGCCCTATCCGATGAAGTGACGAGCAGCAGACACGCCCCCTTTGCAGGGGACGAGAACGCTGCAGAGGATGACGACGACAATTTCTCCATCGGTAGCACCAAGTGGGAGGACGATGACGGAGTGGTAGACACGCGTGCGTACTTTGAAGCTGGCATCGGGAGCGGAGCTGCTGCTGCTTCCAGCACAGCAAATGCGCGTGCGATTCAGTCGTATGCTCGGGCAGTGGGTGCCGGGCTGTCTGACTCGCCCGAGCTGGATGGCACAGGCATGACAGACGATCACAGGGAGGCAGTGGCCGCCAGCATGGCGCTGCTGGCAAACGAGCCAGGCATGGAGTTCCTACGGGGGGGTATGGGAGGGGGGGGGTATGGTGGGATGGGATTTCCAGGCATGTGACAGCACATCACACTCGAGGTGTGTGTGCAAGTCACAAGTGAACCGAACCTCAGAAGGTGCTTCACATCATTGTGTTTGAGGTACCAGGCATTCAACATAAACAAATCCATGAAACCAAGTAATATTCAAGGTGCACGGGCACCCAAGGAGACACACTCTACGCTTGATTCCCACGGGTCGCCCCAAACGCGACAGCTGCGGGGGCCATGGGTTCAGGAGCAGCCAGCTCATCCCACGAGGAGTCCTCTTCGTTGTCGGCTCTGTACGGCTCCCCGTACGCCGTCATCAGTGCAGGCAAGTGCTGGATAGTGAAGGGCCCTCGGGCAGTGAACACCTCCCCGTCCACATTCAGGTGCTCCAGCTCAAAGGTGTCTTCCTCCACCTCCTTGTTGTCGGCCACGTTTTCACAGCACGTCCCCTTGCACGCCAACAGGCCGAAACAGCGGGAAGCCCAGCTGCACCAGCCTGAGCAGCAGCCCCGGGAAATGCGGCGCACAGGTTGGATGATCAAGGCAGATGCCTTGAAGTAGTCCATCAGCGGGTGCTCGTATTCCCGCCCCAGCAAATACCGCCCCAGCAGCCCAGCCACCTCCACTGCCGAGGCACCCTCCCGGGCCAGCAGCAGGTCAAAGAAGCCGTCAGAGGGGTGGCTCGCAAAGGCATCGGCGGCAATGTTCACGGCGCCCACGCCGATGTAGTTGCTGGTCTCGTGTCGCCACGGCACGAACTTCTGCCCTGCCCGCTTCACCCCAGCAGCAGCTTTCTCTCCAGCGTGCACAGGGGATGACGGCAGGCGCGTGGCAGGAGGGTCTAGCAGGTCTTGCCCAGGCACGGTGTTGGATACTGCCCGGGAGTCTGCGACTGCTGCAAGGCCTGCCGTCGCAGTGGGGGTTGCCATGGGGACAGGGGGGGGTTGCATCGTCTCCCCCTGCCCAGGGCTTGCAGCAAGCACAGTGGTGCTCAGATCAGCTATACTTGTGCTGGGCGATGTGATGCCACCGTGGTGCTCATGGTGAGCGGACAACACCGCTCCAGGTGTCACAGTCCCATCTTGGTGGTGATTCAAACTGCTCAAAATGAGCGCTGAGCCCGGTGAAGGGGG
>Ga0307982_1004525_pt1 | contig 10980 bp, 8 predicted proteins | sample OrgLakmetagen989_FD_201847 | JGI IMG/M metagenome (GOLD analysis project Ga0307982, IMG submission 201847) | Saline water microbial communities from Organic Lake, Antarctica - #989 | ecosystem: Environmental > Aquatic > Non-marine Saline and Alkaline > Saline | place: Antarctica: Organic Lake... | reverse complement strand
CCCGCACGCCCCCCCCCCCCCGGCAACCCCCCTTCTCTCGTGCAGGAAACAAAACGTGCTATGCAGATGCACCTCATGGCAGCAGCTACAAGCTCTGCATCTACAAGGTATGTTCTGTTCACCTCCTGCGCTTTGTGGCATTTACCACCCTGCTTGCTGCTGCAGTGGGTCGGTGGCCGGTGGCTCCCTCACCTCAAACTTCAGCGCCCAAGCAGACGAGTACAACAGCAAGTCCAGGGCGGGCCTGCATGCAGGCGATGGTATGCCAGCTGACGATGCCATGGTGCATTTGCACAAAGGAAAATCTCAGGGCAAGCGATGAGCCACTCCTGGCTCTGCCTGCCTCACACCTGCTTCTCGCTGCTGTCGTGTGGGCAACCTGGCAGCCTGCACGAGCAGACTGAGCATGGGCGGGCAAATAGAACGCAGGGTTGCTCAGCTTGGACAATTGCATTCAACGGGTTTGGCATTTGTCCACCAGGTGGCTGCACTGGGTCCGAGGTGGTGTTCCCTGGTTAAGCTGCACAGCACAGCACGCTTGAGTGCGCCCAAAGCTGCCGCTGTGCCACAGGCAGCGCGTCATCTGGCACAGGAGCCCATTGGGAACAGTGCGTGCGGGCAGCGGCATTGTTTCCGTTTTCTGTTGCCTTTTTGGGGATTTGTGTGAGGAGCTGTTGAGACAGGCCTGTAGCTGCATCACCAGTTGAACACGACTGTGGCCTCGCAAAAGCGCACAAACGGCAGGTGCCCACATTCAGCCGCGGCAGACAATTGCAAGGGCGTGGCTGCTTGCACACTGCCTGCAAGATGTGGCGGTGTGCAAACACGGCACAGAGTAGGCTATTCCGGCTGAACGACACAGATTGTGGCCTCGTGATGACCTGCTTCAACGCTGAGGTTGCCTCGAACTCTCTTGATGATATCTACAAGAGCAGCAGCCGAGTACCACTGCGGAGGACACCAGTTTGGACCAGGTTTGCAGTCAAGTTGAACACCCAGCTCTCATCAGAGTAAAGCTTCACGGAATCACCAGAGGCCAGCTGTTCCAACAGTGCATCACCACGGGTGAAATTCATGAAGCTTTCGCAGACCGCTTGCAGTGGGAGGGGGGGCAGCCCATTCGCAGTCAATGTTGACTCACGGGCTGTTGTGAAACCATCCAGGCATAGGAACGGCGTATGTAGGGGGGTCCCCGGGATGGATAATACAGCAGGATTATTGTGCATTGTTTAGAGTATCCCAGCGCCCATTGCAGATGCAGGGTAGGGTTGCATGCCGTGCACAGAACGCCCACAGCCGTTGCCTGGCACATCTACACGGACATAAGCACCCCCCTACTAAACGGGACTTGCAGCCCCCTGGGCGGCCGCTGCTGCCAGGCTGTCGTCCCCCTCCTGTGTCTCGCGCCGCTTCTCACCCTGCCCGGCGTGCAGCAGCTGCACCACCGTGCCCGCGGCAGACAGTGCTGCCTGCACGGCAGCCACACCATCTTCGCTCAAATCATTGGCGGAGATGTCCAGAACGCGCAATGAGTTGAGGGGGGGTTTGGCGCCGTCGACGCCCCCCTGCACCCCTGGGAACAGCTTGCTCAGAACATCAGCCGCCTCGTCAGTCAGGTCATTTCCACCCACATCGAGAACACCCAAATCGGAGTGTTCGCCTTTATGTTCTAGAAGGTGTTCCACGAGGTGCTGTACCCCCGCGTTTCCAGCTGCAACTCCGAACAAGCTGACATGTGACGCGCTGAGGCCGTGGGCAGACCCGTCTCGACGCAGCGCATGCACAACACTGCGGACACCTTCCTCCCCCAGCACGCAGCCTTTCATGTCCAGTGTGCCCACATGCAGTGCCCGTGTAGTGTCCCCCCCAGTGGCCGCCTCCAGCAGATCATGCACAGCGCCCATGGGGCCGGCGGGAATGCACCACTGCACCTGCAACTCACAGGCAGCAGCTGCTGCAGCAGGGGAACCTGCTGCGCTTACAGGCTGTGCCACTGCACGCACTGCATGCCCCAGTCCCCGCAGGGTGAGGGGGTTCCGGTTCAGCCACAGGGTGCGCAGGCGGCTGCAGGGGACCAGTGCCCGGGCATCTGCAAAGGCAGCCACAGCATCCGAGTCCACGCCCGTGGATGACATGTGCAGCACGGCCAGGGAAGGCGCAGCTCCCAGGGTAGCCATGAGGGCGTCGGCTGCGGGCCCTGTGCCGATGGGGTTGTACGTGATGTCCAGTTCCTCCAGGGCCAGGGAGCCGTCCTGCATGGCCGCAGCCAAAGGCAGCAGGTCCTCTGCCGTCAGCTTGCAGTCTTGTAGTGCCAGGGTGGTGACTGCAGGCGCTGCTTTCAGCGCTCGCAGCAGCAAGGGCAGGCAGGCGGGCTGCAGGGCGTTGCGGCCCAAACGCAGGCGGCGCAAGCCGGGGGCACCAGCACACAGCTCTTGGAGCTCCATGAAGCAGCTTCCTGTGAGCCCCTTGTGTTCCAAGTCTAGCTCTTGTAGTGTGGGGTGGGTCTTCAAGTGCTGCAGTAGCACGGCTGCACCCACGTCCCCCAAGCTGTCGTCGCCGAGACAAACATGCTTCAGCGTAGAGTTGCGGGCCAAGCCTTCACCTGCAAAGGCAGTTTAATAAATTTTGCCCGTTCGCATGTCAGAACATGTCAACTCACTGATGCTTTTCAGTGCGGCAGCACTGAGACGGTGCCCAGAAGCATAGAATTCATCGAGGCATTCCGTGGCACCCAGGGCAGCACCAAGGTCTGCTGCGCCTGCATCAGACACACTGCGAAATGGCAGCACGTAAACAGACTGTGTTTCTGAGTCCTGGATCTTTGTGACGAGGTCAGCAAGCCCACTGCCTGCGCTCTTGCCCCAAGCCATAGTGATGTGCGGAAAATGAAGCGAACTATGAGCTTTCCAGCGGAAAACAAGCTGCAAATGATATGACAGCGCGCAAGAGTCAATGGTAACTGTTTGTTTAGCTGGCAGTTTTTATTGAGTATCCTCTAGAAGCTGGCCTTGGCAGCGTATGGCTGGTTTGGCTTCACCCTCGGGGCCCCTCGCTCCCCTCAATTCGGCCCCCCCAGCACCGTCCTGAACATGACAGGCTGCGCTTTCCAATCCCTTGTGCTCTGCCTTCCACTGCCCTTGCCGTTCCCACTGCTTTGTGCTGGGCGTGCCATGCCTGCTCAAGTGCGATTCCCCAATTATACTTGCCCCCAGCTTCTGCCCTTGCCTGGGGCGGGGCAGCTGTGGCTCAGGCTTCCAGGGCAAGGCAGCCAACCCCCACCAGGCTGCACATGGCAGTAGGAGCAGCAGACAAACACCCCCCCCCTGCTCATTTGTACTTCCGGGCCATGCTGTCCTCGTATGAGGGCACCAGGCTGCCGGCCAGGCCCCCCATCAGGCAGTACACAGCAAAGCGGGCAAAGCCCCCCGCCCCTCCCGTGCGCAGCATGTTGAACGCCACTGCTGATGCAGCCACAGTGCCTGCAGCGATCTGTGTGCCCACAAGGGGGGGGTAGTACGGTGCCGGGGCGGCAGCAGGCACGGCGGCATCATCCCCTTCGTCTGGGGCGGTGTCTAGGCCGGCGACCCCGCTAGCGCGGCGCCAGTCATACGCCACGTCTCCAGTATGTGACCCAGTGTTAGATCCATGTGTGGGGTCTGTCCACTGCACCTGCTGCGTGGACGCATTGCCTGAGTGCTGGAAGCCATCCAGCCCCTGGTCCAGCCCCTGTCTGCTTGCGCCCGTGTCGTGGGGGGGCTTCTGAGCACCCGACACATTACCACTAGCCTGCAGAGGCTGCAGCCCAAGAACGCTATGCATGGCAGGCCTCAAGCCGAACTCCAGTCCTGTAATTGTGCGGCGTGAGCAGGCTGGCTGCAGAAGCAGATCGGCGGGTGCAAACTCACCGTAGAATGCAGCAGACCCCACAGCAATAGGCAGCCATGATATCAGACCAACACGCATACCACTGCGTATGAGCTGCAGCTCATTCAGCTTTGCTCTGCGCGAAGAAGCGATGCCAAGTGATGTATCCGGACTCCGTATTCCGCATATCCAGGACGCACCTTGCTGGACTTTGCATGATTTGCATAAATTGATATATTGTAATGAAAGGGTAAATAGGCATCGTGAGTTTGAAGCCATAGTACCCTCGATAAAGCACAGTATCCTCTGAAAAGCCCATGTCCTGCATGTCTGGCAGGAATGTGCCAAGCAGAGGGTGCCCCACAGCCAGCCGCCGGGCGGCGGCTGCCATGTCACTACGAGATGACATACTCGTAACTGTTTGAAAGCTTATCAAGTTCAAGAACAAACCTGATTGTTGTCAATCCTTCAATCAATGGCAATTCTCGAGCATTCGATGCCCCTCAAACATACCAGCAACGGCTGCCTAACTCATGTGAAAGCTTCAAAACAATGACGACGGCAGAAGTAGATGCAAATAGCACGACAACATCACTGCTTGAGTATGTGGAACGTCTGGAGGCTGACAATGCAGCTCTTGGGGAGGATTTGCAGCAGGTGCATGTGCTTCATTCAGCAGCAGTTGCGCTCGAGCAAAACATGGCCGAGCTTGCTGCCGAAAATGATTTTCTGAGGCAGCAGCTGTATTCACTGACCAAAGCGGCGGAATTTCCGGAGCATGGTCATACTCTTGTGGTCCAAGCACTGCAGACTGCGGAAGATTTTGGGTATCAGCGTGCACGAGCTGAGACGTCTGCTGCTCAGCAGAAAATTCTCGAACTTGAGGAGCATCTCACACATTTGCAAAACCAGCAAAGACACCTGCCTGAAAAATGACTGCAGAGTCATCAAGCTGTGTCCAACATCAAATTACTGGGTAGAAGGCAGCATTCCTTTCTTGGATGGTGATCTTGCATCGTCAGGATTGTCAGCAGATGCACACCGCAGGGCAGGGGTTGTGTCACCCGCCCCGGGACAAGCATGTGAGTCTTTGGGTGCGTCGCATTCAACTGGGGCCGTCGACGCTATGTGTGCTTCATACGAGCACTGCACATATATGTAGCCTGCAAACTGGCCTCATACGTTGGAACGCATTGAGAGCTGTTCGGTCACGGCGTTCAAGATTCGTTTGAGCAGGGGGTGTCGGGCGAGCAGCTGAAGCTGACAGTGCTGGTGAACACCCATGCAGCAAACGCAAATCCAGCTCGAATATTCGTATAGTAATGGAGTTTGAGTGTAGTTGGCCATGGCTGAGCTTTCACCAACAGAGGTGGGCTTGCTCAGTATTTTGCTGACACTGGTTGTGGCCGCTGGAGCAATTGCTTGCGGCATCTGCGCTGCCAAGTATGCAGGGAAGAACGAATCGAGCAAAGGGACCAAGCCGGTTTGGCTCTCTTCAATTAGTACATTTGCTGGCGGTGTTTTATTAGCTGCAGCGCTGACTCATCTGCTGAACGATACTGTCCGGGATGAGGCGCTGGATAATCTTTCGTGAGTTGACATGTACCGCGAACTCCACGCCAGCGAGGTGGCAACGTGTTGCCATTTTTATGCAGGAAATTCCCACTGGCTGCATTTACATTCGGCATTGGCTTCCTTTTTGTGCTGGTGGTGGAGAGTGCTGCTAGCCTCGCTATGAGTGCTGCTGTCAATGCGGAAATTGAAGCAAGCCCAGCTGCTGCGACGAGCACCGGAGCTTCTGCAGACCCAATAAAGTCTGCTTCGCGCGCACTGTTGACATCATCAGGCGACCCAAACAGTGCTACCTGTCTGCCCTCTTCATCTCCATCTCCGTCGTGCTTCAGTCGCTGTGCCAGCTGCGCCTGCTGCTCCAGGGCCACCATTGGGGTGGCTGCCGCTGGCCTGTCCCTGTCCCTTCACTCAATCGTGGCGGGGGTGGCCCTGGGAGCAAGCAACGATGTCATTGTACAGTATGACCTGCTGCTTGCAGTGCTGGTAAGTACTGCTGTTGTGCACACTTTGCCCTGGGCCGCGCTGGGGTGTGCTGGGGGGCTGCTGCTGCTGTTCCTGCTGCTGTTCCTGCTGCTGTTCCTGCTGCTCTTGCATCACATTATGCGTTGTACAGGCACACAAGGGCCTAGCAGCATTTTCTCTCACCCTTTTAGCCACTCGTTTGAATGCAGCTGCCCGCAATGCGCTGCTGTCTGTGTTTGTGTCCAGCACGCCAGTGGGCATCGCCATCGGCCTGGGCGTATCCGCGGCTGCCGCTGACAGCTCCACAGTGGTGCCTCTCATCATCAGCTTTGCAGCAGGTACCATTGCGTATACAGGCGCCTTTGAGATCATTTTGCCGGAGCTGGGGCCGGGACATGGGGGGGGGGCGAGCGGAGATTCAGAGGGGGGGCACTCCCACGAGCTGCTCATGCTGGCAGCGTTCTCCTCACAACCCCTGGAGGCCTTCCAGCTACCGGGGCTATCCGCTCGCACCCGTCGTCGTGAGGCCCACATGCAGGCGCAGTACGGAAGCGGGAAGCAGGCGCGGGCTTTGTCCATGGACAGCGTGATGATGGAGGGGCACTTCCCCCAGGAGTACACATCCCCAGCACTGCCCAAGCGCAGCTACACAAACAGCACATATGCGCCAACTGCTGCTGATCCACGCAGTGGGCGCGGCGCGGAGGAGCTGGATCTGGGCAGCATGGCGCTGCTTGGGCACGCCCCCGGCAGTCCCCTGCAAGCAGCCAAGTCAGGCAGGGGTAGCCTGCGCGGCAGCCCTCTGGCGCTCAGCTCCTCGGCGCCTGCTGCTCCGCCGTCCCCACTGGTGCTGCGAGCATCACAGAGTGCCCTGGCTCCCCTTGTGCGCGACCGCACCGGGCACAGTGGCAGCTCTGGGGGGGGGTCAGGCAGTGGCTCCCTGAATGGGGGGCATGAGGGGGCGGATGTGGAGACTGGCAATACGCAGACCCGAAGCAGCAAGGATACGGATGCAGCTTCCAGGCGCGTGGCTGGCGACAGCGCAGGGCCTGCAGGTGCAGACTCCGGTCTGTGTGCGCTTGCGGCCAAAGTGGCATCCATGGTGGCTGGCTTCGTATGCATGTCTGTGCTGGCCATTTGGGCATGACGGCGCAACACAAATGTATTTGCGAACTATCGAACTCACACGTGCCACGCTACCGCATCACTGCAGGCGTGGTACGAGGGATGTGTGGGGGGGGCTCAGTACGCGTACTCGAGCAGCTGGTCGAACTGCACTTCGCTCGCCTCCCGTACCTCAGGGCTCCAGTGCGTGCGGTTGGCCACGAGGGCGCGCTGCACAGCTTGCTGGGTGCCCGCTGAGGGCAGCAGGTAGTACAGCCGGATGTACATATTGGAAATGAAATCCAGTGCGCTGCGCACGACAGCTGCGTGGTCAGACTGCAGGCAGTCAATCACGCGCCGCATCATGCCGCGGGTGAGATTGCGCTGGGCGGTGACAATGGGGGCAGGGCATGCCAGCAGCACGGTCTTTGTAATGCTGAGCCACTGCACCTCTCTCCCCGCGTCCTTCTTGGGCCAGGCAGACTGGAAGCGCTGCAGCAGCACCAGGGCAATGTGGGGGCGGGCAGGCACCATGGCACCAATGCTGTCACACAGCGCATCGAAGTGGTTGTCCAGCAGGGGACGTGTGCGGGCGCAGTTCACCAGCGCCCGCGCCAGTAGCTCCAGCTGTGCCGTGAGCCAGGTGTTGGTGCCGGCTGGGGAGGCGGGGGTCACCTCTTGGCACTCCTGCGACACCTGCTTGGTGCAAAACACCAGCAGCTCCACCAGGTAGCTGCCGTCTCCCAGCTTGCCCACGATGCGGCGGCCCCCCATGCGTCCCGCAGCTGTGGCCTCCCGACTGCGCACCAGCGCCTGCCCAAACTGCCGCCGCATGTGCAGGTCCCGCAGAAATGACTCCAGGTGGTCAGCTGACACCTCAGCCAGTGCTTTGGTGATCCACAGGCGGTACACTGGCAGCCGCAGGAAGGAAGCCTTGAGCACTTCAAAGCGCTGAGACATCATGCCCCGCGGCTCGTCCACGATTTCCCACATCCAGCGTCCCAGCACACGCTGCCCGAAGGCTTCCCAGAAGGACTTCGTGGGCATCCAGTACCCCACAGGCGCGGCAGGAGAGGCACTGGGGAGGACGCCGGACAATGCACTCACGCCAGCACTGCCCAGCAAGCCGCTGTTGGTGCGAGCGGACACCATGGGTGTTCCTGCTGGAGTGCTGCGCAGGGCACCTCGTGCCCCAGACGCCCGCCACTGCCCCCCGGCGTCCGACTCCTGCGCCGCAGTGGGGGTGCCTGGCGTGTCGTTCCAGTCCCGGTCGCCCATCTCCCCCTGTTGCACCGCCAGGGAGGAGGCACTGTCCACCAGGGCAGGGGGGGTGTCTTGGCCGTCGCCGAAGGGGGTCATGGTGGCGGGGGGCGTGTGCACACGCAGGGGCAGCTCTGCCACCTCTGTGGGGGGCGTGAGGCGATCCTTGGGTGCAGGCGAAGACAGCGCATCGCTGCCCTGCGCCGCACTGGGCTCCGACGACACAGGCACAGTCACGGGCAGGGCATGTGCTGTGGGGCTGCTGATGGCCCCCGTGGTGGCTGTGGTTGCCATGCACGCGATGAGGGCGGCCGGAGCAGGTACCGTGTCTGCTGCCGCAGTGGAGGCTGCTTGTACAGATATAGGCACCATAGCCTGTAGCAGGGTGCATGGAGATGGTGGTACAGTCACGCTGCCATCCTCCTCAGTGTAGCTGCCTGAGGCAATGAGGGGTGCGCCAAGTGCAGGGGGGGCTTGATGAGGAACAGGGGGGGGTGAAACTGCTGCATCGCCCAGGGGAAGCATATCTGACGCATCGAAGCTGCAGGATCTTGCACGCCCCCTGCGTTTCACTGGAGGGGGGGGTGACAAGCCCCCAGGGCCAGGTGATCCCCCCATCGAAGTGTCAGGAGGGGAGCTTTGGTGAGGGGGGCTGCCGCTGCTGCTGCCGCCTTCAGACAGGGGAACTCGCGCTGGCACGAGCGACGGAGGCGTCGCTTGTTGTGCAGCTGTCACTATGCTGGCATCTGCTGCTGCCTGCGGACTGCCAGTGCTGTGCTCCAGGGCGTGCAGGGCGCTGCGAGGCGGAGTGGGCCCACTGTGGAACTGCAGCACAGGGGCGGGGGCATGTGTGTGCGTGCTGGCACCTGCAGGCGTGCGCTGCTTGGCGTCAATGCTGCTGGGGGGCGAGCTCCCCGAGCCCCCCCTCGCTGAGAAGCGACTGGCAGGGCTCCTTCCAGTGGCACGGGCGGAGCCAAACGCGGAATTCTCACCAAAGCGCAGTGTGTGTCCGCCATGGGAGGCACTGGAGGACGACGCCGCGTGCCCTAGGGACAGCTTGCCGAGGGGGGCGTCGGGGTCAGTTTGGAAGGGGGAGGGGATCATGGGGGGGGACATGACGGAGCCCAGGGCAGCCACTTCCTGAGGCCGTGCCCGTGCCGCCTGCGGTGTGATGGGCCCACCCGCTGCGCTGTCTGGGGAGGAGTGGGACCTCAGCAGGCGGTGGTGCTCTGCGGGCGCGCTGCTGCCTGCGGAGGGGCTTTGTAAAAGCGCAGAGCTGACATCAGGACTCACCACACCCGAGGCACGGGAGGAATTGCCCACACCAGTGCCACCTGTGGAGTGATGTGCAGACCCCAGTAGGAAGGCCGCGGCGGGGGAGCCGATGAATGGCGAGGAGGGGGTGCCGGGCGATCGAGCAGGGGTGGACAGGGGGGCTGACTTTGTGCGCATGAGGCGCACAGAGCTGGCAGGAGGGGTGCCGTTGCCCTCCGCTGTGAGCACATCGGGTGAGGCTGCCCGCAATGCGGACAGGCGGCTCAGCCTGGGGGAGACGAAGGCAGTGCTGTCCTCCGCTGCAGCGCCCCCGGAGGTGTGCAGTGCACTGGGGGGCGGGGAGAGCGAGAGGCGCGAGTCAGCCAGCTGCCGGCGGGCACTAGCTGCCAAGGGGGAGGGGCCTGTTGCCGCGCCCGACCCCCCCTCACATTGACTGCCGAGTGCCTTGGGGGGTGCTGAGCTGTGCAGCCCGACGAAGAGGCTTTCGTCTCGTGCTGCCCCAGTATTAGCACCAGGTACTCCGCTCAAAGTGTCATTGAAGTCTGCACTCTCTCCATCTGCCCTGTGTTCTTCGTCGCTGTCTTCGTGTTCTTCGTCACTGTAGGTGCAGTCACTGCCTGAGCAGCAGCAGCTACCTGAGCAATCGCTAGGACACTCCTGCACACTGCCGTCGTCACTGCTGTGGCCTTGTCCATCGCCACCCAGGCCCGGGAAGCCACTGTCGCTGCGACCGTTCTGCGGCGCGTGCACACCTGGCTTAGCTGGCACAAACGCCACAAAACTATCCAGGTGCGCAAGCGTCTTAAATTCCTGCAACAGGAACGCCCGCATGGCCATCAGCGCGCCGTAGGAGCTCTGCTGGGCGCTCTGGCTGAACATGTCACCCCCCACAAACTCCTCCTCCTCGCTGTCTGGGGCATCGCCCAGGATGCCGTTTGGCCACAGAGTGCTCAGCACAGCCGCTGTGAGGGTGGAAGTGCCCATGAGCAGGTCCCCTGGCTGGTCCATGTCCAACCTGGGCTGTCCTGCTGGCCGTGTATCGTCCTCCTCATCCTCGAATGTGCGCGCTGAGGCGTCCCCCCCCCCCGCGCTGCTGTCTGTGGGGGCTCGTGAAGAATTGGTGCGGATGAAGGCAGGCGCTGTGGAGGGCACACTGCCACCTACAGGCACCACATGCTGCACCATGCCACTGGCCATGGGGATGGGTGCGTCGTTGTCTTCACTGCTACGGGGGGCTGGGACCACAAGGGAGGGGGGGGCACGGAAGGCAGCAGCGGGGCGGTGCACGGGCACACCTGCTTCTTGCGAAGGCTGCTGCAGCTGCACTGGAACGGATGGAGTGTGCGTGTCGCCTTGACTGCTGTCCAATGGCAGTGCACCCCCGGCACTGTCTGGGCTGTCCTGCCCTGGTCTTGGGCTGGCTGGGTGCTCTGACGGGTCATC
>Ga0307982_1004524_pt1 | contig 10981 bp, 5 predicted proteins | sample OrgLakmetagen989_FD_201847 | JGI IMG/M metagenome (GOLD analysis project Ga0307982, IMG submission 201847) | Saline water microbial communities from Organic Lake, Antarctica - #989 | ecosystem: Environmental > Aquatic > Non-marine Saline and Alkaline > Saline | place: Antarctica: Organic Lake... | reverse complement strand
GCCATCCCCACCGTCGTCATGGTTGTCGCCACTGCTATTCTGACGGTTGCCACTGCGGCGATGTTTGCTACTATCGCCGCCGCTGTTGTTTCCGGTGCTGCCTTCTTCTTCTTCTTCTTCTTCTTCACGGTCGTTGTCACTGCGGTCGCCACCGCCGCCTTCGTCGTCCTCGTGGTCTTCGAAGGCGCCGCGGTGGTGGCGGCGGTCTTCGTCTTCCTGCGCTTGCAGCTCCAGCTCGGCCATTTCTTCTTCCAGCGTCAGCGGGCCGTTGTCTTCTTCTCCCGTGCCGTTCTCGTCCAGGTCCTCGTCCATTTCCAGCCGTTCGAAGTCGTCGTCGTCCTCGTCTTCCTCGTCGAAGTCAGACCGTAGTTTTAAGTCGCTGTCGCTGCCTCCGCGTGCCTTCAGGTCTTCCCGCCATAACTCCGCGTCGGCCATTTCTAGATCCGCAGACATGAGAGCGCCCGAAGGGGACACCAAAGACAGATATTCCTCGGAGCTGTTGGGATGCATGGCAGTAGTCTTGAGCCTCCTGAAGGGACTGCCGCGGCCGTTGCTCTTGGTTTCTTCTCGGCCCATCGCATTTGAGGCTCTGGCAGTGGCATCACGTGGTTTTGATTTGCGCTGATTTTTCTTATCCTCTTCATCAGATGACGACGAAGACGAATCCTCCGAGGAACTTGAAGATGACGACGACGAAGACGACGATGACGACGAAGAAGTCTCTGACGATGATACTGCAGATGCTGACGACTCTGATGTGGCGTCCGACGAATCCTCATCATCGGAATCGGACGAAGCGGAGCTTGCTGACGTATGCACCACAGTTTCTTTGCTGGCGGCGCTGACTGCATCTGGAGCAACGGCAATTTTCGCATCAGCAGCCTTGGTTGTAGCACTTGAAGGAGCGCTTGCGGTGGCAATAGCAGGAGTTGGAGCGACAGCGGCAGCAAGAGGGGCAACAACTGGAGCAACAACAGAAGCAGCACCACTAGCCGTCCCGTCGCTAGGGTTCGGAGCCAATAAGCGACCTTGCGGCGCACTTGGCGGCGCTACTGCAGGTAACGGCACAGGACGCTGAGGCAGCGGTTGCGACGCCATCGACTTGAGGAACGGTTCGCTGCCGCTCCTGATGCGATTGGAAGTACCTCCTGTGGGCATCGACTTGTGGACGACTACCTCTAGTGGCGGCTCAGGAAAAGCCTTCTCACTTGCTCCCGGAAATGGAACGCTAATTTGGCCCGTTTGAATGTCACTCGGCCCACCTGGAAATACCAGCTGTTCACCATTATCAATACTGTTGCTTGTCTGGTCATTCGTTTCCAAGTCCGAATCCGCCCCAAAACCAAGAGGGTCCCATTGTGGGATGTCATGTGATTCAGCATCAGGGCCATTGGCTGCAATAATAGTGGCAGAAGCAACACCTGCCAATCCAAGAGACTCGCCAGGTCCTTTTTCTTCTTCCTTACCAAGTGCGTGTACGCTCACTTGCGGTTCAGGCACCACAATAGGCTCTTGCACTTCATTAGCGCTTTCGAGCGTCGCAACGTGCCCGGACTCAGCATCCGATGATTTTTGCGGAGATAGTGCAAGCAGAGGAGAAGCACTCTCAGGAGCTGCTGCTAGATCAACGCCGTGCTGTTGGTCAGTTGGCTCCTCCGAAGAATCAATCACAAAACGAGAAGGGCGCCGCGACGGCGGCAAATTGCCACTGCCAGTCACTGCGCTGGTTGCCGTAGTTGCTACCGTTGCTGCTGCTGGAGTTGTAGTAGCGGCGGTGGCGGCAGGTGCAGGCTTCATCGCAGCAGCAACTGCCTTGGCCATGGCACCCGCCACCGCAACCGCCGCACCCGAGGCCGCAGCTACCGGGGCCACCGTCGCCGTAATCGCCGAATTGAGCTCAAACGATGAACTCGAAGTGATCCCAGTCGCTACTTCGCTTTCTGGCAGTGGCGGGGCAATCGGTGGAGGCACAGTCGGTGCGAGCACATCTCCTTCACCCAACACCTTGTGCTCATATTCTGCAGGAGTACCAGCACCAGCACCAGCCGCCTCTTTCGCAGCAGCAGCTTCTTGCTTGCTTTTCGCCTTGGCCTCAGCACGGCTGGCCGCTCTTGCCACAGCCTTTTCCTTGGCCCGAGCAACCGCGCGCTCGCGGGCTTGCAAGGCTCTTTGAGCGCGTTCGGCGTGGGCGCGGCGGCGCTGAGCCGATCGCTCGAGCGCCTGTACGTACCTACTGGGCTTCTCCGCGGCCAAGGCAGCTCGGCTGCGGTCGGCGAGAGCTTCAAGCTTCGCCGTGAGCGCAGCGAGGGCGCCGGAGGAGGTTAGGCCTGGTTCGTGCGTGAGGCCAGCGAAAGTGTGGGCTGCTTTGGTGTAAGCGTCTGCGCCTAGCGGCAGCGGTGGCATCGACGACTGCAGAGACGGTGACGGCAAGGGTTGCAGCTGAGGCGACTTCGAAGGCGACGCTTGAGCCAACGACTGCTGCGTTAGGTTGCCCAGTTTCGTGGTGAGCCTCGGTGGTGGGGGCAAAGCTTCGGCGAAGACCGCCGTGCAGGACGCAAACCCCACCACCATGGCCTGTCCCACTTGCACCGAGGACTCGAACTTGAAGGCCGCGTTTAAGCCCAGCACCTGTCAGCACACGACGAAAGAGCTGTGAAGTTTGGAATATAATAACACAAGGGCAACGAATGAAATTAGAAGCAAGAACTTTTGAATTACATGTGCACACACCTTGAGCTTGAGCACCAATTGCCGCTGCAGCTCATACTCCACGAACGGCAGCTGTTCGGACACCAGTTCCGCGTTGCGCGACCCGAGCCTTTTCGCCCACGAGTGCGGGCGGCACACGCGCGCTTGCAGCAACACCCCACTGCCCCGGGTGGGCAAATGCAGAGGAGGTTCCACGGTGGCCAGCAAGAGCTCCGGGACCCACTTGCGCCCGCACAGGGCGCAGGGCACTAGTTTCATGGCTTTGAAGGGGGCTTGGGTGTGGGCATAGGGCACGTGCGCTGCGGAGCAAGGCTTCACGCGAGGCACCCGCAGCGCTGACGATGCTCGCCCTAATGTAGTAGGACCAGAAGCAGCAGCTGCGGCGGCACCGCCATACATCAAGCCACCCCCCAATTGTGACCGTCGGTGGTTGAGCCTCACGCCATCACCAGCCCCGCCTCTTCTTCGTCCACCGGACACAGCTGCTGCTGCTCCTAAAACTGCCCCACCCGCACTGCTGCTGCGCTTTGTCTTGCCTTCTTTGCTGTTGAAACTCGCTCGCCTTTCTGAGCGCCCGAACCCACTCTGGATCCGGTTCCGGTGCTGGTGGTGGCCTTTAATGGATGTTGCTGCAAACTCAGCATCTACTGTGCCATCAGCAGCAGTGCTGGCATTGTTCGCATCACTGTCACCACCGCCGCCACCAGTATCTGTATTTTGACCGCCACTCCCAGCATTGGGAACTGGTGCCTCGGATTCTAGCTTGTCCTTGTCCACCTTTGTTCGAGCTGCATTATCGTTCTCAGCTTCAGCAGCAGCAACCTCTTCATCGTGCGCGTGGGCGTCTAAAATCCACTGCGCAGCGGCGGTCCTCGTTTGTCGGGCTAGGTCGCGGTCGAGCGCCATCAACGCGTCGCTCGGCAACAAGAGGGCACGCAAGGTGGCTGCCGTGCCCGAGCAGGAGAGCACGCACACGTCGTCGTGGATCGAGCAAGTTTCGGTGTAGCCTAACACGTGGGTGCAACACAAGCTTTGTGCGTGGGCGCGCAGCTGGCAGTGGCGATAGTTGTGGTAGCAGAAGTCGTAGCGGACAAACAAACACCCGAAAGAATGCAGCGTGTGAAAAGGGGGAAGGCAGAGCACAGCACATTTATGACGAGCATAGAAAAAGCATGAATCCGCATACCTAGCGACAGAATACTCCTGGCTTCCAATGCACATTCCTTTCAAAAGACTCACCTCTTCTCGGAGCTCAATCCACCAAGTATCTCTTGTCTCGAGGTCGTGCTTCGAGGTCTTCACGCGGCCCAAATACTTGACTGACCGCGCCATCACCACACCCCCGACATGCAGTTTGGTGCGCGGAGGCACTTCGCACAGGGTCAACAATTGCACTTCAAACAAAGCTCCTTGGCTCTGAGGATCGCCACTCGATGCGTTCGCGTTGCTACTGTTGCCACCGCCACCGCCGCTACTGCTGTTGTTGTTGTTGCCGTGCAATGATGAAGGCTGCTGCTGCCCTGCCTGATTGTTTTGACTGCGGCGGCGAGCAGGCTTCTCATCCATGCCACCACCACCACCACCGCTGATGCTGCTCTTACGACGGTGTTGCCGCTGCTGACTGCGGTTTCCTTTCCTCTTTACGCCGCTGCTGCCACTGCCGTCACTGTCGCCTCTGCCGCCTCCATCGCTCCCGCTGCGGTCATCGTCACCGCCATTGCCACCATCGTCATTGCCATCGCGCCCTCCGTCGCCGTCGCCGCGACTTTCATCGCCGTACAGGCGCACCTAGTCGCACAAGCACAAATGTCAATTTTAAACAAAATAAGTGCAGGAAATGCGCACACTCACACGGCGCGATGTGCTCTTCACGCGCCAAGAATTTTAGTTAATTCAATGCAAGATTATCTGCGCACCAGATGTTGAATGGCGGCGTTGGGCGCTTGCGTGGCGCCACTCGCCACATCATTTGAGGGACCGTCCTCGCCGCCGTTGCTGCCGCCACTGCCCTCCCCGCGCTGGCCGCCTCCTCCCCCTCCGTGCTTTCCTCCTGCACCTCCACCGCCGCGGCTGTTGCCGTCGCCGTGATCGTTGCCATTACCGCTCGCATCGCTGCCTCGGTCCGCCGCGTCATCGCTGAAATCGCCGAATTCGGTACTGCGCGCTGATTGGCCGGCAGTACTTGCTTCAATCACTGCTTTGCTGGCGCGCCACGCCAAGAGCTCAAACCCCACGCGGCCATCGCCGTCCGAGGGCAAGTGCCAATCCTCGAGCCCAAAGCCGCTCGCCACCCACGCAGAGAGGCTCGACTCTAATTGAGCACTGTGGTCTCCTGGCGCAGCATGATTGCTATCGGAGTGGGCATTAGGACGCCTATAGTCGCGTCGTTTTCGACCGGTGCTCGTGCGTGCAGCACGGTAGCGGCGCTCTCGACTGCGGTGGCCGCGATGGGAGGCATGCTCATCAGTTGTAGCAGCCGCAGCTGCACCAGGTGCTTGATTATTGGGCAAAAGGGCGTCCCTATTGGTTGGCGACGATGCAAGGGAGGTGAGATTGCCCTCTGAAAGCGACGAAGGCAAAACACGCCCGCTCCCACTGCTGCTGTGGCTGCTGTTGCTGCCCTGGCGCCGCAGTTTTCCGCGATTCCCACCTCTTTCGTCGTCGTCAACGCCGACATGCGCTCGGTGTTCTTGCTCGCGTTGCCCTGGTTCCTCTTCGCCTTCATCGTCAACTCGTCGTTGCCGTCGGCGCATTTCGGCTTCCTCTTCTTCCTCTTCCTCCAATCGTCGTTGGTTCGCGTCCCGCCGCCGCAGCTCGAGCATCCGCCCGCGGTCTCGCCTTAAGCTTTGCATCAAGGTCGCCGCCACTTGCTGATGAGCATCCCGCAGCCCTTTCTCAAGCTCTGGCGTGGGCACTACCAGAGCAGCCGTGCCGTACGCCCTTGCCACCAGGCCGCTGTCGCCCTCCACGTCCAAATGTTGCTTGAACGCCAGCACGGCATTTCCTCCCAACTCCAGCACTTTCCGCCCCAGCTGACGGCGCACCCGCGACCCCAGCTTGTAGAGGAGCCCAAGCCGGAGTTCGTTGGACGACCGGGCGCTGCGTGCGCGGTCCATGAGGGCAAATTCGGGGTCGTCTTCCACGACCAGCTCTTCGACGAGGCCAAACACTTCCAGGACCGTGAAGACGCCCGTTTCGAGTGTGCTGGGGTGGAAGAAAGACACCCCCGCAGACGATTCCCGAAAGCGATTCTCGTCGCCAATGAAGGTTACCTGAGGGGGCAAGATTGGGCAGACTAAGATGGAGATGATGGCGAGGATGGACTCTCTTGGTTGAAGCAATTAGTCCACTCAGAGAGGCATTTAAAGTTGAGGAGTTGCAATTGTTGCGTTATGATCCGCAAGTAAATTCATGCAAAAACCTTGATGTCGAGGTGCAGTTCGCCGCGGACACCGCGCAACGTGTCAAAAATGGGGAACCACCCTTTCACGGTGCGAGGCTCGTCTTCGGCCGAGCTCGCTTCCTCCACACGCATCAGCAAAGGGCTCAAGTCCACGTGCACCAAGCCCACCTGTGAATTGCACCACCAGGAGGAGACAGGTTAAAGGCTCTTCGTGCGAACACCTTCCTTCTCCGCGAAGCAAGCCAAGATACAAGTTCGCAGAGGCATACTTAGGTCACAGAATGTAATTGACAACAGCCATTATATGTTTTACTCCAAACCCTACGCGAATGCCTCCTCCCATCCCTAGCTGCAGCCGAAGCGAAGACTTGAAGCCCTAATATCCTTACCGGGTCGTCGCTCGAATAAACGTCGTGGTCCATGACTCGAAATTCGAGTGGTTCCGACTGCAACATGGCGTCGTTTACTTCAAACCGAAATAGCTCGTGCCAGGTTGGCGCGAGCGTCTTGTGCGCCACTTGCGTTCGAGCCTGCCACATTTGAAGAATAGTTGTAGTCTTCATAAGTGGTTCGAAAAGAATAGTGGTGCATGTGCTGTCCACCCAGAGCACGCAAAGCTCAAGCGAATGGTCTTAGGGAACTACGGAGTGGCATAAGCTTTATATCCAAGGCCACGCATCTCTACTTACTTCGTTTGGACCCAATGAGATAGCAACGTAAGCGTCCGTGTACCCATCGCCCTGCATGTTTCTCTCCATAATAGGTAGATCCCTCGCCGCAATCACGCGGATTTTCACCATGGAAGGCATAATATTCAAGTTCTGATGCTAGGGTCAGTAATGAGGTCTCAATCACTGAAGGAAAATTAGCATCGAATCCGTAGACGAGTTTGTGTCCTAGCAGTTGGTGGTATGAAAAAAAGTGATGCCTTTCAGAAACCTAGCCACTGTTTGTAGCAATGCTGTCTTCGTAGCAGCCCTGCGGTCGGGTTTGGCTAGTAGTAGTAGTGGTTTGGCCTCTGGTGGGGCCCGCCCGACTGAAGGCAGGCTGCTGAAGCTGAAGATTTGACAAAGAAGGGAGAGAGACAAAGACAAGAAACCAGAATCCAGCCAAAGTACAAGAAACTTTTGTTGTCCGTCTTTTTACGCCTCCCTACTGAAAGGGTGAGTGCTGCCCAACTTCACCTGAAAAGCGCAAAACTCGGTACTTTCGAGACCTCACCTGTTTTTCATATGACCGGCAACGTCCAGTCCATCAAAGCATCAGAGCGAGTAGTCGTGGGCGTTGCCATCTCTCCAGGTGATGAACGCCCCCATGGGCCCGCTCCGCCCCCATCACTTCGGGATCATCTCTCATAACAAGCTTATCTTATATCATGCCTTCATGCACTCATGTGCATATGCGCGCGCACTTTTTTGTGTATGAGGAGCTCTCACTGACCGTCCCTGGTTACAGCGTGGGGGCACGGTGCACCCGGGGTTGCATGTCTCCGCCCCACTTCGCACGCGCCACACCTCACGCGCCTGGGCATTGAATGAATATATATTGTTATATCTTTCTCCTGCCTCGGCCCTGCGCGCGCTTGTGTTGTGGGCTTTGCGAGCTCTTTGTCTTTTTGGATTGGGTGAAAGTCCGATGACCAACGGCGTTAAAGCTTCACCGCGCTCACTTGCCTCGTGCCCCGCCCTTTTGTGCCCGTACGCTTTCGTTGTGTGTAGTTCTTTAGGTAAACATGAAGCTCGTGGTGGCTCTCGCCATGCTCATGGGCGCTTCCGCTCAGGAAGCCCCTGCGGCCCCTGCTGCTGCGGACTCTACCCGCCTCGACATTCAGTTTGGCGTCTCCGGCGCCGGCGTGTGCGACCTCGCCCTGGAGCACACCGACAAGGTGCGCGCGGTGGTGGCGAAGGCCATCAAGCACGCTGAGTCCGGTGAATCCCTGAGCGTGGAGGACATTGTCCACTACGACGTGTCGGGCTGCTCGGCCCGCGCCCGGCGCCGCAAGGTGCTCTCGGACAAGACCGCCACCATTACGGTGGGCTTCACCACTCAAGCCTCCAAGGGCCGGTTCCTCACTGCAGACTCGTTCTACGACGCGGCCACGGAGTCGCTCAAGGAGTCGGTGGAAGCGCTCACCGCCGACTTCGGCACCGCGTGCGACTGCGCCGTGAACGTGGACACCATCAAGCTCGAACTCTCCACCAAGGAAGAAGAACTCGCGGAAGCGGACGAGCCCGTGCGCAAGCTTTCCACACCGCCGCTGTCGGAAACCTTCAAGTCGCCGTCCCCGTCCCCAACCACCACCTACTACGCGGGCGCGGACTGCCCGAACGGCTGCTCGGGCCACGGGTCGTGCTCCACCAACGGCTGCATCTGCTGGTCCAACTGGGGCAACGGCGACAACACCGGCGGCGCCTGCGACGTGCGCGTGTGCCCGTACGAGATTGCCTGGGTTGACACCCCTACTGCGGAAAATCGGGCCCACGCGCTGCGCGAGTGCGCGGGCCGCGGCATTTGCGACCGCGAAACCGGCGACTGCGCGTGCTTCCCCGGCTACGAAGGCAAAGGCTGCCGCCGCACCTCGTGCCCCAACGCTTGCAGCGGCCACGGCACCTGCGAGTACCTGGCGGAGCTCCGCAACGACTTGGGCGACGACTTCAAGTGGACCGGCTCGGCGCCCACCCGCAACCAGTACGACTTCGAGTTCCCCCTCCTGTGGGACGCGCACAAGTCCCGCGCCTGCGTGTGCGACCCCAAATACACCGGCCTGGACTGCTCAATCCGCATGTGCCCGCGCGGCGACTTCGCGCACTACTTTGCGCTCGAAAAGACCCCGGAAACCCAGGCGGTGGTCATCACCAACGTGTTCAACCCGGTCACGGATGGCTACACTGGTGATAACGCCAAGCTGTACATGGACAACGCCTACAAGGTGGACATGGGTATTGACAGCAACCAAACCGAAACCAACGGCGAATTTGCGCTCACTTTCCGCTCCACTCTCAACGAAGAGTACACCACTTTCACCATGAACGTGTACAACTTGACTGAAGTGGTCGTGGAAGAAGCCCTCAACTCCCTCCCGAACAAGGTGGTCGAAGAAGCTTCCGTGGTGCTGTACCGCAACTTGTCCAAGTACAACGCCACCAACTACGGCCTCGGCGGCCAGAAAGTGCACCTGTCGAACTACCCCGGCGACCAGAACTACCCTTACGACCCCGCCTACAACTACACTTGGTACGACACTGATCTGGTGATGAAGATCACCTTCAACGGCGGCATGACGAAAGGCGACCAGTACGCCCTGGAGTGCCGCACTGCTTACTGCGACGCGGGCTGCCAGCCTAAGCTCGAGCACCCGCTGGACTTCAAGCCGGGCTCGTCGTGCCTCGTGATGAACGACCATGTGGAGGCGGTGGGCGTGAACTGGGAGTGCAGCGGCCGCGGCGAATGCGGCGAAGACGGCACCTGCGAATGCTACGAAGGTTACACCGACGAATACTGCGCCACCAAGACCGCTATTATCTAAAAGAAAAGAAACTGGAAAGCGGGGCACCCCCACGGTAATCTAAGTACAACAGACGAAGGCTATGTGAAGAGTCCCCGGTTGCTTTTTTTTTCAGCTGGCTCTTTTTTTGCCTTGAAATTTGATTCTAAATCCGAACTACTGACTACTCCAAGGATTACTAGTAAGATCTACGATTCATAATAATTCAACTCGCACGGTTACCAATGCGAAGAACCACAAAGCGGCCCAGATCTGCGTTGCTTTCGACTTCCTACATAAAATAGGTAGTAGGGGGCGAGGGGGCCAGGTACGTCAATGTCAGCGGAATCCGAAACGGCGGGATTCCAGCTTTCAGAATTTCAGGGCCATTTGTTTTTGTTTTATCGAACACTTCTGGAAATAAACAAACAGAAGTAGCTCAACATGGGCATGGGTATGTGGGATGCACAGCAGCACAACGATACTGTTGCACTTGCGTCAATATGAAGACAAAACGCCGTTCGCGTCAGTGGTCAACGGCGTTGCGTCTCCGTCGCCGTCAGTGGAGACGGAGACGCGAGACGCGGCCAACGGCCACCTAACAGCGCCCTCGGAGAAGCAGAGCCCTACATCGTTGTGCCTTGCCGCTCTAAAATGGCCTTCAGTGCTTCAGAAGCTCTTTCTTTCATTGCCGCGGCTCTTTCTCTGGCTGCTGCGCTCTGGAAGCCGCAAGCCCTTGCCAATGCACTCTGGTTCTCAGCTTCCACCGGCAGTGGAGGCTCGCGCGAGTACCTGTCCGCTTTCAAGAGAGCCGCTAGCTCCGACGCAAATGGCCGCTCCTTAGGGTTTTGCCGTAAGCACAGGTTGATTAACTTTTGGTGTTCCTGCTTGGTGTTGTGGTAATGAGGGCGCACACCCTGTGCTAAAGCCGCAAAATGCGCGTCAGGATTGGTACCCCCAGGCACTCGCGGGGGCGTGCCCTCCAGCACGTAGTAGAACACCATCCCTACACTGAACACGTTTGCAGAGGTTGAATAAGAGGCTTTGGTTTCGTCTCTCGCGTCGTCGTCGTCTCCTGTGACGGCGAGGCGCACTTCCGGCGCCATGTAGCGCGCCGTCCCACAGTTGGAGGTTTGCTCGAGGGCGTTGGTGGGCGATGAGAGCAGCACCCGGCCGTGGCCTCCTGTGGGGGGAGATAAACTGCTGTCAAAACTGCTGGCTGGGCTTGACTTGGCACTGTCACTGGCAGCAGCTTGATTTGGTTTGTGTAACAATGGCAAAGCAGTGGGCGTCGACTGCATGTTGAACAGCCGGCTGATGCCGAAATCCCCCAGCTTGCAGTGTAAACTTTGCGTGAGCATGGAGTTGGTGGGTTTGATGCCACC
>Ga0307982_1004522_pt1 | contig 10982 bp, 8 predicted proteins | sample OrgLakmetagen989_FD_201847 | JGI IMG/M metagenome (GOLD analysis project Ga0307982, IMG submission 201847) | Saline water microbial communities from Organic Lake, Antarctica - #989 | ecosystem: Environmental > Aquatic > Non-marine Saline and Alkaline > Saline | place: Antarctica: Organic Lake... | reverse complement strand
CACCATGTAAACTGTTCTGTGGCACTTCGAGTAGGAGCTATGAGCGACTGGGGTGCAGCAGCTGGCGCTTTAGTTACTTGCCTGCCTTGGCGAGGCAGCGCTGCAGATCTGGAGCTGCTGAAGGGTGGCCCACAGTCGTTTTCCCTCTCTCGTGTGTTAGCAGTTCTTGGCGCCCTGTGCTGTTTTTCGCGTGAAGTTGCTCTCGAAGCCGCCTGGCAGATCCTGGCAAGCCGTCTGTGCTTGGAGCCGAATTCCGCACGGCTGCTTTGCAGCAGCTGCTTCAGTGCAAGTGTCCCTATGTCTGACCCGGGCTGTGTACTTGTTGGACTTATATTTATGTCATGCGTGTTGTGTGTGTTTTGCTTTTGCATCGGATCTTGACGTCAATGTGTTTGCTTTGCAGGCCCAATAGCAAAATCCGCATCAGCCATGGCCGCCTCCGATGTCAAGCTCTTTGGCAAGTGGACCTACGACGATGTCGAGGTTTCCGACATTGCTCTGGATGACTGGATTGCTGTCAAGCCCGAGCAGGCTGTGTACGTGCCCCACACTGGTGGACGCTACCAGATCAAGAAGTTCCACAAGGCCACCTGCCCCATCACTGAGCGCCTCGTGTGTGCGCTGCAGTTCAAGGGCCAGAACACCGGCAAGAAGAACAATGCCGTTCGCATTGTGCAGCAGGCTTTTGAGATCATCCACCTGCTGACCGACGAGAACCCCCTGCAGGTGCTTGTCAACGCCGTCATCAACGGTGGACCCCGTGAGGACTCCACCCGCATCGGCTCCGCCGGTGTCGTCCGCCGCCAGGCTGTGGATGTGTCTCCCTTCCGTCGCGTGAACCAGGCTGTGTACCTGATGGCCAACGGCGCCCGTGCTGCGTCTTTCCGCACCATCAAGTCCGCTGCTGAGTGCTTGGCCGATGAGGTGATCAACTGCTCCAAGGCCACAATCAACAGCTCTGCCATCAAGAAGAAGGACGAGATCGAGCGTGTCGCCAAGGCTAACCGTTAAACAGCAACATTTGTGTGTGCAGCTGGTGGAGGAAGGGCTCGTCTGTGTCTCGTTTATTGCAATGCACAGCGGGTATTCATTATGTACACTCAGGAAACTGTTTACTTGCAAGCTGTGCTGGCTAGTACACTTGCCCTTGCCCTAGGCACCAGTCTTGAGGATGCGCCACTGTCTTCTGGCCGACTGCACTTGAGTCTCACTCAAGTGAATTTCAGTCCAAACCTCCCTTTCAGCTTGAGACAACTCGCTGAAGTTCACATCGCACCTCTCACTGATACATGGCTGCACATCAACTTCGACTCTTGCTGGCTCTGACTCTTCCCCTGCTACTACAACTGCAAATGTGAACCAGTCCATGCCTGTCCATGTTGAGCTCAGTGGTTCGTAGATGACACTGAACGCATTATCAAGAAGCGTCAGCCGGTGATTGACATCGACAATCCCACCAGTTGTGTCTGTTGTTCGCAGGGGGCCTATTTCACGATTGTCCGCATGGCAGAAGGAGCGCTTAGTACAAGTCTCTCGGAACTGCTGCAGGCCGGCTGCTGGCTTCAATAACTCACCCTGCACAAGTGTGCTGGAATTAACATAGTCTGAGCTGGGCAAGTCCAGGAAGCTGATGTTTGCAGTGTAAAGCTTGCCGTACTGCGGCAGTGATACGATGCGAAGGAACAAGTCGGGCAACACGTCCAGCACTTGGCCGTCATCGGTTGTGAGTTGAGCACTCCACAGACCCAAGGAGCCTTGGCCATTTTTAAGACTGAGGGGATACAAAGATGGCTCGTGGTGTTTTCCCAGTGGCTTGAAATCTCGGATGGAGAGCGCCCACTCCCCAGCTGCAGGCATCCCCCCAAGCGTTTGAGTGATTGCACCGTGCGCTCGATAGGCACGGTCTGGCACAACACGCTCCAGGTCCTTGTTGAAGCTCATTATGTCTTCGCTATCGCTATACACCTGAACCTCTGCCAAAGATAAGTACTTTTCCCCATGTAGTTGAATTCGCACGACATCCCCTCTAACTGCTGGAACTTCGACCAGCACATGCTGCCTCCACTGCTCTTCAGACAGGCTGCTTGAGTCTGGGTGGGATTTCAGGACCATTTTGCTCCATGTGGCAACGTTCATAACATCAATCAGAGTGGTGTTCCTTGAAAGGCTTGCAGCTGCTTGTTTGGATAGCACAGCGACTAGAAACGGGTACAGGCGATTTTCAATTGTCGCTTTTGCTTCATCTGTTTGCTGGATGTAGTGATTACTGACCCCACCGTGTACGATTGTCTCTACATGAGCGCTACAGTCACTCAGGCAATTCATGTTCGCTTCAACCACCTTCATTTCAGCAACGTTGCCAAGCAAGTTTGCGAAAGTTACCACCCATTCTCGTGCCCCATAATCTATGGGACTGAGTGCATTGATACTTCTGCTGGTGACCAATATGCTTTGAGTTACGCCAGTAGCCTGTAAAATGCTTTGAAGTGATTCCGCAGGGCCTGCCCCACTTCCTTCCAGCCCAGTCTCTAATGCCTTTGTGGCAACGGCTGTTGGCAAAATTTCGCCCGTGACCACCGAGAACCCATTATAGGAAACATTCAACCTGAATGAGCTGTGTAAGTTTGTGTCCACCGGTCCAGCGAAGTACGTATACACCCGTTGAACCTCAGACCTGGTGTCGCTGACCTGCCTGTTGAAGATCCTCACGAATGTGACAGCTGTGGTCGCATTCAGATGCACTTGCCACCATGGATCCGACTTGCTTGCTGCGATTTTGCTGTCGCCACCAGTGTGGGTTACGCTGCCCTGGCTGTAGTGAGGTGCTATTACGCCGTCTACCGCACGACTCGAATGTCCGTCAAAACCAGTTGACTTCTGCTCTGTCAGGCAGCCTGTAGCTAAATTAGCACCGCGCAGCTCTGTCATATCAATGCTGACACCCTCATGCGTTTCTTGTTGCAGTTTTCCTTCAGCTAAAGACTGAAACGTTTCAAACTCAAGTGTCCCATCTTCGCCAGCTCTCAATGGTCGATGCAAAAAATTTCCATTGAACAACACCTCTTGGCGTCCTCCATGCGCCAACAGTAGTTCAACATCGTCAAGCGAAGGGTGCCTAAGGTCGTGGAGGCGTACCCGCACATCTTTCACAATGGAGGATGCATTTGGGTTGCTTGAAAGTCGAGCAAAAATTTCTAGCGGGTTTTCTGGAGTGTCTGATATTATGAATCTCGGCTCGAGTCGGAGAAGGTGATTCTGATTTGCTTCAATGTGAAATCTTGTCGCGTGTGCTAAGGGAACGATTGCATTTGAGCTTTGTGCCAACAGCATGCAAGTCACGAAGACGGTTATCGAAACGCTTCCGAAACTCTGCATGGCAGCACAAGCAACACAGCTGGATCCGACCAAGCAGCGAAGTTCTAATTATCTACAGATGCACTTCAACTTGTAGCAATTGTGTGGCAAGGCCAAAAATGAAATATGCCGGGCAGCACAGCGATGATGCAATGATGCATTGGAGCAACACAGCAAGTGGGGCCCCAAGCTCACACTGAAACAGGCAACCCTAAACACCAGGACCTGGAAGACCATACTACATGTGTGCTTATTGCTGTAAGCTCTCCGGTGAGGCTCCACACTCATGAATCACCTTGCATGCTCATCAAGTTTTCCAGCAGCTGCATGCTTGCAGCTTGCTCAGCACGCACTATCTCCTCCAATTGTTCAATTCGGGCTGAGGTTGCAGCAACCTCACTCAGCAGTGTGCCAACATCACTGTCGAGCTCAGCACGCAGTTGCCTGGCAGCTTGCTGAACTTGAGATTTCACGAACTCCGCAATAGCTGGAGTCACTCCATCTGGCAAAAGAGTGCCCTCATCCGCAACGCCCGAATCATCAGAGCTAGACTCAGCATTGCTTGATAGCTTGCTTGCCAACAGAGCTGTGTGTGGAGTTTGCGTCAGGCTCCCTGCAGCCGCATGCACGGCAGCCAGGGACGCCGTTGCACCCTGCAGTCGCTGCATGATGGAAGCCCACTTGTCGCCCATAGCCCCAGGCTGCCGTGCAGCTGGCGACATAGCCAGCTTGTGTCCTACAGCCAGGGACCCCCGCCCAACTGGGGTGGACACAAGCAAGGCGTGCTCGCTGCCATGAAGTGCCTCACCACAAGCCTGCAGCTGGGCCAGGCCATCCATCTGCACAGCCCCAGAGCTGCTGGCCACCAGCGATTGGCAGGCATGCAGCAGGCTGAGAACGCCACTCCGGTACTCATGGTTGTCACCCGAGGAAGCAGCAGCCTGGCTCGACCTCGCAACGCCAGTCAAATCCAAGTACTGCAGCCCAGGCACAACTCCAGCAAAAGCACCCCCCCCGCGAATATGAGTTTGTTTGTGAACATCAGCTGTGGCCATGAGCAGTCCAGCCAGAGCCTGCAGGGCAGCGGCGTCGCACGGCAAGCCACGCAGCAACAGCTCGGCCACGCCAGGTATCTCCTCCTCCGGGGCAGATGCAGCCCTAGCTCGCTGCAAGGCAACACCCACAGCCAGCTGTGACGTCAGCGCAGCGCAGAGCGCCACCACACCGGATGAGCCTGCTGGGTTGTCGCTGATATCTAGCACACGCAGGGAGCTGCAGGCAGAGGAGGTGGCGCCGCCCTGCACCAAGCAGGATGCAAGTGCAGACAAGCCGCCGTCGTGCACGCCGCAGCCGCGCAATGAGAGCACTCGCAGGCTGCATGGTGCAGTGCTGCTCGCAGACGGGACCAGCAGTGGGGCGAGGGCCCGCACGCCATCTGAGCCAAGGGGGTTCAGCTCCACGTTTAGGGCCTGCAGGCCAGGCACAGCCCTAACAAGCGGACCGGCAAGGGTGCCCATATCATCTCCAGACAGCCCGTTTTGAGACAAGTCCAGGACTTTGCACACTGTGTCTTCTGTGCGCTCCAGGTTGGAGAATCCGCGGGCCAGCGCTGCGATTCCAGAGCCACCGAGACTGCACGAAACCATTTGTATCCGTTCAACATACAAAAACGCAGTTGCAACAGCCTCAGCGGCGTATGCCAATTCTGGCGCTTCTTTGAAGCAGATGTCAGGGACGGAGCCGGCAAGGGAAGCAAGTGTTGCAACGAATGGTGCGACTTGTTCTGCACGGGGGCAGCAGCTGATTTCACCATCGCCATTATTTAGTGCGACCAAGATGTCCTCCAATGGCTTGCTGTGGAAATCTTGGCATCTCTGCACGTACGCATCGCCAGCGGCCGTCGATGCGGGATTCGACGTCTCACTCATAGTTTCTACCGGACACACTGCAGTAGGAAAGAATGCGACACAGTGCAAATAATGAATGGGCAAATTCTGTCGGGAAACTTTATTGATTGCAGCAGCGGATTTTTAGCCTCTGCTGCATCGGTTGGGAAGCTGCGTGACCCCCCGCCTGTCAATGAGGCCGCCCGTTACGCCTCCCATCCACGAGACGAGGAGCCAGCAGACAAGACCAAGGGTACTGGCGCAGCTTCTTTCCACTGCAAAAGGGGCCTTGTCCAGCTACTGTGCAATCGTCTTGAATGCCATCGCTGCAATCCACGTCACACTGGAGTAAAGTTGCTCATCGCAGGTTGGCAGCGATGCGGCGCACCTAGGGCCCTTGAACTGGCTGCTCGGGATCAGCAGCGTCGCCTTCCGCGGCATCGTGTGCACTGCTGCGAGAGGTGGCCCGCTGTAGGGGGGAGGCGCCCCTGGTCGCCGCCGCCGCCGCCGCCATTGCAACTGTGCCGTCCGCGCCGCTCCCTTGGCCTGAGGTCGGAAAGTCGTCATCGGCACACATGGAGGGGTCAGCCACAGCATCCACTGCGTCCATCCCTGTACGCTCTGTGGGCGTGTCAGCCCGCACGACCGGCGCCTTGGGCCCTTCATCCCCCCCACCCCCCCCCCCAGGTGCCGCTGTCGAGCCGTCACTATCAGTGCCCTCATCTGCCGCAGCGGCCTGTGCAGCGGCCTGTGCAGCGGCCTGTGCTGCAGCTCTACGAGCCCTGGACCGGGAGCCCTGGCCGCTGGACGCGCGGTGCTTGCTACCAGTGCGGGCTGGGCTGCCCCCGAGAGCTGTGTACATGGCATCACTGATGGCGATAATGTTGTCCACAGCGCTGTTTGTGGACGTTTGGGACGCCTGCAGCATAGCTGCCGATGCCTCACGGCGCTGGGATGATGCCGCTCGCGCCCACATGCCTCGCATTTCGTCTGCCTCTTCCACCTCAAGTCCGCTGTTGGCGAGCATGCGCGCCAGCTGCTCTGGGATAAGGACGTCTGCGTGGCCTGCTTGAAGCGCCGCCCGCAACGCTGCGATGTCATTGGCCACAGCTCGCTGTGCATCCAAGCTCAAGCGCTCCAAGTGCCGTGCTGTGGGCGTGGACTGCGCTCTGAACAGAGGCGATTCGTGTGCCGGGGTAGCAGCCGCCCCCGCAGCTGCGGCACCTGCGCCCACCGCAGCTGGGCCATCTCGGGGACGGGAGAGTCCACGGCCACGTGCAGCCCGCACTTTGGGCTTCTGCAGTCGCTTCAGGGCTCTGGCCCGCAGCATGTGCTGTAGGAAGGACGGCAAGGAGGGGGGTAAAGGGGGGTCACCCGAGGCCACATCGCTGTCCTGCAGACCGGCACCTGATGCCGCGGCGCCAGCATCCGGTTCAACACCTGCTACTGGTTCATCGTCTGCACCTGCTCTCGTTGGGAAAAGTTGTTTTCGACGCAGCAGCGTCACTGGGATGGATTGCGTTGGATCGGTTCCGCTGGCCTCACATTGCAGGGAGAGGGAATCCAAGCCGTAATACGCAGCCAAGCCGTGCAGCATGAGGCGATGCTGGCTGGAAGGTAGACACAGCAGCAGCGCCTGCTCCTCAGCTTGCAGGGGGGGGCCGCTGGGGGGGGGCAGGGGGAGTCTGCTCAGTGAGTGCTCGCTGGCGAGAATGGCCTGTGTGTGAGCGCGGGCACGAGATCGCCGACCATGCTTGCTGGGGCGAGGCGCTTGCTTGGTGGGCGTGGTGTGCAAGGCAGCTATTTGGCTGCCGTGGGTGCAGCACTCCGGCTTGTGAGACAGTGCCTGTGCCGCCGCGAGACCAAGGGACATGTCCTCAGGGGCAGTCCCCAGCAGCCATGCCCGCACACATGTGTCCAAACCGGCCAACACACTGTCCTGTAGGGGAAGCACTGCACCCTGCAGGCTGCCTCGGTGCCTGGCGGCGACCACGTCAGCTTCCTGCCGCGCAGCCTTGGTGGCAGCTGCGAGAGACGCCAGCGGTGCATCCAAGCGACCCACCTCGCCCTGCATGCACTGGCGAGTGGATGGCCGTACTCTAGCATATGCGTCTGCTGCATCCCGCCACTGGGCATGCTTGTTCATGTGAGTCAAGAACTTTGCGCCGGGTCTCATCTCGTGCTTCGAGCCCAGCTCGGCTTGGGTCACAACCAAGCCGTGGCGGAACGCTTTGAGAGAATCTTCATCTGCAGTGCGAATGAAATCACCGAAAATGCTACGGTAATCAATTTTGATCTGCGCAGTGCTTGCTGGTTGACGCGTGCTCAGTAAGGTTACGTGGCTGATCTTCAAAATCCGCCGTACCTTGGCATGCTCCAGCCAGTCCTCATCAACCGCACTGCGGCCTCGCAAACTGGTGTGGTAAAGGACTTGATCTGGATTTAAACTTATGCGGGCATGGCTAAGCACGATTTTTGGTGCTGGCTACTGACCATTCACGTATCGTCTCCGCCGACTGGCACCCATTCCTTGGCGTGCACTGACGTGACGCCCGCCAGACGCAGAGCGGCGTACAGGAGGGTTGAGTCCCTGCCGATGGGTCAAGATTCGCCCAGCACGAAGCCCATCACTGATTCTGATCTCCTGAGCAGCGTTCTGCAGATTCATGGAAACCTAGCTTTCAACGGTACGCTTTCACGAGCTGCAAGAGATTTCCTCCCCGAAGGCAAAACTAGCCACACGCACAGCGTGTTTCACGGGTGTTATAATGGTGCTCGTGATGCAGCGTCAGCTAACAGTAGCTTTTGTGTTGTTACCAGGTTTGAATGCAGTGTGCACACTTGCACACTTGCGCCAGTCAAGCCCCCCAACACAACGTTTGCCCCCCCTCCCGGTCTTGCAGCTGCACCACACCATCCTCCAGCAGTACATCCAGGGCCACCTGAGCTTCTGATCCAATTGCGCTCGCAGCCTCTGCAGTCCACGGCAACTCTCCATCGTGTTTTCCCAGCCGGTCGATGATAGCGGCAGCTGCCTCCCCCACGTCTGCTCGGCCCAAGGAGGACCAGACACAGCCCAGCACAGCCTGTGTGAGCACTGCCGCTTGCAATGCTGCGTCATACTCGTCTGCAGCCTCCTGCTCTGCTTTGATACGCGCTGTCTCTGCATCTGTCAGCTCCCCGGCGTACTCATCTCGGACCTGCTGCGTGCTGCGGGGGTTAGTACTCTCCCCCTGCAGGATTTGCTTCTGCACCCCCAGCTTGGCGCGCAGGGATGCAATTTGTCGCTTCACTGCACATGCACATTGGTGAGGGTGCGTGTGCGCACAGGGCCCTGCAGCTGGCAGACGGGGTTTCAGCGCACGGTTTTAGTGAACTTACGTTGAACGACGTCGTGTTGTGTCTGTGCATCAGCAGGCACCTCAGCAGATGCATCACGGGGGCGCTTACTGCCAGGCTCGGCAGCGCTAGATGGCACTGCTGCATCTGTGCTGCCACCCTCCACCGACTTGGCCTCGGCCTGCAGAGCTTGGAGGCGCGACGCAAGGTCGCGCTTCACGTTGGTCAGGTCGCGCAGTCGGGACTCGGCCCCATCAGCCTCGACACGGGCTATTCGCAGTGCTGCCACAGTGGATGTGCTGGCGCTTTTTGTCGCCTGCATCTGCTGCAATTCTGCTTGGCGAATATCACCTAATTGCCTGCGAGCAGCGGCCAACTCTGCATCAAGCTGCTGTTGACTCGCTGCTATCTGCTCCCGCTGGGACGCAATTTGCTGTAACTGTTCCTGATGAGTGGCAGTAGGCTCCGTGAGGTCATCGGTGATTTGCCCGGCGACTTCGCTTGAGAGTCTTCGCCGCTCCTTGGAAGCTGCGTCTTTGGTTTCTTGCAATGCTGCCACATGACCTTGGACGAATAATACAAGATGCTCAAACTTCTTTACGGCATCCATCTCAATTTCTGCTCGGTACTGAGACAGTGCGTCTGCACGCACGACAGTCCTTTCCTGCGCAAGGAACGTGCACTCCTTAACGGTAGGCAGCTCATGTGCACATTTCGCATCGTACCACATTCAGCCTCAGGTTGGTCTCATTTCGCCTGAAAGTACTTGACACGTGGTCCAGCTTCTTCGATATTCGCCCGAGCTGCATAAAGTTGTTGTGCAAAGTGCAGCTATGAGCGTTGAGCAGGTCACGTACTGCAGCAAGCGAGCTTGCCATGCAGTCCACAGATGCAGCAAGGCCATCCATGACTGAGTAACGTGCCGTATGGTGTATGTACAGATAAAAACTGCCTAAGTATACACCGAGAGGGTCTAGTTGAGCCGGTTCCAAGCATTTGAATTTGCCTCACTGTGTCCATGAAAATCGACTCAACTCCCCGCGAGGTTACCCCCCCTCCACCCCTCATGTCCACTGCGGTGATCCACAAACGACCCGACCATTGAAGCACTTTCAGTTTGAATTAGCAGCAGGGTTGTGCTCCGAATGGACAGCTGCCGTGACCGGTGCTGTCCAGGTCACCCCCAGAGGCCCATCTCGCCAGGCCGCCAGGGCGAGGAAGATGGTGACGAACCAGCACTGATTCAACCACCCCTGCTCACTGATGCCTCTCATTGGTGCCCTACACTGCAGCTCACTGCAGCTGGTGGCGCTTTGCCCTGTGCAACCTGCTTCAGTCAGCCTTCAGCAACACAGCCTTGTGGGACTGCTCAGACACCATTGGATGTGCCTTGTTCAGCCGCCCACTGTTTGTGTTTCATCCAGCAGTGCTGTCTTGTGCGTTCAGCTCAGACAAGTGTGTGGCGAGGCATTGGTTCACAAACACTGCGTTGCGCTGCTTGGAGTCCAGGCCGACACTCTCAAAGCCAGCTTTGCGCAGCAGCAGCTTGCTTTCAAGTTCCACCAGCGCATCTGCCGACCTCTCTTTGATAATGATTCCAACCTGCAGCGCTTCAAAGTCAGTTGCGCGCAACACATTGGCCTCCGCCCCCTCCACATCTAGGAACCAAATGTCCACAACACGGAGATTCGGCGGAAGCACCCGACTCAACGGGGCGCAGGTGAGCTTAGTGATGGCTGAAGGCGGCTGCGCTGCATTTGTGTTGCGCAGGGCGGATGGCTTGAGCTGTGGGGTATTGAGCGTGGCTTCGAAGCGGGGGTACCAGGCTGCGCGGAACGTTGGACTCATGAACTCCCAAATCCTGCGAATAACAGCACGCCCAGGCATCATAAAATGTACTTCCTGCTCTGTGTGACACAGTGCTGCGTGGTAGTTCATGACTCGGCTGGATGGCGGCCGGTTCTCTTGCAGCTTTGAAAAAGCGTCGGGCGCGGCTTCAATATGGACTGCAGTCCAATTTAGCGCCCTTTCAAATGCAAAAGTCGATGAAAAATGCAACCCATCCAAAGCGCCTGACTCCAAAACCACACCATTTGCTCTTGTGGCTACGGCGGGCACGATCTGCGAGAGAAAAATATCTTCGCCGTCCTGAGTCCTTGACAGCTGCTTGAATCGTGCAAGGTCTGCTGGTTTTGAAAAAGGGCGCCGCCGCAAAAGTAAATCACATTGTGGGGTGATAGCTGGCCGTGGGTGTTGGACGGTAGCTGCATGATCTGATTTGCTCATGCTCGCTTGAGGCATCCCAACGTAGCTGTTGACACTACTTTTTCCATCACGTTGCAAAATTCCTTGCGGACAACCAGCCCCACCTGCACGACATCAACATGCTATCAGTTTAATGCA
>Ga0307982_1004517_pt1 | contig 10990 bp, 4 predicted proteins | sample OrgLakmetagen989_FD_201847 | JGI IMG/M metagenome (GOLD analysis project Ga0307982, IMG submission 201847) | Saline water microbial communities from Organic Lake, Antarctica - #989 | ecosystem: Environmental > Aquatic > Non-marine Saline and Alkaline > Saline | place: Antarctica: Organic Lake... | reverse complement strand
TACTTACAGCACAGTACTGTATCTAGTGTTCGTAAAAATAAGTATTACTTAAATATACAGATTTTAGGAGCCAAATAAGTAAAATAATAAGTAAATAAGTATCAAAAATTATCACTTTTTCTGGAAAATGGGACTTTCAATAACCGGTATTTCTCAAATAGGTCCTTTCTCGCTCTAATATACGGTATTTACTTCCGTATACACCGTATTTACTTAATTATTTACTTATATGGGTCAAAACTGTTACTTATTTTTACGAACACTAGATGTAATCTTGCGATGATGTGGGTTGAGTTGTGGAAGAATGTTGACTCGCCGTAAAATTCCTTCATGTTCCGGTATTCTGATCCGACCAGCCGTATTTATAGACTTTCATGCGTGCATTAATTACAAGTCAGCGGGACTGAGTTCTCGTTCGTATGTCACGTCCAAGTTCCACGAGGCTTTCCTCCGGGCTTTTTTTGGCATCTTGCATTATTCTTCAATATAAACTATTATAACAAATGGGCCATTTCGATATAAACTATTGTATGAAATGGACCGTTTCCAAATTTTGACACATGAAAATCACCCTTTCTGTTAGTTACTAAATCCAGTCCTCCCTCGGGGGGGGGGCTCAGAAAATCATAATGCAAGATGCAAAAAAAAGCCCGGAGGAAAGCCTCGTGGAACTGGGACGTGACATACGAACGAGAACTCAGTCCCGCTGACTTGTTCGAAATGGTCTTCTGGAGCGAATTCCCTAGCGCAAAAGCAGCACATGTCGCATGTCCTTTCCTTTTGTGCCTCGCTGTGACTACCGTCTACCGTGCACTACGCACTTGATTTTCTTTCTTATTAGGAGCGCATTACCTAGGCTAGACTAGACTAGACCAATAAAATATGTAGTATGCCAAACACAGAGCGAACTCTGAGAACTCTCACATTAAGGACTCAAAGCGCCGAATTTGAACTAACTGACTAACTGGCCCAAGGTAGATAACAGAGGGCAATTCGAAAGATTTTACCTATAGCCTACAGCTAGAGTTTTTGTTGTTCTTGATTATTCGTGCATGTGAGCCAAATCACACGCAATCGCTTTACGGATGGAATTAAAAGCCCTCACTGCGCTGGCTCGGTTACCATTTATCGCAACTCTCGTCGAATACGCACGAGTGTATCGATGGGGGTGTCAGGAAAGGCCTTGGCCAATCGCAGCACCGACAAACCGCCATTGTTTCCATTAAGAAACCCAGCTGCTTTCAGCTGGTGGTGCGAGGGATAGCGGCCGAGTGCAAGGCAGGCTACAAGGCATTGCCTTTGGGCCACCGGTAAATTTGGTGCGTCGAAGCGCCCAGTGCGTAAGTAGTGCGCTACAGGTGACGTAACCCCGGGCCTGCCGCCATGGCTGTCGTTACTCTTCTGGCCAGCCCCACTGCCACGATGAGTGAAAAAGCCAAGGGCTTGAAAGACGGCATTCAGATCGCGGTGCACACCGGCCACTTGCTCTGGCGCTAAGATTGGCTCAAACGCCTCTTGTAGCTGTTGCTGTGCGGTGACGGCATCCCTAGGCAGGGCTGAAGGATCTGCCCCATGCCTATGGTTGTGGCTGCACCGAAGGGCAAGCGCAGATGTTCGCTGGGCCACTGCGGCCAGGTCCCAGGCACCTGCAGAGCTCAAGTTCACGTGCCGCAGCCACTTCACTGCTACCTGCCACTCTGAGGCACTGATTGGCTGGTTGGTGTGTTGGAGCACGCGAGCTGCGTGAGCGAGGCGAGCTGCGGATTGGCCGAAAGAGGTCAGCAAAGGCAAGGCGTCAGTGCACGATAAGCCTACCGCACGAGTTAAGGCACTCCTGCACGTGTTTGTCATTGCACCCAGTGCTTGCCTTTCCTTGTCGCTCACGACCAAAGGTCCACTCTTCGCCGAACCTTCCTCTTCGGTAGCTGTAGCACTCGCGACCAAAAACTGTGCCCACGCCGCTAGTGCTGGGTCTTCTGCCAGTCGTTCTTCTCCCAATTCGGGCGCCCACGCCGACAATGGCGATGACAGAGCCCCTGTTGCTGCTGCAGTGGGAGCGGGCACTCCTGTTGCCGTTGGGGTCGACGACGACGACGATGGAGTCGTTGGAGAATGGACGGACCGTGGCCCGAGAGGGTCCGCTGCGTAGCTCAGGTGGCTGGAGAAAGACAGAGGAAGAAGAAAAGAGAGAAAGAAAGCAAAGACTAGTGACGTAGGAATACCTTGGGTCTTCAAAGAAGAGCAAGTTCAAGAAAGCAAAAAGTGTTAGTAGGGAGCTATCCGCCGCTTCACACAACAGCTCATCAAGAAAAGGAACGGGTTCTGCAAGTGCTGCGCACCCTTGTTTGCGCTTTACGTAGAGGGTCAAGCTCTGCAAAGCAGCGGCGTGGCTTGCAAATTCCTTGGGCATGAGGCAAAGGCTGAAGTATCGCGGCGAGTTCACTTCTAGCTTGACCACTCGGCTCAGGTCATGCGCCATCAGGCACGGTGCGACGAGCGGGACGGTCATCACGGCACTGCTCTTCGTTGTGGCACCGTCGCCCATCCCATGGTCGTCGTCGTTGTCACCGTCGATTTCGCCGTTCGTGCCCCCTTCGATGTTCTTGTCAAGAACGGGACGTTGCTTGCTCCCTTGCGCGCTCGTGTCGAGGGTCACGGTTACTGGCACGAACACCGGCAAGCCGGTGTCCGCGTCCAGCGCTTTCAGAGACCTCGGCTCGGCTGCCAGCACGTACAGGTGCCGCAGCGGCTGCAGGTGGTGCTGGTGGTCGCCCGGGTGCCGCGGCCACCGCGGCCAGGTGGCCATGGCTAGGCACGCCAATTGCAGAGGTTGGCGACCCACGGTGAGGCTCCCGCCACCCAGAAACAAGAGCCCGAGGGCCATGTGGCAAGCCATCGAGTGGCCGTAGCTGACCTACGCTCGTCGTATAATTGAGATTGGCAAGAGGAGAGGAGAAATACAGGAGATTAAGCGTGCCAAGAAGAATCGAAGAGCAATTGAATTCATGAAACGTACAACGCGAAAAAGCACTTCGAATGATAACATACCTCTGCATCGACTTTGGCTCGAAGGGCTCGAATCAGGGTCAGTGCTTCTAAATCTCCGGTGCCAGCTAACACCAGCCCGAGGCTCACCTAATATAATACACCGCCACCACAATACAAATATAGGGCATACGTGAAAAATGAAACCAGACAAAGCACATCATGAGTACACGAACAAAAACAAGAGAGAGGTGGGGAAACGAGAGATCAAGCGAGAGATGAAACCTGACAGTTCGAGGTAACGACTCAATTCACATGACTAGGTAGATGTAATAGGAGCGCCCACATACCGCGGCTGCCCCGAGGCACATCTCGAGCGCTGGTCGGTCAGGCTTTTGTGCGGCTAGCCGTGCTGCTTTCGCTGCTCCCGCACCAAACATCACGCCAGCTGCTTGACCAGTGCCGCTGTTGCCATCGGAAGAAGGGTTACCTGCCAAGACAAATATACGGCGATGAGACTATAACGATTTCAAAATGATGACAGAAAATTGCTGAGAGTAAAACTTGTGGGATTTCGAAAGTGTTGCTTCCGTAGGACAGGTGCAATTTCAAGCACACGCAAAAACACACGCATTACACACACACGCATTACCGAATGCAACGGAGGCGTTCCCGCACCCACGGGGACCGATACACGCGTTGGGGTGAGGTGCTCCGTCCCGTAGTCCCTGAAAATGGCGCAAGATCAGCAGGCACGTGGCTTTGGCACGCGGATCAGCCGTCCCCGCGAACCGTAATCCCACGCCCAATACGGCCCCGGCCAGCGCGTGCGCGTGCACTGCCTTGACCGAAGCTTCGTCCACAAAGGCTGAAACTGATGAAGAGGCAGCAGCAGCAGGAGCAGCTGGCGGTGGTGGAGCCGGTGGCTTCTTAGGTAGAGATGCGGAAGAAGAAAGATTGCCTCCTGGAGATGAATCTGCTGCTGGAACTGACGGGGGTTGAGAAGATGGAGAAGAAACAGCAGCAGCAGCCGCGGCTTGAGCAGCAGCAGAAGGCACGAAATCGTCCGGAATGAGGCTATCGAGATCCGAGAAATCACCATCTAAGAGCGCACTCAGCTTTCGCTCGGGTTCTAGTGCTGCAGTATTCGCTTCAGGGTTCAAGAGGTGGTAAAGCTCAGCGCTCGACAGCAAATTATCCTCCTCCTCTTCATCGTCGTCGTCGTTGTCACCGCTAGTCCTGTTACCGCGGCCAAAGAAGTCCGCGCCGAGAGACTGGTTGAGCAAGCTTGCCGAGTCCATTGGGCGATTGCGGGGCGACAGCGAGCCTCGGCCACCACTGCCACTGGTAGCGGAGCTCCCGCCACCCCCAGCTGCTGTCAGACGCGACGGTGGAGGCGCTCCAAGTTGGTTCCAGGCGTCTTGCACCATCTGAGGCACTTGAGCCAGGCACCAATCCGCAGAAGGTTCCACGGAGTCCCACAACACCAGAGCGCGAGCGGTCACGCGCTGAGAGAAATGCGCACGTACACAAGACGAAAAAAATGGGAACAGCAACGTCTTTAGAAAAAAAATCATCAGGTAAGCAAGGAAACAGGAAAAAGGAAGCTGGAAATGAAAGAAAAAGACAAATACACAATGTACAGGTTAACCTAGAATGCATCCCTGCGAACCTGCATGGCGAGGTCCGGCCGCACGTAATCGAGCAACGGGTGGGTGTCCGGCAAGGCCAGCCGCGCCGCCACTGCTTCGTCGTTCGTTTGCATGAAGCACAGCGCGAGCGCGAGCGTGGCCCCCGGCGCTGTCACCGAAGTGTTCACAAACGGGCCCTCGTACACGCGGGAACTGTTGTTGTTGCTGCTGGCACTGCTCGCGGCGCTGCTGCCGCTGCCGATGCTACTGCTATTGTCATCGCTGGTGCGCCCACCAACCACTAGACGATGCAACCGCTGCTCGAGCATCAAACTCCCGGAAGACCCACTTCGAGGACCATTACCATTACCACTGCCGCTGCTGCCGCTGCTGCTGCTGTTGCTGCTGTTGCCAGCGCCACCGCCAATGCCATTGATGCCCACACCAACCCTAGCACCGCCACTTCCGTCCTCATCGTTGCCGTTGTTCGTGTTGTCGTCCGAAGAGGAGCCTTCAGAGGAGTGGCCTGCTTCGCCTGCGTGGTGGCCGGCTGCGAGGGTCACGAGCCCTAGCGCAAAACCAGCGGAAAGGGCATGGGCTTCGCGATCTTCGACCTGTGCGTGAATGCAAGCAGAGAGATATGAAGAACAAAAGAATGAACATCTCAAATTCCACATAAAACCCAGTAGTACGCTCACCATGAGGAAAAGGACCAAGAACTTAGAAACGGAAAAAGTAGTTGTGTGACGATTGGACAGAGAGGAATAACAGGGGCATACCTGATCGCCTTGCGGCCGCTGGCCCAGTTCATTCACCAAGAAATCAGCGATTTGGCGATGGTTGGAGGCCGCGTACAGCAGCCCCAAGCTCGCTAACGCCGCTGCCTGGCAGGCAGGCGTGACCTCCGCCCCGACGGAGGCTCCCAAGGCTGCATCGTAGGTGTCGGGAATGTGCATTCGCACGATGAGGTTCGTGGTGGGGTCTGCGTCGCCCAAATGCTGGCACGCCATCCCTAGGAGCAGCCCCACAGTGGTGGCTTCGTGGCCGTCCTTGAGGTACCGGTACATGTCGGGCTTTTGGAGCACTTCCAAATGGCTCTGGATGGCGCGAACGCACATTTAGAAACACAAGTACCTCTTACTACAGATGATGCAGTGTACGCACTACAGCACAACACCAATGAAAAGAACCACAATACTAAAAAAATCGAAGCATAAATGAATGGGCACTGAATATCGGCGTTGTTTCCGGCGGGCTTTTATTTTCCTGCACAATCAATCACTGCCAAACCTTCACAACCACCAGCGAACAGCATTTTCAGCTACACACCTGAAGACCGAGGGCCAATAGCAAGCCCCCGTGAGCGCACTTCGCTTCTTCGGCGACGGCTTCAGCCGACGACCGATCCGTTGGCACGCTTGGGGCTGGAGGCACGGGCAGGGCATTGGCAGCGGCTGCTCCTGGCGGCGGGGTAGGGGCGTTGTAGCCTATCCAATTGCGAGTCACCGTCCAGCCGAGCCCTAGCTCCGAACTGCTGCTGCTGCTGTTGCCAACACTGCCCAAGTAAGAAGATGATGACGACGACGACGAAGAAGAAGACGAACCCACGGCGATTGCTCCAGCACCGTTGAGATTGCTGTTGCTCGCGCCACCTCCACCGCTGCTGCCACCACCATTGCCCAGACGCGCAGCTCGCAAAAAGCCCACGCCGTGCGACGCCAACCTCAACCCACTCGCAACGCCGTTGTGGAACGCTGGCCACCCCAGCAAGCTCTTCTCACTCGGGGGTGGCACTTGGGAGGTGCTGGGGTGTTGCGCGAGCAGAGCGCTAAAGTCGAGCCGGACGGGAGCGTCCTTAGGGGGCACTCGCCCTTTCAGGCACAGGTGTGGCATCGGCAGAGGTTCAGCCAACGGGGCGCGCGGTTTCAAAGTACCGAGGGTGAGGGCGCCTCGGCCCAGGGACGTTGCGAGCCCGCGAGTGGTGAGAAGCAAGAGCCTGTGTAAAAGGATTGTAAGTAGGAGAGAGATCATATACATTCAACGAGTTGCTTTCTAACACGGGTGTCAGCACAGAAGTAATCGTACGAGAATGAATTGTCACTGAATTTCATCAATGGCAGAGATTTGAAAGAGGAGAGGTGAAAGATGCAGTGTGATTCATGAGAATCACGAGGCACCATTGCTGCTGGAGGTGGATGAAGTCCATGTCCGACGCTTCCGGAGGGCGCGGCACCCGCAACACGTGCGGCTTGGAGGACTGCAGCAGCCGGCAACACTCGCGCACGCGCAAGTCCGTGGCAAAGCGCACCTAACAAGTGTACATATTTCGAAGCACATATTGGAAGGCAGATAATGAGAAAATGCCATTGAAAATGAATGCGAGTGTTACTCTAAAACAGTGCGAGTTCTGAATTATGGCAGGTTCCGAAAAATAGGTCTCCTTCCCATGGCGTCTAAACCGACCTCGGTAGCAGCTTCGAGGGCCACAAGGCCGTCGTTGTCGTCGTTGCTGCCGCCGCCGGATCCCGTCAAGCTGCTACTCCACTTGCTGCCTCGGCCGCCGCTGCTGGACCCCGGCCCGTCGGCTTCCTCGGAGCCGAATCCCGAAAGCTCAGGAATTAAGGGGAAGCTAGCCATGGCATCATAGGACACGCCGCTGGTGGAACTCTCGCTGATTCCGCGAGATTTCAGCTGGCTTTCACGGGGAGCTCCTTTCGAGGCAGGCGTTCCGTTGCCACCATGAGAACAGCGCTGGCGGCGCTGCGACGACGGTGGCACGGAGGAAGCAGCAGCAGGCGATGCAAGGTCATGCTGATGGGCAATGGGGGACACGAGCGTGAAAGCAGCGTCTGCTGCAGGAGATGGCCACGCACTGGGGCCCTGTCCATCATCCATGGCTACGTCATCATCATCGTTGTTGCCGTTATGATGCACCGCACCTTCGTTTGCGGTGCCTGACCCCAGCCGCAAATGCGGGCCGAGGAGAAGCGCTAAATCATCGCGCCCGACAATGCGGTAGCAAGCGGCGCGCCAGTGCGGAGGTGGAGCCAACCGGCAAGCACGAATGACCTGGCGAATCGACAACTGCACGCCGAGGGGCAACAAACTGAGCTGCTGGGACGAGAAGCCCACTCGGCAGAGGGCTTCCACGCAGGCGACGCATCGTTGCATGAATGTCGATGATCGGATGTCTGCTGAAGATGGCTCTCCAGCTTCGCCTCCTTCGTGCATTGCACTTGCTGCGCCTACTCCTATCCCGTTGATATTGTCATCACTCTCATCCTCGTCATTATCATGAGAGAGACCAGTGAGCGCGGCAAAAATGGACACGACTTGTTGAGTGGTGCGGCAGGTGTAGCCGTCTCCCAGTGAAGGAAAAGACGTCAATAAATCATCGGCAGCAACAGAATACACTGGTCTCATGCTAGTGTGACCTGCTGGACTGAGGCGTGCGAGTGCTGCGAGTAGAAAATTACGCACACACGGCGGCTCTAGCGGCAAATCCTCAGTTGACGACGAAGAAGGTGGCTGCTGCTGCTGCTGCTGCTGCTGCTTCTTCTTCTTCGAATCCTGTCCCTGTGCACTCAACGCTTGCAACGACGTGCACTTTGACTTCCAGGCAGCCGCAGGTGCTACTGCTGCTTCGTTGTGGCTACTAGAGCAAGAACTGGCCTCGTCCCCAGCACCCCGGTCGCGGCAGTAATGGTGGCAGTACGCAGGTAGCCCCAGCCGCAAGCTTAGAGCTTCCAGCAAAGGCCCCAGGGAGGCTTGGGTGGTCGCTGCGCGAGACAAGTCGAGTTTGGCGTCTTCGTACAACAAGTGCAGAGCCCAAAGGCAAGCTTTGGCATGAGAAGCATGCCACGCTGACGAAGCCACCGCTGGACCGATCAACGAAGAGGCAGCTGTAGCTGGTGGTGGTGACGTTGTAGAATTTGGAGCAAGCTCTGGAGGAGTCAGCAGCGGCGGCAGCAGAAAGACATCTAGCTGCGACGCGCCGTATGCGCGGTGATAATTGGAGCTGAGGAGCGCAGCCCATGCACCATCTTGACTACCGCCACTTGAGCTGCTGCTAACGACATTTTGGCTGCTGCTATTGTGTGCCTCTTCAGCACTTCCTTGGTCCGTCGAAGGTGCTCCACCATCACCGTTGAGCGCTGCGAAGTTAGCCGCTAAAATCTGAAGCAGCGCAAGCCATTCGCAGTCGCTTCCCCCTGGCGTCGCCAAGAGCTCGTGCTCGAGTGGAGAGAAAGTCTTGAAGTTGCCAGGCTGCTCTGTGCTAGAACGACTATCTGCAGTGGACGCGGTGCTTTCAACCGAAGAAGAAGACGCAATTGCGCGAGCGAGGGCATCAGCACGTGCTATGACCGCTGCGCGCAGCTGCAGTGCTTGACTGCGCACACACCACCCTCGACCTGCGCCCTCGTTCAAAGGGAAAGCACCACACGAACGAGGATGGGAGGACAGGAAGTGCGATGGTGATGGTGCAGGAGAGGTGTCTGGGCGACCGAGCACCGAATCGAGACAAGCAAGCACGTCCGCAGTCACGCTGCTAGCAAGGCACAGGGACACGCGCACGCGCGCTACCAATCGTCGCGCTGAGGATCCACCCAACACTCTCCGCTGCACCGATGACGAGAACAGTGCATGCACTTTGGGCCACGCGGATTCGTCTACTTCGCACAGCACGTCGGCATAAGGACCAACCGACCGCAGCACCCGCAGGGGTTGGAGCACGCACACGCCTTCGGATGCATTCTGTTGCTCCTGAACCACCGCTAATTGACTTCCCTCAGCATTACAACGACCACTATTGTCAGCAGCCGCAGCGGCGTCTAGCTCCCCAGCCAGCAGTGCTGATGGTACAAATGTAGAACTTTGACTATGGCCATCGCCTCGAAAAGATGAAGAAGAAGAGGAAGAAGGAGCTGCACTGGACAAAGCAGCAGCCACTGCACGCACCGAACACTGCAGCGCACATTGTGTGAAGAAGGATCCACCGTCAGAAAGGAGCAACTCAGCAGCAGCTGGTGGTGAAGCAACAGATGATCCACTATTTTGGGCGCTGCCTTTATCCAAGCCACCAGCCGAAAGCAGCAGCAACAGCCGTTTCGTGCGCTCCAGGGGAGCACTACTGCTGCTGTTGCTGCCGCTGCTGCTGTTGGTAGAAGCGGCAAGTGAACTTCCATTTTCGGAACCCCTCGCTGGCCGCACGTGCAGCCCGCTGTGCGCGAGTGACACGTCGACAACACCTGCGGATCGCGCTGCCAGCATGGAGCTCTTTTGGGTATTCTTGCCTCTGAGACCAGAGGTGTCAGCCTCGCCGCTACTGCGACCTTCGCTCGAGACAGACACGGATCTGTTCCTCGGTAGACTCTTCAAAAGGTAAGTGGATCGCACGCGCAGCTCAGCTTCTTGAGAGTCAGCGCACCCGAGGCTTCCCGAGGAGCTCAGCTCAGTCTCACTGCTCAGGTCTCTTGATCCTTGGCGGCCGAAGCAACCCGCGGCAAATCCATTCAAACCGCCACCAATACCACCATCTTCGTCGTCGTCGTTGTTGTGTCCATGAAAAGCCAAACCAATTGCTTTGAGCACACCCTTCGAGGGGTCTACGAGCATCAGAGTTGGCCGCGATGCCACACTCCACTCTGCGTCCTCGGCGTTGTTTTCGTCGCCATCGTCGTCTCCTTTGGCCTCGAATTCCTCTGCCGTGCGACCATCATGGCCACGTTCCCGTCGGTCGCCTCGCGGTGTCTCGGCAACCAAAACTTGTTCTGGCAGCCATATCCTCGATGCGAGGCTTCCTCCGGACTGAGGGCTGTTGGGTCTTCCCTCGCTCGCGCCTCGGAACGTAGATGACGACGAAGACCGAAACTGCCCACCTAGTCCAGGGGAAACACGCCCCACACCAACGTGTGGTGGAAGGCTGCTCTCTATCATGCGCCTGCTGTCGGTGGTCTTCATACCTAATTCATCTCCTTGGCCGCCACCGGTCTGATCGAATGCATGGTGGCTCCCTTCTTCGGTCCACACGAGTTCGAGCGTAAACTGCGGTTCTGGGCCGGCGTCCCCCAGTAAGCCACCTGCTGCTTTTTCACCGCCTTCGTCGTCGTCGTCGTCGTTCCAACTCCTCCCTGTGAACCGCCCGAGCCCCGTGTCGCCGAAACGGATTCCCTTCTCGCCAATGGGAGTCTCACCACCACCACCGCGGTTGTGAGCGCGAGCGTTCGGAGAGTGCCCACCCCACCACACGGGCTCTGGAGGCAAGCGCGCCGTAGTGGTGAAATCTCCACTCCCGCTGCTGCTGCCGCTCCCGCTGTGGCCGCGGCCCCGGCCACCCGCCCACGGTGATTCGCCGCCCACCGACAGGGAGCTCT
>Ga0307982_1004516_pt1 | contig 10990 bp, 10 predicted proteins | sample OrgLakmetagen989_FD_201847 | JGI IMG/M metagenome (GOLD analysis project Ga0307982, IMG submission 201847) | Saline water microbial communities from Organic Lake, Antarctica - #989 | ecosystem: Environmental > Aquatic > Non-marine Saline and Alkaline > Saline | place: Antarctica: Organic Lake... | reverse complement strand
AGAAAAATTAGAAAACACGAAGTCCTGAAAAGAGCAAAAATGCAAGCATCAGCAACACTCTCTCCAAGGCGACTCCAACAACTTCCTTGTTGAGAACTCGGAACTCGGCAAGTCGGAACAAAATTGAGAGCTTTCCTACCTTACCTACGAGCTCATGGACAACTGTGATGGGGCACCATGTAGCATGTAGCCGTTAGCTCATACATAGCACAACCGATAGATGACTCACGTGAACAAGAAAAGTCTCTAGTAGCTCTAGCAATCAAGCAGACTCTTGACCGATAGATCAGAGCCGGCGCTTGTATTTACTGCTGACTTGTCTACATAATCTCAACAATTGCGCGCCGAGGTGGAATGTATTATCGGCAAGGCGAATGGTCTACCCGAGGCGCGGATGGGACAGGGACCTTAGCCAGCAGCAGTCGCGCAGCGAGCGTTCTAGAAGTCGGGAAAATAACCTTGCTCGCTTGCTTGTTTCTCGTGTGTGGGGCGTCGTGGTTCGTCGACCCTTTCGCGCCCACCAACTCGGGCCCCGCGGGCTACTTAGGCTTGCCGTTTGATGCTGGCGGCCTAGCCGCGCGCGAGCTGTACTGCAAGCCCCTGGACCGAGAAGCTCAGCTTTGCCGCAAGGAGCACCCAGCTCCACCCCCAAAACGGGACGACGAGAAAAGCTGGCTGGAGCAGCTGGCCGAGAAAGGTGGGCACAAAGAAGCAGTCAGTGGCAGCGGTAGCAGCGGGTGGCAAAGCTTACTGCAGCTGGGTAGTGGCCTGGTGAGTAGTTCATCTAGCAGTAGTAGTAGTGATGATGCCTGTGCACAGGCAAAAGAGCGCGCAAGCGCCTGTGGGCAAGCCGCACGCAAGGCTCGAGAAACCGTACAGCTGTGGTGCAGCTCAGAGGTAAGCACTGCGATTCACGGCGCAGGCTGCTGCAGATACATGCGTGTGTGTATGCGTGTAGTAGTAAGGGAGGCAGTGTAATCGAGGATCAATCACCAACTGGCCAATAGAGTAGCCCATTTTGCAGAACGGACTTGGTCCTTCGTTTATCTTCCAAAATAAATTTCTTCCCGTGCTTTCTCCCACAAATTCTTTTCTCCATTCCTCTATAAACATTTCCCCCTGATCACTTTTCGTCAAGGTGACTGCCAAGTGGGAGTGCGCCCAAGCTTACCCTAACGGCGACGGTCCTTGCACGGCAGACAGTGCGCAGCGCGTGGCAGATTGCGCTGAGAAAGTGGTGGCAAGTGCCATGCGAGGCTTCGAAAAGTCAACATGAGCCAAGAAGACGATTCTACGGTTGAATTGTGCGCTCTCCAAATTTCAGTAGCTCGTCCTAATACGGTGATGATGATCACGATGCTGTGGGCTGTGGGCTCGACGTTGAACACGAATGGCTGCTTCGAATCTGTGTGGATCCCAACCGCGTTCAGCCGACGCTTCAATGCGGGAGTTTGACAAACACTGTGACGCTAACGCCGTGAGACAAGGCGAGTTTGTTCGCCAGCTCGCAAGGCAAAAAGGGTCTTTGGAACGAGTGGTTTGCTCACATCTGTCTAGTTCCCTGAAACTGAACAAGCGTAGGGGCTTTGAGCGCCACTGGAGTTGCCTGAACTACAAGTATTCTTTCTTATAAAAGATGAGAAAACGTGGGAATATACAGTCTAAAGTCAAATCGGTTCATCAGGTGTGGAATGGGAAGTGGGGAATTTCGTGTTATGAGACCAAGAAACTACAGCTACGCGCTACACAGTCAAAGCGGCACGAAAGGCCACAGAAAACCTGATGTACTGTACTAAACTTCATTATGCACGGGTGACTTTTACCAGCGCCCTCGCGAGTGTAAGTATAAAGGGCCCTCTTCATCATCGATGAGCAGTATGTTGATTGCTTCAACCGCGACGCAATTCGACATGCACAGGCGCAGTGCCTTCCCAGCCTTCTCCGATGTTGAACGACACGCTCACACGCACGTTACCAGTCCTAGCGCGTGCCACCTCAGGTGCTGCTGCTGCTGCTGCTGGCGCAGATGCTGGTGCAGATGCAGCAGTAGGTGGTGCGTTCGCGGTTGTCTTAGCGAAAGTACTTGTGGGTGAGGCAGGGGTCTTACTGGTATCCGCATCCTCCACCACTTGGTCGCCTGAGAGGGGGAAAGAAGAAGTCGTTGCTGAGCCCGGCGACCAATCGACGCTGTGCACGAGCCACGAGGGAAAGAGAAGGAGGTCGCCCGGTTGAGGCGCGTGTCGGGCCACCGCAGAGAACGGCGGGGCAGGAAGGTCATTGGGCAAGCGCAAGTTGAGGTGCGGAGACACGCCTGGGTGACACGCATGAAGGAGGTTGAGAAACTTTTTAAGTTTTTTCAAACCTTAACAATCTCTTGTTCAAGACAGGAAATGATACGTTAATTTAAAAAGACTATTAAGGCAATTATAAAATGGGTCAAAGGCATAAGTATGCGCATGTGTCAGAGTCGCATGTGCGCCTACGCGAGTCACCTCTTGGGTCGTAGAATGTGATGGCGTGGTTGGCACCTCGGGGCACAGCAGCATAGTACACGGCCGAGAGCCGGGCGTCCAAGTGGGCATGCATCGCGTGTCGAGTGGCATCACTTTCATCATCAGCATTGGAACCAGCGCTGGTACCAATAGAACTTTTTTCACCGCTTCCATTAACTGTAGAGTTCTGTGGAGAGTGAGGATGTGGAGGCGGCCCCTGGTGCACTGACAACCATCCGTACACGAGTGGGTCTTCAAACGAAGTTGACGAGTGGGCAGCGCTACTACTACAGTTGCTACTACTGTGACTGTCATGGCTACTGCTAGTACTGCCACTGCTTCCACTGCTGTCGCTGCTGCTGCTGCTGTCGCGTGGGTGCTTGCTCTCCGTGGCGGTCTCGCCACCATGACGGCCCTGTCCTCGGCCGCCGTCGTTAGCTGCAGAATCTTTAGAAGGGCCAGGAGAAGCGCGCACAGTTTTGAAGGCCGCCTGTAGCGCAGGGTGCTCCCGCAGGACGCGCCTGACTGTGGCAACTACAGACTGCCACGCAGGCGCACTCGCGAGCTGAGGCCACCCCGTGGCGTGGTCCTGCAGAGCTTGCGCGGAAGCCGCAGACGCATGCGCCATTTGGTACTCGAAAAATTGGTTGTTGGAGCTCAGAGGGCCATGCACCTGCGATTATTTAAGGTAGTTGGACACAACGTAGGGATATGGGCATGAGGTGGAACAAAGTGAGATATTCCGACGGATAAATCCAGCATTCCTCTTGACACCTTACGTGCTTATTGCAACAGAAGCTTTAAAGCTTCATCATCTTTAATGTTTGCATTCAAGGCAAGCTGCAAGCGCTACCGCGATCCGTAGCTGTCAAGCAGTTGTCACGCACGCAGCACATGTTACCTCATCGGTGAAAGTGCCTTCTGCATGAGCGTCCCTGTATCCCTCCAGGGCCAACTCAACTAACGATGCATCATCGATAGGTGCTTGCTTCCAAGCAGCTAAGAGAGCGGGCACGCGTACCACAACCACTGGCGTTGCAAACAAAGCCACGGTCTCAACAGCTGCCGCCGCTGCTGCTGCTGATGCCGCTGCCGCCCCTGCCACTGCTGATGCTGTTGTTGCTGCTGCAGTACCCTCTGGAACTTCATCATTTTGAGGAATAGTGCCACTCGTTGGTGGGTGCTTAGAGGAGGAAGGCGAAGGTGGCCGGAGCCCAACAGCTACATGTTCTTGACCGAGCGCACAATGCCACGCACTGCCGTTAGCCATAGCTAAGGCTTGCTCCCATCTACGATAAGTCCACCGCACGCGCCATAGATGTGCCATCAAGAAGAATGACGTTGTTGAGTACAGAAACGACCACATCAGAACTCTACGTACCTAACAGCTTCATGATAAGGGGTCACAAACCACTTTCAAAGTATCGTCACCGGTTAGGCGTCGTTTGCGCTTCAAGCTGTCCCACGCGCCTTGCATAAACGTTGGCGAAACCGGGGCTCCGTGCAACTTTACTGGGTGGATCCAGCTCTAAGGCGGCCCGCCAAGCAAGCAATGCTTCTACTGGCCGCCCAAGCTTCATCTAGAAAAGAAGGCGATTCAACAAAGGTACGTCGTTGTATAAGACGTGCTCTTTGCTTTCGTTTACAAACCTATGTATAGTGTTGATCTAGATTTGGATACCTACTGTAGCTATACGATTAGAATGAGTAAAAAATTGTCTGCAAATGACCCTATGAAGTCGCTAGTAAAGTCAGTAGGAATGGACCCGAGAGCGTATTGTAGAGACTATGCCCCAGATTTATGACGAATAACTAGCTACAACTAGTATCACAATTGTGCTGAGGCTTTGTAAGATGGCATCCTAACCCACTCACTTGAACGTCACCGAGAGAGGCGAGAAGTTTGGGGTCGTCGTTAGCAAGGCATGCAGCAGCTTGAAGCAGCTTCTCTGCAACCCTGTGAGCAAATATATGAGTTACTCGCGTAGACTGAAGGATCTTAGAAAATCAACGGAAGGAAGTTTTGAATCGTACCAGAAGTCTCCAGTATCTCGCGCGTGTTCGAATGCAACGTGAGCGAGAGATGACGCCTGCTTTGAATTCTTAAATTCTAAAGTACTGAAGTCTCCAGCCAGGCAGACTGCCATCATCAGGCACATGTTGCACACGAATTTGAAGAGTTGCTTCCGCCGCATTACCTTAAATCGAGGTTTGTTTTCACGAATCCTAGTTCATGGCCTCACGATGAATAGGCAATTCGACAGCTCCGCATCAACTTATTTATCAATTTTCGAATGACTTGTGAGATACCATGGAAGGACTTCTTGACAAAGTTAAAATCGAGGCTAGCTAGTAGCTTGACGATGTTGACGATTAGTAAGATACTAGCTAGGGACAAGACGACGGAGGCTCTCTTAGCTAAAGAGATCGACATTTTTCGCAACCACGAAAGATAAAAAAAGGACCACTAATTTGGTACCACACAAGAATGCATCACTTCCACGTCCAGCCTCAAGCCTCCGGTGGTTTCGTTCATTCCATTTCTGAGAGGTGTGCCCATCGCTTCTGACCACCCTTGCGAAAGCTAGGACGGGCGCGATGATGCTGGCTAGGCTCTTCGCGGGGCTTCTCGCTTTCACTCCCGTGAAGGCAGTTGACCGCTCGAAGTTTCGCACGTGCAAAGACACTGGTTTCTGCCGCCGCCACCGGTCGGCTGCGGAACCCAAGTTTTCAGTTCTGAAGGACAGCGTGGTTGCTCACGGGAATGCTGGAGTCACCGCGCTGCTGCAGGGCGAGCAGTTGGAGTCGCCACCTTTGAAGTTGACTATGCAATTTTACGACACTGGTGTCTGCCGCATGCAGGTAAAATTCCATGGCTAGGGTTGTAGGCGAGCTCCCTCCTGTATATCGTGGCAGCATTTTTTTTTGCAAATGCTTCCATTCCTCATTCCACATACTTCACAGGTTCGCGAGGCAAACCCGGCAACCCCACGCTGGGAAGCGCCCGACATCGTGCTTGAGGACCAGCTAACACTAGTAGAACCCCGGCTGATGGCCGCAGATGAGCCATCGCCGGCGGCCTCCGCTGACGCTCTGAGCATCGAGTGAGTTGGCGAAGCACTCTTGTACTGAAGTCGAACAACCATGGAAAGAGAGAAAGACATAGGCACACGAAGGAATTCACCTTCTGTTAGTCAGGCCTCTGAGTCTCTCCAAAATGGTCTGAGTTTGTGTCTCATCCCATTCTGTATGTCCTAAACATCTACTACTGTAGGTACCTACCTGGCCACGTACTCGTGTTGTCGTACGCACCGTTCACGGCCACCTTGTACCTCGACGGCGAAGCTGCTGTGGTAGTGAACGGCGACAACAAGATGTTCTTCGAGTACCACCGCTCGCGGCAAGGCGCGCCCGCGCTAGGCCACGGCGCCGACAGCGAAGTGGCGGACAAGCACCAGGGCAAGAAAATTGTCGGCTACTGGGAAGACGGTGCGTCACTGTTTTTTGTCTTCTTCTTTTCGTAGCGTTATGGTTGAGATTGGAGGTTTCATTCTTGTCGCAGAGATGTTGTGTGAAGAAGATTTCTGAGAGAAGTTTGCAGGTAAAGGCGCTGGCTTCCGCATAAAAATAGTTGAGTTGAGCGAGAGAGAAGATGTGTGCACGCGATGATCTGCTTTCGCCTTCGCGGATGTTTGCGACCTATTTTTCAGGTCTGGCGATCTACGAGGACGGCAGCCGCGAGGAGAAAGCCGCCACCGGGGAGGTTGACCACGTCGAGGGCGGCGGCGGGAGTGGCGGCGACGGGGACGGGTTCTGGGAAGAGTCGTTTGGGGGCCACCGCGACTCGAAGCCGCTGGGCCCGGCGGCGGTAGGGGTGGACGTCGCCTTTCCCGGCTCGCGCCACTTGTACGGCTTGCCGGAGCACGCCTCCTCGCTCGCGCTCCCCACTACGGCCGGCGACCAGCCCCACTACTCGGAGCCGTACCGCCTCTACACCTTGGACGTGTTCGAGTACGAGCTGGACGAGCCCATGGCCCTCTACGGGGGGATCCCCATGGTGCTGAGCCACACGCCGAGCCGCACCGTGGGGGCGTTTTGGTTCAACCCTTCGGAGACCTTCGTGGACGTGGAACAGCGCGTGGCCTCCTCAACGGACAACAACAAGAAAGACTCGGCTTCCACCCACTGGATCAGCGAGAGCGGGATCATGGACCTGATGCTCTTGCCGGGCCCTTCCCCCAAGGACGCCCTGCGCCAGTTCACCCAATTGGTGGGGACCCAAGCGTTGCCCCCGATCTTCGCGCTGGGCTACCACCAGTGCCGGTGGAACTACAAGGACGAGCGGGACGTGGCCGCGGTGCACGCCAAGTTCGAAGAGATCAACTTCCCGTACGACGTGCTGTGGCTGGACATCGAGCACACCGACGGGAAGCGCTACTTCACCTGGGACAGCGCGCTGTTCCCCAACCCCAAAGCGATGATCGAGAAGCTGGCGGCCCAGGGCCGCAAAATGGTGACCATCATCGACCCCCACTTGAAGCGCGACCAAAACTACTACATCCACAGCGAGGCCACTGCGAAGGGTCTTTACGTGAAGTCCAAAGACGGCACTGACGACTACGACGGCTGGTGCTGGTGCGTGATGCAAGAACTACTCTAGCATATGCACGCATCTTATTGATTTAGTAAAAGTGTGTTTGAGTTTATTGTTTTTTTTTCCTTTTACGAAGCTCTATTATCTGCGTCCCGCCTACACCTTTTTTTTGTTTTGTGTTGTTTGAATCCGTCGATTCTCATGCTCCTTCTTCTTGCGTGCTTCTTGGCTGGATGGTGCACCTACTTCATCAGGCCGGGCTCGTCGTCTTACCTGGACTTCACCGCTCCGCACGTGCGCGCGTGGTGGGCCGAGCAGTTTGGCCTCGACAAGTACGTGGGGTCCACCCTGGACTTGTACACCTGGAACGACATGAACGAACCCTCGGTGTTCAACGGACCCGAAGTGTCCATGCCCAAAGACGCCAAAAACTTGCAAGGCATCGAGCACCGGGAATGGCACAACCTCTACGGCATGTACGTGTACATCATGCGACGAGTGCTCCAGGAGTACTTATTTATTTTCTGAAGTTTTTCTAATCTTTCCAAAAATAACACGATTTAGAAAACCCTAGAAATGGTACATGTGTCTTCTCTTACCTGGTCTTGCCTTCTTCCTCCTCCTTTTCCAGGTACCAGCAGCGCGCAACCGCCGAAGGCCAAGTGCAGCGGTCCGGCGACCTCGACTTGCGGCCCTTTGTGCTCAGCCGGGCGTTTTACGCGGGTTCGCAGCGGTTTGGAGCCATCTGGACGGGCGACAACAAGGCGGAGTGGTCGCACTTGCAGGCGGCAGCGCCCATGCTCCTGAGCATCGGCCTTGGGGGTCTCACCTTTGCGGGCGCGGATGTCGGGGGGTTCTTTGGGAACACGGACTCGGAGCTGATGGTGCGGTGGATGCAGGCGGGGAGCTACACGCCTTTCTTCCGAGGCCACGCGCACCACGACGCCAAGCGCCGCGAGCCCTGGATGTTCGGGGAGCCCACCACGTCGATGATACGCAACGCGGTCATGGCGCGCTACGCGCTGCTCCCCTACTGGTACACCCTGTTCTACGAAGCGTCCAAGAGTGGGGTGCCTACCATGCGCCCGCTGTGGTTCGAGTACCCGAAGGACGAGGCCACCTTCAAGATGGACGACCAGTGGCTGGTGGGGAGTGACATCTTGGTGAAGCCCGTGACTTCTCCGGGCGTCACCTCGACGGAGATCTACCTGCCGGGTAACGAGCCGTGGTATGACGTGGACACCCTTTCCCCCCTTCAGGGGCCGGGCAAGGTCACCGTGGCCACGCCCCTGGAGAAAGTGAGCGCTCTGCAGCGGGGCGGGAGCATCGTGCCCCGCAAGATGCGCCTGCGCCGCTCGGCGAGTTTGATGGTCCACGACCCTTACACCCTGTACGTGGCCCTGGACTCCCGCGGCCAGGCCAGCGGAGACTTGTACCTCGACGACGAAACCACCCACGCGCACTTGCGCACGCAAGCCATGAGCCTGCGCCGGTTTGCGTGGTCCGCCCAAGGGGTTCTGACCGGCCAAGCGCCACCGGGACTCCCGTCGAACTTCAAGCCGGACAACCGCTGCGAGCGGATCGTGGTGGCGGGCCTCCAAAAGGCACCGCGCAAGATTACCCTCACTCCCGAAGGCCATGCGGCCCGCGAACTCACCTTCCAATACGACGCCGCGACCCGGGTGCTCACAATTCGCAAGCCCGACTTCTTGGTGGTGGAGAATTTCGAAATGGCGTTGCTGGATTAAAGCGCGCCCCTTCTGTCTCGGAGAAGCCGGCTTGTTAGGCCCAGTCCACGCAAACCTTCTCAAACTACCCATGGTCTGTGCATGGGAATGGCTTCTTCGAATGCGTTCTTTGGAGGGGCCATTGAAAATTCTTACAGTAGAAATCTAGTTCTTCGTTTAGACCGTTTTAGCTGTGTAGTCTCTTGGGTAATTCTGTGCCAGTCTGAATTCGAAATTCCAACCTGGTTCTTATTTCTGAACTGCATCGCATTTTAGCAATAGTATCCGTGAATGCCATATTGGAATAGCCACATAAAAACCTCATTTAATTCAAATATGGCCATTCAAAGAAGAAGAAATACACATAATAATAGGCGATAATCAGAGACTCCAAAATACAGGAGATTTGAATAAAAGTGTTGCTGCCCTTCTTCTTTCGGATTAAATTCGGATTAAAATCAGTCGTAATGAACACCTCAGCGAGGCCAGCATATCCTAAGGCGCCTTAGACCGCAAAAAAATATCTATCTCTATGATTTCCCCGTTTCTCCTCACTTCTACGCCATAACATAAACCTTGCTCTTGGAAAAAAGCTTCTTCGCGTCTTCAATTTCCCGGAGTTGCTGCTCGAGCTCCTCTTTCCGTCTCAGCAAGCTCGGTGTGGTGGACCGCAATGGGAGTTTGAACAGCTGGCTTGAGACGTGGGCTTCGTTTTCTTTGAGCGTTTGCAAGGTGTCCAGCCTCTCTTCCTCAGGCATGAGCACCATCCCCGCGGGGCAGTTGGGATCGGGCATGGCGGCCTTCTTGCGCGCTTCTGCCTCCGCCCACTCTTCATTGCGGTCTTTGATGTACTGCGGCACGGCCCCAAAAGACTCGTGCCGGTGCGTGCTGTCCGCTTTTTCTTTCCGCGGCGACTCCATCGTGCGCGCCGCAGTTCTATTTTCTGCAATGAAGTTTTTGGTGGGGCGCGGAAGTTGAGGTACCGCTGCAGGTCTGGGCACCGGCGGCTTCGTCGACTCTTTGCGCGGTGACCAGTCGCGCGGCGAATTTGTTTGCTGCTTCGCAGCTAAGCGAATATCGAGCGCTCCCTTTCGTAGAAACCCACCACCACTCTCGCTGCTGCCGTCGTGGTGCGGCTGGGGCCGCCGCGGCGAATGAATGCCACCATTGTTATTGCTGGGCCGCCGGTTCTGCAAGCCTTGCGCTTTCACTTTTTCGCTCGCTTCATCAATTCTAGACTTCACTGCTTTGAATTTGCTAAGCTTCCATGCGTCTGGCTGCTGCTGCGCTTCATCTTCCAGACGTTGCCTGTTTTGAGCAGCTTTCTCCCTCAAAGCTAGTACATTGTCACGTGCATGGTTCTTGGGTTCAATGCCTCTCGAGCGCATGGCTCCACGAACCCCATCGACAGGATTTAAAAATGCTGAGACCGACGTCTTGCCGTAATGATGAGACCTGTATCGTTCGCTCGACTGTGCCATCGTAGAATGGCAGTGGGCAATGGACAGAAGCAACTTGATACCGCTTTCAAACTTTGGCGGATGAGAACTGAACTGTTAACTGCCGGCTCTGTCGGTTTGGACAAAGTAGCGAATCACATGAAAGCCAGACCGACGCCGTCAAAAATCTAGCCACTTTGGACCGCTATCACCACTTCCATGGCCACTCTGGCCTGTGTGCCTGATTAGTCTTTCCCTTTTTGTATAAGTTGCCTTGAGTTTTCTGTTTCCTGTTAGCCTTCTAATTCCGGCCCCTCGGGGCCCGCACGAAAAATCTCAAAAAACCAAAAAAGCCAAATGTGGCGCAACCATTTAGAAAACCGGGATTAATAGACGCAACTATTTCTCGAGATAATCGACTTTTGGTTCGGGCCCCGAGGGGCCGGAATTAGAAGGCTAACAGGCAGACAGGAAATTCAAGGCAGCCCATACTACAAGGAAAGACTAATCAGGCACACAGGCCAGAGTGGCCATAGAAGAGGTGATAGCGGTCCAAAGTGGCTAGCTCGTCCACGCCCTGAGAATCATGCAGAAGAGAAGAGTTCCCACCCACAGAGGAGGGGGCCACGACGAAATCCCTCAGGCGGTCTAAAAGAAGAGTCGCCCACCCTCTAGCGATCGCATGGCCCCATTTGCGAGCGAGCTTCTGCTTGAACATGGCTTTGGCTTCAGAAAAGC
>Ga0307982_1004512_pt1 | contig 10995 bp, 15 predicted proteins | sample OrgLakmetagen989_FD_201847 | JGI IMG/M metagenome (GOLD analysis project Ga0307982, IMG submission 201847) | Saline water microbial communities from Organic Lake, Antarctica - #989 | ecosystem: Environmental > Aquatic > Non-marine Saline and Alkaline > Saline | place: Antarctica: Organic Lake... | reverse complement strand
AATACAATGCTCATGTGTCTCCATCATTTTCCCCCCGAGCGTTCTATTACTTGCCACACTGCATCGTCCTCACAATTCAGCGAGGGTTCACAACCCCCTCCTATCCTCTGACCACAGAATCCATCCAGAAGCCTCCAGATCCTGATCTGTAACAAGAACGTCATGTAACAACTTATCCTTTGTTTATAGAATATGTATGTCGGCGTTTTTTCGAATGGCAAAGACTTTGCTCGATAGGTAACAACGCGGATGGAAAGTGAGCACAGAGGACAGGAGCATGCATCATCTTCTTCAGAAGTGGCAACACCGTCATTGTCGCTACTGGCCCTGGAGACATTAATTGCCGAGCAGGGCACTTCTGGATGCCTCTTGGGGGCGCATGCAAATGTGGCTGCTCAGCCAGCAACTGGACATTCTTCCGCCTCGTCAGTTAGTGGAGTGTCATTTGCGCGGCCTTTTTCCAGAGGTGCTACAGCTGCAGCTCCGGCACCGAGCCAGCCAAAGCGGCGCGCTCCCACGCGGGTCAAAAGCGAAAACTCGGTATTAAAATCCCCGGGCCGTCCGGGCGGCCGTAAGCCACCGAAAAGGACAGTGGCTACAAGTGGGGGCACTTCCGTCCATGCAGCAGGTGGCCAGTCGACGGAAGGTCGCTCTTCGCCTGGTAGTGGGGGAGTTCCTGATTATCCAGGCAGCAGCAGCAGTAGCAAAAAGGGTGGCAGTCGTCGGCGAAGCTCTGCGGGTGGCACGCCCGCCAGCCGCGAAATGCGCTTAGCCGCCGCGGGGCGCCGCAACCCGCACAGCGGCACTTCCAGCAGTCGAGGCAGGAGCTTGAGCGGGAGCAGCAGCCGCGCGCACTCGACGTCGCCGCCGGACCCGCCTCCGCCCATGCCCGCTAACTTGCGCGCGCTCAACAATCCCATCTTCCCGGAGCCGCGGCGATTTGCGGCGTCCTTCTCACGCAGCATTTCCAACTCGTCGTTCCTGTCTGAATTGTCGGGATTTTCGGCGATGTTAAGTACGGAACCAGCGGAGCCCGCAGAGTCTCGGCCGCCGTCGCCGCAGCCCATTTGGAGGCGCTCCTTGCATCGCCAACTCTCCAAACTCGACGTGCACGACTCTTCCAATCAAGAAGACGACGTGAGTTCCCTCACCACCGCCACCACAGTAAGAGACGATCTTGAAAAGTCAACCACCTCTTCGGTGGCGGCATCCACTGCTTTAGAAGATGCTGCTGCCTCAGGGCCTCGGTCTTTGGATTCGCAATCCACAGCACCTGCGTCACACGGAGGGCCCGTGAATTCGACGGATTCGGCGACAGCCAATTCGGCGACAATGGTGAATTCAGCGACGGAGCCTGGCTCGCCACAATCGTCGCCGCCGCCAATGTCGCCTGGCGGAAGCTTGTCAGACAAATTCGGTTTTTCGCGTCGGCCGAAACCTAGCAAGCGAAAAGGCCGTGAATCCCCGTCGCCGTCGCCGCCAACATCTTTTGACGGTGCTGTTCTGCGCCCCGGGTCACCGAAAGAAGGCGCGAGCATAAGCTCTCTGAGAACAGTACCCGAGCCAACTGCATTCAGCCCGGAGCAGCCGCCGATTGACCCATTGATGGCGCCTCCAGTATTGCACGAAGGCGCAGGCTCCTTGACATTTTCCTCGCTCGGCAGTAAGATGTAGTAATTTGATTTGCGACATCGCATGCAGGAGTGAGGCAGCTCAAAGAGAAACGCGGGAATAATTATATGGCAGCTGCTTTGACGTGGCAATTTTGAAAACAAGAACTGTCTGAATGTGAGGGTATTTTTTTGTAATTACCAACAGAACTAAACGAAAACGACTTAAGACCAAATCGCTTAAGAATTGTTTGCAAGGAATTATTATAAACACATAAACAATAATCGACATATGATAAACAATGGGAGTATGCCTAACTTTTGACTTATAATTCCATGCTTCTTGGTGTCTCGAACGTACATTGAAGCTAGATTTTGAAGAACGAACTCCCAAAGAGAAAGAGAGCCCTCTGTAGTCTATATGGATTTATTTTGAAAGAACACCGAGATTAATAAACCAGAAGAGCTCCCAGCCGTTCGCAACCCATAGCCCCAACCCCCTCGAACTTGAACTACTAGTACAAACCCAAATGACAGAGAAGCCAGTGCTATGGGAAGAAGTGTACGCGCGTGCGTTGCGCGCTAGTCAACAAAGAGGGCCCTAAGTGCCTCGAAGCGCTAAATCGTCGCATTCTTTGCGCACCCACGCCAGCGCTTCGCCCGGCAACAGCTGGTCGCCAGGCCCTGCCCGCCGCCGCCCCGCCAGCCAGCGCTTGGGATAGGAAGACGAAGCAGAAGAAGAGGAAGAGGAAGTGCCACTTTCTCTGCCGCTGAGGCTGCGGTAGTGGGCATGCGCTGCGGCCAGACGTGGGAGGCCTGACGCTGTAGCTGATGATCCTGCCTGCTCGGGGATGTCTTTTGACCCATCGCCTTCGAACGGCGCAGCGAGAGCGCTGTCGCTCTTCTTCTTGTTGCTGTTGTTGTTGTTGTTGCCCAGACTAGTAGTACTGTCGCCATTGCTGTCAGTATCTCCCTGAAGGATTACCAGGCTCTTGGTAGAGGGGGCCTTGGGCACTGAGGTACGGGACCACAACGATACTTGCGCCAACATGCACTCGAGCTCATCCACTTCAGGCACAGGGGCATCGTGCTCCAGGTACAGCGAAGATGAAGAGGGGGATTGGGGAGAAGATGGTTGATATTCTTCGCCCTTCTTCTTCTTCGGAGGCGCCCAAGGCGACGGGGCTCCAAGGTAAGGGCGGCGTGCGCCGGTGTAGGGATCGCACGTGGGGTCACTGGGAGAGCAATAGAATGGAGGTATGGGGGGTAAAAAGGTTCAGGGAATTGCGAAGAAGGGTGTGAGCTGAAATGAGGAGACGAAAGCGTGAGGCAAGAGAAGCGATTTGCGAAGTCAAGGCGCAGATAAATTGAACATTGAAAAGCAAAAACTCATGCGAAGAGGCGAATGCGTTTAATGACTAATGAATCAGTTTCATTGCTTTTTCATTATACCTGTGTATCGCCACAAGTTCGATCAATTCTTCTTCCAAGGTCACCATGGGACGAGCTTGATTCTCATCTGTGGTATCTCCTTGTTCTATTCCTGCACCTTTTTCTCCTCCTTCTTCGCCTACTTTTTGTTCTTTATCATTTACAGTATATTCTCCTGCTTTATCTTCTTCTGCACCCGCACTGCTGTCGCGATCCTTTTCTTGGCCTTGAAGAAGCTCGGTGGACGCAGAAGAAGACGAAAAAGATGTTGGCTCGCTTGAAGCATTGTAGAAAGCCTCTCGTTCGTCTTCGAAACGAAGGCTCGCTAGCTCAACACGACAGCGCAAAGTGACTCGATGGAATACCTACACGATATGCAAAGCATCCGTAAGATTCAACAATAAGAGGAGACCTATTTGAAAGAGCAGAAGTGTAATAAGGGGAACGAAGAGAAAGATTCCGTACGATGTATACGTCGAATTATTTGTGCGCCTATCTACTAGGTGTGACGCGCAATCATAATTGTGTCCCGACAAACACACCTCGCTTGATTTATTATTCTTTGCTTCTTGCTGTGCTGCATGAAGTGCCTTCCAGAGGAGTTCTTGGCATTTTTGCCTCGAGGCCTGGTTACAGCGGCGATAATTTCACATGAGAGAGAGAGAGAGAAGAGATACGCTAAAATCCAACAACAAACAAAGCATAAGAATTCAGAATATCAAGCAAAAGATGGCATAAATCAAAATGCGCACCGTAATTGTAACGGACGAGTAAGACAAGCAAGAGTTCGTGATGCCGTATCAGGCAGCAGCTACAGCAATACAAAAACAGGACAAAAACAAAATCAACCTCCTATAGTAGTCAACCCACCTTGTCTTTGGGGTCCAAACTGTGCGCTGCCACTGCTGCCATAGCCTCTTCAAACGCTACCACACAAACAGCCGCAGCAGCCTCATCATGGCTTGATTTTTGTGTGCTGCTTGACGTTGAATCCTTGGACGGTGTTCGTTTTTTTGCTGTAGTAGGTGTTGTGGTTGTCGCCGGCGGCTGTGACGCTGCAGCTGCTGTCTTGGCAGCCTCCAAGCTTTAGGCAAAATGAATAAACAATAAAATGCAATAAGAAAAAGTGAGCCAATTATACGAACAAGTAAGCCAAGAAAAAGAAAAGCACCTTTCGTGAAGTTCAGCCCTGGCATCAGCCCCCTCAAAACTTGCAATTGGAAGCAAAGGTCCTAACAAGAGGGCGCCTTTCTGTACTGCCTCTGCAGCCGACGCATAATCCGTAGGATCCGCAGCCACAGCAGCCCGAACTCTGAATGATAGGGAGAAAGGTGTGAAAATAAAACGAGTGTAAAATAGAAAGTCGAAGATGCACAATAATAGATTACGCCACAAATGAAAGCGCCACAAATGAAAGCACGCACAGAATCTTAGCACGCACTGCTTTTCTCTCTCTCTAACTACAGGTATTACCGTTGGTACTCCTCCACCAGGACGGCGTATTCGTCTCCTGGCTGAGACCGTATGCCCGGCCATTTCACCGTATTTTGTAGCCGTTGCGCCAGTAAATAGCGCCTCGCCAGAATGTCTCCTAGTGTGCACTGAGCCAGACGTACTATCGTAGCCGCCCGCTCCACGACCTGAAAACAAAGAATAGGTAAAACAAAAAAAACAAATGCATGAAAATCATATGAAATTCACTTTTGAGGTAATCTAAGGAGATGAAGAATTGAAACAATCAAAGAGGAGATTCAACGTGCGCACCTCCAATGCATGGGCAGCCACCACTCGCGGGTCTTGATCGAGCTCTTCGTTCACACACTTTGCCACTTCCGCTTCCCAGCCACCACTGCCACCAATGCTGCTGCTCTTGTTGTTTGAGCCACCAGCTGATCCCTCTGCTGCAGCTGTTCCCATCGCTACTGCCCCTGTCTTCTCTTCATCTCCTCCCTGTATAGAGGGCAAGGGAGTGTTGTCGTTGCTGCTGTTGTTACCGCTGTTGTCAATGTTGTTGTTGTTCTTGCGGCTAGCAGCAGCTGCTGCCTTGCGTGCAGCTTTGCGGTTTGCTCGTGCCTCTAGCGCTTTTCTGCAGCCCCGCTTGTAGCGTTCCGCGCGTTCTTGCGGCCCGCCTAGCGCTTGAGCGCGCACGCGGTTGACCACGTCTTGCTGTGCCTGGGGCAGCGGCGGCGCCAACTGCTTGCGTGTCAAGACGTCGGCGAGTATGGTCGCAGGCATGCGCAAAGGACCATCGGAAGCAGCGCTAGAACCGACACCAAGACTGAAGTTGTTGCTCATGCTCTTGCCCCACCCACCAGCACCAGCGGCAGCGCCACTAGTACCGCCACCGCTGCCACTGTTGGCCACAGCAGCCCCTGCAGGAGTTCCCAGCCAGACCCAGTACTCGAGAAGTTGCCCCACGGTGCCTCCTAGTTGATTACGGTCCATGTCTTCGAGCCAGTTGGGCTCCTCGCCAGGCTTACGGTCAGCCCTAGTAAATACGCACATAATTATTCCACGATCAGTATTGCGATGCAGTTCAGTGATTCATCACGTGGGAAGAAAGCAAAAAAGGAACAACAAAAAGTAATTCTCAGATACAAGTTCAACAAGAACGAAGAAACTTCATACTTTTTCGCGGCTTCCCGCACTGCTTCTTTCTGTCGTTGCCGTTCTGCTTTCCGTGCTTGCGCGTCGGCTTTTGCCGCGGCCCCGGTAGCCCGAGGCACCACCTCTGCTGGGGCTTCTCCTGCTTCACCTTGACCTGCACTCGCTCCTGCTCCTGCACCAGTACTAGCACTAGTATAAGCACTTGCGCCATTACTTGCGGCACCTGCTGCACCTGTTGCTGCATCCGCTAAGTTGAGATCGTCTGAACGTGCTCCTCCTTCCGCTACGGGCTGCAGCTGCGACCCAATCGTCGTTGGTGATCCCGGTGCTGGTGATCCCGGCGGCAGTGCCAACCCGCCGGCTACGTCATCCTGGCGCGGGGTAAGGGCTACAGCGGTGGACGGGCGCGGCACATCCTTCGATTGTTCTCCCTCTTTGAGTTCTGGCAATGGCGAAGAGGCAGCATTACTAATGCTACTCCCACCAGTGTTGCTATTGCTCAACTCCAGTTGCTGCTTGCTCTGCTGAACAGCTGCAATTTCAGCCGCGAAGAGAGTTTGGGGAGACGGTAAGTCATTCGACGATGACACATCCGATGACGCACGCGGCGAGGCAGCTGCAATATCCAGACCCGCCGTCCACGTTTGTCGCATTTGCGCGTCTATGGCTGGAGTAGGCACAGCTGCCTTGCTCTTGGAGCTAGCCCCATAATTAGAACCGGCCCGTTCTAATGAGTTATGAGATTGTTGGGTGCGTCGGCGGCTCCACGGGTCAGGAGGCGCAGCTGGCAGACCAAACACCTGTTTGAGGGGGGGAGGGGTGGGTAAGAAAAAAGGGAGAAGAAGAAATGAGGGGTATGAGGGGCGCAAGAAGTGTCACGGCGGACCATACTTAATGGTGACCATACTTATTTACCATTGCCTATACCACTACTAAATACTACCTATCTTCCTATATGAAATCAGAAGGACTATATTCTGCTCCACAGAATGCACGGTTTTTCTTTTTCTTCAAAATTCATGTCAAGTCTCTCGCACATACGCAGCAAATGCTTACCATGCGCGCGCGAGCGGCGTGCCTCAACAGACCCGAAGCACCGCAGGTCGGCGCTTGCACCGCCGCTAATGTAGTAGCGTCGTGCAATAAATCGTTGGGGTCAACGTACCTACGAACCGACATCGTTCAAATCATGTGTACACACAGCATGCAGTGACAATATTCTCGTGTTTGAAAATGAAATGAAGTGCGAAGGGAAACTGAGAAGAAACAAATATCGAGCGCGTAGCAAGCGTTCTGTTAGGAGGATTGCGAGTTCGAATTGAGTGAAGGCCTTCTGCTTACGTGTGCACGGGCGGCTCCTGCAAGTCGTCGAAAAACTGGGCCGCCGCTGCAGTTCTGGCACCCAACAGCCCGTAAGGGTCTTGCGGGTCTCGCGTCGGCCCGGGATTAAAGTCCCGTCGGCCCCAGAACGTCCCGTCGGCTTCAGACGCCAGCGGCGGGTACCTCATTTGAGCGTTGTAGTTGTTCTTGCTATTGGTACTGCCAGTATTACTGATGTTGTTGAGGGTACCTTGCGGAGGTGCGCTAGTGCTAGGGTCTTGCTGACTTGGCTGAGAATTCATGCTACCTCCACCTGCAAGAGCAGGTACTTTCAATTCACGGGCCAATTTCTTCAGCAGCAGTTGGCTCTCCGCAACGGTTATCTTGGAGGCGGCCGTTCGGGCTTTTCTCGCTGCGCTGGCCACTGCTACGCTCACCCCTGTACCGCAGCCAGCGTTAGCCCCAATCTGAGCATGCGTGAGGGGCGCCAGAGGAGTTCCGCTGTCCGCCTGGGTTCGACGTTGTGTGGCGATGTACGAACAAGCATAGACCGAGGAGAAAAATGGGAATCACCAGAAAAAGCATACAAATCAAAACAACACAAGCACTGTTGGGCATGAAGGTGATAAAAATACTAGAATAGAACAAAAATTACTGGCAATAGGCAAAAGTTTCTCTCCAATGTCACCTCCATCAGCGCATGCCACCATGGCGCTTCTGCAGCCGCCGCCTTGGCTGCTGCTTTCTCGGATTTGGCCTTCTCGGCACCTGCAGCCTTGGCAACGGCTGCCTCTTCGGGTGTCATCGCACCAGAGGCGCTAGCGTCAGGAGTAGCCATCGCTGCTTCTCGGGCCTCTTTCGCAGCCTAATGCAATGAAAACAGCGACAAAATAAAACATAAAAACTCTGGTCATTCTGAAAGCTCACCATAGATATATCAGCACAGCGCTAATTGTTTCATGAGCTATTCAGAATACGAACAATGAAGCCATTACGTTTCCTCCATCTAAGCCCACCCACACCTGGTTGGCAGCGGCGACTTCTTCCTTCGCCAGACGAGCGCATTTCTTCCAGAGAGGTTCGTTGTCGTGCATGGTGGCCAAACGCTACATGTAAAAGAAAAAGAAATAAAAAAAAATGAAAACTAGAAGAACGCATGTAACGACGAACACTTTTCAATTTAATCAGCAATTTAGCCCAGATAGAACTATTGAATTCATCGCACCTGTGCCACGGCTGAAGCCGTTGACGCTGCCGCATGCTGGCGCTTCAAATCAGTGGTCAAAACGACAACTAGCGAGGCGGACGCCTTCTTGTTGCCTTTTGTAGCACAGAATGAGAATTAAGTTGTGAGTCAGTTGTTACAGCAGCTAGAAGTTGTGCTAGTTAGTAAACGGTCCTCGCAATTAATTCAAAAGAGATGGTGGTTGAGATGGCGAGAGCGGCAACAATAAGGAGCTAGCGCAAGCAAGTCACAAACTCATTCTGATTTTAATTATATTGCTAGTCAATGATACCGGAGTGAGAGCGTTCCCCATCGTCAAAGCTATCCAGAGCACCAATTGCCATTGCCATTAATAATTCTTCCGTTAAGTCGTTTTTTGAACCAATTCAGCAGCAGTAGCACAGGAAAGATTTCCGTTGTCTTCTTGGAGCCTCCTTTGTTAGTAATGGTGGTTCTATTAACTTAGCTGAACGGATATTTACTTATAGAATGCAAGCTTGCTATACGGCCGCTCCGTTGAAGTACTTAGACGGCGCAAATAGGGCGAATGAGATAGCTTAGCTCATGCTAATCTAGGCGCTACGACAGCCATTGGCATGGCCATCGTGCCATTTTATTGAACGCGGTTACTCTCCCCTGTATACAATGTCACGTGGTGCGGTGGTGGTGTGGTCGTAAAATGGGTAAGTACGTATGTACGTTTGTACGTACTGTACGTACACTCACTCATTCCTTGAAAAATGGTTCAAACGAAGGCGAGAAGATGGCTGTGCGCTCTCGTTTGCGTAGCCTTAGTAAACGCTCGTCCCCGACCTCTAGCGTCGTCTATTGCTCGTTCCGACTCAAAGCCACATTCCAGTAGTGAAAGTGCTACGGTAGCTGTGGAGGCTAGCCTAGTCACAGAGAATGCTGCACCGTTGGCTGTTCGCGGCGGTGCTTCCAAAAAGACTGCTGCGACTGATGGGGCTCTCTTCCTTGGGTCTTTTCTGTACATTCTAGCGGTGATTATATGCTATTTAGAATCTTTGAGCTAGCCTTGTACTTTATCAGAAAGCTGCAAAGCACCTTTCTTCATATACTTGTCACACCTCTGCATGCGATGCAATGCAACATCATAGCAGCTATATGCAAATTCCGCATGATGTAAAAACACCTTGTTTTTCTTGTTTGAATTCGTCTAACCTAGCATGCAGCTTTTCTCGTGCTCTTTCGGTTACTAGCGAGCTTGCCTAGTCACATCGAGCACTGTTACTATCATTTCTATTTGCACATCATTAATCACTACAGGTGGCTCTTGTAGGGCTGACTCCGGCACCTTACCTAGTGGCAGCGTGCGGCCCCACAAGAGGCTCAGCCTTGCTTGCTGCTAGCGCAAGTGCTAGTGCCCTAGCTGAAATTGCCATCTCCCCGCTGGTAAAGCTGCACGCTTATTCTCTTACCGTTTCCTCCTCGTAACCAACGCAAGTCGAAGTTTAGCAACCTATGGAGAATGCTCATAGGAAGTCAGCAAACATTCCAACAGCTCTATCACAGCCACCCTCTTACCTTCTTACCGGAGAATTCCCCTGTGACATTCTGAACCTAAGTATGTCCGTCAACCTACCTGGAACTCTATCCACTTGCCTGTGTGTTTCCCCCTCTTTAAGGTGGGGGCGTTGATCGATGCCGTTGGCCGCAAGCCGGTACTCCTCGCCACCGCGGCGTCTGCTAGCATTGCCCACACCGTAGCTACCTGCCTCGCAACCACTACCAAGACCATTACTGCGGTTGGCAACGCTGCTGCTGCTACGGGTGCGGCTACTTCCTCTGCTGGCGGCGCTGCTAGTGCTGCCTCAGCTGCCAGCGCGAGTTCAATGGCTTCCGCAGCTGCTGGGGCGGCAGGTGAATGAATTACGGAGTTAATTATATCAGTGCTTCCTTGGAGCAAATTACTCACCACCACGAGTCAGCACAATTCAAAGTTGCATGGTGACGAATCTTTCATTGGGTCAAGCCTTCCTCTATTGTAATCATATTTTCCATCGTTTACTTTCTTTCTTTCTTACTTACTTACTTACTTTCTTACTTACTTACTTACTTACTTACTTACTTTCTTTCTTTCTTTCTTTCTTTCTTTCTTTCTTTCTTTCTTTCTTTCTTTCTTTCTTTCTTTCTTTCTTTCTTTCTTTCTTTCTTTCTTTCTTTCTTGTTGCTCCTTTTTGTACTTAAAGGTGATGCCTTGAGCAGCGGGAGCATTGGCGGGGCTGCGTGGTGGTCTCGAGCGGTGCTGCCCCTACTGGTGGCGAAATTCGTGGCGGGCGTATCGGTAGGGGTGTTTTTCTTGACGTCCGGCACGATGCTCGCAGACTGGCACCACGACAACCCTAAGTGAGACTGAAGGGGGTTGGGGAAGTGTGGCAATGGTCTGAGATGCTCTTCTTCTTCTTCGTCCTCTGAACAATCGCTCTGCAGGAGGTTAAATGTTTCTTGCGCATGCAACCTCAACGAATTTGCTTCCTTGTGCATGCTTCTCGTTCTGCGCCTGCTATCTGCACGTGTATATGCACCTAGGCGGTTGGCGGCGTCTACAGGGGGACTCTTTGCTTTAGTGAACGCGGGCTTTGGCGTCGGGGTAGCTTGCTCGGGCTTATTGCCGGCGGCGATGGACACGAGGAGGTGTGTGGTTGAGGGGAAAATTCAGTGCAGTTAAGTTTTTTCGTTGCCAATTGTGATCCTCCTTGAACCTCTCTCAGAATATTATTTTACACCTTTTGAAAAATGATGCCGATACTTCAAATAGCCATTGTCGTTGCTTGTCTCTTC
>Ga0307982_1004511_pt1 | contig 10996 bp, 6 predicted proteins | sample OrgLakmetagen989_FD_201847 | JGI IMG/M metagenome (GOLD analysis project Ga0307982, IMG submission 201847) | Saline water microbial communities from Organic Lake, Antarctica - #989 | ecosystem: Environmental > Aquatic > Non-marine Saline and Alkaline > Saline | place: Antarctica: Organic Lake... | reverse complement strand
GCATCGCCTGGCATGAAGGTGTTTGAGTTACACCGGAATTTCAGGACAGCTCGCCTCATTGCTGGTGTCCGGAGTAGGTCGTAAACCGGGGCGTGGACGTTGCCGGCTCAGCGGCTGGCTGGTGGACTAGTGCAGCCCACCTGGCACCTGTGCATGTTGGGCAATTTGGGGGGGTAGATTCCAACATTTGGGGGGTATCGTTAAACAACATATGGCACACCGCACAGGACAGAGTTCCACAGTTCACCACATTTGACGCTGTGAGTGCAGCGGCAACGCTCACTGCGGTAGTTTCACCGTCCTGCGTATCCCCCTGTGTGAGGTCAATGGGCTGCGGACCTTGCTTGCAAGGAGACGCTAAAATGCATAACAGTCACAAACCAGATTCAGCTGCCGAACAGTGAAGACAACACTTGCGTTTGGCAGAGTGCGCGGCCCTCCAGTCACCCTGCCCTGCCGATCATCCAATTGAGATGCAGGACAGGGCATGCTCTCTGCAAAGTCTTCTCGCCACATGGCCGCATGGCCACATGGCCTGTGGCTGGCGACTCCGTAACAGTGTATGGAGACACGGAGAAGCCCCCAGGAAACCAGGATTATACGCTGCAGTCACCACTTTGTTGCATATGCTGTTGCTGCCTGCGAAGAAGCCTCAGGCGCCAGCCAGCAGCCGTCGCACGTGGAGTGCCTCAGTCAGCATGTCAATCACACAATCGACAACATCCATACAAAGGCGGCCAATTGAGGCATCAGTCACTTTGTAGCCATGCAACTGTTCTGGCAACTCATTTTATGAGCAGTCTTTGCGGCCAAATGCAGATTCAAAATCCGCGCACGCACGTGCATCACCATCTAAAGCCAGGCACTGATAGGACCGAAGGTAAGACACGTGACCAGGCAATTCAATATATTGTCTCACATGCGTGAAAGGTTGCACACAGGCGCAGCTGAGCAAGTGGGAGGCACCGCATGGAGCCCGATGAGCCCCGTGAAGTGCCGGCGCATCACTTTACAAGCCACGAGTCGCGTGTCTCTGCACATCAACTATGCTGTGTGTGTAATGTATTCGTTAGTGACATCAACTCAAAAATAATTGAGGCCAACCAATTGTGATATCTTCGTGCGTTTGCGGTGGGTGTGTGCATGTATTGAAAGCTGCACCCCTATTGGGCGCAGCAGCAGGGCAGCACCCGATGCCCTCTACTCGTCCATGCTGCTGCTCATGCCGGCGCTGTCCAGGTACGAAATGTCGTCCCATGGGTGCCGGTACAGGCCCTGCTTGAGGCGCTTCTGGTCCAAGAAGTGCCCAATGAACCCGATGGAGCGACCAAGCACAAACATCCCATTCAGGCAGCCGTTCTTGATTTGCTCATCCGCCTCCTCCTTGGTGAAGGCGCCGCAGGAACGTAGCAGGTCCACGAATGCGCATGCAATGGCGCCGTCTACATTCAAAATGAGGTTGGCCTTCTTCTTGGTGGTGACGCCCTGAACCGCCAGCCCAAAGTCAAGCACCGCGGTGCTCGCGAAGTGCTTCTTGGCGAAGTCGACGATCAACGTCACACGCTTGTCGGGGTTGTGCACGCTCTTCACGCGGTGCCCGATGCCCATGATGAGTTTGTTGGCGGCGCGCATTTCAGAAACAAATGCGCCAGGCGAGAGCCCAGAGTCCAGGGCGTGGCTGAACATTTCCGCGGAGCTGTCCAGGGCGCCACCGAAGCGTGGGCCCACAGTGAGCAAGCCGGAACACAGGGAGGACACGAGGTCCTTGCCTGCACGGGCGGCCACGATTGTGTTGTGGGCGCCAGACACAGCTGGGCCGTGGTCTGCTGTAACCATCAGCACCATCTCAATGAACTCAGTGGCGTACGCTGGCAAGCGGCGCTTGAACCATAGCAGGGACAGCACGCCGCCCACGCCCACTTGTTCCGAGAACACGTTACTGATGGGCACACCAGCGTACAGAAGCTCGTCCCCGCGTTCATCGGAAATGGAGGTCACAAATGAGCTGGGTTTGCGAATGAGGCCCAACTGCTTGGCCCAGGAGTAGTCCATGGGCACACGAGGGGGCGCCACGTCGGGCAGCGTGGGGATCTTGCCGGCGCTTTTGAGCTCCTGGAATGTGCTCCGAATGGCACGCACAAAGTCGTTGAAGTTGGCTGGCACAATGGCGCCTGCAGCCTTCAGGGCGGCATTCTTGGCGTCGGCAGTCTGCATGGCACTGCCAGCCAGGGCGCCGGCGTGACCGAACTGCACTTCGAAGGGGAAGATTTTGGCACATGTGCCAATGCACCACGCCACCACTGGCTTGGTGAGCTGCCCGTTGCGGATGGCGTCACACACCGCGTACTCGTCAATGCCGCCCACCTCACCCAGCATGACGATCATCTTCACGTGGGGGTTGGCTTCATACCGCAGCAGGTGGTCCAAGAAGCGGCTGCCGGGGTACCGATCCCCCCCAATGGCCACCCCCTCGCACACGCCATCGGTGTGCAGGGCCATGATGTTGTTCAGCTCGTTGCTCATGCCGCCGGACTTGGAGACGTAGGCGACGCTGCCCCGGCGGTACAGCTTGGAGGCCACGATGTTGTCAATCATTCCTCCGGTGTTGCCGATGCGGAAGGATCCGGGGCAGATGCCGCCCACAGTGGCGGGGCCGATCAGCAGCACACCCTTCTCCTCGGCTGTGTGGATGAGGATGCGGGTTTGGCGCTCGGGGATGCCTTCAGCGATAATGGCTACGGTGCGCAGCTGGGGGTGTGTCAGAGCCTCCATACTGGCCTCAAACGCAGAGCGGAAAGAAGCGAAGTTCACCAGCACATCCACGTCGGGGTGCTTGCGCAGGGACTCGCCCATGGAGGAGTACACAGGCACCATGATCTCCTTCTTCCCCCAGTAGAACTTCTGGTAGTGGTTCCCCGAAAACGGGAACACCAGCGCCGCCACAGACGGGTTCTCCCGCCGGCACAGGAAATCAAAGTCCAGCATGCCCTGCACGGCGCGGATCTGCATGCCGAACACAATGGCGCGGGTGTTCGGGTTGAAGTGCGTGAACTTGCTGGCTGCAGCTGCAGCAGCGGCGTCGCTGACCTCCCCAGTGGGCGCGGTGGGCGGCAGCACCACATCACCCTCCTCGCCATCGACGTCAACTCCTGCAGCGGCGGCGGCGGCGGCGGCAGGGGGGGGCTGCACGGCGCTGTCGCCCCCCTCCACAAAGGTGCTGCTAGTCTCAGCTGCGTCTGTGCCTGCGCCCTCCACGACAGTGAGCCCCATGCTGGACATATCCAGCCCCAGCGCCATGGGCACAATGGCGGTAATGTGGGTGCGGGGGCCGTACACGCGCAGGGGCACCCCCAGCTCAGCTCCCAGGGTATTCATCATGCGCAGGCCCTCCTCGTAGTTGGGCCCCCCGCGGCGCACCCAGATGGTCACGCCGTGTTCCTGCAGCTGTTCGCGATGCTGCGACAGTGCCCGCATGATCCCCCGGAAGGTCTTTGCCACGTCCGTGAAGTTGGCGATGCCGCCGCCAATGATGAGGATCTTGCCTTCTTCCCGCTTCACATCAAACATACACTTGAGCACTGTGTGTGCGTACTGGTAGGTGAGCTCCTCGCTGGGCGCCCCGCTGTACTCGCCGTAGTTGGCCAGCTCGTGCCCCCAGCCGTAGTCGGAGATGGTGTCAGCGTACACCACGCTGGCGCCGCCGCCCGCCACCATGGTCCAAACCCGCCCGGAGCGGTTCAGCAGCGTCAGCTTCAAGCTGGCGCCAGTCTTGCTGTCGAGCTCGTGGATGTAGGCTTCCTCTGGGTATGGCTGGCGGCCAAAGGGGGGGGGAAAGTCGATATCCCCCCATGCCTTGCCCACCAGGAAGTGAGCCGTTTCGTCAATCTTGGCAGCCAGGTCAAGGGGGGCAAAGGAGCCAACCTCGGCGGCGCCGGGGGCTGCGGCCTCGGTGCTGCCACGGGCGGCTGGCAGGAACACCAGGGGGTTGATCTCCATGTACGCAAAGTGCAACTTGCGGTACACCTGGAACAAGCGCACAATGAACTCTGACAGCGCTGGTCTGCGCGCCTCTGGAACAGCCTGCAGCAGGGCGCCTGTGACGGTGGCGCCAGTGAGAGAGGCGCCCACAATAGGCACGCTCAAGCGAACAGCCTTTGAGTCCACATCACCCACATCCACGCCACCTTCGTGATGAAAAAGAATTTCTTCTCCTGCACGGTCGCTTTGGATGCAGATGTAGTACTCGTCGGACGCGCCGTGGGGCACGAATGGCTCGACAAAAAAATGCGTAAGGACGCCTGACACGCCTTCTACCTCCACCTCTGTGCCCAAACGTTCAGCAATCCAAGCTTTGGCCTCCGACCAAGTGGCATTCAAGCAAATGAGTCCGCTCTTGCCGCGGCGCTTGATGAGCATGTCTGGCTTGGCCACCAGACGCTGCTTCAGCATCCACGGATGTGCGCTCTCAAGAGCCTCCCAATCAACTGCTCCAGCGCTGGTGCCGCTGACCTTGCACACGAACTTCGAGCACAGGCCCTCGCGGGACAAAATGCACTTGCCATCGTACTCGCGAAGAGCTCTGCGTGGGCATATGGTGCGTGAGTGTGCTTGCGGCAGGCATTCCGACGCAGCCATGACCAATCAATTTCCGCGACATGTGCGGAAGAATCTTTACGCACCTCTGTGACATCTTGAAAGAAAAAAGACGAAGAGGACAGGTTCCAGAGCACGAATTGTAGTAAAGTACTGCGACTTGTTTGCTGATTATGCCAGGAATAAGAAGCTTCGTAGCAAGGTCTGAGAAACAGAGTGAGTCTGCAACACAATCACGAACGTCTTACGTGACCTCACACCAGACCAGAACGACAAAAAGTGCCGCTTCATTATGCGGCCCGCTTCATCTGTTTCGTGTTCGCCGTGACATGCACTCCCCTGCACAACTGCTGCAACTCGTGCCCTCGAAGAATCTCCTAGGCGTTCATTTTACATTCATTCGCGTACGCCATGTCAAGGTACAAATAACGAAAATGCATGCATGGCGCACTTTTCCACGACCACATCAATTGCAGATTCGTTGTCACAGGTCAGTATTCAGTGCACGCCTTAGATGCAGCAGTTTTGTGTTGCTCTCCAGTGTGGAGGGCATTCAGCCGGAAGGGCCAGCACTGTGATGTAGCAATATTAGCGCTCTCTGCAAAGCTTTGGCAGCATGATTGTCACCTGGGATTGATACGCTATGTGAAAAATATCGCATTGCACTCTCATTAACAGCGGCTGCTCAATTGTACGGTGACCAAGGGGTGGGTCAGCGTCAAGTGGCTGCCCGACTTCCTCGCTGCGGAATTTGGTTTGCCTCCTTGTGCTGCACTGCCAAAGCTCCGGGATCTGCATATCTGCAGTGCATAACCTGCTCCTTGGTAGCGTGTGCAGCTATACTTGGCACGATGGGTGTTTTCTGCTGCCGTGTGTTTGATTGTAGTGCACGAAATCGGTGCTGGGCGCATGCCGAGTTTGCTGAGCAGCAGAGATGTCTCACACCGCCTCTCGTTTTCGCAGACAAGCTTTTAGCTGTTTGTGTCGAATTCGCATCACAGTATCCACAATGGTTCGCAAGGAGATCGTGACCGCAGCGGGCACCCGCAAGAAGGTGTTGATGGGCAGCCACAACAAGGCCGTCAAGGTCCGCACCACCACCAAGTTCACCCGCCCTAAGACCCTGGGCAAGGCCAAGAACGCGTCTTACGCCAAGAAGACCTCTGCCATGACCACCTATGGCAAGCTCCCTGCCTTCGACAAGTACGCTATTGTCAAGCACCCTTTGACCACCGAGTCTGCCATGAAGAAGATTGAGGATAACAACACCCTCGTGTTCATCGTGGACGTGCGCGCCAACAAGCAGCAGATCAAGGACGCCGTCAAGGCTATGTACAAGATTGACTGCCAGAAGGTGAACACCCTCATCCGCCCCGACGGCCAGAAGAAGGCATACGTGCGCCTGACCCAGGACCACGACGCTCTGGACGTGGCCAACAACATTGGCATCATCTAAAGAGGTGTATTGTGCGCAGACCGCGAGCCAGCGCATGCTTGTGGGGCTTGCTGTCTGTGGTTAGTGTAGGCTGGAGAAGAATGCAGAGATTGGTAACACTAGATTCACTTGGCCGGGTTGATTCACTCGGCTGTCTACTTGATTGGCGGTCAGTCACATCCTTCCATACAGTATACGGTTATGATGAATCTGTCCGTCCGTGCAGTAACTGGCTCCGGGAAAGTGACTCACGGCAGCTTGAACGTGGGCAGAGGTAAAACTTGCTGGCTCAGAGATCCGGGGCAAACGCAAACGCATACAGCACCAAGTTTGTCAGGAAGCCTAGTGAGAAAGCAGTGCTGCGCCACCAATCAATATCTTCAATGTAAGTAATTAGATGCACCAGACGGCACACAACATGAAACCCTGCTGCGACAGCAACCTGCAAACACAACAGGGGTGTTGCTGGCGACATTTCGGCAACAGCTGCGACACGTACTGCAATGCTGTCACCTCCCGGGCCCCGCACAACTAAGTTGAGGAGCACAGCTGCTGCAAAGAACTGGAACTGCTCTGCGTGGTTGTTCATGGCGGCCTTTGCCCGCATTCCCTTGCCCTTCTGCGCAGGTACATCCAGAGTGTTGTGACGAATGTCCATATGGCACTTTGTGGTAGCTGGCACAGGCTCTGATTGGCCAAGCCGAACGCACCAGGGACTCTTTTGACTTCCATGGTTCCTTATTGTCGTATGGTTGTTGATCTATGCTCAAAAGACATGTAAAGTGAAGAGGGTGCGGAATGCAAGTTCCGCGCATCCGCCCAGTGCAGTACACATACCTATGTCGTCTTTGTTGAACTGTTGAGAGCGCATGACACCAAGTGCAGCAAACCAAAGAACATAAAGCGCCTGCATCGCGTGTATTGTAGTCGTGTGACGCCCGTCTGCGGGAGGCTACTCACCAACACGCTGCCGATGGCAACACAGTACGTGGCGCTGAGATGCATGCTGACTGACAAGTAAAGTGTCCTAGCAGCTATCAAACGCCAGGGGAACGCGAAACTTTGTACATCTGCAGTGGATTATTTTGAAGTGGACTTTAGTTGCCAGCCAGGCAAGCAATGCTTGTTTTGGCAATGCACGGCTGTGCAAGCGAGGCCCCCGCTCCAACTGCAAAGCAGCCCGTGCTTGCTCGGAGACGCCTGACGCGACTGCGGACAATGTACCATGTGGTACAGCTGTTACAATTCATGAATTTTGCAAGCAGTCCAACGTCTGTGTTCGTGAGAATATGGCAGCAAGCTGGCGCACCCAGCCAACGAGCGAGCGGCTTCGGACAGCGGCCCCGAGATTCCACCCGTGGACGCGGCATCACTGCTCCACCAGTGGACGCGGCATCACTGCCCCACCACCGCCAGCACAATGGAGACGTCATCAATCACCCCCTCCTCCTGAACCCACCGCTGCACCGCTTCATTCGCCAGCGCATCGATGGCCAGCTGCAGGTGCGTTTCGTCCACCAGCTGCTGCAGCTGCTGAAGCAGCAGGACATCCCCGCCTGCCGCAGCCGCCAAGTCGCCCGCCAGCAATGCCCCCGGCGCAGCCAGGGCTGCCAGAAGGGCTGCATTGGGGGCTGAGGCACCTGCATCGGCACCCCCCTTGCCCCCCCCAGCGGCAGCACCAGCGTCGTCAGCGACCTGCACCAGGGCCGCCTTGCGCGTTTTCCCCAGGATGCCCCCCACTGCTGCCGCCCCCATGAACTCCCACAGCCCATCTGACGCCAGCAGCAGCGCACGTATGGGCCCACGCAGCCGCAGAAAGAAAAAATCCGGGGTGGACACTACGCCGCAGGTCTTGCCCAGCAGGTCGCACACCGACCTACTCATGGCCAGCCCAGGCAGGTCAGCAGTACTGTTGGCCCACACCCGCACGGGCCCATCCACTCCGTCCTCGTACGTGATGGCCCGCACGCAGCCCCCAGACAGCAAGATGCGTTTCGTCTCGCTGGGCAGGTTGGGCTTGTGGTCTTGAGTGACGTGGGTCACCGCAAGGGGGGCGCCAGGCCCCCCCTCACCCCCCTTGGCCCCGCTCACCACGGAGCACCGGGAGTCCCCCACGTTGGCCACCACCACCAGGTCCTGCAGCACAACCGCAAGCACAAGAGTGGAACCGGACACGTCCAGCGCCAAGTCCGTGTGTTGCATCAGCTGCTGCTCGGCCACTTCAATGGCCTCCGCAAGCACGCCTGACAGCGCGTGGCACACCGCTGCATAGGACGGGGGCAGGGAGCTGGCGTCCCGTGTGCCCTGCAGGGGCAAGCCCTCGTCAATGGGGCATGGAGCTGCTCGAGAGAACGCCTCCACGGCATCCAAGAACACTTCATGCTGGAACACAAAGTCAGGAAGCATTTCTGCCAGTAAGGAAGACACTTCGTGTCCATCCTGCCCATGTCCATCCATCACCCCAAGCAGAACAGCGTCTGACGGCGGGTGTTCCGCCATGATCACTGCATCCTGGTTGGGTTTGTTCGGCTCATCTTCGTGGTGGCCTTTTTCGCAAATGCCAGCGTATGATTGCACCTTCAGTGGGCCAGGTGCCTTTGCTTTGGGAGGAGAAGCTGGGCTTGCCGGTAGGGGGGACGCCTTGTCCCCACCTGCACCCTTCACAGCACTGGGCGGCACGGGGGACGCCTTGTCCCCACCTGCACCCTTCACAGCACTGGGCGGCAGGGGGGACGCCTTGCCCCCACCTGCACCCTTCACAGCACTGGGCGGCAGGGGGGACGCCTTGCTTCGCTGCATGGCGGCCCTGGCGCTGTCTTTTGAGGCAGGAGGGGGCTTGCTTGCCCCCGGCACAGGGGGGGGGCGCCGTCGCAGCTTCTCAGCTGACCCTTGGTCGGCGGCCTTGGGGCTGGGGGGCGCGGCGCCTGGGGGTGCGGCTTTTGCCCCAGAGGAGGGCTTGGGGGCACCGGTGGGCCTTGAAGTGGGTGAAGGTGGGCTATGTGGTGCACCATTTGTGGCTGCACTAGGTTGCATGCTGGGCTTGGGGCTGGGGGGGCTGCGTGCAGAAGGCCCCTTGCCCCCTGTTGAAGGGGGGGACAGGGGGGGCAACTTGGGTGCAGGGGGGGTAGGGGGAACCAACGAAGCCGAGACTGCAGCCCGGTCTGACACTGGGGGCACCGCTGGGGACTGCACTGCTGACTGGGCAGCCGAGGGTGGTCGGGAGGCTGCAGCTGACACGGCCTCTGCTGCCGCCACTGCAGACGCCACAGACTGCTGCACAAACTGCACGACGGCGCCACTGGGGGCGGCGCCGTGCCCGGAGGATGCCCTGTCACCGCTGCCCATGGCTGCCGCTGCATGCTCCGCTGCGTCAGTCATGCTGTGCGCTTGCTGCAGCATATTGGACAGTGCGGACGCCTGTCCCCGTGTGAGCTTCCCAGGACGCCCAGGGGAGGATGGCGGCGATGCAACAGGCGAGCGGTCCCTCTGCGGTGTTCTTCCTCCAGCTGTTCGGGCTGGGGAGGACGCCACGGATCTTGCATCCAGAATCGCCGAGGACTCCTGTAGCACTGCCCTAGCAGATGCCAACAAACGAGCGATGTCGGCTGACTGTGCGTCGAACTGTGCAGACGCAGTGGCCATGCCGGCGTGTTCCGTTTTCCACGCTGCACTTGGTGATGCAACACGGGGTGCCTCAGGGCTGTCGCCTGATGTCACACTGGTGGCCTTGGTCAGCGACTCACGTACAGCGCCCCGCATGCTGGCCATAGTGCTGGCCAGGGCGGCTTGCCCTGCGGGGGTGGCAAGGCTGGCGTAGTGTGCCCCCAAGGGGCTGGACACTGCCTCCTTGGGTGATCCTTCCACAGATGGGGTCTCTGCCTGTGACCTGCCGGGGCTGCCATCGGCCTGTGGGCTGCCATCGGCTTTGGGGCTGTCCCCAGGCAGGGAGTACAAGTCCACTTCACTGGCAATGGCTTCAAGGTGCAGCAGTGATCCCCGCGCACTGGTGGGCGCATTCAAGGGCGCATTCGTGGGCGCACTTGCACTTGTTGCTGACGGGTGCTCAGCGCGCCCTGTGGGAGGCTTCGCATTCGCAGCCGGGGCGGGTTGCAGCTGTGGGGGGGGCGAGGGGGCCCCTGCCGCCACAGCAGAGGGGGGGGGTGACCCTGCCGCCACAGCAGAGGGGGGGTTTGACCCTGCCGCCCGCAGGAAATCAGCAGCTGACATGACAACAGCTCGGGCACTGGGGGGCAGGCTGTCCACCAGGCGTCCGGAGCCCAGGGGGTCGTCAGAGCGAGGGGGGGCATACGACCCCCCCCCCTGACTCATGTCGTGGTGGGCAGCGACAGGGGACGCTAGCAAAGTCGCCCCCGTGATGCGAGCTGCAGCGGCTCGGGGCAGGGGGGCACCGACGCCCCCCGCTGCCCGCATCGCCGCTGAAACAGCGGAGGCGGCGGCGGCGGCGTCCCTGCTGCCGGCGTCGAGGTCCCCCTCATATCCCCTAGCGATGCCCCCCAGGCGGGCTTCACTCATGGGGCGGCCCCGGTCGTCATGGGCCAGCACAGCACTGAAGTCCAGAGGCACCTTAGGGGGGGCCTCCTTGCGGGGAGAGGGGGGGCTCAAGCCTGGAGAGCCTTTCGTTGAGTGGAACACACTGCCAGCATATGACGGCGACGCACCCCCCCTAGACCGCGGCGAAGACCCCCCCCTGGACCGAGGCGAGGTCGCCGCCACCCGATCCTCTGCTGCCTGCGTGGCCGCTGCCATACGCTCTGGGCTTAACGGCGCCGTGGGGCGACGGCGCTGCGCCCGAGGGGGCAGCCCAAGGCGGTTACGCACCAGGGCATGGGTCTGTGGGGAGTGCGCCCTGCTGTACTGCAAGCTGCCCAGACTGACAGCTTGGGGGCGGGCTTGAGTGCCTACCACCACATTGGGCTTGGGCTCAGGGGGGGGGCGGCGGCCGTTCTG
>Ga0307982_1004510_pt1 | contig 10996 bp, 1 predicted proteins | sample OrgLakmetagen989_FD_201847 | JGI IMG/M metagenome (GOLD analysis project Ga0307982, IMG submission 201847) | Saline water microbial communities from Organic Lake, Antarctica - #989 | ecosystem: Environmental > Aquatic > Non-marine Saline and Alkaline > Saline | place: Antarctica: Organic Lake... | reverse complement strand
CCTCATGGACGAGGAGGATGAACAAGAGGAACACAAGGCGGAACAGCCCAGCAGCGGCTTCGGCGGCACGGGATTCAGTGGGGGCAAGCCGTTGCCCCCCTCCGGCCCCCGACCAGGGGGGGCCTCCCTTGCCCCCCAACGCATTTCCCCCGAAGTCGAGTGGGTGTGCAGCCTGCAGCCGCGCGCGATTGCGGAGCGGCTTGCCCCTGGGGGCTTGCGCAGCACCAATGAAATGCTGGAGCTGTACGCTGATCGAGGGCAAGCCCGCAGTGCCATGGGGTTTCTGCATGCCATGCTGAAGGTGGGCATCACCCCCAACGCCACATCGTACGCACACCTGCTGGTGGCCATGGCCACCGCAGGGCAAGTGCAGGATGCGGAGGAGGCATTTGCTGCCCTGCCTGCCAGCATCCGCGACAGCCCTCAGTATGTGCACTGTTGCAACGCACTGTTTTACGCTTGGGAGTGCAATGGGATGCTGGCCAAGGCCTTGGCATTTGTGGGCACGGACGGCTTTGGGTGGCAAACTGCCGACAGCGGCGTGCGCGGCTCCGCTGTGGGTGGGCCCACCGCTGCTCCCTCCCCGTTCCCCATTGGCCCACGTCACGCCGCATACCGCCTGGGGGCACGCAAGCTTGAAGAGTGGAAGTTGCATGCGCTGCTGGGGGCTGCTGGCACTGCCCGCGACGAAGGCTCTGCGCAGTACATGCTGTGGCATGCTCTGTGTCGCGGCTGCAAAGCCGGACTGGCTGACGACGAGGGAGTGTTACCTGGCACACTGACCCCCAGCACTGCCGCGTACTTGTTGCGCGCTCTGACGGCTTGTGGTGCACTGCGAACAGCCGAGCGCGTGTTCGAGAGCCTCCTGCACAACCAGTTTGAGGAGCTTTCGCTGGTGGCGGCTTCATCCCAGAGTATGCTGACAGCACTGAGCAACTTGAAAAGCAAGGGGGGGCAAATCAAGAATATTGGGGGGGTCAGACTGCCCCCCTCCGCCAAAGGCAAGAGCGATTTTGGGCTGCAGTTGGGCTCAGTCGGCAGTGGAGGCCCCTCGGGCGGCGATTCCCCGATGGATTTTATCACAGCCAATCAACGAGAGACCACTGTGACCGCCGCCCTTGCCGCCCCCGGCCTGACTGCCGCTACCCTGGCAACCGCGGAAAAGGACTTCATGACAGCCATGTTTGGCGAGAAGTCCTCAGAGATTCTCCGGGTGAAGCGGGAGCGACTGCACGACTTTGTATCGCATCAAGTCAGCGTGGAGGTTGACGGCGACACCGCCCGCCTGCATGATCTGAGTGCACAGACTGTGAACGATATTGCGCGGTCCTACGGGCTAGCAGCAGCCGCAGTGAATATCTCGGGTGTGACTGCCAACGAGGCTTGCTTTGCAGCTATGATTGAGGGCTATGGCCGCAGCGGCAATGTGGCCGCTTCTCAGCGTGTGTTTGATTTATTCTGCACCGTGCACTGCACGTGCAAGGGACTATCTGAGAACGCCAAGGAGCCCCATCCCCTGGCGCGGGTGCTGCGTGCTGCCAGCCGGGTGTCTGACTCCGGGGAGGTGACCATTTCAGCGCCAGTGGACCTGCCCCACCCTGCTCCAGTTGTGTGGAGTGCCCTGCTGAAGGGCCTGTCCAGCGAAGCAGCCATTGCAGACCAGGACCCCGAAGCCCTGCTGGATGTGGCTGCCGCAGCCATGGCACGGATGGCGGACATTGGTGTTCCGCTGTCAGCGGAACACTACGCTGCACTGGTCACACTGCACGCCGAGGCAGACCAGGCGGTAGAGGCGAAACAACTGGCGGAAATGGCAGCCCAGAACCCAGAAACGGTTCACCACGTCAGCGTGCACAATGCACTGATCCGAGCTGCTGCCAGCTGCGGCGATGAGGCCTTTGAGTACCTGCAGCAGCTGCAGGACATGCATTCTTCAGAGGGGGGGCGGCAGCCGCTGCAGGGCAACTGCGGCACCATCGCCGCCACTATCGCTGCCCACGCCGCCAATGGGCGCCTGCACCAGCTACAGGCGCTGGTAGACACCATGCTCACTGCCCGCGTAACGCCCTCCAACGCAGTGTACTCTGAGCTGCTACATGCCATGCACAGTGCCGGGGAGGCTGGGCTTGGAGTGGCCATCCTTGACCAAATGACGGCATCCGACCCAGGCTTGGTGCACCGGTGGGGCACCCACATTGGAGTCTCCATTGTGCAGCTGTTTGCTGCAGGCGGCAGCAGTGACGTCACACTGGTCAAGGCAGAGGACGTGGTGTGCATGTGGCAGGCCCTGCAGGCCCCCCCTAAACAGCGCTCCGCTGGCGAGAAGGCCCCCCCCGTACGGCGGCCCCTGATGCCCCCCCGCAACTGGCAAGTGGACGGTGTGAGTGAATTCGTGGTGCATTTGTCCTGTGCCCTGCACAGTGTGGTGCAGCGCCTTGCAGGCGCCGGCCAGCTGCGTGCAGCAGTGGAGACGGTTCGCATGTGGACACTGGCTCCCTGCATGCCGTTTGGGCGCATCTCAGTGTGGCTGTGGAGCGAGGAGGACTCCGAGGAGCACGTGCCCCGCATCGAGTGGTCCCCCATGAACGCCGTGGCATGGGCCCACCACTCTGCATGGCTGCGTGACTCCGTTGGCGTGGTGTTTGAGTGGCTGGAGCGCTCCCTCGCGGTGCTCACGGTGGCCTGTGGCGCCGCGCGCCAGCTGCACAACTCGGTGTACCTGTTCGAGGGCATGATTCGGCTGCGGGCACGTGCTGAGTCAGCTGTGCTGTGGCGCACCGGTGCAGGCAGCAGTAGCCGCCCTGGCATGGAAGGCTTCAGTCGCGCCGCCGGTCGGCCCTGTGACAGCTTTGCTCGCCGCCGCACCCTGAGCGGCTTTGATCAAATGGAGTCACTGTGGGCGCCCGAGCGTTTTCCCTCAGTGCCCGAATTCGCCTTCTCCCGAGCGCCTCCTCGTGTTCCGACTGTGGGTGTTCTGATGAGCACCATGGGTCTGGACGCTTGGGGGGATGAGGGGGAAGGCTGGTGTGTGGAGGTGGACGCCCTGCCCTGGCATGCACTCATGCAGGCATACCTGCTTGCAGGCGAGGTGGATGCTGCACTGGGTGTGCTGCCTGTGATGCAAGACGCGGGTGTGATGCCAACTCCGTCTGTGCTTGTCACTGCCATCCACGCCGCGGTGGGCGGGGGCTTAGCGTACAAGGCTGAGCAGCTTGTGACCGCTTGCGTGGCAAGCGCGGAGCGGGGACACAACGGCCGCATGCACGCTGGCCACGGTGTGCCTCCACTCCCTGACTACCGGCTCATGCTTGAATGGAGCCAGCCCGTGGTCACAGCGCGCCTGCGTGCCGCGGCCGCAGCTCGTCGCTGTGACCTCGTGGTCGCACTGTGGCAGCAGTACACCGATGGCGTGCTTCCCCACTTGGGTGAGGAGGCCGGCGAGGTGCCCTCCGACGCGTACTTGTTCGCGCTGGCTGACGTGGCGCCTTGCGTTGCCCCCTTCCCAGTGCTGCTGCCCGATGTGATGAAGGTCCTGGCATCCAAGGCGGGACTGCGCCCAGCCCCCGGGACGCACGCAGCACAAGTGCTGGACGATGCTGGGTGGAGCAGCCACAGCAACATGAACGTGCCTGGGGTGGGAGCAGACACGCTTCTGCAGTTCACCCGCCGTGCCCTGCTACAGCACCTGCTGCAAGCACACGTCCCCCGCGTTAGCTCCCTGACGGCGCTGGCGCTGGCGCTGAGCCGCAACGGCTGCTCCTCAGACGCCCGTGTGTTGCTGCGCACAGTGATGCGGCATACAACTGGCGAGGAGTACTCCCCTCGGGATGCTGTGGATGATGCTCTCGTCTCCCAGCGAAAGGAGGACGAGAACTGCTCCATGCGCAGTGGTCTGCGTCTGCCCCCTGCCCAGGCAGCACCAGTGCTGGATAGCATGGGCTGCCTGCAGCTGAAGGACCTGGATGCCGCCAGCGATGGCGACTTTGTCACGGCAGGCATGTTTGACACGGCTTTTGCCCGGGGGCTGCTTCAGGAGGCCATGGACAGCTCCGCCCCCCTGCAGCTGAGCGACACCGCGGGTGTGTGCGACCTGCTCCTGGCGCTGGGGGAAACCGGCTGTGTGCCCGAGGTGGCTGGTTTGCTGGAGTTCGCCCTGCAGCAGGACGCCACTGTTTCAGTGGTGAATGGCATCGCAGTGGCTGCCCTGGCCGCCCTGACTGCGGCAGGGGACGGTGTGCAGGTTGAGGCCCTGTGGCGTGACCACCGCGTGGATTTCTCCCTCATGGCTGAGCGCTCCCAAAGCATGCTGCAGGGGCTGCAGGGGGGGCTCCTGCAATTCGTGTGGCAGCTGGCAGGCGGGGAGGTCAGTCCCGAGGCGTTCACGGGAGACCATGACGTCACACTGCATGGCCTGCCTGCTGTGGATGCCGCTGCCGTCACCGCCGTGGCGTCTTGCCGCCTCATGTCCCTGGCTGCTCGCGGGCAGGTGCACTGCGCCGTGATGGGGCTGGAGGCGTGCGCGCTGGCCCTGCAGCTGCCGCTATGGCCTGAGGCAGTTACTGCTGTGCTGCATGCTGTGTCGGCACTGCCGGTGCAGCAGCTGCTTGCAGGTGTGCGTCACGAGCGGGGCGTGGGCGTTTCGTGTGTGAAACGCATTGACGAAGTGGAAGAGGCTGAGGCGCAGGAGGGAGAAAGCTCCCCATCGTCGCCTGGAGCTGGTCGTGTGCGACCTCTCGCGGACGGTCGCTGGGTGTCCGACACTCAGGTGCAGTCTGTGCTCCCCGCCCCAGGTGCCTGCGGTCTGCTGTGTCGCCTTGAACACGCCGCCCAAAGCATGGTAGGTGCAGGAACGTGGAAGCCCAGGTCTGCAGATGTGAATCTGCTGGTGCTGCTGTACGGGCTGGTGGGCGAAACCGGAACAGCCCTCACAATGGCATGGGCGTTGCTGGATGCAACCGCCACTGCCCGCCCCGGTGCTGTTCCGGGTGCCCTGGGGGGGTCCGCCCGCGCCAAGGCTTGCCAGCAGGCAGCCGCCGTGGCGCTGGCGACAAGCTGGTCTGCTGAGGTGCACAGTAGCGCAGCAGGGCAAGACACCAGCAAGTTGAACGCGGAACACTCCGGCATGGCCTCCTCCGGCCAATGCGACACCGCAGAGCCTTGGCGTGTTCTTCGTTGCTGGGGCGCCACGTCCCCCGCCTCCCGTGCCGCTGCCCGCAGCGAGGTGCTCCCCTCTGCCCGCCGCCTGCTGACGGGGGTGGTGCAGGGAGACCCCGCAGCCAAAGTGGCGTTCGGCTTTGCTGGCGAAGCCACTGTGGACACGGTGTGTGCGGCCATGTTTGCCATTGCGGTGGCGCCGTCCACGCTGTACACGCGTGGCGTTGCCTCTCGCCACGCCACCCGCGGCCTGGAAGCAGCCACAGCCGAGCTTGGCCTGCCCCTGGGCGACAGCTGCGTCCAGGCCCTGAACGAGATCGCGGCGCAGAGGCAGGGTGGAACACGGAACACGTCTTCATATTCCGCACTGCAGTCTGCTGGGGGGGGCATTGCCGCTCGCAAGCTGCGCTTGACCACGCCTGAGGAAATCATGATTGCTGCTGTGAGTGCCCTCGTGTGCCCAGCTGCCGACCAGGCTGTGGGGGCAGCGCTGGCACAGCAGGAGCTGGGCCCCGGCGCCGCACTGGCATCGTGGAGCAGCTCCATGGCTGCGTGTCTCACGTCAGTGCCTGCCTGGCGTGTGTGGCGGCATACCGCTGCCCCCGCCGTGGCTGGCGCTGCCGCAGCCCAACTCGTGCTGTCATCCCTGGGGGCAGCTGTGACGGTGGCAGGTGGCATTACCGCCCGAGCCAACCTGTCGCATGCGACCGTGACGCACCACCTGGCTCGCTCATCCTCACCCCTAGACGCCCTGCGCACGGCTGCTGTACGATTCTCACGAGCAACTCCAGTGCTGAACGACACCGCCCGCCCTGCACGCCTTACCCTGGAGTTCATTGAGCGCTTGCACTCTGAAGGCGGGGGCAACGCTGCCGCTGCCAGCCACACCGCTGACTTCCATGTGCAGAGCATCGTGGCACAGCCCATGGGCGACGCCTCTCGCAGCCTGCGGGTGGCGGGGGCAGCGGGCCGGGGAGGGGCCTCTCGCTCGGATGCCTCGGGTGCCCTGCAGCGGGCTGTGGAGCTGTATGAGGCGGAGCAGAGCGATGAGCGCTCCTCGTCGCCGACCTCCTCCACAGGCGGGGGCAATTATGCAAACCGCTTCGAGAGATTTGACCGCTCAGCTGGGAACACATCGTCCCCCCCCCGCATGTCGGACCGAGGGGCTCCTGAACTGTTGGTTCGCCATGTGGGTGCCTCAGACGTGCACGACGTGGAGGCTGCTGTGATGAGCACCCAGCTGGAGCTGGACACCCTCGCTGCCCGCCTGACTGCTTCCGAGCAGGAAGCACTGCGCCTGCAGGCGGCTGAGGAGGAGGCGGAGGAGTTCGCCCGCCTGGCCGCCCAGGCGCAGGGCATGGTGTACATCCCGCGGCAGTCTGGAGGCGAAGGCATGCACTCCGCTGAGGCCCTGGCGCTGAACAAGCTGCGCCTGGGCATTTTGAAGCGGGCCTCTGGCGAGCTGCGCACAGCAGAGGGCAACATGGCCGCGAAGCTGGGGGGGGGGCAGGCATACGAAGAGAGAGACATGTACCTGTCCTTCGCTGACGTGCGCAAGCGCCTGCAGTCGGAGGAGGAGGCGGTGCTGGACAAGCTGCACACCATGGAGTCGGGCATCAAGCAGCTGGAGGACACCTTCGCCCGCACTCTTTCCCGTTTCCAGCTGGGGCAGGTGGAGCGGCAGGGCATGACCATGGAACAGCTGAGGGCTGCTGCCCGGGGCGACCAGGGCGCAGTGGCCCTGGCAGTGCCGCAGGACGAATACCGCCGGGCAGCGCAGATCGTGCTATCGCCCTTTGCTGTGGCAGCTGTGAAGGCCCAGAACCTGCGGGTGGTACGCCAAGCGCAGGGGGGGCAGGAGGCAGAGCGCAAACGGCAAGAGAACCACACTTCCGCCACGGTGTATGCCAGTGCGCTGCTGCACACCACACTTGAACAGGAACACTCCGCGCGTCTGGATGCTGTTCAGGGTTGGGAGGGCGCCCTGGCTAATTTGGGCAGCGAGCTCGCAGATGCCGAGGCTGAAGAGGACGACTTGCTGAGCGCACTGGAGGCATTACAAATGCACCACGCCACAGCGCAGAGCGAAAGCAAGGGGATGCTGTCTGTGGTGCAGGCCCACAGACAGCGCCTTCTCCAGGAGCTGGACGCGGTCATCTCCGACGTGGACTCACGGAAGAGCGCCCAGCGGGAGGGCATCAAGGCCGCCATCCGCACCGAGGAGTGGCAGCGGGGACAGGTCGCCATTGACACGGCGCATTCTGAGGTGTCTGCAGCCCTGGATGAGATCCGCTCCACCGCCGCCGAGGAGCTGGCCAAAGTGCGTAAGCGCCTCCAAGAGGAAATCACGGCGGAATTGCAGCCGATGGTGGAGAATGCTGAGGGGGAAGCAGCCGCCACGGCGGAATTGCGGGCGGAATTGGAGAAGCAGCTGGACCGCCTGCAGGGCGACCTGAACAGCATCGTGCAAAGCAGCGCGGATATGGAGATGCGACTGCAGTCTGAAGACAGACGCCTGAGCAGCACACTGGACATGGTGTCTCGTCGGGAGGGGGGTGCTCTTGCCCTCATGGACGACCCCTCGACCTGGTCAGAGGCCAGCCAGCAGGCCCTGTTGTCTGCTTCCTCCATCAGTGCAGCAACAAACCGAGATGCCTCCCGCCTTGACTTGCGTCTGCACCTGTGGAACCTGACACACACGCTGTACAGCGATACGCACTCGTATGTGCAGATGCTTGACAGCGCTGAGGAGATCGCGGTGGATGGCTGCCAGCCCGCCGGCGCCTCTCGCAGTGCTGCAGAGGCTGCACACGAGGCCGGCAGCGCTGCCTCCATCGCCATGGCTGCAGCGGAGATGGGCGCAGACACGGACGTGGCGGACATGGAGAACGCACTTTTTGAGCTGTACGTGCAGGAGTATGAGGGCCTGCGGGAGATTGATGGGGCCCTCCCCCCCCTGCCCTCCTGGGGGCTACTGGCTCAAGTGGCAGAGGAGGCGGAGGAGGCACAGGCTGCCATGGAGCACCAGCTGGCGCTGGAGGAACAGCAGCGTACTGAATCTGCGCAGGCCCGCACTGCAGCGTTGAGCAAGAGCCGCCGAGGAAGGCGTCCCGTGAGCACCACCCCCCGAGCGGCGCCCAGCGGCTTTGGGTCGTCGTGGAGCAAGATCAACCCAGGCATGCATCGTGCTGCTGCTGCAGGCAGCCCAGGCTCTGCATCTGTGGGCAGCGGCAGGTCTGAGGGGCGCCCAGCAGTGGCAATGCCGTCGCCAGTGCGGCGGGCAGCTACTGCCAGCAACCAGCGCCGAGCTGCAGAGAGCAAGCAGGCGCCAGCGCAAGAAGTGGATCATGCTGGTTTGGTGTGGCGCCAGATGACTGGTCTGCACAGATAGCTGGATGGAGCTGGGTGTTGCCCGAAGTGTTTTCAGCTGGTGACCATTTTGGGGGGCTGCCAAAGTGACCCACTTGTTGTGTCATGTCAAGAATATGACCAGCCACTTGTAGGCCTCTAATCTATTGGAAATGTGACAGTTTGCTGTACAGTGATCATCTTTGCGTGCATGCCTGCAACAAAGCTGCTGTTTATGAAGTGAATGCGTTTTGAGATCCCAACCAACGCCAGCGGCAAACAGGCGCCAATTTGCCAGTAACTGCTCATATTCGTCTGTTGTTTAGCTTGAATACAGCTGTCCTAATCTGTCTCGAAACAATGCCAAAAAAGTAAGCATTGCTTACCATCGTTGCCTCGTTATGCCGCGGCAGGACATTTCGCGCAGGAAGGCTGTGAAAAATGGAAAGGGCAGTCCCAAAAAGAAGGTTCACATTGTTGAAAAACTCACAGCAGAAGTTGCTACTGCAAAGCTTGAACTTGAATCAGCTGCACACGAATCAAAGCACCAGCTTGATGCGGCTACGGAAGAGAACGTCAAAATTGAGCAGAGCCTACTGAGCCTCAAGTCTGCCCAAAGTGTCGAACAAGAGGTCTTAGCTCTAGAAAAGCGAATCAAAGCCGATGAACACGAGTTTGATAAGGAGAGACTCGGTTTGTTAGCAAAAATGCAGCAAATTTCGTCTGCAGCAGACGTGTCGTATCGAGAACTGTATGAACGTAGCCAAGTACAACTTGCCGAGCAGTTGGAGCGCAACAAGCGTGTCGAAGAAGACCATCTATCAACAGTGATGCGACTGCAGCAACAATTTGACTCAACAAAGTCTCAGCTACTGAGCGCTTTCCGGGCGACTCTGGCAAAAGTCTCTGAAGAGAATCGTGCGTTGGCAGAGCAAGGGCTGACCAGAGACGTCCAGCAAAAACTACAAAAGCACCACGAGCTCCAACGAGAAGTGGAGCTATCTAGATCTGCTGCACGAAAGGTGCTGCTACAGCTGCATCGAGTTGAGCGCATGTATACACGCGTGATGCTGGAAACGTCAATGTGGAAGGAAAAGTGCCACCTGCTGGAAGCCAGAATCGTCGAGCTCAAACGCAAGGCGGCCGGCAAGAAGCCTTTAACGACAGAGCTGAAGGACCATCTGAGGGAAACTCAGTTCAAAGGTTCACTGGCTCATCCGCGTTTCGAGCCGCTTTCTCAGTCTAAGGCTGAGCGAGAGGCTCGGTTAAGCCTGGAGACCTTCGCCAGCGTGGACACAGCAGACTACAGGGCAATTTCGACAAGCACCAGCTCTCATAGCCCTGAAACCCACACAACACCGCTTGCTGTCCACTCACCTGGTGCCTCTGCCAGGCGCGGTCAGTTGACAGTGAACACTCTGCCTGACGGCTCAATACGCTACCCATTTGGGATCGCACAGCAACTGGCTACAACGATTTCAGAGTCTCGGAAAGTGTCATACTCAGCTTTGGATGAAAATATGCATGTCGTTGCCCGCCTTCTAGCTGAGACCTCAGATATGGTGGACGATGAGACGCCAGGGCCAGGTTTGGCCACTAGCTTGTTGCCCAACTCGCCTCTGAAGCGCCAAAGCAGTGCAAGGGACATGGACCAGTTCACTGCATTTGCAGCAGCGCATGTTGACGCGGCACGAGCTGCAAGCAATCGTGCAGACCAAATGGGCACACAGTTGAAAAACGCACCGTCCGATCCAGCGTTAGCTTTGCTGCAAAGCTCTAAGGCCTCCCGCAACAAAGACAAGATATTTTCTGAAAGCATTATGCATACGTTGCCATCGCGTAGCAAGACCGGTCTCAATGGGTTTGTAACTATTGATGCAGCACGCGACACAAGCCTGCCGAGTTGCATGCAGCAAACAGTGCAACGAGCAGCTTTGCACAGAAAAGACTCATACTTGAAGCAAACCGCAAGTACTAAACGACTTCGACCTTCATCAGCAGCCCCATCTCACAACAATAATACCAAGGCGTCAACCCTCAGCGGCAAGATGGCATCAACACATCGCCCCCAGAGCGCACGGGCAAGGGCAGCCACAAACCACAGCGCGACACATGAGCCAAGTCTTGCATATGGCAGCTCCCAGCGGCCTACCAAGCGAACCTTTGGCACTGGGCGCAGGGCATCTGGGGCTTTCAAGTTTCTGCTTCAAGGCAATGGCCAGACAAAAGTTACAGCAGATCACAACAGCCACGCACCCCAAACTTTACCTAACCGTCGGGTGCAATTGAACTCAGGGACGGACCAACTTATCTTGGGGACATCCTTCCATGGCTTGGACCACCGCAAGTAGTGCTACCTTCTCCCCTGTGTGTGCAACTGAGCTAGCAGGCTCAGTGCTGTGCTGCGTGCAATGGAACATGCTCTCGAGGGAAAAAAAGAGGGACAATGCCGCCTTGGCTGGATGTTTCTGGACTGAGCTATTCTGGAAGTTGT
>Ga0307982_1004508_pt1 | contig 10998 bp, 16 predicted proteins | sample OrgLakmetagen989_FD_201847 | JGI IMG/M metagenome (GOLD analysis project Ga0307982, IMG submission 201847) | Saline water microbial communities from Organic Lake, Antarctica - #989 | ecosystem: Environmental > Aquatic > Non-marine Saline and Alkaline > Saline | place: Antarctica: Organic Lake... | reverse complement strand
GCCAGACGTAGAGGGCTTAACTTGAGACCCTACATGTGGCCCCCCTCATGGACGGTCTGCGGCCCCTCCTCGTCGGGGTCCTCACTACGCTAAGACCCTACCCACAAGGGGGGTCTCTGCTGACCTGGGGTCAAGAGGGATTGCGTGCCTCGAGCTCGGTCGAGTTGATGTCGCTAGAAAATACATTACATACGCATGGGTTAAAAAGCAAATAAGTATATTATTCGTAATTGAATCTTGAGAATTGTCTGCTGGGTCCCTTTTTCTGTTTACGGGAGTTGTGACAGATTTGCATCAGCCGCAACTACACCCTTTTTGCCAGTTTTTGAGGACACCATGGGCTCCACACCCGCAAAAGCAATTCACAAAGCTGCTGAAAAGGGCGACACAGCTCAAATTGACTTAGCGATTCGGCAAGGTGCAGACATCAATGAGATCCGGAATGGCAGAACTCCGCTCATTTCTGCTGCACGCAAAAACTCGACCAATGCCGTGAGATTCTTACTGCAACACGGAGCAAGTGATTATAGAGATGGAGATCATGAGACAGCACTTCACCAGTGAGTAATAATGCGGGGCCTGAAGCCCTCATGCAGCAAGGCTGCTGATGCACATTTCTCCGAATTTTCCCTGAATGTCTCACGACTTCAGCATCGCTTTCTCACAGTGCTTCTCGGCATGGTGCACTAGAAGCTGCAAGATTGCTTATACAGCATGGAACGGACCATTTCGCGAAAAACACAGCTGGGCAGCGACCAATTCATGTCGCTGAAGAAGCCAAGCAGGTTCCCATCGTGAGGTGAGTTTCACAAACATCACATGTAACCAAGCAACTGCGTCATTTACATGGCCTACAGATACTTGGAGGCGGCTACGTGCCCATTTTGGCATGAGGTCGACGTGAAGTTTTCTATTTTCATGTCCATTTGCACCTGGAGCGAGAGGTGGCTCGTTGTGCACCGCGCACAGGCTCATGACAACCCCGTGGTTTCACGCTCTGACAATGTGGTCTATGTGTATTCTGCGATGCATACTCCCCGCCACTATATCCAGTGCCGCAATGCTGGGGTTGTGATCAAGCGCCAAGAAGCAGGGGGCGCCGTGGTGCGTTTCAACCTTGTCAGCCGGTCTCACGCTCGCGACCACAACGACTCTCGTGTTGTTTCCGAAATCGAGTGCAAAGCGCCCATTTATGTCTTTGAGTGGCTGCGGGATGTGCTTGCAGATGACTTCGGGCAAGGCCGTGGGCCTCGAATTGACCCAGCTACCGGCCGGGCCGCCATCCCAGTCTGGGCACAGCGCATGGCAAATGGACAGCGGGTGCAGCGTCCCCAAACTGCGCATGAAATCGTCGCAGACAGGCAGCGACGAGCAGCTGTTAGCGCCCCGGCAGGCGTCGGTGCGGAGGTTGTTCCTGTGCCTGTTCCGCCTCGGTCTTCTTCACTGAGCGCGCATCAAAACCCCCACCCATCTTCTCAAGTCACACAAGACGAGCAGCTGTCACCGGAAGTGCAAGCATTTGATGAGATGCTGGCTTCACGGGGGCAGGCTGAAGCGCTTGCTCAGTTCGGACCCGCCGTTGCCCAGCAGCACGCGGAAGCCCAACGCCGCGCCTACGAAGCTGCATTTGCCACCGCTCAAGCGCGGCAGTCTCGAGCATCCACTGGGGGAATGGCGGCAGGCAGCGGCCTTGTCCCGCACGCAACCACGTCTGTTGCCTCAGTTGCTCCGGCGCCAGCCCCCCCGCAAGCAGCGGCTGGATGGGGGGGCATGTATCCCCCAATGGCATCCATGATCACTGCCCAGCCAACAAGCAGCTCGCACACTGTGCCATCCAGCACGTCAGTGCCGGTGCCTGAAGCCCCTGTCGCACCAGTTACCATGGATGAGCGAGGCGTGCCAGTGGACGCAGAGGATCCTCCCAGCCACCTGTGCTGTGTTCTCACGATGGACTTGTTTGAAGACCCTGTGTTTCTCTCAGATGGCCACACATACGAGCGGTCTGCCATCGAGCAGTGGCTCAAGGACCACAACACCTCCCCTAAGACGAACCTGCCGCTTCCTGACGGGCGCTTGGTGCCAAATCATGCTCTGCGAGGCCAAGTCATTGAGTGGATTGAGGAGCAGCAGCGGGTGGCCAAGCAGGCTGCCAAAGACCAAGCAGCGGCTGAACAAGCAGCAGCAGAACGAGCTGCAGCAGAACGAGCTGCAGCAGAACGAGCTGCAGCAGAGGCTGAGGAGGCACAGCGCAAACAATCCCAGACAGCACCTGCATCAAGCCCTGCACCAGACGCCGACCCGGTCATGTCCTACCTGCGTCTAGCTGAAGAGGTCCCACCACAGAAAGACGTTTTTACCTTCCACGGTTCAAGTGAAGAGGAGCAAGCCGAGGCGACGGCCCCCCCTGCGCCGGTGATGCCTGTCGGTGCAGCGGAAGAGCAAGATGCCCCTGCTGCCGCAGCAGGCGCCGACAGCGGGGCAGTGGAGGCTGTGGCACCTGAGAGTGGCCTGTCTGAAGCCACTGCTGCCCTGTCCTCCGGGGTGGAGCTGGGTGGCACCTATGTCCACTTTGACGACGACGACGACCTTGAGCAAACGGACGAAGTAGCCATCTCGGAGCCAACGAGCGATTTCAACCCCTTCCTGGAAATGCCTGATGCTCCTTCGCATCACGTGGGGGGCAGCAAATCCACAGGTTCTGTTTCTCAGCCCAAGGCGACAATGGCGCTGTTGCTGTAGGAAGGTGCCCGCAGGCGGCCGGGAGGCAAAATGTATTTATTCCACTGCTAGCTTTGATGGTTTTTTGCAAGGGCTGCGACCATACCATGCGGGTACTCAGCTCCTTCCAATCTTTGAGCGCCGTCCGTAAACTCGAGGTAGGCGAGCTTGCCTTGCAGCATTTCAGTTCTGCGGGCCTCGGGTGAGCCGAACGCGGCCAGAAGTCTGGCTCGCCTAATTGTCGTGAGGTTGTCAATGTTTTCAATACTGAGGGTGGCGCGAACCATTTCATCTGGAACATACCACAAGACTGCATGTGAGTCTGGGTGGAAATGGAATTCCAACGCTGCAACTGCGTGCAGCATGCTCTCTTGGTGCAGGCGCCCGTCGATGATCATGAGATCGCACGTGTTGGGCATGTTCTTCTGCTCTAGCTCGGAAAAGAATGAATGGATGTAAGACCCTGACTCGTCTGTGACCGTCAAATAGCGGTTTGGAAACTGCTCATCGAAGAATTTCTCTGAAGCGTCCATGCGCAGTTTGAGGCGGTTGACGTCGCTATAGTCGCGAACAGTGGGTCCACGTCCAGGAAATTCATCCAAAATTGCACCATACTCATTAAAAGCACCTTGAGTAAACGCAAGGACGCTCAGATTGTCTCGTCTGAATGAGGGTGTATGTGCTCATTGCTGCGTTAGGAAGGTGGTCCGATCCGAACGAGTGACTTACAGAGCGAGGATGGACGTGGCAGCAATAGCGTCATACTGTCCAAAAAGACACACATCTCTCCAGTTGGGGTTTTCCTCAAGGATTCGTAAAGTAGCGGTGAGCTTAGCAATATCGTTAGTCCAACTGAGGCGGGCTTCACTGGAGGTAAAACTATTCGCAAGAGTTGACCGATACTGGTTTATGGCCATAAAGACTCTGCTGAATGATCTCATGCTGTGCTTGCGGATAACAATTGCAGCTTGAACGCACCTTTTGCCGAGAGACTTTGCAAGCGTGTGGGCCTCTAACATTGCTGCTTCAGCAATTTTGTAGCAGTCGGGCAGGTATTCGAGCACGTTGTACTGAGCAAGCTGCTCAACCTTCATGAGCTGTTCACAGGCTAGAACTGCTGCATCTGATGCGGTTTGATTTTCTGGGGAAGTCAAAATGAATTCGCTTTGGAGGCTCGGTAGGCCAATTTGTTTGTGGGGAATATTCAGAAGGACCGAGGCATACGTTGGTAGCAGAGAAGATGCTGTGCCATGCAGTGCGCGCAACAGCACCAGGGAGAAAATAAAGTATTTCATTGGGGTTGTGACAGATGTCTTGCAAGTGCGGCTGAGTCACGCGCAGCTGTCGTTAATGTTTTACTCGTGTCTTGACGCAGGTGTGGAGAGTTTCAGAGTTTGAGGAGCGCTCATACCATTAGCAGCGACCATCAAACATGCCAAAAACATTAAACAGCAAGTTAAAGTTATTAACATGTCTCCTTGCGACTCTCACTCTAGAGTTGCTGCAGTTCAGTCTGCAATTCAGCTTTTCTCGGACCGGAAGCGCTTGGGGGGTCTCCTGATTCAAGCACAGAGGCGCATTGAACGGAATCCACTACCAGCAGTCATCAAACCAAAAAAATGTTGTGTGTCCTCCAGATGTTGTGTTGTCAACCTACACAGTCTCAAACAAGATGATGAAGATCGCTTCTCTGCTCGTGGTGGCTGCTGCTGCGGCAGTCTCAGCCCGCGCACCTGTCTTCGCACAAGAGTGGTAAGTCCTGCTTTGAGATATTTCGAAACGATTGTACAGCATTATTTTCCTGCACTAGCTTGCTTGGGCTGGCAGGTTGCCTTTGCCAGAGGTGCACTGCAGTAGCTCAACTCTACACCACCAATTGCTTCGCAGGACTGCTGTTGTCACCCAGCATCTTGCAATCAACCAAGGTGGACAACCAGGTGCTGATGGCTGTGAGTCTTCTTTAGTTAGAGCAGAGGGGTGCACCTGTTGTAGTGGAGCGGTGATAAATATACTCTGCGGCTTTTCGCACCATCCTCTTGTTTACAGCCATTTGCTGCGATTACACTAGCCCCGGCTGCAAAGTGCAGACAATCCACATGGCTGGACGCGTACGTGTCATCTGTCTAATTGTTGAGCCGCTCAGTAGCAACCTGGGACAGTATTTGCACAATTTTCTGTTTGCAGCAATACTACGACTTGACCAATAACCGGTAAGCTTCGCACGTTTCCATCCCTGCATCCCCACAAGCAATTGTTTTTGTATTACAGCACTGCATTCTTCTCCACCAATGGTGCTGGCGTGGTGACCTTGTACAGCGAAGGCAAGGAGTACTCTGTTGGCCCTGACGGCAGCTGCCAGTCATACTGCCCCACCGAGGGCGCCATGGAGGCGTTTGGCCTGGGCGGCAACATCACCAACGAGGCCCCCTCCACCTACAACGGCAAGGCCTGCGAGGAGTACACCGTGCCCACCATCATCCCTGTTCTCAACGTTACCATGCAAACCGACATGTGGTACGTCGTTTTGAACGGCACCGCCGGCCCTGACACCCCCCTGGCCGACGTGACCTACCTGACCCCCTTCGGCGAAAACCTGGGCACCTCCAGCTCCATCTACGGCGACTTCATGGTGGGCATCCCCGACGCCTCCAAGTTCGTTGTCACCGGCAAGGCCCAGTGCAAGCAGGCCAAGAACTGCAACGGCAGCTCATCTTCCCAGAAGGAGGAGGGCGAGACCGCACGCATCCTGCGTGAGCGCGGCGTCAAGCTGGCTGGCCAGTCCCGTGCCTCTCCCCTCATGGCGGAGATGTACGAGCTGGAGGCGTAAGCGCCCAGACTTGCTGCCCCCCCCGTGAGGCACGCTGCGGGCAGCAGCTTTCACGTTGGCGCAGCAGGCAGGGCACCGCCCATTCCTGTTTGCGCATTCCTGTGAATACATACACTAACAATCCCATCTCACGGAGCACGAGCAAGCTGCGCTGCATGCCCTTTGCATTCCCCGCTTGCCTTGGTGACGACATGATAAGCATGATTAGCAGGCGCTGGCAACGGGGAGGGGCATGTGCACACAGTGGTCCCAGTGTTCATTAGGCGTGCTTGAGCCAGACCAGGGCTTCTCACAGCTCCATGCTGAGGCACAGGCGTGCAGTAGCTTCCTTGGTACAGTGCGGCCATCCAACGCCCCCGTCTCATAGGGGGCCCTCAATCCCTTGTGCATTGGCCACTTGCTCCAACCATAGTCACTTAGACTCGCCCAACTGCCATTTCACCAATGCCACCAAATACCACCAAAGAGAACTGTCGCTGCACGCTGCACCGCTTCTATTACCAGCAGTTGCCTCGCGCCCGCCACCGTCGACATGGGCTGTGGAGGCTCAAAGACCGCTGAAGAGCGCGCCGCAGAGCGCATGGACGCTGAAATTGCAAAAACAGCAGCTGCTGATGCAGAGGCAGAGCGCCAAAAGATCAAGCTCCTACTGCTTGGTGCGTGTGCAATCTAGCTGCACCCAACGTTATGGTGCTCGCACTGCGACGTGCTTCCATTGCAGGCTCTGGCGAGTCTGGGAAAAGCACCATTTTCAAGCAGATGAAGATTCTGTACGGAACAGGTTTCAAGGATGATGATCGCAAGCAGCAGGTTCCCGTCATCATGCAAAACACGATTGGGGTAGGTGCAGGCGTGGTTCGCAAACGGGCAACTTGTGCACACAAACTTACGGCCTGCGATACTTTGATGCACAAATCACCTCCGAGTTGCTTATACAGCAAATGAAGGTTCTGATCCAAGCATGTGAGGACCTGGAGATCCCTATCGAGGCAGAGGTACGTTCAGTTACCATACAGCGAAACGCAAGCAGCTGCACATTGAGCCACGGCAACTTCTTACAGGACGCTCGTGACTACATCGACGAAATCTCTGAAGAAGAACCACTCACCACTGAGGTTGCTGACAACCTTGACCTTCTTTGGAAGGACTCTGGCATCCAAGCTGCTTACGAGAAGCGGGCAAGTTTCCAGCTCAACGACAGCGCCGCATAGTAAGTCCACTGCCCCAGCAGCTGCTTTGAATATTGAACCAATTGACATCATATGGCTGTGAACAATATTTATGATGGAATTCTTGGCCACCCCGCCGTATCAGTTGTCGGCGTTGCTGGACGCGTCGCTGGCGACATCACCTGCTTCACCACGCTTTGCTGCGCAGTTTCTTTGAGAAGGCACATGCGCAAGCCGCGGAGGACTACATCCCATCTGTCAAGGACATCTTGCAAATGCGTGTGCGCACGTCAGGAATCGTCGAAGAGGTATGTTTGGCTGTCATGAGGCAGAGTTTGCGAATACAGAGATCAGCGATCTGGCTGGTTGCACGTGCGCGTCTACATTGAGCTCACTTCAATTGCCACGCCCGCAGGAGTACATCATTGACAACGTGAAGTTTGTCATGTATGACGTGGGTGGCCAGCGCAACGAGCGCAAGAAGTGGATCCATTGCTTCGACGAGGTGACTGCCGTGATCTTCGTGGCGGCCATCTCCGAGTACGACTTGGTGCTGTATGAAGACAACACACAGAACCGCATGGTGGAGTCCCTGAACCTGTTCCACGAGATCTGCAACTCAAAGTGGTTCGAGAACACCTCCATCATTCTGTTCTTGAACAAGAAGGACTTGTTCGAGGACAAGATCAACAAGGTGGACATCCGGCAACCCGACCCTGCCGATCCCTCCCGCATGCTGTTTGATGACTACGAGGACGGCTGCGACTACGATGGTGGCGTGCAGTACATCGTGGCCCAGTACTTGGCACAGAACGAGAAGAAGGACGACTCCAAGGAGATTTACTGGCACGTGACCTGCGCCACAGACACCTCCAATGTGTCCACCGTGTTCAACGCCTGCAAGGAGATTATTCTCAAGGACAACCTGCAGGGCTCAGGCTTCATGGATTAAGCCTGTGCTGCCCCGTGGCTGGCTGGCTGGGTCAGCATCCCCTGTGGAAGCAGGCTGGCTGGGGGGGGGCATGCTCCTCCTCTTCGCTTGTGCTCGGGAGGGTTTGCTGTGTGTCTACATAAGGCTTTTCAATGCTGTTTGGAGCCTATACATTGTACAGCGCGCTTCAAGTGCTGCAGTCTCCGCTTCCCTGTGTGAAGGGGGGTGGTGTTTGTGCGCATGACACTGCGCGAAGTGCAAGTAATTTTATGAATTGAAGCTGATAACAAGTTCATAGATGCAGACTGTGTTTGTCCTTCAGCTCTTGATTGCCCGTGCATGCAATCTGGTGCGAGACTTTGCTTTAGCTGACTTGGCTTTAGCTACCGTTGGCAATAGCTTTCAGATCCTGTCACAATGGAATTGATTTTTGCCATCAGGGCCGACGACGAAGGTGAAGTGCGGCGTCTTCTAGCAGGATCTGATGTTGAAATTAATGCACATGCCGTCGTCGAGGGCACAAAAGTGAGAAACCTTTCTTGCGGAAATTGGCATAACAACTTCACAGTGTTTGTGCAGGTCACACTCTATACAACACATGCACTGTTTGAAGCTGCGAGGAGAGGCAACGAAAATATTGTGCGCATGATTCTTCAGAGGCACGATTTGGATGTGAACCTCCCCGCTGTATGTGCATCGGTGATTCTCTCCACGCGACCCTTCACGCGCTGCTTGCCTCAGACTGCCATCAACATTTCCACTCTTGCGGATGCTTGCAACCGCCAGGATTTAAAAACAGTTGAAATTCTTCTGGATGATCCCCGCGTCAATCCCCACGCAGGCAGCGATGAAGTCCCATTGGCTCTCCAGTATGCAGTGCGCAACGGCAGCCTGGAGGTCCTGAGGGCCTTTGAGCGCCGGGGGCACATCACTGTGGAGCAGGAGGACGTACTCATGGCCACTGCGCAAAAGTACGACCAGGGGCACATAGTTGGTACGCCCCTGCACCCCCCCCTCCCCCCGCGTGCCGCTGCTTTTCACCCCCCCCCTTACAGACTGGGTCGAGGGGTACTACCTCAGCCACAGACAGCTGCCCGACCTGGCCCCCAGGGAGCAAGTGTACAAGCTGTGGCAAGAGTTCCAAAAGCAGGACCTGGACGGCTCCAACACCATTGACAAGTCGGAGTTGCGGGTGCTGGCTGCAGCCCTGGGCAACGCCCTGACCGAGCCTGAGCTGGCTGAGGCCCAACTTGCACTTGACACAAACGGAGACGGAACGGTGAGTTGCAGCTGCAAATTGAAGTTCCATACACGTGCAATTTCAAGTGTATTGCCTGCAGGTGGATTTCGAGGAGCTGGTGGCGTTCTGGCTGGCAGACGAGGAGGCTGAGGGGGGGGTGTCTGCCGAGGTGCAGGCAGCAGTGGAGGCAATTGTGGCCAGCGCCAAGGAAGAGAAACAAGCTGCAGGGCTCAGAGTAGCGCAACTGGAAGCTGTGCAGGGGGCAGCGGCTTCAGTGGACACGCTGCACGCCGTGGAGCTGTGATTAGCATCTCTCAACTTGCAGCTGCACCCCCCCGGCTCAGCTCCGTTTGTGGTGTGGCTGCCGAGAAGGGGCGTCACGCATGCACTGCAGTTGGCCAATTCATTGTCGTTACGTTATTCGCTGCAAGTGTGTCTTTACCTGGGAGGGCTGCACAACGGTTGCCCACACTACCTTCACAGGGGAAGGTGAGCCCAACGCGGGGTAGAGTGTCTGCCGAGCGTTTGAGAAACATTTGGGCACCATTCGAGCATCATGGACATGCGACAATGGTTAGAACGTAAAGCGCACCCATGGGTCCCCAGCAGCGAATTCGTTCCTCCCAGGAGCAGCTCTGCTCGTGCAAAAGCCAGCAAGACAAATCGTCAAGGCAGCAGCACGCTTGGCGCTGGAAGCAACAGTTTGTCGCCTGATGCAGGCTCAGCCAACAAGGACATGTTCTTATCATTTACCAAAAGTCGCTCAAGGCCCGCAAATGGGCAGGTGCGGGGAATGGCTGCATCCCAGCAGGTCCTCAACAGTGACGCATGCGGAATTAGTGCAGATGGCTTGCACGCCCGTCCGAGGTGGCTGCACCCTACCATTGAGCGAAAGCGCAACGCATACACTGGGGAAGTCTGGTTTGAATACGATGGTTCCAGGTTCTTGACACCTACGTTAGCCCAAACCTACTTTGACACCTTGAACGCGACAATGGCTCAGGGGGATGCTCGGTCCCTGGGGGAGTCAGGGCAGCAGCGCCCGCGGCACCACTACACGCAAACAGCACCCACAAGCACATATCCCTCTGCCCCCCTTTCTCAGATGGGGTATGCTGCCTCAGAGACTGCGGGGGCACAGCGCACTGCCAAGCAAGCACCCGCATCTTCATCGACCCCCCCCCAGACAAAAAGAGTGGGGGTCCGTCCGGGGGGGGGTGCGCACGTGTTCAGTCCTGACAGCATCGCTGCATCACCATCCAGTCTGGCACCAGTATCCCCCACCAGGCTCCCTATGCCTGTCGGGGGGGGCTCAACCCTGGCGGCCCTTGCTGCCTCGCGCTCCGCCCAAGCCGCTTTGCAGCAGGCCACAGACATCATGAGAGCGCCCAGTGGCAGTGGTTTCAGCTCCACTGCATCTGTGCCTGTCCAGTGGCCTGCTGCCCCGTCCGGGGTGCCCAGCAGCACTGCCACTGCCCAGGGGCAGCAGCAGCAAGAGGGGGGGCCGCGCCGTGTGGATGTAGTGGCGTCCCCACTACCAGTAGCAAGCAGTCCACATGCTCTCCCCAGGGCCGCTGCGCATCTCAATGCTGGGGGGGGGCGCTTGGGGGAGCTTCTTGCAGGGGGGTCCTCCGATGATGAGGCCCCCCCTGCACCCCGCATTCCATCACAGCCCCCCCCTGCAGCCCTCAGTCAACTTGCAGAATCTGGTGCAAGTGATGATGCTTCCTGTGGTCGATTTTTATCTTCCCCCAGTGGCAGTTTGTCGGCAGACTCCATGGAACACAGCCCCCCCCCACAGCCCCTGGCGGAAACGCATGACGGCGATTCCGCCGGAGGTAAGCAGAGCACTTCCGGCGGGGGCAGCTCACACTCCAGTGAGCATGCATCCTCCAGCTCTGACAGCAGTCCGGACCAGCTTCAATCACTCCGGGAAGAGCTGCTGGCTCTACGGGGGGTGATGGCTCAGCAGCAGTCCATGCTGGAGAAAATGACTTTTGCTCGCCATACAGCTGCGCAAGGTTCGGTGCCTGCGCGCAAGTACGGTGCTCAGGGGGGGCAAGAAGACGACAAGGGGGGGTTGTGGGGCGTGCATGCTGCAGCAGATGCATGC
>Ga0307982_1004506_pt1 | contig 10999 bp, 10 predicted proteins | sample OrgLakmetagen989_FD_201847 | JGI IMG/M metagenome (GOLD analysis project Ga0307982, IMG submission 201847) | Saline water microbial communities from Organic Lake, Antarctica - #989 | ecosystem: Environmental > Aquatic > Non-marine Saline and Alkaline > Saline | place: Antarctica: Organic Lake... | reverse complement strand
AAATTACGTCCTTTCGGTCGGGCAAGGAGGCTAGCGTGCGAATTCTCACGGGAGATTGTGTCCTCGAGGCCGAAGAAAGGAAGGCGTGGTCAGCCAGCGATAGCGTCCTCTTATAGCCCCTTTAGTCCGCATTCAGCATTGCTTTCCCTTTTCCTAATCGGTTACTTCGCTTCAACGTCTTAATGGCTCGGCTGAAGTCATTTAACTTTGGTGCTTAATTCGCTTGTTTAATTCGAACACAAAAAATCCCACTACCACTACTTAACTACTTGCTACTTCGGAGTTCCAGGTCCAGTCCCGAAGGCGGAAAGCGAAATCGGTATGGCGTTTGGGAATCGGGAATCGGTATGGTTGTGGACGCAAGGGCGCTGTAAGGTACATCATTCTGCGAGATATTCCTGAATCAACCAAATTCGTGAGGAACGGAATTTCATGCCTGCGTACTTCGTACTTCGAGCGCCGAGAGACAATTGGCACTCCCTGAACTCACTCAACCTCGTGCCGTGCTGTGGTGCATGGGGTATATATACTTCGCGCTTGCTCTTCGCTCCAGTGTGCTCGATGGCGAATGCAAACCCACCTCAATCTATTCCGTTGTGTTTCGTACTTGAATATTCATGGGCCATGTGCCTCACTCATCGCTTTGGAACACCTGAACATAGCATTCAGCCACAGCTGCTAGGAGTGCGGATTGAAATACTAGACCGCAGGGTTCAGCTACAGCTGCTAGGAGTGTGGATTGAAATACTAGACCGCAGGGTTCAGCTACAGCTGCTAGGAGTGCGGATTGAAATACTAGACCGCAGGGTTCAGCCACAGCTGCTAGGAGTGTGGATTGAAATACTAGACCGCAGGGTTCAGCTACAGCTGCTAGGAGTGCGGATTGAAATACTAGACCGCAGGGTGCAGCCACAGCTGCTAGGAGTGTGGATTGAAATACTAGACCGCAGGGTTCAGCTACAGCTGCTAGGAGTATGGGTTGTAGCGGTAAACTTCTGCCGCACCATGGTTGTAAAGCCATCTCACCATCGCTAAGTCTTGCCGCATCGAGGCGAGCTTCAGAGGAGTGAGGCCTGCGTCATCGGCACGCTGCACGTCCTCTGCCGCGCCATTCTGCATCAGCCACTCACAGAGCGCGAGGCTCCCTTCTTCCACCGCCTGATGCATCGGGCACCACCCAAACTCCTTGGGCTTTCGAACTAGGTCGCAGTCGAAGCCCCGGTCTTTGAGCCATTCAAACGCTTCGGCGTCTTCTATCTCGGGTGCTCGGCTCGCTCTCAAAAGCACCAGCGATGATCGCGTGTCTTGCGGCGGTAAAGTGGTGCTGCTGTCGCTGATCGATGCGATGGGCTTGCGCGCGCTACTGCCGTCGGCAGAGGCAGCATGCGAGGATGCTGACGACGACGACGAAGGAGGAGAGGTTTCCACTTTCACTGGTTGCTCATGCATGCACCGGTTCCGGTAAAGCTCAAAGTTCGTCGGAGGTGGCGCCGGCGGCTCTAATTCTGCTTTGCGTTTTGCTTGCAGGTCCTCTTTGATCTACGATAAAATACAACAATCAAAAGAGGATCTATTAGAACACCCTAACTCGTTACCCTCATTTATGTCAATGCAAAGTACCTGAGCAATGCGGTCGATTTCCTTGAATCGCGTTGTGTCATGGGGAAAAGAATAAGATGCGTCCATTCGTTCAAGCTCGCTATTTTTTCTTTCAAAGTCTAGCTATTAGCTATGTATATGATGCACACTAAGCACCTCTTTAGCAGTGGCTTTGTTTAATCAATGGTCCTCAACACTTTACTCAAACATTTAAGCAAACATAATGTGTGCAATGGAATCCCTAGCTAAGTAGATCAGTCGAAGATACGAAATGTCGCTCCTTAGGTTCTCCGCTGCATCCCTTCACAATAGAAACTTCACGAAATTCGGCAGAAATTAAGTTTGGTGCAAGTGAAGCTAGTGGGTCAATGGCACGAGGATACGAAGCCTACTTGCTCTACTCTACAAGCTTCCGACTTCCGAAATACGCAGCGCGTAGCTAGCGCGAGTTAAAATCTGAACGAAACGAGCAAACGATGAGCACTCTGAACGATACCCCTACCCTGTACAGTAATTTCACGGGGTCTGAAGAATAAATTCTGAGAATTCAGAATGTATTACCCAGGATGCCGCAGATTTATTGCCAAATTGTTTCACGGTCAGCAATATAATTTACGAATTATTGGATGTTGTAGATTGCACATGTATTCAAGTTATGAACTCGTACTAGTAGTAGATTGAGTTGCGGAATAGCAGACAATTCTCTTGCAGTCCCTCGTGACCGTACTTCGAGTCGGAATGTGATGGTCTTAGTTCAGACCTATGGTATCTCCAGATCTGATTTGAACCACTGACATCAACGTTACACGGCATCAATCATGCTTCAGACATCGTTGGTTCGGTAAGTAACCAAGCGCAACAATTTCTGAGATGACTGCATTCAAGAGATGAATGTGGCACAAAAACATCTCAGATATTCTCTTGCTTCCCTCGCGACTGTACTTAGAGTCAGAATGTGATGGTCTTAGTTCAGACCTATGGTATCTCCAGATCTCATTTGAACCACCGACGTCTCAATGTGATGGTCAAACTTCAGACCTATGGTACCTCCAGACCTCATTTGAACTACCGACGTCAATTACTGAGATGACTGCATTCACGAGATAGATGTGGCACAAAACATATCAGACATTCTCTTGCAGTCCCTCGTGACCGTACTTCGAGTCAGATTGCGAGATCTTAGTTCAGTCCTATGGTATCTCTAGATCACATTTGAACCACCGACGTCAATTACTGAGACGACTGCATTCACGAGACGGATGTGGAAATATAACATATCAGACATTCTCTTTCTTTCCCTCGTCGATGTTTGAAGAGTCAGAATGCGATCGTCCTAGTTCAGACCTACGGTATCTTCAGATCACATTCGGACCACCGAACGACAACGATACAAGGCATCGGTCATGCTCCAAAAGTCAAGAATTTCTCGATCAAGCGTGGAGGGGGACTGTCCCTGCAAAGTGATGTTGTCGATATCTTGGTTTGCACAACAATAGTCGTTGGTTCGAACCGAGCGCAACAATCACAAGCTCCATGTGCAGCGTCAAGTTACTAAAGAAGCGATGCCGGTCGGTACTGATCGACGTCTCGATGTCTAAGCGGTGCATGGGGTGACTGCCGGGTATGATAATATAAATTGCCATACCTGATCAATTGGTTCTGATCGGCGGGCACTATTGCCTGGGGGACAAGAACTTACCTGTACGATCGGTTCATGTTGTGGATACATAAGGGGTTAGGGTGGGATAGTTGTGTACTTAGCCAATCAGAACAATATGATTATGGACGTCCACTTTTATGAATCAGGTATGGCACAGTACCCAGTATATGGCGGCTCAGCTCCTGCCGTTTACACCTCCCAATGAATTCGGCACCATTATGAAGGAGCGATGGTGATGGATTCGTTTGCAGCCTTGCATGCAATAGATCGTCGTTTTGGGGCTATTGCAACAATGCTCTAATTGGCAGAAGGTCGTGGTCTTGAAACAAGTGATCAGTCAACGGAGCCCAACAAAGTACCGTTTCGAGTTGCGTGTGATTTCTTATGTACTTTCGATAAATTGTACCACCATAGCACTCATATTATTGAAGCACAACTCAATCCTTTGCACAGTTCTAGCATTTGTATTTGAAATATAGCAATATTATATTATTTGAATCATCAGCCGCCGTTTCGCGGATAGCATACAGTACACTTTGGTTGTACTGACTGTAGACGCAAAGAGATAGAGCACATCTTATTGAATGTCACAACTGTCAGGAAACTTTCGAAAAGCTGGACTATATGTTGTGTCAATGTTGTATTAGTCCATAATAGCGAGGACCAGAACTGCATGTGATGACTGATTACCTCGAATACTTTTCGCAGTTAGAACTGACAAGAGCATGGAGGCTAACACAAAGAAAATACCATGCTACACTGTCGACATCATTTCAACGAATGTGGCGATTTAAGGTCTCGTTTTCTTTGGATCTTATTTCGTTCTGATGCCAAATATCACCTGTTCTCTGCGTAACAATCACCAAGAAAGTCATTTTGAATCTGCGCCATCTCCTTTCTTGATGCAATGCCAAGCGCAACGAACTCTATCGCTTCTGGGGGCAACCATTGACCACGAGACCAGTTATTTCTTCGAACAAAATTTACTTGTTAAACACTTCTATTTAATCCTTGTGAATGAGCTTTCTGCGTATGAATTTAGGACGTACGGAACAAGGCACGGAGGCTCGATGCTTGCTAGCACTCACCTGGACGTACTTTTAATGCTTATGTTTGTCATAACTTTACACTCACTTCAGTAGCAGTCGTTCATTCAGTCAGACTATTTTAAGACGATTTTATGTACAGGTAGTTTAAAACCGTTTAAACAGTTTGTTTAAAATAGTACTGAGCACGCTTTGACCCGGTAAGGAATTATCAGAATTTGGCGTAGCCACCCCGTTAGGGGCCTAGTTCTGAGTGCCGGTGCCTGCCGGGTGTGCCGATGTTCCATCATTCTCTTCAGCTTCATTTTTAAAGTCATAGTCACGCCGTGGTGGTGTTACAGAGCACATGTGTCCTGCGCTCACTGCGTACCTGCAATGGATATAGGAGGTCTATAACGCGACAATTCGTTATATAAGGTAGCTTATGCCCCTAATGATGCAGATTGTCTGGACCGCGTTCTGGGCCTTGCTCTTTTTCCCATGCATGGTCCTTGCGAATCTCGGGGAAAGAGTTCTGGATATCGACGGATTAACCGATGTGGTTTCCCGCGCTCATGAAGCACGCACTGTTCCTGATCCGCGCGAGTTGCACGTAACCTATGGACCAACGACTTCTCCAGCTCCAACACTGCCTCCATCTCAGCTTCCCACGCCGGTCACTCCCTTCCCAACTCAGCTTCCCACGCCCATTCCTAGTCACACGCCCACACCGGCGCCAACGCTGCCACGGCCAGGCGGACCGGGGAAAGGTGCAGCAGCACAGTCGCTCGTGTACCTTCAGAGCAGCACGTCGGAGAAGCACTTGCCGTCTGACGCGAATGATTTGCTTCAGAACAAGGGGCGTGTGTCAGGAGTCAGCGAATGTGACGATACCCCAATGTACCACGTGCCCTTAGACTTCACCTTCCTGTACGCAGGAGGGCGCTTTCAGCACATATGGTTGAACCCGAACGGCATGGTGTTCTTTTCCCCGTTGCCACCTTGTGATGCGTACTTCAGTGCCGGCACTCCTTGCGACTTTGACTCAGGAGCCCTGTACACCTATTACGGCGCTTACATCACGTTTATTGCCGCGTTTGGAAGCGATTTCAATCCCGCTCAGTCGGCGGACGCCACCATCACCTGGGCGCAAGATGAGAGCCGCATTATTATCAAATGGTCGAACCTTTCGCTTTACGGGAGCGATTGGAACAATTACGACTTCTCGCTCGAGTTGCGAGCTTCGGGCCTCGTGCGCATTCACCATCAAGCGGTGAGAAGGAAATAAGGAAGAAGAAAATACTCGAGTATATGAAGAGATGTGCTTCACCATCAAGCGGTGAGAAGGAAATAAGGAAGAAGAAAATACTCGAGTATATGAAGAGATGTGCGCTGCTTTGCAGCATTTTGAGTCTCTTGGTGTACCCAAACGTCTTCTTTGATCGCCCTTTTTCCCTCTTCTACCATCGTACCGCTCTAGATTCTGTCCTGTTCTTCGTACTTTCACCTCAAAACCCGCCTGGCTTCTTCAATTCCCGCTTACGTAACTCTCACCTTCTCTCTAATTTTCTGCTGTCCCTTTTCTTTCCCTCTTTTACCCCCCCCTAAAAGGTTCGTTTCCCCAAGGACGTCAGCGATGCCCCCAATTGGGTCATCAACGAGGGCGTGCTCGTCGCTTTACGGTTCGGAGAGCTTCCTTACTTGAACCGCACTTTGGTGACCGCTGCGCAGCAAGCAGCTCGAAGCAAGTGGCTCAGTGGAGATGGCAGCATCAATAACCCGTGGGATTCCGACGGCGTTTACGCGCCCTACGACCTCATCGCCAATTATACGGTCCACGATTTCTGCCCTTTCCCCACCAAGCTCTGCGCGAGCCCTTTGGTGTATGCCCTGCCAGAGTCTTCTGCTGCCAATTACACCACCACCTCAGGAGGGGACAGCGAGAATGGGACCACCATGAACTTGACGCTCTCCGGCACTGACGCACTTGGCTGCGACGATGACGTCATGAATTTCGTCTGTCAGCTGACCCTTTCAGTTCAAGAGAACACCAACAAGAATAGCTTAATGGGTGCGAACATCACTGCCCCTGCATTCCTCTTGCCTGCAAGCAGCGGAGTAGGCCCTTCCTCTGGTTTGGTGTGCTCGGTGCCGGTGGAGGCATTAGTGGTGGGGGAGTATGAAGTGACCTTGTGGTACGAAGCAGTGACGTCATCATCATCAGAAGGACCCCTGGCGCCGATAGGCTTGACGCAAGTTGAACTTCATGACGTCATCATCTTTTCGACCACCGCTAACGACACGTCAGCTGCGGCCACTGTAGAAGGTTAGCACAACACCTTTATCTTTTTCTTACGGCCATTTCTCGAAATCGATCTCTTCACTGTCTTTTTCATCCTCTCTTTTACATGCTCTTGTGTCTTGTGCTCCCTCCTCATCTATCCTCCAGGTACATGTGATGCCTGTGGCGCCTCCAGCGGCGACAACGCTTGTTTAGGGTGTGACGAGACTCACCCGTTCAGTGACTACAACTGCCAAGGACAGTGCGACTTCAAACAAGGCATGTATTACCAAGATCCATATGGGAAGTGTTGTGAAGCGATCAATGGAACGAATTGTCTCGGCCGGTGCGGAAACCTTTATTTGTCTCAAGGGCTAGTATCTGATGGATCCTATGCGGTATGCTGCAGTAATGTCGATTGCGCCGGCTATTGCAGTGGGAAAGCTTCAATTGACTCATGGTAAGTGCGTGAAGAATGCGAAAGAGAGAAAGAGAGAAAGAAAGAAAGAGAGAGAAAGAGAGGTAGTTTTTTTTTTACTCAAAGAGCGCGTGAGAGTGTCTTTATGTGCGCTACTGTATTTATACACGCCTTCGTTTGTTCCGTCTTCTACCTACCATTGTGCTCTTTACATACCTCTTACCTCCTTCCTCGCTCTCGCTTATGCACCCACAACAGTGGAGTATGTTCGGGCGGTAAGACCAACCATGAAGCCAACAGCGACATCGATTGCGACGGCGTTTGCTTTGGGAATGCGACCTGCGCTCCGACTCCGGTAAAAGAGAGAGGGTCTTGTATAGCAAACATTATCTTTTACACCCTATTACACAAGAGAGGAGTAAACACTGTTGTTGTATTGAGATCACTTCGTATATTATTTTTTGGTGATCATAGCAAAAAGAAGAGCGTTTATAGAGCAAGAAGTCAAGAGAATGCAGGAGAGGAGAGAGGAAGTAGCGACGGCATATGTGAAAAGAGTGTATCAACGTTTTTTCTCATATGCCGTCGTTCTTCCTCTTTCTTCTGCTTCTCTCTCTCTTTCTTTTTCCTTTCTACATGTGCACATGTATAGATGCCGTCGCTTCACCCTTCCCCGGTGCCCACGCCAGCGCCTACCCGTGTGCCTTTTCCAGTGCCCTCACTCGCACCTTCGCCATCTCCTTCTCTGTCTTTTCCGCCTTCTCTGGCGCCTACGGATGCGCCTACCCTTCACCCAACTCCAATGCCATCGCCACTGCCCACGCCACCTCCCTCTTGGCTGCCTACGTCATCTCCTTCGCTGTCTCCATCTGCCACCCGATTGCCCACTTTACTGCCATCCTCCACGCACCACCCCTCTGGCACGCACAATCCCACTCTATCGCCGTCTTCTCACCCGTCGCCTTTGCCTACGATGCAACCGTTCCCTCTGCCCTCCCCGCACCCTACGCTCACTTTACCTCCGACTTCCTTGCCTACCCTGCGGCCATCGCATCTCCCTACTCTGGCTCCTTCTCAACCTTCCATCGCTCCCACTGTCATGCCGCTGCCGCTGCCCACTCCTTTGCCCACAATTAAACCCTCCATCCACCCCACGAAACAGGCAACGGCACCTACTAGGGTGAGTACAAATAAAGGATGCTTTTGAGAAATGAGAGAAAGAAGCAACCTAGAGAACTAAAGCACCATGCTTTTATGATTCTTTTCGAGAATGTCTTGCTGTTCTCTATTTTTTTTTCTCTCAAAATCGTCCATTCTTATTCCTAACGAGTACAAATCCCCCCTTCTTCTCCCTCCATTTCCTTACAGCGACCTACGCTACGGCCGACCCACTATCCAACTCCTCAGCCTAGTCTGAGGCCTACCCTGTCCCCCCTCTCCGTCGCCTACGTCACCACCGCGATGGTCTTAGACAACGTCGACACAACTACCTGGTCAAGCGAAGGCACTAAATGCGAGCAAGTTTTGAAGGGGGCGATCGTGAACTCCATCGATGTAGTTACCCAATCCTCTCAGATTGATAGCGTAAGCGTCGCTGATTACACAGCTAGAAGAAGGCGGAAGCTCATCAGCGGCGACCTTGTGTCATTGAGCATCGAAAGCAGAAGAGAAGAGTTTAGCCGCAGTGACCACCCTCGACAATTGTCTTCTTCGCTCTTGGCGACTTTTGAGCTGGTGGTAGAATCGGATCCCGACTTGACCTATGTGGCCAACGCAAGTATGGTATTCAAGCACGTGACTTCCACTTTCTTGGCCTCCATCGATAACGGCAACTTCGCTAGTGCCATTGCCACGCAGGCTACCAACAAGGGATCGAGCGTGATGAGTGCCTCGTCAGTGAATGTGGCGGCGTCGCAGATGGCTGTGGCAGATTACAGCACTTATTATGAAGTGTTAAAACATCGGTACCCGACCCCTTATCCAACGCATTCTCAGGCGCCGAGCATACACCCAACCTCACACCCTGCAATGAACGATGCAGACAACGACGACAAAAGTTCGAACAAGACATCGGCGGCTGGGTGAGTGTGGAGATAGAGCATTTCTGATTTATGACCGCATGATTAAAGAACGGGACACAATTTTTTTTTTTTTTTTTCTTCTTCTTCTTCTTAATTTCCCCCCAATAATCCTCGTATGCGCCTATCTCAGTTGTCGCTTCTTTATTATGAACTCAATTCCTAGGTGGGGGGACATCAATCCGTGGCTCATTGTGGTCATTGTCCTCGAAGTGTGCATCTCCATCGCTCTCTGCGTCTGTTGCATGAAAGTTGGAGGCGCCAATCAACAAGGTGCGGCCAACCGTGCTGCTGCTGCAGATCCGTTGAGCTTGAACGCCCTCGCCAGGCAACAACTACGAGATGGCGTGTTTGACCCAACCTCGCTGGGGATGCAGCAGACCCGCTTGCGAGAACAGTATGTTGCCACCGTGCGAGCGATTCCTTGCACCAAATACAAGGCCCCCGCTGTAGTCGAGGCAGCGGCGTCTCCTCAGCCTGAAGAAGAAGGGAAGAACAATGCCTGTAGCTCTTCTTCTTCTTCTTCTTCTTCCTCACCTGAGGCCAAGAGCGATGGAAATGTGTCATCTCAACCTTCAGATCCCTCTTCGAGTGAGACTGCAAGCACAAAAACGACGACTGTGAGCAGGATGGCACCCGGGTGCTATGTCGAAGACTCTTGCTCGATCTGCTTGTGCCCTTTTGAAGAAGACGGAGACGATAATCTCGTGAAGGTATAATATGTATTAGGGAGAGATAGAGGATGTGCCCTACTCTCATCAAACACCATCACTGTTGGCGCATGCATACTTTTCTTTTCAATTTTGAATTCAATATATATATATCCTTTTGTTTGTTTGTTTGTTTGATTGTTTGTTGTTGTTGTTGTGCATTTCTTTTGCTTTTGCTCATAAAGATACGACTAACGAATGAACTATTCCCCTCTCCCATCACCACTTCCCACCTCAGGTCTTGAACTGTGGTCATGGGTTCCATCCTCCTTGTTTGGAAGCTTGGCTTTCGCGGCGCAATTTGTGCCCCCTCTGTAAACGGGTCGCCGTGACTCACTTGGATGCCGCTCTCAACAACCGCGAGAACCCTGTGACTGCAGCGAACGGTGCTAGCAACAGTGCTGGTGGTGCTCTTCTCAATCGGCCGATGCATAGGCGCTTGTTTACTGGTGGACGACAAATGTTCATGGGTAGGGGGCGCAACACCAACAACGAGAACGACGACAATGGTGGTGGCGGCGGCGGTAGCGGCGGTGTCTCAGTAGCCATGGAAGGTGAAAGCGGGCCAGAAAGCGGGTCTCGTTTGCGAAGCCGACAGAGAGCCTCGCAAGATTCGGCCATTGAAATGCAGGCGCGCTCTTCTTCCTCCTCAACGGGGGCGCCGTCACCGTCACGTCAAGTGCGCACTCGTTTAGGTTTGAACAACTCGGTCACGCCGGAAGCATCGCCGGATGGCACTCCTCGAAGTGTGGACAGCGGCACTACAGCGGAGAGCGCCGACCCACGAGGTGGTCACTACAGCCAGCGAAGCCACACCAATAATGCTAGCAGCCGTAATCGCTGCGTGCAGCAGCGCTCTTCGGACGATTTCTTCGATCCGTTGAACGTGCTGCCGTCTCGGGAGTCCTCTCACAGAAGCAGCGGGAGCAGCAACAGCAGCAGCAGCAGAGCCAGCGATGCCCTAGACGAGTTCCGACGCCGCGCCGCAGAAGATGAGTCAGGCAGCGCTAGTGGCACAGCAGGAGCAGGAGGAAGAAGTTATCGTCGAGCACCACCGCGCAACGCACGAGAGGGCACAGCGAGCAGCCGGCAGTCATCGGAAGTGCTCGCTTCGCTGTTAGTCGACATGGGCTTCCCAGCGGCACTCGCGTCTGGGGCTGCGTCACAGTTCGATTCCGCTGATGAAGCGATAGGATGGTGCCTAGCTCAGATTGAAGACGACAATGAG
>Ga0307982_1004505_pt1 | contig 11001 bp, 6 predicted proteins | sample OrgLakmetagen989_FD_201847 | JGI IMG/M metagenome (GOLD analysis project Ga0307982, IMG submission 201847) | Saline water microbial communities from Organic Lake, Antarctica - #989 | ecosystem: Environmental > Aquatic > Non-marine Saline and Alkaline > Saline | place: Antarctica: Organic Lake... | reverse complement strand
TCATATTACTTTTATTATTAAAATCACTCATATTACTTTTATTATTAAATTTACGATGTCCACTTATAGTTTTTCCTCCCACCTTTTTACCAATTATTTTATTTTTAGCTACGAATCTTCTATTATCATATGATTTTTCTTCATCAGTCAAAGAATCATAGAGTCCTCTTTCTGATTTACTGTGATCATTATTCATACTTTCACTACTAATAAAATCAGAAAAGAAATTATTTTTTTTTAAAATTAATAAAGGATTTTTATAAATACAATCGTTTTCTAAGCATCCTATATTATTTAAATCATCTTCGTTATTATTTACAATTTCATCTTGTAATGGAGATAAATATTCTTTAATATTTTCATCGTCGAAAAAAGAACACGCATCGCATTTTACTTTTTCAGATTTATCGTCTTTATTTCTGTTAATTTTACTATTGTAAAAATTAGTTATTTTCAACGTAAAATCACAATCTTTCAATGTAAATTTAGAATCATCCAATACAAATTTATCAATCGATTTTATTTTTTTTTCTTTAACAAAAAAAGAATCAATACTTAAACCACCATAATGAAAATTTGGGTAGCGTTCTAATATTTTAGATAAAATGTAAATCACTTGAAATAACAAATTTTTCCCAAATTTGTCAGATTTAAATAAATTGTTTTTATTTTTAGAAATGTATGTTTTTAATGAAATTAAATTATCAAAATTTTCATAAATTTGAACACATATTTTACTTAATTCACTTGGTTCACTTGATTTACTTGATGAGTCAACAGCAGTATTTTCTAATATTTTTGATTTTACATAATCATTTAAATCGTCTTCAGTGCAGTCAAAATTCATTATTGGTGTTAATAAAAAATTTTGTTTTACATTTTTTAAAAACACATCCGTCAATAAATAACACACTTTCATATCATTCATTTTAGAGTAAAACATATCATTTTCATTTTCGTTATATTTACTTATTTTCACTAACGTATCATCATTATCTCCTTCTCTGTTAAAAATATAAATTCCTTTCACCTTTCCTATTTGTTCAAATTTAGTTTCAAAAAAATTACCAAAGTCATAATTACTTGGCTTTTTTAATAAGTCAACCGATATTTTAGATAATTTTGGAAAAGAAAAAACATAATCTTCACCGTTTATGAATTTTTTTAAAACACTTACCGTTAAATCAAAGTTATTGCTTGAATGGCTAACTCTTTTTAATTTTCTATTATTGATAGATACAGTCGTTTTTTTTAATTTTTTCGGAAGCGTGGAATTGTTATTATTTTGCTTTTTTTTATTCTTATTTGATTTTTCTTCCATATGTAATTAATTTGATTATATAAAATGGTAATATAAAAATTGAGATTATGAATAAAACACAATATTGTTGTATTTTTTCGATGCTACATCATTTATAAATTTAAAAAAATTCCCGCCCACTCTGTGCTTCGCTGAAAAAATTTAAAAATCGAACACTATGGACGTTTAAAATCGTGAGCTATTTTTATTTTATACCTTCTTTATTTCTTCTATACTCACTGAAAAATATATCTTCTTTTAATATTTTTTCAGGAGTGACAAATTCCTGGTTCACCATTAACCTTCCTTTATCATTTGAAAATGGTTCTTTCCTAAATTTAGGAGGAAGGACTCTTTTTATAAAATCTTTAACTTCTATTGGTATTAAATTGTTCTTAGTTAACTCTGGAATAAAGTTAATCAATGTGTTAAAAAAATAATGGACATCATAATATCTGTTTTGTATTGGTCGAACATTTATCGAATCAGTCCATTCCGCATATACCTTGAAATTATCTACCTTATTTGGTATGCACGCGAAATCAAAATCCCATAATTTAATTATGTATCCAACTTGAGGAACTATGTAAACCGACTCATTTATGGTATATCTCACATTTTTTTTTTTATTATTTATTTTGTGAACAAGAATATTATTGGCTTTCAAGTCATTATGTCTAAATTTAATATATTTATTTTGAATTATTGCTAATACTGACAATAATTGGAAAAAAATAACTTTCCAATGTGTTAGATCTAACTCTAGATATCTCCTCTTTAAAAAATTCAATAAGTCACCCGCATTGGCCCATTCGCTCAATAATATTGACGCTACGTTACAATATTGTCCCTTTTTGTATCTTTTTTGAAATTCTATATACTTTTTGCTTTTTCCAACAAATTTAGGTTCAATATTTAAAAATGGCTTTATATTTGAATTAAAACAAGTTATAGGGAGCACAATGTGCTGTGTCTCTCCTTTTACTACAAAACGGCTCAATGCTTTTATCATTAATAATTCAGAATTTTCTGGACGTCGGACGTCGTCAATTTTTCCATATATATCGTTTTTCAAATATGGGACAACTTTAACAGCATACTTTATAGACTGTTCATTGTTTTTATCGCCAATTTTTATCTTCGCTCTAAAAGTGTGTCCTGATGATCCACTTTTTTTATAAATCAATTCTCCACCTATATCCATCATTGTTTTCCCAAAGTCCACTGTTTTTTTACCCAAAACATGGCAGCTATTTAAATTATTATCATTAGGTTCCGAGTGATAAAGCTTATACTGTTCCCATATGCTATCTGATTTATATAAATGGTCAACTTTCCAATCTCCATCATTTATAAAATTTTCAGTAGATGAGTCTGATGGATCAAATAAAGGCTTAACTTCTTTATTATCCAATAATGTTTTTATCAATTCTAATCTATAAGGTATAGTGTCGTAATCTTTTTCATCATGATTTAATAATTTTTCCATCTTTTTATTAAATATTTTTAATTTAACTTTGGCATTATTATCATTTTGCATTTATTTACTTTATATATTTCACACTTATATTTTTCCACTTATTCTAACCTCTTTTTAAAATTGCGATCCTTACATATTTTATTCCTCTTTGTTACATTTTTGTCTAATTTATCATATAGTTCTATAAATTTTTTATTTTTCATCGCGTCATCAATTTCGTCTAAATCTATCATTGGTAAAAATGGTGTTGACTTATAAAATGCACTTCTATTTAAATAATCCAATTTTGTTTTTTCGGGAAAATTGTGTATTAAACCATATTCAGGTTTTGTCATTATCTCTAAATAGGGTTCTGGTATTAAATTTTTATGTTTTGGAGGAACTACCATTAATAATTGTGTAAATGGTTTAACTTTTCCAAAATTATTATCACCAGATAATTCGTCATATATTTTATCCATCGTTTTTAAAAATAATTTTGATTTCATAAACTTATGTAAATCTGAGCAAAATGGAGCAGTATTATATTTATAATGCCAAGTCCATGATCTACACTTATCTAAATAATATTCCAAAGTCCAAATTAAACCTTCAAAATAATTTTTACAAATATTTCTTACGGCCAACGTTTGATCTGAACCACTGTTGCAATAGTGATCATAGTATGCAAATTTAAAATCACCAAATTTTCTGGACATATCCTCTGGAGAATCATTCACTCTCAATCCATAATTATTAGTCATTATGGATGATTTCTCATTAAAATTAAAATTATTATAATAAGATATGCTATTATTAAATCCTATTATTTCGCGGGTTGTTGAATCGTTTTGCATATGCCCTAAATTATAAAAATTCAATCTCTCCATATTTGCCATGTCCAATTCATAATAATTTTTTTTATCAAATGCTCCTATTTTATTTTTTTCATGCGCAGCGTCTTTTTTATTTATATTTATGATCGATTTTACTTCAAATTCTGATATATCTTTCAATATTATCATCAAAAAATTAAAATTTATTTTAGCTAAATCATTTTCTATTTTTATTAAATAAGTGTCGTTCATTTTGCATAATTTATTTTTTTTATAATAATTTATTAAAGTATCTAATCCTCCATACTTTACGTCTACAGATGGTACGTTTGGAATAAAATCATTCCCAATGAAAAAACACAAAAATATAAAATCATTTATCGAATTATTCGAAGAGTCATCCATTATGCCATGTATCATTTTTCTTGTTTCGTCAACAGATACAAAGACTAACTCTTCATCTGGGTGTTTAACCCCATTTTTTATTTCACTGTGCTCCCTTAACAAATAAATATTTTTATGTCCGGACGCCATTGTTAAAAAAAATAAATCGGCGTCTAATCCATAAACTACAAATACATCATTATTTGATTTTTTTTTTTTCATATTGCTTAAAATTTTATGTTCGCCCTCTCCGGGAACATGATAAGAAGAGTAAACTATCTTATCCCTTAAATCAGAACTCAAAGAATGTATAAAATGTAAAATAGATATATGTAACGCTTCCATAAATTCAGTTCCTGGCGTTATTACTATATTGCTCCATTTTACATTATTTTTTTGTCCTATATTGTGATAATTTCTTATTTCATCTGTCATTTCGTTATCTTCAATATTTTTATATCTTCTTTTTCTTTGTTGACTTATTTTTGCCATTGGGGCAACTCCATCCACTGATATGTAAATTTGCTTATTTACTTTAGTGTGGTTTATAATAATTGACAAATAATTCATTATTTGTTTAATCATTTCTGTTTCTAGTTCATCATTTGTCATATTTATATTTTTACCACTATATTGATGCAACACTTTAAAACATTGAGGGTGGAATAGACAATTTGAATCCAAATATAAATAGTCAATTGAACCATTTAATTTAGATCTGATCAAAAATCCATCTCGATAGTTAATCTTTCTCTTAAATTTTTCTATCAACCAACCAAAAAAGCCAGGTACACCCATTTAATAGTTAATGGTGTTCAAGTATACGTTTATATACATATATCATTCAATATTTTTTAAGTGTTTCTTCACAAACTGATTAAATATATATATATAATTCGTTTATTTTCTAAAATATAAGTATAACTTTAACAATGGGAATAGATGACTATGATGAAGACGGTTACGATATGTCAAGAATGAACGGTGGAGCCACATCCAAAAGAAAAAAATCTAAATCTAGATCGAAATCCAAAGGAAAATCCTCTAAAACCGCCACCATGAAATATAAGCCACTTAAAAAATCCAGAAGTTCTAGTAAAAAATCTATAAAATCTACATCGAAACCAAGGAAAGCTAGGTCTAAATCTTCCAAAAGAAAAACATCCAGATCTAAATCCAGAAGTTCCAGCAAAAAATCTAGAAAATCAAACAAAAGAAATAAACCAATATCTAAGTCAAGATCCGTGAGAAAAGTTAGATCTAAATCTAAATCTAAATCTAAATCTAAACCTAAATCTAAATCTAAATCTAAATCTAAATCTAAATCTAAATCTCCCAAAATAAAAACATCTAGGTCTAAATCTAGATCAAAATCTAAATCTATACGTACACCTGCTACTAAATCCAAATCTAAATCTACACCTAAATCAGGATCAAAGAAAAGAAGATCAGCTAAAAGGCCACTTAATCCTTCTATGAAAAAATTTGCAGAATTGAGAAACGCAATTATGAAAAGGAGTAAAAATAGTGAACTTACAATGTTTTCAGCAGCCAAAGTTGCCAGCGCTTATGGAAATAAAGTTCCCAAAAATGTAACCGGAATTGAAAAATGGAATAAAGCGTCTGAATTTATGGAAAATGATTCAGACTCCGAATTTAATAACAATGTTAAAAAAGGCATTTCTGACACTAAAAAAAAATAATTAATTAATTATGTTAAATTTCTCACCTTTTTCGTTATTTATTATTTCTAACATGTGGGCTTCTCTATTTTTTGATTTTTCTGTTTCAGATACATCGTATTTATTAAATGCTTTTGATCCTCCTATATCAACTCTCCATATTTTTTTATTACACGTTGAGTTTACTCCATTTGTACCATAAATAAATTGAGGAGTATGTCCAATAATCATATTTCCCACTTTTAAAACATCTAAAACTTTTTTTATGTAATCTGAACAAATTTCTTCGTTTATCAATTTATCTTTTTCATCCAACACATCCACGTCTGCAGGCAAAGAACCTAAAATTCTCGTCCAAAATATACTTTTTTTATAATCTGATAATAATGATGATACATTATCTCTATTTATCATTCCTAATAACCATTTTCTGATGCAATCATTTATTTTATAAAAATCATTTATGTCTTTCACTTCATAATCTTCCATAAATTGAGATGTTATTCCTGCATGTACAAATAAATTATTCCCTATTATTATTGCAGATTGTCTGGTGCATCCTAATAATTTCGCATATTCGTTTCCGGGTTTAAAAGATTTTATTCTTTCTTTTTTTGCTTTTTGTAAATCACCATCTCGGTTAAAATTTGTTAAGTCATTTTTGGAAACATATCTTATGTCTCCTTCCACGTTTAATATTTCATGATTTCCCAATAACGATATAACTCTTCCTCCTTCTTTATTTGCTTTCAAATCTAATTCTGTTAAATATTTCATGACTTCTATATCATTAATCATATCATCATCATAACTGTCTCCGGGCTCCCTTCCGCTATCTAATTGATCTCCAACTTGAACTACAAAAGTTTTTTTTCCAATCCAATCTCCATTTTTATTTATAACTTTGGCTAATCTTAAATATTTTAAAGTTAGTGATAAATCACCATGCAAATCACCTAATGCTATTACTCTTTCCTGCTTCGGGTAAACTGATGGAGTGAAAATATGGCCTGGACATATTTTATTAAATATATTTTCCTCGTCATTAATAATATTATCCTTGTCACTTTCTAAATTTTTACATAATTTTTTAGATTTTTTCGCGTTCGTCTTCATTATACTTGGTTGTTTAGATTATATTAATGTTCAACTTGTGAATGCAGGTGAGTCGTGAAATGCATAACCTTGTCCGTTTGGAATATTTTTTTCGCGATCACTTAAACCTTTTGAATTTATTGTTAATATCCTTTTGTTTATTCTTGATGGATGTATGCTTGAATCATAACTCATATAATTATATCCTTTAATATCCGTCAACTCCATCGGAGTTGAGAATGTTGCATTTGGACGCTTATAATGCGACAATTTAAAATTACTATCGTCTGGATTGTAAACTACAAAATTTGACTTTTTCCTTTTATATTTATCATTAATTGAATCATTTTCACATTTATTCGATACAAATTGCAAATCATAATTTTCTGAAAAATTTCGATCATCCTCTTTTATCAAATTATAATATTCATTGTATTTATCATAAGGATATTTATTATTAAAATACTTGTCAAGCCTATTTAAATTATAAGAATATTTTTCATAAGGATATTTATCATAAGAATGTCTAAAATAAGGATGCTTATCTAATAATTCTTTTCGGCCGCGCGACGGTTCTAATATATTTTTTATATTGTCGTTGTATTTAATTATCGTTTCCTTATCTGGATCCGTCAATTGTGAATTAAAAAAATTATCTTTTTCTAACACTTTTTCCCGAAGATTATCATAATTATGAATATCTTGAGCATCTGCCACAATGAATTTTTCATTTTTTTTATTTTGTTTTTCAAAAAAGTAACAACACATTACATAATTTAAAGATATTATAAAAATTATTAAAATTAAACAATCAATGAACTTCTCAGGAAACATATGTATATATATTAAAAATGACTAAAATAAGTTTAACTGTTGTAAGGAAAATTTAATCCACCTTTGTTTAATCTGGAATGTGGATCATACCCTCTTATTCTTTCCACATTGTCTCTTGCTTCATAAGCCCATGGACTATTTCTTACATATTGAGGGTAAAATGAATTTCTATATTTTGCGCAAACTGCACATGTTTTTCCTGATTTACATCCACATTTCCCCCCCTTTTGAGATCCACAATGACGTGAACCAAATCTAAATGGTTGATGTTGAATTACTTGAGGGGCTTGTCTAAATTCAGAATTATGTCTGTGGTTTAATCCAGAATTCGATGGTGGAAGTTCTTGTATCAAAGAATCTTGCTCAGCTTCTTCAATTGTTGCCATATTGTTATTATTTCCCGATGAATTTGGAGCAATATCTTCAACTATTTCATTCATAACTTCGTCTTGCTCGTTCCCTATTTCTTCATTTAAATTTTGTACATCTTGAGGGTTATTTTGTTCCTCAACATTTACATAATTATTTGGGATGACTTGAGGATACACTACTTCTTGAACATATTCTTGGTCTTCGAATAACTCTCTTTCAGCAGTTACAGCCGAAACTACACGTCCCAATTTTATATTATTGATTGCATATAAAGTTGCCATAAATGCAACTGAAGCAGCCACTGCTACAACTGGATCACTACCAGAAGAATAAACTATCATTGCTGCCATTACGAATTGGACAATTGGGTTTTCAAACATTAAAGCTACATTGTCAGGTAATTTTGGAGCAGCAAATCCAGCGTAGAGAACTAATGTCAAGGTTAACGCCGCTGATAAATATTTGTTTTTTCCAATCACTCCCATTGTGTCGTTTGCAACTTCATTAAATTTTTCTGTGCTTTCTTCCATGATTGATGTTATATTATCCATATTGTCACTCATTGTTTCTGAGAATTGCTATATTATATTGTAACATTTTATTTCCACGGCCAATTAATTAATTAGATTATAAAGAATTAGCCACATTAATTATTATATTAAATTAATAATGACTGAAAATTTTAATAATTACCGCTCTTGTGATTTTGACAATGATAAAATTTGTGATTTAAACAACGATGAAATTTGTGATTTTGACAACGATAAAATTTGTGATTTAAACAACGATGAAATTTGTGATTTAAACAACGATGAAATTTGTGATTTTGACAACGATAAAATTTGTGATTTAAACAACGATGAAATTTGTGATTTTGACAACGATAAAATTTGTGATTTTGACGAGTTTATTGAAAATAATGGTGTTGATAATTTTATCAATTTTAATAATTATAAAATTATTAACCATAAGGACATAACTAATCATGGTTTTGCCTTGCTTAAAAAATATTTATCTCTTCAAGATGTGTCTAAAATTAAAAAAGATTTAATCGTTAAACCTAAAGAGAGCAATTTTAATTTAAAAGTTGAATCTTTTAAAATTTTTAAAGAAACAAGTGAAGCTTATTATGTCCCAAGATATTATGGAATCAAACATTTTGGAGATAAAAAATTTCGCCATTATATTGATAAATCATTCCCCAGTTATATCAATGATAATATAAATTTAGAATTTAAAGGAAATTTAAGAAGTGATCAACAACTAATAGCAGAAGAATGCCTCAATAAAATTAAAAATATAGGTGGCGGAATCATGTGTTTACACACTGGATACGGTAAATGTTTTGCTAAAAATACTGAAGTACTTATGTATGACGGAAGTGTCAAAAAAATACAAGATATTCAAGTGGGAGATTCCCTTATTAATGAAAAATCTGAAAAAGTAACAGTTGAGTCATTAGCAAGAGGATCTGATCACTTGATCGAAATTATTCAATCCAATAATTTTAATTACACAGTCAATTCGTCGCATATTTTAACACTTTTAGATTGCGATGGAAAATTAATTGATATTCCCGTTAAAGAATACATAGAAGGAATCAAATACAATGATGAATATATATGCAAGTTAAAAGGGGCGAAATACAGCGTCGACCTAGGAAATTATGATAATGTTTACAGCAATTTAAATTTACTGAGTTCATATGACTATTCTAAAAATGTTAATGATCAATATTTTCCCAAATTTAAAAATTTTGTAAATTCCAGTTTAGAATCAATCAAAAATTCGAATTTGGACAATCTCAAAATAAATTATTATATTTTCGGGTTGTACAAAAATAAATATGACACAATTTATATTCCACAAAAAATAATAAATATTTTAAATTATATATCCAATATTACTTCTGTAAAATCTAGGAGAATTATCGAATATGCGTTTCTCAATGGGGTATTTAAAAATAAAAAAACAGCAGTGATAAATAATAAATATTTACTCAAAAAATTAACTGTGATTTTAAATTCACTCGGGATTAAAAATCATTTAACATTTAAAAATAATTCTGCTCAAATACATGCTGATTTATTTAAATTTATCGAAAGGAATAAAATATCTCAATCGTGCAACATTGCATTTAGATATGTAAAATTTGGGAATTATTATGGATTTACGTTAAATAACAAAAAAGGAAGATTTTTATTGAGTAACTTTTCTGTCACTCATAATACAGTCCTCGCCATTTATATAGCATGTCGATTGAACATTAAAACTTTAGTCATAGTTAATCAAGACTTTTTAATTGATCAATGGGAAAGCAGAATTAAAATGTTTTCTAATGCAAAAACTGGAATAATTAAAGCTGGTAAATTGGACACATTCAACAAAGATATAGTTATAGGAAGTATACATAGTATTTCAAAAAAAAATTATCACTTTGATACATTCTCAAATTTTTCACTCGTAATATATGATGAATGCCATCATGTTCCTGCAAAAACATTCTCATCTTCATTATTTAAAACTGGATTTAAATATACAATTGGATTATCTGCAACATTTGATAGAACTGATGGATTAGTAAAAATTGCGTCTTGGCATTTAGGGGATATAATTTCTAAAGTTGAAAGAAAGGGAACCGAAAATGTTTATGTTAAATCATTTCAATATATTTCTAGAGATGAAAAGTTTTGCGAAAAAACCATGAGAATGAAAGATCCTAAAACTGGGAATATTAAAAAAGAACTTAACATTTCTGGAATGACCAGTGATATATGCAATATTGAACCCAGAAATAAATTCATATGCAAAATTATTAATCAAATTATTAATTTAGAATGTAGAAAAGTACTCGTATTGAGTGCTAGAAGAGAACATTTAAAAATATTAAAAGGAAAAGTTGATTCTATTATTATTAATAAAGTTAATAAAGGTGTTTGTTTGAAAAAAAATGTAACAACTGGATATTGTATGGGAGGTATGGATAAAACAGAATTAGAATTATCGTACAAGGCTGATGTCATTTTTGCTACATTTAGT
>Ga0307982_1004504_pt1 | contig 11003 bp, 9 predicted proteins | sample OrgLakmetagen989_FD_201847 | JGI IMG/M metagenome (GOLD analysis project Ga0307982, IMG submission 201847) | Saline water microbial communities from Organic Lake, Antarctica - #989 | ecosystem: Environmental > Aquatic > Non-marine Saline and Alkaline > Saline | place: Antarctica: Organic Lake... | reverse complement strand
TTCTTCGGCGCCGTGTCTAGCCCGCGAGCTCCATTCTCCTTTGAATTGCAATGTATTTAGTTCTTGCCGTATACATCCTTTTTTTGTATCCGTGTTGCTTATTGTAGCGAAGGCGCAAATGTCACCCGGCCCGCTTGGCCCTCGATTCTCGATTGCGATACAAGGTGATAAATACGACGCCTATTTAAAATTTAGAATTTAGTTCGGGGTTCCTATTCCTGGTTCCTTCTGGCCCCAGCCCTCTCGCACAACAACAGCGCCCTTCAGTTCAACACACGAGAAGTAAACGTCATTGAAATCAAACCAAACGACTCAAACTACGTTGCGCCATTTCTCGCAAGAGGTGCATTCAAGGCCTCAATTAGGCCCTCACACACCACTTCTACATCTCTCACACAGCAGCGGCTCCCTCGACCGAGCACACGCTGCCAACTACACCCGGCAGCTCTAGATCAAAGGGAAAGGAAACCAGGCAAAACCACGGCGCTAAAAAAAACACCTAGGCATCTGTCATCGCGCCTCTGCACTCTCAATCCATAGCTTCCACAACCAGGCTTCCGCAACGGCACTTTAGATGCCGAGCTTGGTGCGGCGCCAGTGGCGGCGCTTTGAGTTCCACCGGATAGTGTTGCCCGTGCGCAACCGGATCCACTGAGGCACCGGCCGGTTCTGCTTTTGCTTCACCGCCAGGATCTGCTTAGTGCGGAAAGTCTTGAAGGAGCCCTGAGCAACGCAGACAAGGCCACGAACACAAGTCAAAAATTGAAAAAGAGGTTAGATTCGTTGAAAAGCTCAGTAGGATGAGCAACGAGGCCAGTCTAGCAAAATGCTCAGGGTGCAAAGAGCTTGAACTCCTAGAGAAGCGCGCCCAAGTGTACATTGCTGTAGAGCGGCAGTGGCAAGCTAAGCATCATCCAGGGGACGACGAAAAATCACAAGAGAATGCTCGACAGGCGTCCGGTATACATTCGCTGCCTAAATAGCCTCCGTGTCATACAGAAGGCGAAGGTGCGCTCTACACTTGACTGGTCTCGCAGCAATTTCAGAGCATTGCGGGAGAGTGGAACGCACCATTTTCGACGCAAGACCGGATTTCTGGAGAATCAGCGACAAATCGGAGCTCTTTTTATAAAGGAACAGACCAATGCTCTAATATGCTAACCTTCATCGTAGTGAGCCAATTTTCTTGCGATTTTTTTTTCAAAAATACAGCTAATTACGTAGCTAGCTCATAAAAGTTCACAACGAGAACACGGAAGTTACTCAGGTCGAGCCGCTCTCAGCATGCCCCCCAAGCGCGCAACCACAGTCAAAAAGACAAAGAAAGTAGTAAATTCTGATAGTGAATCTGAGCAGAGCGAAAGCTCTGAAGATTACGATGATGACGCCGAGGAAGAGGAGGACGATGAGGATGACGATGACGAAGAAGATGAAGCCGAAGACGAAGAAGAAGCTTTAGACGAAGCCGAGGAAACCTCTAGAGGCGACTTCGTTGGAGACTCATCTGATTCTGAATCTGATTCCGAAAAAGCTCCTCCGCGCAAGTCGATGCTCGCGCCCAAGCGCAAGGCTACTGCGCCTTCTGAACCTGTCAAAAAGACGAAGAGAGTGGCAGCTCCTAGCCCATCAGAACGTAGCCTTGAAGAAAGCAGCAGCACTAGCAGCAGCTCTAGCTCTAGCACTAGCACTAAAAACAGCAAGGATAACATAGGTAGCAATTGTGGAAGCAGCAGAAGCAGCTCCACTCCTGTCGGGCCTTCATCTTCAAGGTCCACAAAAAACATTCCCAAGGCTTCTGCTGCCACCAAAGACGATGACGAGCCCGAACCTGAAGAACAAGACAATGACAATGACAATAAACCTGGAGACGGAGATGATGGTGGCGTTGAAAAAGGCGACGGTGGCGCGACAGGATCGGGAGGAGCTAGTGAGGGCGGGGAAGAAAATAAAAAGAAGAAAAAGAAGACGGTGAGCAACGAGCTCAAAGCAAAGATGCGCGGCGACGGACCCGCTTCTAAGATTTTGGCAGTCATGTACAACATCAACCGGTGAGCTTTTTGATTGCTGTGTTTGCTATTGGAGTATCAGATTTCAGCTACTTGTCCGCTACAGTCGAAAGCTAAGCTGAGGAATGTGTTTGGTGAGGGCTTGGCGTGTAACTTTCTAGCACTCGGTGCCCCTGCTTTCAGAGTAAAAAGGTGTTAGACAACTTTCAAGCTTGAGGACTTATTGTCAATGGATTTTTTTTGTTGCTGGCGCGCAGGCCGGGCAATGTAACGTCAGTTGAAGGATGGACGGGCCACAAGATTCCCAAGGGCATCGTGCAAAATTCCTTGGAAGAACTTGCCAAAAGTGGCGAACTCAGCGTGACAGGCAAGACTGGCAAAGTCTACTGGTTCAACCAGGTGAGCGAGTTTTTTTTGTATATATATTATGCACCTTCGAAATCTCGCATGTTCACTTGTTCTTATCCTTTTTTGTCTTGAACCAAGAGCCTGAAGTTCACCGGCGTTTCTGCGTGCTACAGAATCAATTTAGAACTAAAGGCCTTGACTTGATTAAGCTGACGAAGAAAGTAGAAGAGCAAAATGAGACTCTTGCGAAGCTGAAGGAAGAGCACGGTGCCTTAGCGAAGGAAATGCGCAACCTTGAAGCGAAGCCAACTGACGACGATCTTCCGGGCACCGTTCAAGAACTCGTTGACAGGTGAATTCGTATCTTGATTTGTGGGGTAAAGGTGAAAGGAAGGGGGGCAAAGGAATGTATGTGAATTGAAGTGCAACGAGGCACGATGGACATGTAGACGTAAGGTTTAAGTGCACAAAATCTCTCTGATGTGAACGCGACTCCTTTTTGTGCACTGTGTTCTCGCAGGCGTGACGCGCTCACGGCGAAAGTAGCGACCTTGAGGTCATCCAGCGTTGCGATGACACCCGCTCAGAAGGAGAAGCAGCGCAAGCAGTTCATGCTCTACCGCGATGCATGGAGCAAGCGAAAACGGTCAGTTGTAACTTTTGTATTACCTCCTGAGTGAATTCTTTCCCGGAACGACGCTATTTATGTGTGTGTTTCTACCTATAGTACTTTGACCATTCAGCCGCGTTAATACGAACAATTATCTTTTCTCACTCGACCGTTGCACACCAGGTACTGCCAAGACGCATGCGGCGCTGTAGCTGATGGAATGGACAAAAAGCTCAAAGACATCGAATCGTTGATTGGCATCGAAACAGACGATGACGCAGGCCACCAGGTACCGCCTCTTTCTGCGCTAGGCGTTTCAAACCGGCCCGTAATCACCATGAGGACAACGAAAGGCGCAAAGAAGCGATAAATATTCGACGCCTGATCCTTTTGGGCTTTTAATCATTTGAGCACTCCAGAGATGAATAGATATATGGAGCATATTCTTCAGCTCGAGGAATATAGCTGAAGTATATCGGGAGGTTATCAACACAGTGGCTCCCGAATTCTCAACTTTTAAGCATATAAACAGTCCGCTACTTAGCTACTTAATATAACTCGAGATGACACCACGCGAATTCCTTTGATAACTGTTGATTCACAGTTTTCACTATTCATATTTATCCGTTGCACGCCTTGAGGATACGATTGATGCGATTTCGTTACCATGACCGTGTGGTGTGTTATTTGAATTTGGATTACAAATCAATATTCGCAATGCCCTGAGCCCTGAGGTTTGAGGTATTCGCTGTCGCTAAAACAAGTGACGTGAATCGTGAATACTAACTACACTGATCCCTAAGAAGCAGATAAACAGACAACTGGCATATGGGTAATAAGGGATATAAAATGAAACACAAAAACGCAAGTGCGATATTTTCAAATAAAAATTGTTTTGGGCTCATTTCTTCTGCTTTTGTTTCTTGGGCTGGTCTGTGGAACCAACGGACTTCCGTGCTCTGGCCGTGGTCCCACTGCCTGTTGCTGCTTGCTGCTGTGGCTGCTCGGTGGGATTACTTGCAGATGGCGAATACGACGAAGAAAATGACGACGGGGACATGCCTAGACGAGAGAAGCGGGACATCATCGTGGTGACAGAGGACTGCAGCAGCGAGCGCCGCCGCGCCGGAGGTCCTTGTGACGGCAAGGCTGCGGGATCGCTGCTCCTTCCGCCGCCATCGTCGTCAACTTCGTCCGTGGCACTCGCAGGCACTTCTTCGACAGCAGCTAAGCCGCTCATGCTGCGCCGCGACAAAAAACTGCTTGGCAGCTTGCGGCGGCTGCTGCTTCGGCTGCTAGTGCTACCGCTGCTGCTGCTACTGCCACCACTGCTCTTATTACTGCCATGCGTAGCATTGTAGCTGTTATCTCCCCCCAAAGAAGAAGAAGAAGACGTGGGAGGAAGAGCGCCAATGAAGGTTCGGCTGCCAGGGGGCGAACCAATGAAACTTTGCGCAAAGCTTGGGTTGCCTCCATTGTAAAATGGAGACGTGGACGTGGACGACGACGACGACGACGGAAAGGAAGAAGAATTGTTGTCATGGTGTATGGAAGGTGGCGCGCCAATGAAAAGCGCAGCTGCGCTTGGGAGTGCATTTGGCGGGTGCCCCGAGGAAGTTGGCGCGGGTCCAGGAAATGATGGCAGTGGCGCATGGCCCGGGCTGAAACCGCTGCTGTTGCCGCTGCCAAAACCACCAGCAGTGTTCACGCCGTTCTGGCTGCCGTATCCATTGAACCCATTGAGTCCATCCCCAAAGCCATTGCCGTGTCCGTTCATAAAACCTTGAGGGATACTCCCGAAAGTTCCAACCCCGTGGCCATTGCCGCTGCTGCTAGTGGCCTCGCTTTGGCCCTCGTAAGGGTCCACGAGGAAGACGGCCGGTGGTCGCTTCCACGCCCCGTCGTCTTCTTCTTCACCATCTTCGCTGTCGTCAGCAGGGCCGTCCGGTTGCGAGCGTCTGCGCTGCTGAGCTTCCAGAAATGGCCTTTGCGTAGGCGACAACACCGGGCTGCTACTGCTGCTGCTTCTACTAGGGTACCTGCCGCTGATGCTATTGCTCTTGCTGGTGCTGCTATTGTTCGGGCTCAGGGCACCTCCCGTTAGGGATGGCAACGGCGGCGGGAGCACCGGCGTTGGTGGAGGCGACGAGATGGCCGCGATAGCCGCACGAGCCTCGGGTGTGAGGAGGCGCGGGTGGCCCGTTAAGTCGACGGAGCGCAAATGCCGACGGCCGGCTACGCTTCGCGCATAAGCAGCCAGCAGCACTACGCTGCGGCTGGTGAGCAACGAAGGCCCCACGAGGCTGCCGCGCGGGTACCGGAACGCAAGCGAAGCTAACTGCGTGCACGCCGAAGTGAGGGCGTGGGTAGCGTTATCGGTCAGCTGCGGGCAATTGCTGAGGTCGAGCGCGGTCAAATGCGGGCACTGCTGGCACAAGGCCGCCACCGCGGAGTCGGTGAGCGCGTAACAGTCGTCGACTTTGGCGGAGTTCAAGCCCGGGCAGTTGGCCGCTAACGCAAGGACGGCGGCGTCAGTGACCCGCCCGCAGCGGCTGAGCCGCACCGTGCGCAAGTGAGGCCCGCAATGACTCGCGAGCGCGACCACTGATGCGTCGGTCAAATCGTACACCTGTTAGTCGTAAGTAACTTCAAATTTATAAAGAAAGAATACAGACTTGAATTCCTTAATATGAATCATTGAAGCAGTTGAGATGCTCAATGATCGGGGTAGCTGTTCAAGTTGCCAAATGCCGCACCTGGCTGAGGTCCACATGGGCTAGCCGACGGCAGGCAGCAGCCACCGACACAATCGACTGGTCGGTGATGCGCACGCAGCCCGACACAGAAAACGACCGCAGCGTTGGCGCTCCTACCCCGTTGTCGTCTCCATAGCCGTCTGCAGTGCCATTTTCGTCGTCGATTTCTTCTGCCATGGTCGGCAACACCCCATTGAAGCCGTTGCTGTTGGCGCTTGCCCACGCTGCAGGCCCAAAACGGCGGGCTAAAGCTAGGTTGTTCAAGTCTCTTCTGCCACCAATTTCATTGCTGTTATTATTACCAAGGCCAGTGCCGCTACCTGTGCTGCTACTGCTGTTAGCAAGCTGTAGGCCTGCTCCACCCGTAGCTACGTGAATGCCGTTGCCGCCACTACCACCACTGGCGGCACCACTTCTTCGACTGCCCCCGCCGTCGTTATTGCCGAGCTGCGCGCGTACAGCGCCGCGGCCGAGGGCCTCAATGCCCACGTCGGTGATGGCCAAGCAGCACTCCAAGTTGAGGTCGGCGAGCAGCGGGCATTTAGAAGCCAGCGCTTCGAGGGCGTCGTCGGTGATGCGAGTGCCACGCATGTTCACGGAGAGCAGCAAAGGGCAGGCCGCAGCTAGCGCAAGCACGGACGACGACGTTAGCCAATGGCACTCATTCACCTGTGTCGGGGCACACAGCGGGCAGTTACATACGCATATCACACATTGTGCCATGAAAACCACGGCCAAGAATACGCACGACAAACAATTAGGTCCGCTATCTCGTCAGAAGAAGACACAAGTCAATGAAGAATAATGAGCGAGCTTGCCCTTCTAGAAAAGGCATCCGCCCGACCAACACCACCTACATTAACAAATTGAAGGTTGGGAGCAGCCGCAGCGAGGGCGAGCACGCTCGCATCCGTCATTTTCCCACAACGGGACAGCGTCACAGCACGGAGCTCTGGGCCGCGCTGTTGCGCTAATACCGAGACGGCTGCGTCGGTTACTTGGTAGCAGCAATTTAAATGCAGCGCTTCGAGGTGCACACAAAGTGTGCTCACAGCTTCAACAGCAGCGTTCGTGAGCCGCGCCCCATGCCGTCGCAAGCTCCCACCTAGCGTTAGCACTCGAAGCTGGGGGCAACCACTGCTCAAATTCACCACAGCGCTGTCGGTGACGCCTGCCGAATCGAACAGGTCGAGCACACGCAGGTTTGGGAGTCGCCCTCCACCCAGGCAAGACGCTAGCACCCCATCGTTGTCGCTCAGCGTCAAGCCCCCGCACTGTAGCTCCTCCAAGTGGCAGTAAGTATCCAGCACGGACCGGAGCCAGGCGCCGCTGTCTGATTGCTGAGTACGCGGCGCTGTAGAGGCGTCGAAGCGTCTAACAGTACGTACCACATATTCAGACATAGCTTTGCAGCAGCGCCGGTACGGCGCTAGATCAGCAAGCGGCAATTCCAAGTTATCAAATATAACCATGATGACATCTAGGCTCAAGCCGCGGCTGCCGCCGGGGGAGGCATCATCTTCCATGATTGTTGGTGAGAAGGATGTCCTCACTGATTTGCTTGAAGATCACAGGACTTTCACAAGACCCCCCAAACCTCAAAACTCGAAGCAAAACAGACAACAGCTTTTTACAGGGAAAACCACCGCAGCACCGCGGCTGCAATTTTTTTCTCATCATCTCAGCCAACAGCATCATTTTTTTCACTTTTCACCGACTCCTGAGTCCTGAAGCTTTGGGGTAGAGATATTAAGGCATCGAGGCCTCCTAAGCTCAAAAGAGTGCTTAGTCGAGAATATAGTTTGTAGTCATTCTAATTTTCATGCCATTTGCTTTCTACTTCACTTTCCAATAGCCTATTCGCTTTACAAGTGCTGTCGCGTTTGCTGCAGTTTTTGATTTGCGCCAGACATCTTAATCACTTGTAGGCGACGCCCAATACACAGGATACCTCCATCACCATGAAGAGCAAAGTGAAAGGGAAAGGGTTGAATGTCGTAAGCCATGTGATAGTGCCGCTCATATGTTTCGCAGCGGGCCTCATGCTTGCTGCGACCTTCACCCATGGTGGGCAAGGCAACATGGCGCAATCGGACTCGAGTGCACAAGGCGTTAGGCTCATGGAATGCATGGGGCAAACGAACGACCTCGAAAATCTTAAAGTAGACTTGGAGCACCAACTGGCGAATGCGCAACGAGAGCGAGACGAGTTGCACGAGCAGGTCGAACGAGCAAAGACTGAAGCTGCTGAAGCAACTGCAGCCCTAGCGGAGGCTCGAAAGCTAGGAGCCCACGAGCCTTCTGCTGGCAGCCAATCGGGCGCAGGCCTCCAGGTTTCTTTGCCTGCGGATGCGGCCGAAGAAGAGGAGGGCGCCAATTGGGCCAAAGAAACCGAGGAGGAAGGAGCGTGGGCGAAGCAAGTGGCAGCCAAAGGCAGCGACGCAAAAGCATTACAGTGGCAACGCGTGGGTGTGTGGCAGGCGACGGACCTAGAGCCGCAAAGCTTTTCCAACATGTTTGACATTGGCTTGCCCATCAACACCATCAAGTGGAGCGGTGGAACGCTGCTTTTACCCGCGAAACTGGGCCACGGCGCCAAGGGCAAAATGGAGGCCCACGGCAGCGCTTTAGACCACGTGCAAGCGCAGTGCAGCGAGCTCGACGTCATGGTGCTCAACGACAACCATTGCGTGGCCGTGACCACGGTAAACGGAAACCAAGCTGGGCACAACACCCCGTACCACATCACGAGGTTCAAGAAAGGGGGCTACAAGCACAGGCGAAAGAGCTCGGAACCTTCCAAGGGCGCAGACGAATGGGAGCAAGTGTCGCGGCTGACCTCGAAATCAGGCAGCAACGAAGGGGCTCCACCGGGCCAGTACGCGCTCAAAACTCATCGCAGAGCGCTGTCGAAATTCTTCCAGAGGTGCGAGCTCAAAAGGAAATGACACACTTCTCGTGACCAAAGCTGAGGCGAATATTGTGCATTTTGGATTATTTTCTATTCCAAGTGCTTACCTTTTCTGTGTTCCTTGATCCTTTGGCTTGTTGCTTACGTGTGTTTTGCCCTCTCCTAGCGTGGACGAAGTTGAAAACGAGTTGAAGCCCGTGTTACGGAAAGCCGCAAAAGATAACACCGTAATTACGATGACAATGAATTCTGGCATGGCTGACTTAATTTTGAACTTTGTGTGCTCCGCCAAAAAGGTATGTTTACTTTGATGGTGTACTCAATTAAGTGTAGGTATTCATTGTGATGCGCAATATTTCATGTTTGCGTTCTGGCTGAATGTAACTCGAGCACTTTTTGAGACCTGTTGCTCTTGCTTTGGCGAAAATATCGAAATTAAAGGCTGGCACGCCGATTGATCAATTAGTGCTGTTCCCCACCGATGACGCAGCTGTTGACGTGGCTAAAGCATTGGGCGTGGGCCATTACCGGCACGCAAGCTTCGGGCAGTTTCCCAAGGAAGAAGCTGCGTCGTACGGCGACAACACTTTTGTGGCCATGATGTGGATCAAAGTGCTGTGCGTCTATCTGCCGGTCAACTTGGGCTATTCGGTGCTGTTCCAAGACGCTGACGTCGTTTGGCTGCGAGACCCGTTGAAGGAATACTTTAACGTGCCTGAACTTGCGGTGCGTATACAACGGCGATTCTCTCGCGCACAATTCTCGTCTCGTCTCGTCTTTTGAAGCTTCCTTTGTTTTTTTCGGCGTCTATCCTTTCCTCGTCATCCTTATCATACTCGTGCTTAAATTATCGTTTTCATCAATTTCTTGGCTATGTCGATAAACCTAAAGCTGCCTTTGTTTCTGCATTTGTTGTCGTCGTGTTCTTTCTATTGTAGGGCGACTTCGACGTATACTTCCAGGATGACGGAAGTCGGTCCACGAGATTTTCTCCATACTTCTCCAACAGCGGGTTTTATTTCCTGCGATCCAACCCAAGAACCAAGTACTTCATGACCATGTTCTTGTACCAAGGCGACCAAATTCTGGAATGGCGGTCTCACCAGTCTGCCCTCGTGCAGACGCTTGTAGATGCGTCAAGCAAATTTGGTCTGAAAGTGAAGACGCTTTCATACGAGGACTTCCCCAGTGGGAAAGACTACCACCACCGCAAGCCGTTCATGAAAGCGTGGCTTGGCGGCCACGAAGACCCTTATGCATTCCACATGTGCTGGACGCAGAACAAAGTCGACAAGGTCAAGTACTTGAAGCAGCTCGGGGGGTGGTTCATGCACCGCACTTGCCACGAAGATTCCCTGAAAACGACTGCACTGTTGAGCCAGGGCCCGCTTCAGGACACGTGCTGCTCTGCAGAGCCAGTGCTTGATTGCTTTTTCAGAGACAAAGCCAGTAAGGCGCCTGGTTGCCCAGATTCACCCAACAAAGACAAGGGCCAACAGCCATGGTGGTGATTAAGCCTGCCTGAGATAAATCTTGGCTGAATAGTGTAGAGACTAGCACGGACTTGCCATTCACGGCTGCGTGCTCTATCGCTTATCGCCGACTCACCTCATAGGTCTATACCGCAAGTAATTATGGGATATAAGACAAAGAAACTACCACCCGGCGCCAGGATGAATAAATGGAGGCATTAAGAAACATACATACTTATATACTTATATATTGCCGTGCATAAACGCCAAGGTGAGATGAGTTCATGGAGACATTAAGGAACTTAAATATGCCCACGCATTAACGAAATCTATAGCCATAGAAATTAGAGCAGGCCGTTTGCTCCTAGTTCTGCTTCTATATGCAAAATCTCATTGATGTCCCAGCAGATCCAGGTACACCAAATCCTGCGCGTCAGGATACGTTCGTAACAGGCCGTTCACACATGCACAACGAGTTTTGAAAGGTTAACCCCCAAACCAATCTCTTACTTCGTTTTTTCATTAGCGATGAAAAAGAAAAACATCTCATTTCTTGATTACGAATTACGGGGCACACTTCGCCACGCCCATTCCTCCGTCCTTTCGATTTGGAGCATATTATAGGTGGCTTCGGGACTTAAGATCTATGCAGTAAAAAGCACCTATGAGGAGGTTTTAGCTGTCTTCCACACTTTTGACCACCCACTTCTTTCTGAAGCAGTGTCGCGGTGCCCATTTGCTAATCCGCCCCCGACTCATGCGCGACTGATTTCAAGTCTGAAAGCCATTCCGTTTTTAATGTCTCATTTAGTGCGCTCACCCAGAGTACTTTCAGATCAGTCTGAATCTCAAACTGAGTTGAACTAGCTAAACTTTTGCATGATATAACTCTCAATTTGC
>Ga0307982_1004502_pt1 | contig 11004 bp, 11 predicted proteins | sample OrgLakmetagen989_FD_201847 | JGI IMG/M metagenome (GOLD analysis project Ga0307982, IMG submission 201847) | Saline water microbial communities from Organic Lake, Antarctica - #989 | ecosystem: Environmental > Aquatic > Non-marine Saline and Alkaline > Saline | place: Antarctica: Organic Lake... | reverse complement strand
GGGTGGTGAGTGACTAGAAGGCACAAACGAGAGATGAACAAAGAGGAAAAGAAAAAAAGAGAAACAACGAAGAAAAAGCTTTGAAGAAGGAGGAAATTGGATGAAGAATGATGGATTAAAGGGGCACTGAAGGTGTGAGGCACACTGATGTCCACATATCGGGGACACAAATTGATGAATGATTGATTGATGAAAAGAAGAGAAATGAGAAAGCACAAGAATCCGCGTTGTATGACGTTTCTCTCCTGCTCTTTCTTCTCTCTCTTTGCCCATTCGTTCATTCTCTCAAGGTGCCGCCACTGCCAGCGCAAGGATGTCCTTCTGGCAGTGGCAACGCGCCAATTAGCGAGGCATTTCGGTTTGCGTGCCAGCGAAAGAACAGCGCAACTGCGAATGCTCTTCGTTATGACGATGGGATCGCTCAAGAGGTATGTGTGCGTGATGGATGTCAAGTTGCTTATGTGCACGCGTGTGCATCTCTATCTCCACCAAAATTCATCACAAACTCTACCGACATTCCCAATCGAATACCGCAGCAGACTCTTTGAGGATGATGGTTCTTTTCATCGTGCTTTCAATTTATGATTTTTACTGCTCTATGTTTCATTCACAGGAGAAACGAGCGTGCCTGGCTCCTTACGAACGTCTCAGCATGAAGGTAAGAACAAGACATACTAAAATAAAAAAATGTGTGCAAATTTATTACTAATTACTTATATTATCTATCTTCTTCTTTTACTCTTTTACGATTAAATCTTCCAATACACCTTTATTAACTCCCTGTTTAAGCGTGCACACTCTTCTTTTTTGTCAGGTTGGCGCTGTGAAATTGTCTACTCGCGATTTGAAAGGAGCTTTTGACTCCTCTAGCGCTGGTATGAGATAAGAAGATGAAGAAAGGAGAACGTATCTATTTCATTCATGTGTGCATAGGTATATGCATACTTGTATTGTTTTTTTTACCTCCCGCATTCTCTGGCTTTTCTTTTAACACGCTTGTGTCACATGCTTGCCATTCCCATCTTACCTTCATGTTCTCTACTCCATGTACTACATATACTATACTAGGGGTGGGGCCTCGGGGCTTAGCCGCGGTGGTGCGGCAGCGACTCGCACACCACCGCTACCCGCGCCTGCTGGCCCTACATGTAGTTGGGCCGAGCCGCCTGCCCGCGATTGGGCATACCCCGGTAGGCGTGTGTGCGTGTGCGCACATGTATAGGAATGGCTTTACTGTAAAACGCTTCTTTGCTTCTACTTAGTAGTAGTGTATTTTTTTGTCAGCTATCGCTGCTACAGTAGTGCAAAAGGAAGGACTAAGCTTGTATATGCTCATTTTCTATTTCCTAGTCACAAGGCTTCTTCCTTCGTACGGGTGTTAATTTGTAGCCCATTTTGATGACGACCCATGCATGCACTACATAGCATTTGAATTACATAGCACTTGAATTACGAGCTTTGGATGAATGAACCGACTATTCATAATGCTGGCGTATATATCATCCCATCTCTCCTGCCTCATCAGGTCGATTTGTCGCATGCGTTCGTCGAGTTTGTGAATTTGGCCACCGGACAAAGCGTCCGAACGCCGCTGCTCAAAGATTTCGCAGCAAATCCTCCTCGTACCTTGACTGCTGCTGGTGGTAGCTGTGGTGGTGGTGGCGACAGCCACAATGTTCACCATGATACTGTCGACAAACCTTCGAAGAATATTACATTAGGGATCGAGCTGTCGTCACCGCGCGACGTGGTACTGCTCAACACAATTTTTTGATTTATGTATTAGTTTTTTTGTGGCTGTCGGTATCGTTCGTCTTTTCGTATCTTCAATCTCCCGCTGACATCGCCGTATCGAAATCCTCTATTGCTTACATGCCCATTTTTTTTGCTTACATTCTTTTAGCATCTCTCTTTGACCCTTTATCTAACTCTCTGACCTCTCACTCTCTCCTTCTCAACCCCTGCTCTTCCCCATTTTTCCCTCTAGGTTGCCGCTAGGCTCTTGCTGTTAGATGCTTGCAACGGGGAGCAGTGGCTTGCCGCAGTGAGTGTGTTAGGCCGTGACCAAGGCAACAACAACAACAACAACACAATTACGATCAGCAGCAGTAGTAGCAGCAGTAGTAGCCGCAACAATAACAGCACGCCGCAACTGCCATCGTCAGCAACAAGAGGCAATTCTTCTCTTCCGCCAACTCCTGCTGCTGCTGCTGCTGCTGCTGCAACTGCCACGTCGTCATCATCCGTCGGTCCGCCGGGATCCATCCCGCCGGCAGCGACCGCTGTCGTGATGCCAGCACCGCCGCTCGAATCCACTTTAACTTCCTCATCTGGTGCAGGCGAAAGAAGAGAAGAAGGAGGTAAAGGAGAAGGAGGTGAAGGAGATCGAGATCGAAGAGAAAGAGGAGAAGTCGAAGAAAGAGATGCAGCGCCAGTGCTGTCTCTGTCGCCGCGGCCACCATCCAGTATCGGAGGAAAGAACGTTACTTCTGCTGAGGAGGGTGAGGGTAAGGCGAGGAGAAGAAGAAATGATGGTGAAAATGACGACAATGACAACGAGAACGATGAGATCGAAGAAGCGGAGGATGATGACGATGACGACGAGACAGTTGCATCAGCCGCTCTAGCCTCGGCAGAGGAGGAAGCAGCAGCAGCAGCAGCGCCAGCGTCAAGTTTAGACGAGCGAGAGAGGAGGAAGGTCGCATCAGCAGCAACTGATAAGAAGAACAACAATAACAATAACAAGGCGCTCGTCAGCACGCACGCTTTATTAGGCAAAGATACCGGAAGCGTCACGGAGCTTACTCTGGTTTGTGTACACTCAACCATGAACACGTTCCCTCAATCGTCTGTTTTGTTCGCCCCGAGGTTTTAAGAAACATTGAATTTGAAAATTCGAGTGGTTTCATTTTTGTAAAAACGGACGACAACCACATGCGTAGATCTTGACATTTTCGTCGTCCTTGTCGCTGTGTATTACTCTATATTAGGGCATTGCCGACGTCGACTGCGCACATCCATTCGCAGCGCCAACCTCTGCAACCATCTTTGGAGTGATGAATCCTTCTTCATCATCGCCTTCAAGCACTGCAGCTGCAGGAAGAGCAAGCGACGAACCCTCATTATCAACACCATCAACATCATCATCGGTAGATCCAGCTACTGATTCTGTTGCCTCATTTGGAGAAGGGTGCCAGATCGGCGTGACTGCCACATGGGCAGAAGACGAGCCAGAATTGGTGCAAGCACTAGCACCGTCATTTCCTCGGGTAAGGGGGGGGGGTATTTTTGAAATGAAAAAGGTTGTGCAATGTGCGTGCATATTAATTCAGAAATGCAAATAGCTTTGATTTTCTTTTTGCAACTTTCATATCTAGGGTTTAACTTATTTATATGCCTATACGTAATACCCTCGTGTCCTCCTCCTATTTCTTTCTTTGCTCAGGTGCTTCACTTGACTTTAGTCAGTGCAGTGCAATTGGCCACTGCCTTCACGCAGCGCACGGCGCGGCAGCGGGATGCGATCAGTGCGTTCATGAGCCTAGAAGAAGAAGGTGCATTAGACATACACACACACAAAAGAAAGAATGAGAGAGAGAGTGAATGGCCAATGAGTAATGAAGGGCTCGATAACGCGCCTACTCGCTCATGAACGCTCATGCAATGCACGCCTCTTTGCAAAAAGCTGCATACTTGCCTACCTTACCAAATTTCGATCTTACAGTGCTTCCAAGCAGTTCGTCATGAGAGCCCTGGCCGTTTCCCACTTAGCGTCATCTTTCTTTTTCTCATTTCTTTGGAATGCATATTCATTTTACATAAATGCACAGGCGTGGAATGTGGCGACGACATTGATGCCTTTGAGTCGGACGCTTCCGTGGTGGCCTTCGCAGAGGTTCGTGCGTGTTTGTGTGTGCGTTTACATGTGCACATGTACTTATGTACATGTGTGTGTGTATTTAAGTGCACGTTGATGGGTGTGTATGTACATGTGCGCACACACACGTGCGCTCGCCTGCTTCTGCTTCTCCGCCTTCTCCTTATACTACTTCCTCCTCTTGGCCTGTCCTCGTTGTTTTCATACGCCACTCCCCCTTTCTTTTCGTCTTAAATCTTCCAACTTTCAACTTTCTTCTTCCAACTTTCGTCTCCCTTCTTCCATCTCCCTTCTCTCAAAAGGTCTACAACGTCTCTACCCAGCAGCGCTTTCGCACGTCCGAAGTTTGTGGCCACACGCACTTTTTAGAGTTCAACGAAACCGTAGCGTTTCGCGTGGACTCGCCTTATGACACGGTGCATGAATGAAACAAAGGGTGGTAGTGTGCGTGGCATTTGTAGTCATTTTGCCTTCTTTTATGAAATGCCATTATCTTTCTTGACTTCTCGCTCCATTTTTTCTATAATCATGTTGTCACCTGCCGTGCCTTAATCAAGCATTTCTTACGTTTTCATTTTGCCTTTTACTGTTCGTCGCATGATAATCATCCCTCTTCCCCCGGGTGAACTTGTTCGAAAATGCTCAGATTTTAATTACGGTTCACCACAAGCTTTACCGTAAACCGACCAAGGGCGAAAACGACGATGACGTCACTGCTTCAACTACCATTCCTGCCTCACTTCACATTGGCTCCACTCTAGGAGGACGATCAGGGAGTAGCGACAGCAGCAGCAGCAGCAGCAGTAGCAACAATCACGGCCTGAGTAAGCCTATTACTGATCCTTTGCCTGATTGGTCCATCGGAAGCAGTAGCAGGAGCAGCAGTAGCGGTAGTGGCGGTGGTGGTAGTGGGGTAGGTGCCGCTGCCTTTGTAGCCTTGCCATTAGACGATCGCTTCCTGAGAGGCCGCGGCTGTGCGTTACCGCTCAAGTCTGGCAGTGGTCCAGTGGGATTTCACACGGCTACGATGGGAGCAGCTGCTGCAGGTGCCGTAGCAGGCAAAGGAACAGGATCTGGAACAGGATCAGCGGCGGGAAGAGCAGGGACAGCAGGAAAAGGAGGAACTGGAGCTGGAGGAGGAACGGCAGTAAGCAGTCCTACGCAAGGGACAAAAGCACTAGGAACGAGCCATCGAAGACCTACGTCATCCCCCGAAAAGAAGCAGCAACAGCATGGGTTGTTGGAGTTGGAAGCAAAATGGGGCGATACTTTACCGGGCTTGAGTGGGGGCTACGCTTGAGGCAATGTAGCACTGTGTGTGTTAGTGGGGTTGTCTCTGGAGAGCATCTTGTTCTACTTATGTAAATAGAACCAAATTTTGGGTCTCTCAGGCGGTGGCTCTCTCGTTATATTGTTCCGAACTCGCTTTCTTTGCGCAACGCACGCGAATTCTCACTTCCATCCGCAGCACTAAAAGGGAAAGCTCCAGCTCTAGGCTAGGCCGTCTAGGCTAGGGGCTACTAGGGCAAAGGACGACCCTCGACCCTACTTCTAGCATCTAGGGAATGCTACTCCCCTTCCTCGAATATCGTAGCTCCGAAAGGGCCGGAATTATTGAACTACCAGGCAGAAATACAAAGCAAAGCGGCTTATGCGAAGTGTGTTTCCAAGACTTGAAGAGGAGCTAAACACAGGCACTCACCCTCACCCGGGTTTTGGCGAGTACCTTTCAACGAGAGATCCGGAGATTTTGCTAGGCTGCCTTAGTGTCCGCTCCGTTCACTAGTCACTAAAGGGATATGAAGGGGCAGTTTCCGCTGCGATTTGGCGCCGCTGCAGCTTTTGTGCCGCAGCGTTAACTGTCCTTCTGTGAATAGAATTTGGGAATTCGAGTAATTACCGGACGGAGGAGAAACACTTTCTCGGTTGAACGAGGTTGCGGAACTCGCATTCGACCAACCAGAATCTAAGATATTGACTCGGCAGTACTACTACGTTCAGTGCCGGGATTTCTGGTACACTGTCGCGTCGCGAGCGTTATCGTGTTCCATCTAAAAATTTTCTCAAGCTTCGCTCCTCGTGTCCTCGCCTCATTCCAAAGAAAGAGTTCGCAAGGCTCATGCTCGAGTAAGCCGCAATCATATAATGGATTTGATTACCTTCAGTATGGCGATTTCGCTCTTGGTCAGCGCTCCTGGTACATGTGCTGCCCTCGAAATCCAAGAACCGGCTAAAGCCTCGGTCAATAATAGCCGGCGCACAACGACTACAGCAACAACCATCTCAGACGGAACTGCGAAAGATGTCCACAAGATATCTAAGGAAAGCGGCAATTTCTTTACGTTTTATAACCTGGACAATGACGACCATTTCGGCTGCTCAGTGGCGGCAATGGGCGACATAGATGGCAACGGCGTCGCGGCATGGTAGACTTGGTTGTCGGAGCTCCACTTGACGATGATGGGGTTCATAGAGCTGGTGCAGTGTATGTGGTCATCCTTGAGACTAACGGAATCGTTAAAAACGCTCAAAAGATATCCATGCTGCACGCTAACTTCAACGCATTTTATAGCCTCGGTGACACCAATTTCTTCGGCATGCCAGTCGCGATGCTGGACGATCTTGATGCTAATGCGGTCGTGGATTTGGCTGTGGGCGCAATTGATGACCACGCCGGAGGCAAATGGGTGGGCGCTGTTTTCATTCTTTTCCTCGATCAAAATGCAACCAGCGTCAAAAATGCCCAAAAGATTTCCATGCTATACGGCAACTTCAACTTGTTTTACTCACTGAGTTCAACAGACAACAGTAATCTCGGTAGCGCTGTCCGAGTGCTGGGCGATATAAGTGGTGACGGCGTGGAAGACCTCGCTGTGGGTGCCTACACTGCTGATGATGGCGCCTTCAGTGCTGGCGAGGTGTTTATACTATTCCTCTAAATCGATGGTCTTGTCAAGGGTGCTCAAAAGATATCTTTGCTATATGGAAACTTCGGCACATTCTATAACCTCGGCGCGCAGGCTACATTTGGTTGTGCAATCGCCGCTGTGGGTGACATGGACGGCGATGATATTGGAGATATTGTCGTTGGTGCCCTGGACATCTCGGATAATGGTGCCCACACAGGTGCTGTGTTTCTGATCAACTTAGCGCCCCTTGACGACAGTAGCGGCTGGTGTTATCACCACACATCTACGGTTACTCGTCTTTCAAGCGATGGTGAAGGCACTGCGCAAGTCCCTTTGAAAGATCTGGAAGAGGGCGACCGCATCCTGGCTCTTGATGACCATGGCAAGCGCATTTTCCCCATGGTCGAGTCGCTCCCGCATGGGCCAGCCGCCAGCCGAAGAGCCTTTCGTGCACATTGTGATGGCGGACAGCGCGAAACATGAGCTGAAAGCTACGATGCACCACACCTTTGACGTTTGCATCAGCAAGCAGACGGCCTCGAAGCACGCAGCAGTGTACAATCCAGCGCCAATTTCATTGAAGCCAAGGACATCAGAGCGGGTGATTGCCTTCACACCGCAGACGGCGAGGCAGTCGTTCACAGTGCGAAGCACATCGACTACAAGGACGAAGACGAGGTGTATTCGATCAAATTAGCAGGCAGCATTGGTACGGTGGCGATTGGTGGTGTGTTTACCCACGCAATTGGCCACATTCAACTGCGAGGCGCCCATAATGTTGGGGCAAGAACTGAATTCAAACACAAGGATACTTCAAAGACCAATTAGTACCTTCCGTTGTAAGAGCGCCCGGAGAGCCAGAAAGGTACCATCCAAAGATAAATGTCACACGGACTTCACTTCCCCACGTCTTTCTTTATTACTTTTCTTCCTCGTTGCACGCGCACCTTAGACCTTGGATCTATGTCAAAATAGTGTGTCTTCTTGGGCTTGAGATTTAGTACTTACCTAGTTCTTAATGCTTAGTGCTCCTTTAAGGAATCAAATTAGTACTTTGAGATGACTGAGACTGAGACTGTTACCGGGAATTGGCAATCCCGCGTTCAAAGGAATTCAGTCTTATTGGGAATCGGAAATGAGAAGTGTGCATCTCCCACCTCCCACGTGGGTCCTACCGAGGGCAAACGTCTAAACGCTAAACAGATTTCATGAATCCATATTTGGCATACAAGAGATTTATCCCTGAGATGGCTTAGATCTAACACGTCAACAGCCAACAACGAGTTAGACGTAGATGTGACGTGCTGACTCCGCAATTCCTCAGTGGCAAAGAACTCTCACCATTTGTAAGTTTACAAGCAGCACAAACATACTTATCTACTTCAATGGACAGCACTTCTGGCAGGTGTAAGTTTACCAATTCAAGTGCGCATCACATTACCGCAGCGGCCATCCTTACAACAGAATTACTCGTCGTCGTCTGGCCACACATAAGCGTAGTCAGGATCTTCAGCCCAGGTCGCATCACCACCTTTACTGTTGATGCATTGACCTTCGTCAATTTCATTGGGATTTTTTTGAGTACCCTCAGAGCACCGCAACCGAGCGAAAGCGTTGTGTACGGCAGCAGTCGCAGCTGCCGCTACAGCAGCATCTTGTGCTGGAGCTCTTTCTGCTGCTGCTGCTTCAGCTCCAGCTGCCTGAAGTGCTTCCTTTACAGCACGATCAATGGCATCGCCTATTGCTTTGAAACCGTGACGACGAGCCAAGTCAGCGGCCGAGTCACCCTGTACATCCCGACAATTCGGAGTCCCGTGCTCAAGACCTCGACACCAGCGCGCACTCCGTAGAGCATGGGAAGCGATCGGAATGGAGGCATGCGAAGCCAACTCAACGCTTTGTGAAGTAAGAGGACTCTTTTTGATGCCCATCATTTCGGTGCCAGTGATGCCTCGAAGGTTGGGTTTCTTTTCCCCATCGACCTCTTGATTTACAGCTCCAGCTTCTGCTGTCGTTGTTGCAGCCTCTACCTCAACCCTTGCATTAGAATCATTCATTAAAAATTTGAGACTGGCAATTGAAGAAGACGAAGGAGCAGCAGCAGTCTTACTGTTAACCATTGAAAGATGTTTTGTTGCTAGGAGAGCGCCCTGGGGGCTTTGGGCCCAGTAATATAGCAGCATTGCACAGACCTAAAGGACGCAGACAAATAAGCATAAAAGCAAGAAGCAAGAAGCGAAAGTTGAATGAATTAAAATTGCTAAAAACTGCGGTTGTGAATCAATCTGGGTTTCTTCGAATTGAGGGCACTAGCACGTCAAGTAAGGATGGAAGGAACCAACAAACAGGACGTAAAAATGGATCCGTTTACATTGTTTTTTAATTTCCTCACCTCAACTTCGCCAGCTTCTGCCGCATAATGCAGCGCCGTGCGGCCCGAGTGAGCGCTGCGAGAACTAGCAGGAATTCCCATGATTGATCCCTTCGAGTGAGGTGCTGTCTGTGCTCTTTCCCCACCTCTTTCCTGTCGCAAGAGTGGTATCGATGAGGTCGAAGGCCACGTCATAAGTGAAGCACTCCTTCCTCCTTCGCTCCCAGCTTCTCCTTCATGAGCAACCTTTAAACCTGCTTGCTTGCTTGTCACTCGGTCCAGTTCTTGCTGAAAAATGTCTGGCCACACGTGAAGGCCTTCGACTAGAAGCCTTACTACATGTAGATGCCCCCCTGAGCACGCGCAGCTCAAGGCGTCTTCTCCTTTCAAGTTGCGGTGCCATGGCAAAGCTGTATGTCCACGTAAGTGAGATGGAGACGGTAAACGTGCCCGAGGGCCTTGTTGTTCCTCATCATTTGCTGCTGCTGCTGCTGCTGCTGCTGTAGTACTCTCAACCGAAGTTTCTGCTCCTGTCGCTGCTGTTGCTGATGCCGCTTCTGTTTCTGGTGCTGTGGTTGGCACTGTTGAAGCCGCAGCTATACCAGCAGCTGTATCCACTGCATTTACTGCACCAATTGTTTGAGCAGGTAATGAGGCTGCTGCTAAAGTAACAGGAGCAGAAAGAGGAAGGGAATCGCCAGGCAATGGTTGCGACACATTATCGTTTGTGGAAGCTTGACTTATAGAAAACAATGGAATCGTCGGAACAGCGACATTGCTATGAGCAGAATCGCTACCATTAGCAGCAGCAGAGCTATCAGCAGGAAATTCAGTAGTAGGAGTAGCCGGCGATGAAGAAGCTGGAGCACTCGAAGTCGTAGAAACACTTTCTTCATGACTGCCTGTTGTGGCGCGCTCTGTAGTTTCTGCAGCTGCTTCAGCTGTTGTTGCTCCACTTGCTGCTGCTGCTCCAGCTTCCGTTGATGCGTCAGCAGCCGCTGCTTCAGCAGCTGCTGCTTCGGCGGCAATCACCGCTGCCACTGCAGCCTCGGCCTCAGCTCTCTCCACTTCGGCCACCGCAGCGAGGGCGGCTTGCATCTATTGTATTAGAGCATCAAGCAAGCAAACCAGCAAACGAAAAACACGAAATAGTCATGAAAGGACTGCGAACAGAAATCGAGGTGATTTCATCTTACGTCTCAACTATGATATACATACAATCTACGTGTCTTTCGTTGCATATGGTTACAACCTACCTCTTGTTCTTCTTGCTGTGCGAGGGCTGCCGCCCGCGCAGCTCTCCTTTCTTCAGCGGTGGGCCACCGCGGCCACCATGATGACGATCGCTGATCGTTCCTTCCTCTCGCGGTTGCTCCAGTAGTTCCTTGGTTAGCATTTGGATCATTTGTTGCTAAGGCGCCGTCACCATGGTTTGGGTGGTTAGTTTGATCGCTTGTGACTGCCCTACGCGCCGCTTCTTCCCCTAATATAAAATATTACATTTAGGTCAAAAGAAAGAGCAAGACGAAATAAGATAAGGGAGACCAGATGATGAAGATGAATACAATGAAGCAGATAAACAAGAGAGAGATCAACGAGGAATTGAAAAAAATAAGCCTGTCCTGTAGTAACTGTTACCTGCCGCGAGTAGGCATCGCACGAGGCACACATCGCCAGATCGGCACGCCAAGATTAGCGCTGTGTCCCCCTGTTTATCAATGAAGATTTATGTAATTGTTGTTGCAGTCCAGAAACAAACACGAAGGGGAATAAAGTGGAGAGACTTTTAGCTAAATTGCACTGCCACAAAAAGGGTACTAGTGCCAGTCATAAAGCTGTAGTACTAT
>Ga0307982_1004501_pt1 | contig 11004 bp, 6 predicted proteins | sample OrgLakmetagen989_FD_201847 | JGI IMG/M metagenome (GOLD analysis project Ga0307982, IMG submission 201847) | Saline water microbial communities from Organic Lake, Antarctica - #989 | ecosystem: Environmental > Aquatic > Non-marine Saline and Alkaline > Saline | place: Antarctica: Organic Lake... | reverse complement strand
GCCCGAGCAGAAAAACGAAAAGGACGCCCACCCGCCCATTGGGCGTGTGTCGCAAATAGGCCGGGTGGGCGCCCGCCCGGCCCTGTCGGTGGTCCTGAACGAGCGGAAGAAGGTTATGCGACTGTTTTCAGCGTCCCTTTGAAAGGAGGTGAAGGCGACGCCACAAGCGATACCGACGACAATGATGTCGTTGGGAACAGGCGCTTGTTCCGACACCAGCAGCATATAGCCTACCTCTACCGTGGTGACGACCTCAAAGAGCTCAACTTGTACGAGTACTCGGCCTTGATTGTCATTCAGCCCGAACGAAAGAACAAAACAAAAAAGTGCCCAGTTGTCGACGAGAACGCGCCAATCAAAGGACGGAAACCTTGTGCAACCTTCCCCTTTTCTAAGAACGCCCCCGCCAACCTTCGCGAAAACTTCGTGCAGAAATTGCGTGCGATGCCTCTCACACCTATTCTCGCAGGAAGAGCTCCTCCTTCCAAACAATTTTCAACCGCGTTCATGGAATACTACCTTACTCTATTAGTGCCCTGGGATGAAAGCATGAAAGGCCCGCCTGTCCCACCAACGGAAGCCGCGTTCAGGCAGTGGTTGGAGGAATTGGTCACACCAGACACGCCGCTCGACTCGGTGCAATGGCACCGCGCGCAAATTTTTTTGCGCTCGGCAGCCAAGCCAACCCCAAAATTCGTTTCCAAATTGAAGGACCGTCATCGTAGACGTGGGCACACCGAGTGGAACGGGTTTCCTGATGATATTCCAGACCGTGCCGCCGATGGCTTGCCTGACAACGATTCCTCGAAGCGTCGTAGCACACAATCGCAGCAAGAAATTGCCCAGACTGCACAAACTGAATTGAAATTGCTGCGCGATTTGGCCAAAGCTGGAGCTGATCGCGAATGTTCTTTCGATGAAAATCGCAGCGCGCTCATTGCAACCATGTGCAACACGCCGACGCCTACGACAGCGAACGATGTAATCTTGAACACCACCAACAGTACTACTAGCAACCTTGAAAGCGCTGTCGACCAAGCTCGAACTAGTACGCTCGCCGCGCGCTCTGCGCGCACGCTACCTGAACTCGTTCAAGATGTTCTCGATGCCGCAGAACATGCTAGGCACCGCGTCTCCGAGGCAGTGCAACAGCTTACGGTCCAAATTAGTGACCGAAGACAACGTGTGATGAGTGCACAACACGATAATACCGCGGAACCCGCCTCTGCAGCCGTCGGAGGTCTTCCGCAAGAATCCGCACTTCTGCCACACGAGAACTCAGCTCCACATGTGCACCACACTTTCAAGAGCCCCGTTGATTTTGAAGCCATTTGGAGTCGGAAAGAGAACAGCACTTTGTCACCGGAACAAAAGAAAGTGGTGCAAATCATCATTCAGTATGTTGCTGATTTAGTTGCTTTCGAAGCTGATCCAACTCCTACGAAATCTGCCCCAGCACCACCTGCGTTACTTGTACACGGGAGAGGCGGATTGGGAAAGACAAAGATTATAAAGACCCTAGAACACGAACTTGGCCCAGCTATGTTTAAGCTTACAGCACCTACAGGGTCATCCGCAAAGGCGCTTGGCGGATCAACCCTACACAGTGCATTCATGATACGCAACGAGACTGGCGTTAACATCAACACTCTTTCCAGTGATGACATTGCAAAGCTAAAGGGGGCTTTCGATACATGTAAGGTGGTTGTCGTAGACGAACTCTCTATGGTCGGCACACGGAATTTCCATGCTATCTTGAGCCGGCTGAGGGACATCGGCGATCCAAGCCATCACTTTGGCGGCTTCGCCGTCGTATTTCTTGGCGATTTCTTTCAAATGAATCCCGTCAAAGATACCTCGTTGCTGAAGCCATTGATTGACAGTTGCCTGAGTCCATCGAACATATGCCGCACCACCACTTCGAAGAAGTCCACCACCACTGCGTCAGCACAGAGACTCGCGAAGTCAATCGATCGACAAAACGAACAAGTGGCTGCCGCTCTTCGTACTCTTGTGCGCATCGAACTTCGACCGCACGACAACCAGCGCTCAAGGGATGATCCAGATATGAATTTCCTGCAAACCGCGCTACGCAACACGTCCGTTGACTTCCCAATTGACGATGTTGTGCTCAACCTTTTACGCAGTAGAACTTTATCCATATCCACGGCACAGCGAGCATGCCATACACCTGGCCAATCAAGCTGGCGAGACGGCATCATGGTTCTGAGCAATTTAACGCGGGTAGCTCTTAACCGGGTCTTCGTGACCGCATTCGGTAACGAAAATGGCCTTCCAATTTTTCAATTTCAGAAAAAAATTCTAGGAGATTGCAGTCCTGAATTGCGCCGTGCTTTTCACAATGCATACCCTTGCCGCTTGACCACTCGCCTTACAATTGGTACGCCAGTGTTTATTACCAAGAACCAATCGCCGGCGGATCTCGGTGTTACCAACGGAACCATTGGAAAGGTCGAAGGGTTCGTTTACAAAAACCCTGATGATCGAACAGCTTTCGACGCAGCAGTGCAGAGCTTCTTCCGCGACCGCAGTTGTACTGACGCTAACGACGACGATGCATCAATTATTACGATCCCCTTTCCTGACCGCATTCTTGTTCGCGTGGCCGGCGAAGACTTGGCGGGTTTGGCCATACTCGCAACCTCAGAAGGAGACAACGAACCCGGTGATGATGTAATTATTCCAATCTCAGCTCACAATGACAAAATCAAGCTAAACGGTGTGACAGTGACCATTCAAGAACACGAGCTCGAACCTGCATTTGCACTGACAAATTACAAAATTCAATCGCAAACACGAGCAAACATGGCACTCGATTTAGTCAAAGCACCTGGAAGGAAGTCCCAATTATGCCTTCGCGCTTTGTACGTCGGCCTCACACGGCCTACTTCATTCAACGGTATACACATCCTCCCAGACAACAGCGGCGCACCACCAAACCTTGACCACCTTCGAAAGCTTACCTTTGATCCATACCTTCGCGTTTTCGAGCAAGCTTACGACGACGCTGGCAAAATATCGAACGAACGCGTGAATGCTTTTGCTGCGACCGGTATTTTAGAAGAGCATAACAAAGGGAGAAGCAACCGCGGCAACCAAAGGCGCTTTCAGTCACAGGGTGCGTCTTTCTCGTCGTCGTCCAACGCTGCGCAAGCGAGAGCTATGAAAAAAAAAAGGCGTATGCTGGGTATCCCCAATCCCCACCGCGACGATGTACCACATGAAGTAGCAGCGCTCGCGCCGTCGCAAGGAGCGTCAGCAACCGACGCTTCGCAGCAGGGGTGGAAGCAAAAAAAGAGGCGTACGCAACGAGTCCCTCATCCGCGTCCACTTCAAGAGAAGAGTACTACTGATACGCGATGCACCAAAAACATTAGCCAATCCAAGAAGCGCAAAGGAAGTACCACGCACGACCTTCAAAATCAGGGACCATCAAGTTCGGCGCCAACAGAACACCAAGTTCGCGCACAACGATGGGCTGGTGCCGATGTCCCAGGCGAAAGAGTCACCTTCACAATTCGCGGAAACCAATACCGTTGGACCAATTCGTGTCCCATTGACGCCACACTATTTGCCGTAGGAAATGCAGCTGCACGGTCCAGCGCCTTTCGTACTATGCTCGAGGTTCACGCACAAAAAGTAGCAGCATACGTGCGGGCACTATGGTCATTAATGGGAGTTGCAAATAATGATGCACAACTGCGTCAGTTACGACACGAAGCAGCATTTGATATGATCACACGTCAATTGCAAGCTGACGAACGCCGTATAGAATCTCATCGCGTTGTGCACCTCAGCGGAACACACAGAAAGATCATCAGCACTTACGGCGGAATCACCGACTGGATAAACTTGGCTCTCCCAAATCGCCCTTTCACATGCGCAACGCACTACGAAGACTTTACTTGCAACTCGACAATCCTCGACATCATTCGTCAGCGTGCCAATTTAGATTCCACCGATTTAAGGCACACTAACAACCAAATTGCCTATAAACATAGCCTCGTGGCGGAAAATGGGCACTTGCAACGAAGCAACGAACTCTTGAACTCTTGGAACAATCAATTCGCAATGATACGATGCGGGCAAACACTTGATACACCTGTCAACATAGTTAACAGCGCGGTTGCAATTTCAGCGAAGCAAGTCGTAGACGACATGGTCACATCATGTGAACACGAAGCTATCGAACTCGGTGAAGATCGTTTGAATACCCACCCAAAAGGTGTCGTATACGTCGAAAACCACACCAGCGGTATTCAATATTATACCTGCGGCGCTTCATGTCAATGCAATACTAAACTCATAACTTTCCCACCACTACTGGTTCTTTTTACTCAAGGCGCGCAACCGGGGCATCTTTGGCTTGAGCAACCATTGGAAGTGACCCTGGACGCACCTATGCAGGCCACAAGCCAGACGTCGAGAGAACGCTACTCTCTAGCGGCCATTATTCAGCACTTGCCAGGCCACTGGACAGCCAGTTTCCACGACGAACGCACCGGCGAGTGGTTCTATCATGACGGACTTCAAAACAGGGGTTACCCCCAGCGGTGCAATGACCAAGCAAGCACTATCCAATCGAACGCTGATACAGTTCGCCTCGTGTATGTTAAGTTATAATTCAATCTTTCATAAACTACTGCGCTATTCACATATATCGTTCAAACTTAATAACCAACTAGACATGTGCGGTCGTAGAAATCTACAAATCTTATTTGGCCTTCTGTAGCATACTTCCTAGCGCATGTGCACCTTAAGTGCATTCTTTATATGCCACTGTGACTGCTATGTACTTGCCCTTCTTTGGTTTTGGTGAGCATTAAAGAGAAAAAAACCTAAATACACAACTACAAGTGGCAAGTGGGCGAAGCCCATTTTCCGAAGGAGCCTAGAGGAGCGCAATTTCTTTATTTGGGGGGCGCCGGCTGCCAAGGGTACCCTTGCTACACTACAGATACTACCACCAAGGGTATCTACTACTGTACTAGGCTCCTAGCGGGGTGGCTGCGCCAAATTCTGAGAATTCATTGGGTTGTTCAGGCGTGAGCGCTATTTGCAATGGAGTCGTCGACTGAGCTGGAAGATGGAGTAGATGCAGTTGTTAATACTGCTGATGTAGAGATATCAGGGGTTCTAACGAGCGCACGAAAAGCTGGATTTTAGAAGCGCACATCTAGAGATAGAATTCGAAGGAGTTAACTAAATGGTAGGTCAAGTCAAAGTCTTACTTGTCCTGCGTCATATCCATTATGACCGGAAGTTAAGAGCAGTATACACAATAGCTTGGCAAGAAGTTGTTGCGGCCTCCCACTTGGGTTGGAGCAGCAAATGAGCTCTACGCTCTACTCAAGTGGTCATCGGCGCATTGGGTTGTGTTCCGTGATGTAGAAATTCTAGAACCCCAGTCTCTCCCCCCTCCACCCGCCACGTCCGGTGCCCCCGAAATACCTATAAACATCAATCAAAAAGTCGAGCTCGGCTTTGAGCATAATCGACCATACGAAGTCAATCTTGAGTTTACATGGTCGATGTGAGTCAACATTGACTTACATGTAATTTATTAAGTCAGTACTGAGTTATCATTTTTATTATAACTCAGGGCAGAGTTGTACTAATCATACAAACCTCAATGCAGACTATGATTAACCGTGATAACTCAACATTGACTTACATCAATTATAGTAAGTCAATGCAGAGTTATACTACGTACACAAACCTCAATGCAGACTTTGATTAACCGTAATAACTCAACATTGAGCCATATCAAACGTAGTAACTCAATACAGAGTTTGATCAATCGTAATACCTCAACACAGACTTCAAGTCAATTGCATAATCTTAGAACAGTGTCTGACGAGCCCCAGCAGCGCAGCCCTGAGTTCAATCAATCGCTTCCTTACCTCGCGAGGCTCAGCATCTCAACGCTGAGTTTGATCTTCAAGTTTATAATCTCGGCGCTGAGATTGATGACTTTCAGCATCTGTGCGTATCTGTATTTTCTCCAGTGCATGGCGAGCACTCAAGGGCCAGATTATTGGAGCGCCAATCGCCTGAAATTCCTTGAGGTAGGTGCATTGAGTAACTACGTTTGATATGGCTCAATGGTGAGTTATTACGGTTACTCAAAGTCTGCATTGAGGTTTGTGTACGTAGTATAACTCTGCATTGAGTTACTACGTTTGATATGGCTCAATGTTGAGTTATTACGGTTATTCAAAGTCTGCAATGAGGTTTGTGTACGTAGTATAACTCTGCATTGACTTACTATAATTGATGTAAGTCAATGTTGAGTTATCACGGTTAATCATAGTCTGCATTGAGGTTTGTATGATTAGTACAACTCTGCCCTGAGTTATAATAAAAATGATAACTCAGTACTGACTTAATAAATTACATGTAAGTCAGTGTTGACTTACATCGACCATGTAAACTCAAGATTGACTTCGCATGGTCGATTATGCTCAAAGCCGAGCTCGACTTTTTGATTGATGTTTATAGGTATTTCGGGGGCACCGGGATTTTCGACGATTTTTTTTCCTCGTCAAACGCAAGTACTTACTACAGGGGAGGAGGGAGGCACACATTCTCGATTCAAAATACTCTAGCAGTTAGCTTTCTAATTCCGGCCCTTCGGGGCCTGTCTAAAAAAACCAGATTCGAGGATCAGCCCAAGGGTATCAGCCGAAGGGTTACAGTGCTCCAGGGTCTGGGCACAGGTGCTCAATTGCCTCCTGGAGCGGATTTGTTAGCGCATATTCAGCTCAAGTGCAACAAAGTGAATTATATTTGCGCCTCTGTGACTGCTTTATACTTGTCTTTCTTTTATTTAGGAGAGTATTAATTGGTAACTAGACCAGACTTGACTAGCAGCATGGGGCGAGGCGGAAGCGAACTCTGGAGCACCCTTTCAGCTCTCAGTTCTGAACTCTGAATACAAACTCCCCTTTCCTACTTGTCCCATGACGAATCCCTTATTGCCTTATCAAAATTCACTCCCTTCAATCGGGCTATTTCAGAAGACCCCAAAGACCCCAGATCTACTTCGACTTCCTTACACCCGCACACAGAGGTAGGAGTGACCTTCTTGCCTTCCATTGTCCTACTCGTCATCCTCGTCCCAGTCGCTGTCACTGTCCGACGAGTCGGCGGCGGTGGCGTTGCGAATGGCGTTGAGCTTGTTGAGCACTTCGGTGCCGAACCCGCCGGTGTTGTCCGCGGGCTTTTCTTCCCGCGCTTCCACCACCGTTTTCTTCAAGCTGGCAGTGCCCCCCTTGATCGCATCCAGCAAGTTGCTTCGGGGGTCCGCTGGGGGCTTGGGCCGCTCGATGTGCCCCACTTTCTTCAGGCTCATGCCGCCGCCACTCTTGAGCTGGTCCATCAGAGACGGCGCACCGCCGCCGCCGCCGCCGGAGCGGCCACCACCGCCGCCGGGCGTGCTGCGCTTCAAAACCGGCATAGCGAAACTGTTGCCGAGGTGGTCGCCGGCGGGCACCGCAGCGGCATTGGGGCTGGGACCCTCGGGATCTAAATCCATCACATTGGGGTCCACCCCTTCGGTGGCCATTTTCTGCTTGCACGCGTCTTTGGGGAGGCCCAGCTTGAGCATTTTGAAGTACTTGGCGTACATCGGGTCGTCCTTGAGGAGCATGGCGGGTGGAGGCGGGGGCGCTCCTGGCGGCGGAGGCGGCGCACCTCCTAGAGCTGCTGGTCCACCGGCAAAACCGCCGCCTGCGTTCGGGGAAGGGCCTTCTGGGTCCATTTCGATCACCTGATAGGAGGATGTCGTTTGTGCCCCCCACCCCAAAAGCATGAGAAGCAGATGGCATAACCAAAGAGAGACGAGGAAGACGGAATCACGTACAGGCAAATCATGACGTGAATCCCCGCTGCAAATTTGTGATACGTGCTTGCACGTATTAAAAAACACCATAAATGTATGAGTGCGAGAAGCTCGTCTGAAGAAAGGCTCTCAACTGCAAAAAAAAGAAGTACAACAACCATCTTGATCGACAGCACTGCACAAGGCTAATGAAAGTACACGCACATTTGGGTCTACTCCTTCGGCCGTCATTTTCAGCTTGCACGCGTCGACGGGGAGGCCGAATTTGAGCATTTTGAAGTACTTGGCGTACATCGGGTCGTCCTTGAGGAGCATGGCGGGTGGAGGCGGGGGCGCTCCTGGCGGTGGCGGAGGCGGCGCGCCTGCGTTTGTAGGTAATCACGACATATGAACAATTAGATTAGAAACGCAAGACGGAAAGTATCAAGATGGCTGTCAAAAAAGGAGCTATATTTCGACAAAGACAAAGTCACCAGTGGCTCCATTACCAACACGGAAGAAGAAGACCCACTCGCACGAAGATTCAGACTCTCCCACAACTCCCTTTGTTGGAAAATAGAACATACAAAGCATGTGCCCTGACCTGGCGGTGGTGGCGGCGGCGCACCAGGAGGCGGCGGCGGTGGAGGCGCCCCGGGCGGTGGCGGCGGCGGCGGAGGTGCGCCTGGCGGGGGTGGCGGTGCGCCTGCAGGCGGCGGCGGCGGTGGTGGTGCTCCCATGGGAGGCGGGGATGGGGGGCCGCCGGGTACGGGTGGGGGTGGGGGCGCGCCCATGGGTGGGGGTGGGGGCCCGCCGGGCTTTGGAGGAGCCCCCAGGGGGGGAGCGTTTCCGAAATCGTGGGCGTGGTCGTCGGCGGCGGCGCGGGAGGTGCCCTTGGTGACGGAAATGAGGCTTCCCAAGGCCGAAGTGGGAGCGCGAGTGCTGGGAGCAGCAGAGCAGCAGCAGTAGTTGTAGTGACAAGGGCACAACCAAACAAAGAGGTGAAAATGAATGGTGTCAAATCTGGTGGATCGTAAAAAAAGGTTCATGCAGGCCCACTCAAATGATTTGACAATTCCTCTACTCGCCTCTTCACCCACGCACAACGCACACACGCAAAAAAAAAATCCGACGCCCGCATGTGCGTGATACCCTCTTTCTTATTCTTACCGGTTTTCAAACACAATGTCGTCGCCCACGTTTTTCTTGGCGGCTTCGCGCCAGTTGAGCTTGGCGCCGCTGCCCTTGAGCTTGGGTTGCTTTTGGCCGGTTTTCTTTTCTTCCAATTTCCGGGCCTTGCGCTCCTCGCGGCGGCGGCGCTTCTCCTCTTTCAGCACCTGCATCCGCGCTTCCTGCTCCACCAACCACTCGTTTTCGAAGTACTTTGGGTTGGAAAACTTGTCTGCGCACGACCCGTTTTCGGCTCTCTGGGCAGGGAGCAAGCATTTTTCCACCGCGGAAAAGTCGGGCGGCAGCACCATGACCGTCTTGTCGTCCAAGCGCTCTTGCAGTGGGGTCGGCAAGGTGTCGCGCGTCAGGCGGAACTTGGCGGCGTGGGCTGATTCGTCGTTGCGGCTCACAGTGATGGAGTCGAAACTGAGGAGCTGCGCAACGCTGAGGGCAGACACCTGAAATACAACGAAAAAAGGAACAAGGAAGACGGCGAGAAAGGTGAAAGGTCAAAAAGAGAAGGTGAAGAAACAAAAAAAAAATAGATGAACCGAAGTGGGTAGCATATGCCAAATTTCAACAATTTGGTTGTTCATCCAGAAGAGGTGAAAAGAGCATATGGGGCTGAGTTATTCCCGTCCTAGCCCACCTTCAAATCGAGAAAGGACGTCTAGCCCAGTAGGTATGCATGTACACACGTCTATATGATGCGCCTATGAGGCTTTCGCCTAGATCCTTCATCTATTCTATTAGAGGCCCACACGCACAAATGCGCCACACACTCATACCTGACGGTCCACTTGTGGCAGCTGCGACACCAGTTTAGTTGTGCGCGCGTCGGCAGACTTCATGCGCGTCGTCAGAGCTTCTGCATCCGTGCTCAAACCCTGAAAAATAGCGCCTGCGTGCTTCGACAAGTCTCCCAGCTGTTAATTGAGGCAGAGCAATAGAATATTCATGATAGGTTCAAATCAGAACAAAAGCAGACAGAGCTTAGGACTCGAGGCGAGTCAAGATCTAGCACCTGAAATGCTAATCTAGAACATGCTCTTCAAAAGAGCACTCCGATATTGCATTCACACTAGAGCAAGGCCATAAGAGATGAGCATTAAAGTAGTGTACCTGGTTGAGCACGCCAACCATGCTCGCGAAGTGAATGTCTTGCAGCATTTCGTGGGGCGGGCTCTGCACGTACATTTTCGGGCTGGGGTACGCGAGCGGGTGCTCGATCTTGCGCTGAACGATCGGCATCTCTACGGAAGTTGATCTCTATGAAGAATACGCGCTATATAAAGATAAATATGTATAATATGTTATGCTCTGTTTGACCAGAGGCGCTACTCCGCACAGCCGCACAGGTGAGACCGCGGTGGCAGCAATGCACACGACTATCTGATTGCGATCCACATAGAACAGCCAGCCGAAAACAATGAGAATTCAACGGATCTATTACACCACCATGTATGTACCACCAACCACCAACTAGGCTCCTAACGGGGTAGCTACGCCAAATTCTGAGAATTCCTTACCGGGTCAATGCGTGCTCAGTACTATGTAGACTGTTTAAACTACCTGTACATAAAGTCGTCTGAAAATAGTCTGACTGAATGAACGACTGCTACTGAAGTGAGTGTAAAGTTATGACAAACATAAGCATTTAAAGTACGTCCAGGTGAGTGCTAACAAGTATCGAGCCTTCGAACCCTGCTTTGTACGTCCTAAATTCATACTTCATACGCAGAAAGCTCATTGACAAAGATTGTCGCCACAAATGAAACTCACGCTACGTGAATAGCTAAACAGACGTGTTTAACAAGCAAATTTTGTTCGAAGAAATCACTGGTGTCATGGTTCATGGTTGCCCCAAGAAGCGATAGAGTTCGTTGTGCTTGGCATTGTATCAAGAAAGGAGATGGCGCAGATTCAAAATGACTTTCTTGGTGATTGTTACGCAGAGAACAGATGATATTTGGCATCAGAACGAAATAAGA
>Ga0307982_1004500_pt1 | contig 11005 bp, 8 predicted proteins | sample OrgLakmetagen989_FD_201847 | JGI IMG/M metagenome (GOLD analysis project Ga0307982, IMG submission 201847) | Saline water microbial communities from Organic Lake, Antarctica - #989 | ecosystem: Environmental > Aquatic > Non-marine Saline and Alkaline > Saline | place: Antarctica: Organic Lake... | reverse complement strand
GCGCTGCGTCCTCTGGCCGTTCGCACAGCCACAGTGCGGCAACTCGAGCCCGTCTAGATGTCTGCCGACAGTGATGCAGGCAGCGTGGTGAGCAGCGGAAACGCGCACACGAGAGCATGCAAACAAGGTTTGGGAGACGGCTCATATCCGTTTCGGTTCCAAGTACTCATGTACATCTAAGCCCCCTGGCCTGAGCAATGTTTCAAATTCCGCGAGCCTTCGAGACCATCCCGGAGACAGCTGTGCGGACGCTCAGCATAAAGCGACCCGCGGAAACCCACAAACATGTATTCAATCTCCATGTGCAGCGAGCAGCGCTGCCAGCTCATCCAGGTCAGACTGTGTATCTGCTGCAGCTGGCTGAGGCTCATCGCCGTAGGCTGGACCAGCTGCTGCAGCTCCATCCCCTACCCCCACCTCACAACCGCCCACGCACGCACCTGGCCCCACTCCCACTGCACCGCTTTCTTGAGCCACTTGTACTGTGGCCATCTGCACCCCCCTGAGTACCGCTGCCCACCTCCCGGCCTCATCAGCCCAGTCCCGCTCCCCCCCCCCTGACGGCACTGCTGCCCCCCCGTGCAAGCCGCCGCTGAGCAGCGCGCTGGCGTGCAGCCCGGCACCGCAGCTGGCCATGGCTCTCAGCTTCCACATACCAGCAGCCTGGGGATGCTGTTCCGCGGAACACACAGCGGCCGCCAGCGCCGCCAGCACAGCTGCAGCGGCAAACACCCCAGGGTCCTGCATCCCAAGTGCAGCCGCGTTCTGGGCACACTTCCAGCTGGCAAACAGGCATGGTCTAGAGCCGCCTGCTGCAGCAGGCTGTGCTGCTGCCGCCGCCCAACTGGCCTTTGGGGCACCCTGCACAGCGCTGACAAGGGCTGCGTGTGCGGCGCCAGTAACAGCGACGCCCCCTGCCATGGGTGCCGCCGCCAACCACTGCAGTGCGCTGCCCCATGCCGTCTGTGCCATGGCGGCGTCGGGGGCCTGCAGCTGTCCCGCCTTGGCGCAGATGGCCTCCCCGGGGGGGGCCGTCGCCAGCCAATCGGCACAGGCGGCCACAAGGGCCTGTGCGGCGCGCACGCTGGCCGTGGCGGCCTGCGCTGCTTGTGCCGCTGACGGGGACGAGAATTGGGCGGCGGTGGGGTCCAGGGTGCCCTGCAGGGCGGCAGGGCTGCTCAGCAGGGAGCAGTCCCCGGCGGCCCGCTGCCTCACACGGGAGGCGCCGCTGGCGTCGGCTGCCACGTCACACACGTCGCCAGCCTCGTCCACCATGTCGCTGATGATGCTGGCGATGTACTGCTTGGCATGACCCCTGGACAGCGCTGTGGTTGAAGTTGCATGTTGAGGCAGCCGTTCCCGCACTGTTCCAAGGCAAGACGTGACCAGCTGAGCTGCTTGGCTGTACTGTGCTGTGAACACGCAGATCTCCGCGCGCATGAGAGACAGGAACACATCCAAGTGTTCTGCTATGAGTGCAACAGGTACGCCAGCCCCTGTTCTGGTTGCAGTTGACGCTGCGCCTGCGCCTCGCTGCGGCGTGCCGCTGCCGCTGCCGTCGTCTGCCGGCATGAGCAGCAGAACGCCCCCAGGCGTTAAGCTGGCCCCGAAATGCATGCACTGTGTGACGCTGTCAGCATAAGTGCTGAGCGCGCCCAGTGCCTCCTGCACCGAGGAATCTGCAGCATGCAGGGCGTCGCTGGTGGTGGAAACCCCAGCGATGCCCACTGAGGCCACGGCAGCATCGGTACCAGTCAGGCCCAGCATTTTCCAGGCAAATGCTTGCATCTGCAATGCACGCACATGGGTGGCGGTGCATGCCACGCGCGCTGTCGCCAGGTCCAAAGAGCCCCCCCCCCCTTGCGCCCGTTGGGTGGAGGCGGCCAACCGGCTCAAATTCCGCAGGGCCTTGGTGATGGTGGCCACTACGCGTGCATGGGACCCTGCAGCTCGCAGCTGGGCAGCTTGTATCAGCGCCCCGTGCACAGCAGCGAAACGCCGGTGAAACTCCGGCGCGACGCTGAGCTCAGCTGCGTGCCCCCCCTGGCCAGTGGAGGTGGACTGCCCCCCAACCACAGATGATGCTGCTGCATGTGAGGACGCTTGAGCGGGCGAGGGGGACGGGGCGGTGGCGCCACCTGCGGGGGGTGGCGTGGGCGGGGCCGCAGCGACTGGGCCCACACTGGAGGCAGGCGGCGCAAATGGCACCACTGGGGTGTCATCTTCCTCAATTTCATCCGCAGTTGCAGCGGGGCTGAGGGCACCTTTTGACGCCCCGTTAGGGGGGTGCAGGGGGGCTGCAGGCTCTGCCAGGGCGGCCACTCCCAGCAGCTGACGGGAGAGCTGCAACACTGAAATGTTCATCATCACGCGGCCGCTACCAGAGTCCAGCATGGGTAGGTGTCTGAAGCGACCACTGAGCATGAGCTGCAATGAATCTCCCACTGATGTGTTCGAGGGGATGGTGCGCACGTGCTGCGCGGTGGTCATGTGCGCGATGGCGTGTTGCTGCAGGAACTCGTTGTTTTGGGAGTACCTGGCGATGGCCTTGACGATGTCACCCTCAGTGATGACGCCCCCCAGTGCAGCAGAATTGTCCACCCGCCCCACACAGGCCACAGACACCCCCCCCTCAACCATGAACTGCTGCGCTGCAAACAGCGTGGCCCCCGCCGGCAGCATGCTCTCGTACTCCCCGCTCCAACCTGACTGGAGGCGCAGGCCGCAGCGCTCTGCCACCGCGGCTGCCACGGCCTTGGCGCTGCTCTCGTCCCTGGAGCCAGGGGGCGTACTGGCAGGGCTTGGCTGGGCCGAGGCAGCAGTTTTCTCAGCAGCGAAATTGGAGAACATTGCACTGAATCGAGATTGGAGAGCACCAACTGCACCTTTGACTACACCAGTCATTCCCTGCGGGGAGCGCACAAGCATGATCGAGATTGGCGGGCAGCATCGCGTAACGGTCGTGAACATACTTGAACGACACTGCCAGACTTTGGGCTGAGGACTTGCTGTGTGACCGATAAAACGTCCAGCATACGAGTAAATATCATTGTCTCTGAAGAATCAACCACTGGCATGTGCCTGAAGCCACGCTGGGCCATGGTAGTCAGAACCTTCTCAACGTCTGCAGCCTCGGCCTCGGTCACGGCTGAAGGAGCCGGGGTCATAAATTCACGGCATGCAACATCGTTCACACTCTTTCCGGGATATACCACACGCTTAATAATGTCTCGCACCGACACAAGTCCTACAAGTTTGCCTGCAACGTCAGTCACTCCCGCCGCTTTGCACCGACTGGCCACAAGAACTCTCGCAACCTCGGCGGCAGATGCTGCCGGCGACACAGTCGTGGCTGCTCCCCGGGAAGCCATACTGAAATAGCAGCAAATTAAGAACGACTTGCACTGCTGTAGTGTGGATTGCATTTCCGTGTATTTGGCGGCAATTCTTGCAAAGTCCAGAGCCGATCGCTCCATCGCAAAACCCCCCTTGCACAGGGCAGCAAGCTTCATGCGAAGCCCTTGATCGATTTTCCAGCAATTTGTTGAGGATCACCAAGGGCCCGCACCCCTACTTGGGCACCGTAATGGCGGGAGGGCATGGGGTGGCACGCCTCACGACATGGCCTGGGCAAGGCGCTCTGCACTGACGTAGTGCCCCCCAGCAGCACACCTGTACCCCCCCTCCACAGCCCTCCAGCTGTACCCTGCTGGGCAGCTGCCCACACGTGCCAGCGCTGCCATCACCTCGGGGGAGGGCTGGGGGGGGCTAAACTGCACCACCACATCGCGCAGGATTTCTTCTGCTGTCTCCTGGTCAGAGGAGAAGGAGAAGGAGGCCACGATGGCCAGTTTGTTCTGGGGGTCGGCGATGAAGGCCTTCAGTGGGGGCAACACCTGCAGCTGGTCAGAGGACATACCGAAGCTGCCCAGGACGGACACGATATCCGTGCACGTCATGGAATACACTGCCTTGGGACCAAGCAGTGCCTCCAGTACTGCAACAGCATCCGCGGAGAATGAGAAGCAGCTCAGAAGGCGAATGAGCTGCTGCGTGTCGAATGGCGGGGTGGGCTTGGCGGCGACATCCTCAAGGACTGCCGCAACTTTGTCATCAGACATGGAAATGTCCTCCAACTTTGCAATAAGTACATCCATATCCTCATCACTGCGGTGGCCGACATCCTGCTCGAAGGTTGGCGGCACCAGCGAGCCCGCCTTGGCTGGGGAAAACTCTGCAAGCACTGCTGCAGCAGATTCCTTGTCACTGTCAAATGAGAAAATTTCCATCACACAGTCAGCATTTTCAGGATCTGTGATGTGTCCTTCGAACTCTTTCAGCGCGTCTATCTGAGCAGTAATGGATCTATAAGGCTTGAAGTGCAGGCAGGAGAAGCTTGACGAAGCTGTGCTGAGCCTAGCGCGCACTGGAGGCCTCACGCCTGTGGGCGTACCTTATCGCTGCTCATACTGACTGTTTCCAACAACTTTGCAACTTGATCTGTTGTGAAGACGAAGTTTTGGATCAGGGTCCTCAGCATGGCAACTTTTGCAGAGGTGAAGCTAGCATTCTCCACCACGCCCAAGGACAGCTCCAGCTGCTCCGAATCCATCTCCACCCCCACTGCGCCGTTTGAAGACGCAGCCATTGTGATTTGAGTAGTGCAGAAAGCCTGTGAACGAAAAATTTCGGCGGGGGGGGGGCGCAAACTTGCTCAGCTTGGCCGGGACAGGCAACGTCGCGTTTCCCTGGGCTGGCAGCAGACACAAGCAAGTACCAACAGCCACGACTCACAAGTTGCAAGACAAAAGCGCCAAGGGAGTGCTGTGATGTGTTTGTTTGTAATGTATTTTCTAGCGACATCAACTTGAGCGAGCTGCAGGTTTGCAATTCCTTCACCCCTCACAGGGGGGTATGCAAGATACAAAAAACCTGCGAGAGGTTTACCGCAGCACTGCCCACGAAGCAGCTGCATCAAGCAACCACTGCAGCTATGAATCCCGGCAGAGCTTCCCTAGCAGTGGCTTCACGGCGCAGAGCTCCCTCGGGCCACATGACGGGGCAAGGCCTCCCCGCCCTCAGCGCGAGCTTGCTACACCTCATGGGCTCATTGGTGCCGCAGGTACGCTGCTCACGGAAGGAGTGACCCCCTTGCTCAGCAGCACTGCAGGCGATGCGCCCCCTCCGCCATGTCCAGCAGCACGCCCTGCTCAAACCCACTCAGAATGCACAGTGCCCGATGCAAGTCCACCCCTGCATGCTTCGCTGCAACAGCCTGACCGCTGGGCGACTCCAGCCATGCCAGCCGAGCTTGCAGTAAGTCTGCACATGTGCGTGGTAAATGGGGGGCCTCTTCATCGTCCACCCCCTCTTCCGGCAGTAAGCGACCCCACTGCAGGCGGGCAGATGCAAAGCCTCGCGCATCCACCAGCAGCCGGCAGTGGCGGCAGTGCGGTGGTCGGTTGGTCAGAATGCTCCCGGCCCACGGCTCCAGTGTGGCAGCCTCCGCCTCCTGCAGTGCCGCCGCCAGACCCCCCCCTGGTGCAGCCGAGGGGGGGGGTCCAGGCCGCAGCGGCAGCTCGTGCGCGTGCGGCAGCGGAGCCCAGTCTTGGTCTGAGTCTCCGCTGGCATGTTCATCCGTGAGCATCGTGTCTACATTGGCGTACCTGCTGCTGCCTAGGAAGCGCCACTGGGTCGGCAAACGCAGCTCCGCACAGCGCTCCGCCAGGCCGTCTGCATCCAGCACCGCATGCCCCCCCGCAGCGCCACCACCCCCATCGTCTGCATCCAGCACCGCATGCCCCCCCTCCTGCTGGGGAACAGCATCTACCCCCCCCTCCCGCACAGTCCCTTGCAGCCCTAGCAGCAGTCCGTCCCCCCCATCACTGGCGCTCGCATCACGCAAGGCCCCCCCCAAGGCTCGCATCTCCTGCCACACCCCTTCAAGGGCAGGGGTGTGCAGGGGGGGTCCAAACTGCGGCAGGCGTGGCAGGACCAGGCGCAGACAGTGGTACTCAATGGGTGCATGCAGCTGCTGCATGTCACACATACCGACGTTCACCTCGGCAGCAGCAGCACTGGGTCTTGTGGGGGTGTCACCACCTGCTTTGCCCCCCCCGCACGACCAGCCCATCCAAGGCGCCCCCAGGCGTGTACGGGCGGCAGCACACCGCTGTGCGACATGCTGCAGACTGAAGCACGCGTCTGCCGCTGCGCCATCGCGACACCCCGACACCCCCCCCAGCATGGCGGGGTGCACAGCCAGACTGCTGCTCACGGAGTGCAGCAGGCGGGGGGTGTCTGCCAGCGGGGCTGCAAAGTCCTGCCCGCTACAATGTGCCAGTGCTGCCCACATAGCAAACACGTCGTCGTGTCCATGGGCGCTGGACAGAGGCAGTGGCCACACGGGTCCCCCGGGACAGCTGCTGGCCGCCTGAATGGTAGCAACATCTAGGCGCTTAGTGCCTTTTAGGCGCCAATTCACATACCCAAGCCCCTGATAGTTTGGCCGCAGCACGGGAGCAGCATATCGCGCCAACATAGACACACTATCCGGAGCCGCAGGCCCGTCACCCTTGCGGCGCCGCTCAAGAACTTGGGCAACCCCTGCCGCTGTGGGGGGCACCGCTTCACTGCTGGCCACGGCGGCTGCAGTGGGCAGCAGCGCCCAATCGTGGCTGAGGCCATGTCGAGACACGAAGCCCCCGAACACGCTGGCAGCTGCATCCACTGCTGGTGACACGTGTGCCATGCGCCACCCAGGATCTGACGCAGTGTAGTCCCATGGCAGCCCAGCCGGGAACTGCCTGCACAACACATCCGATGCCCGGCATGAGTGCGCAGATTGTAAACCACACACGGTGCCCAGGACCCCCTCTTCAGAAACGCTTGATATCAAGCGCCTCCTGGCAGCCCCCCCCCCACCGCCCCCTTCCAGCAGTCCGCCTGCGCACAAGTGCTCTGGAAGGGCGATGCGCAGGCCGCGCAGCGTGCCAGCCGCACGCAGCAGCAGAGATGGCACATCACCCAGCGCAGCTGTCGCGCTAGTCTTGTGCAGGGCACGGAGAGGGTCTTCTCTGCGCCGTGCTGCCATGGCCTGTGCCGCCGCCGGAGCACTGTGCACCCCCCACCGCCGCCACACGTGCATGAGCCTTGTCTCCTGCAGCAGTGTGGCCAGGGTGATGGGTGGTGACTGCACCCCTCCTTCACCCGCTTTGGCCTGCTGCAGCAGCCAGTGAGCGCGGTCCCGCGCAACAGGAAATGACACAGTGCAACGGTACCGCCAGGCAGCAGGGGCGCCCTGTGCACCACCAGGCTGGGCAGCGCCAACGGGGGCACCTGCTGCATCCACCCCCCTTGGCTGGTCTATTTGCGGGCCGTCAATGCCCCCCCCCTCCCTGCCGTCGCCCCCTCCCTCATCCAGCGCGCGCCACACATCACGGGGGGGGTCGTTCTCCCCACGCCACATGGACACATCGTAGGGGCCGCAGCACGCCACCTGCACTGCAGCATCGCTGGAAGGCTCTGCGACACGCACCCAATCCCGCATAGCTGCGCTGTGTGGGCCCAGCAGCCGCAGTAGGAACGGGAACAGCAGCTGCTGCACATGCGCCGCCCCCACGCCGTACGAGTACGTGGTGAAGACGTTCTCGTTGACAGTGCCCCCCGCAAAGTCTGAACCTAGCTGCTGGATGCGCATGTCCCCCGGCAGCAGCTGGTTGGGCATACAGCGAAGGGGCACACTGCAGGCGACAGACTGCCGTTGCAGGTCATACACCAGGCCGCTGGAATCAGGCGTGGCGCCAGAGCTGCCCAGGGGACACAAGGGCAGCACCTGCTGCAGCCGCACCTGCAGGAGGCACTGTGCCGCATCCAGCTCCTCTTCGGTTTCTCCACGCTGCAGGGCCAGACGGCACAGCTGCGAGGCCAGCCCATGCCTCCCGCCGCCCAACTCGGGCTGCACTGGCGCAGGGGCGCCTGCACTGTCCGGGTCCCCGTGTATATCAAAACAGGTGACTCCGTGCGCCTGCTCCAGTGGAAGGGTGTACTGACGGCTGGCGAGGGCCCCCGGCTCGCTGTCGATGCCCAGGGCGCTGCCAGCCACCGCCAGCAGCAGCTGTGGCGGGAAGTGCACGCCCACTACATCCTCCAGGAATGCAGCCACTTGAAGCCCCACCCACCAGGTGTACCAGTCGCCTGGCAGCGGCATGAGCCCGGAGGGGGGTGCCCCCCCAGCGGATTCAGTGGAGGGGGGGGGCACACCTGCACCCGAAGCTGCGGGCCCAGACACAGCAGTCTTGCGTTGCAGCCACGCCTTCATCTCGCCACAGCACATGATATTGCGGCAGGAGTCATCGAGGCCTCGCCGGCGGCGCCCCCTCTCGCCGCTGCTCTCGTCCGATTCATCGGCCAGGAGTGCAACAGGGCGCAGAAACGCGTGGAGTAGTCGCAGCTGCAGGGAATCCAAGTCGTATAAGCTGCTGTCCGTGACCAGATCCACGATGTGGCGTGTAGCCCCCCTCTCCCCGATTAGCTCCTGCAGGGGGGGGCATCGAAACGGAATGGTGAAAAGGGCGGCGGTGCTGCCACGCTCTGGACAGACGTCACTTAATCGCAGAAGCCGCCTGTGCTGCTTCAAGTACGCCCGTATCTCCTGTAGCTGCACAGGCGTGAGCAGCAGCACGGCAGTGGCGCCCAAGTGCAGCAGCAGCGCCGCAGCAGGGGACAGGGGTATTCCGCAGGCCAGCAAACGCTGCAGGGCCTGTGCAGGCACACTGGCCGCAGGGTATGTATCGCTTGAGGAGCTGCGTGTGAATGGTGACTTGAATGTTGGGGGGCCCTCAGCCAGGAGCCCCCCCCCCTCCGCAAGGTGCGCCGGCTTGCTCCCCTCAGTCTCAGCGGTGGCTGCAGTGGCTGGTGCTCCTAAGGCAACGGAGTGCGCAAATGGTATAGGTGCAGCCACAGGGGGCGGATCAATCCCCTCGGCGGGCAGGCCTGGTGGCTGTCCGTGCATGGGCGCGCCTGCTTGCCGCCACTCCGCCCACTTCTCCCACACCCAATAGCCCACCCCAAGGCAGCAAGCGGCCAAAAAGTATGCAACAAGCACATACACCGCACTCCAAATGCGTGAGGGCCAAGAGATAGATTCGCTATAGGGCCGTGGGTATGCGTCTGCAGCCAGGCAGGCAGCGTCCCAAGGATACCCCCCAAAGACCCTCAGCACCCCCCTGCACACGCACCAGCCCCCTGACACAATTGCAAACCACATCCAGTGCACGAACTCCAGACCCACCAGTGACATGAATACGCAGCCAACCGCCGCGAGAAAAAGACTCCACAGCAGTAGCCCGTCCCTTTGCAGCTTCAGGCTGCTGCGGGTACTCAGGCCCACCCAGCGCAGGGCCCTGTCCAGGCGCAGATTCCACCATGTGGGGTACCGCAGCAGGTTTTGCTGCTCCATGAATCGCCACGTGTACAACTCGGAGCCCAGCCAGTCAGCAGTGTCGTTCCACATTTGCACGCATGCCAGGGCTGGAGTGAGTAGTAGCCACCCATAGCCCCCAGCTTTGACTTCCTCTGCACCTGCAAGGTCAACTCTTCCCCCACACACCATTGTCCACGTAGGCGCCACTAGTGAAACTTCTGCCATGTACTGGCCAGCAGCATCTTGAGGGCCCCCAGCCGCTGCTGCTTGAGGGGCCCCCTCCGTAGCCCTTGCCACTGGACGCACATGCAATGCATCCCATACACAGTGCCCCTCGCCCACGGCTTGCACGGCAGATTTGTCTTCGGGGGACAAGGGGGGTGTAGCTGCAGTTAGGGGGTGAACATCAGGGGGTTGCGCGAAGACACACATATCCCCCCGGTCGCTGCGCTCCAGGACGGCACGCTGCACGTCACTGAAGGCTGCATGTGCCTCCTGCATGCGCCCGTGGGCAGTGGCGAGGTTTCCCTTTGACACCCCAACCAGCTGCCGCAAGAGCAGCTGGTAGTCTGTGCGATGCTGGGACACGGAGGGGGCAGGGTGGGTGGCCACATGGATCCCACTGGAAGTATGCTGCATGCTCAGTTGTACAATCCAATCCTCGTCCACTGCACTGTGCACGATGCCAGCGCAAATAGTCTGCACTTGAGCGTCAACAGCCGCTTTGCACGAGGAAGACACTAGACCTGTGCGTGATGGGGAGTTCTTCAAGGCAAGCACACACAGAATTCGAGGAAAACACTAACACAATGTTTCCATAAAAGGAACTGGGTGCTGCTGTGCCTGGAATAGCCATATGAGGGCAGCGGGGGGAAGCGAACTCAGCCTGTTTTCTCCGTCGGCCGCAGATTTCGGCTCGGTCTGCAGCTGCCGCTGAGGCATTCGTTGATCAGTATCGGTCATGGCCGTTAAATTGTCAAGAAAACAAATTTGTAAAGGCCCGCCCGTGCGTCAATGGCTCCTTCTGAAGTGGCAAAGCAGGATTTCGACTTCCAGAAAACTCTCCAGTGCGTAAAACTTCGCACTGACGTGTACTGATGTTTACTTCCACAGGCCCACACAGCTGGCAGGGAACGAAAATCTATTCTCGCTAGGCCATCAGCGCGTGGCCATGTCTGGGATGTGGTGGGGAACCAAGTCAGATATATGGCTAGTACTGGAGCGCAGCAGCTCAAGTTGGCATGAGGGGGGTGCCCGCCAGTCCCTTACTCTGGCAGCTGCCCTGGATCACCTGGAAGTGCAGACAGCACTGCGGTCTCGATACTGTCTCACTCGACAAGAGTCTCCCTCCACTGTGCGAGAGGCCCTCGCTTCGTTCGTGAGGAAATTTGCCGAGGAATCTGAACTCCGTGCACGTGCACGTTAATCATGTTCCTCCGGGTTGGGTGGGTGGGTAAAAGCTCGCACAGTGCTCGCTTTGCCACCCTACACTCACAGACCAACGATAGTCCGAGGTTGGCCACACAATATGGCACAAAGGCAGACCTAAATAAGACTGTGCACACGTGTACACAAAGTCCT
>Ga0307982_1004499_pt1 | contig 11006 bp, 9 predicted proteins | sample OrgLakmetagen989_FD_201847 | JGI IMG/M metagenome (GOLD analysis project Ga0307982, IMG submission 201847) | Saline water microbial communities from Organic Lake, Antarctica - #989 | ecosystem: Environmental > Aquatic > Non-marine Saline and Alkaline > Saline | place: Antarctica: Organic Lake... | reverse complement strand
ATGAAAGAAAACCTAAACCTAGCCATGAGTTTGAAGCAAATGGGCCGCCTTTCAAACTTCAAACCATGAGAGAGAGAGCAACTGGGCCGAGTGCCTTCTTGGTACTTGATTCGCCATTCCCATTGCGGGTGTGCGAATTTATTTTGTTAAATGGAATTGCCTACAACTCGTATTTCCCTGCATTGAGCTTCGAAGAAAGGATGCTAATGGACCGGGCACACGCAGATGTGGCCACATTTTCGCAGCCAAGTTTGCACATCCGAGCCAAGTGCATCTTCTCCATTGAATGATGGTATTTTGCACAGTGAGTCGTTTCGCACTCACCCTGCACAGTGCTGCTGCATTCATCTACACTCATCGTACTTTGGCAGGCGAGTGCGATTGCCGAGTCCCCAGCCGATTTGCATCCTCCCGTACATTGCATGCTTATGCCTGTGAATTTGTTCTCCTTCATCACAGTCTTGCACACAGCTCCGCACTCATCCCGAACCCAATTCCTTGAGCCACCCGTCGCCTCGTCGAGGCAGCTTTGCTGTTGCTCGCTCGACACCTGCGCCGACGTGTCAGCTCCTTTGCTCTTTTTCATTGCCCCAATGGTAATCGGGGTGGTCTTTATCTTGGTAACCGTGGAGGGTGACGCGTGGGTACCTGTCTGGCCGGGCACTGGAACGCCAGTGGTTTTCCTCTGAGAGCCAAGAAACCAACCACCAAAGCAGCAGAGAATAGCCAAAATGCCTACGCCTAGCATAATGAACTGATTTGTTTTGCTCCTTTGCTTGATAGCTTCCTTTTCTCTTCGATAATCAGCTCCGTGATCCATGTTGTACAATTGTTGAGTAATCGCTCTCAATAATTCAAAGATTAGCACTGCCTGCAGTGCGCGTGTATGTAAATCTTTCGCAATACACTTTTAAATCATTCCAACAAACATTCACAGCCTCGCCTGGAGAGCTTCATTGACTACGTCTCAGCACGAAGTGTTCATGGAGTCGTTCCTGTCACCCTGTCACCTGTCACCATCTGATCTGCTCCTCGTTCATCATTTTTACAGGGATGGAAGCTAATAATGGAACCCCTTCTTGGCTTCTTGTTGGGTACGTTCGTTCCTCTCTTCCTCTCGTTTTTATGTGCGGCAACGCCATGTCATTGTTGATAGTTTAGCAGAACATGAACAGGAGATGATCCATGCATGATATTCCCTGCCAGCGCCAACCCTAAAACTCCGCCTTCGCCTATGAGATTAGCTCGTGGCAAGCGCGAGGTTAGACACAGCAGAAGCCTACGCGCAGATAGCGCTCGCCCCTGCACACGGCGGGTACGGCGTGGGGCGCTGGAGCGCATTCTGCTGGACATTGCCTTGCCCGCACTTCTTCTTTATGCGGCAACACATTCAACTAGTCACTTATCAAAGGATGAATGCAGCGACCGCGGTGCATCCAACTGCCCTACGACGGCGCCGCCATTCTTTTTCGTTGGGGCTGCGAATTGGGCACAGGTGGTGGGCCCTCAACGGCAGAACACGGTGACCCCCGCGCAGGGTTACTTTACGCCGCGCTGGGGGCACCAAACCGTGCTGATTGACTCATCTACAGGTACGGAGACTATAGAGGCCATGATTGTCATGGGTGGAGACACTCTGGAATCTGCCACGCAGAACAGCCAAGCAGTGTCGACTCACATGGAAGGCCTACACCACGACGGCACTCGCGGGTTTCGGAACGACGTGCACGCGGCCTCGAGCTACCGCTGGATAGTGTACCGCGATGAAGTCGAAAAAACCAAGTACAACAAGGGAATGCCCCATGTTGAAGGCTCCATGGAGTGGGAGGTAATTTTAGCTTCTCTCACCTTCAGCACGAAGTTTCCTTCTCAGCGCCCGTCAACTTCTTTTCTTCGAAGCCCCTCAACCTGACTCCAAGCTCTCTGCCCGTCCTCCTTTGTCTAATTTTTTCTTCTGTAGAATTTGTCTTTAATCACGCGCGCACATGTGCCTGTCTTTCCCAATTCTTAGACTTTGAATGATGGTCGGTTACCGCCGTCGGACGCGACGTGGGATGAGTGGACCAAGTGCGACTACGACGAGTGGGAAAAAGTCAATCGCCCGAGCGTTTACGCCAGCCGCACCATCAAGTACGACTGCACCGACTTGTTTGCTGCCCCGGGCCTGTATCTCGAGGAGTCTATGTGGTCGCCTCGGCGTGGGCATGTGGCGGTCGTTGCGGACTCGAACTCCATCGTTGTGCTCGGGGGCCGAGCACGGGAGCACACCCGCATGTCCCCCGACCGCAACATCGGTGGCATCACCACCGCGCCGATTCAAAATGACAAGTTTCACTCGGCAGGCCGGGAAGCATCCAAGCTGAAGAACGATGTCTGGGTCTCATCCGACCAAGGTGTGTCGTGGGACCTCGTGAACCCAGGTTGCCGGGTGCCTCAGCGCGACTTGATTTTAGCGGGGCAACCATACGTGCGCACTCGCGTGGGAGGTCAAAAGGCCTATGACTGGAATGGAGACGTAGCAGCCCATGGACCTGGAGAATCGGTGAACCAGCATTTGGTGCAGGACATGCCTCGCTATGGCACGAAAGAGGACGCCTGCGAAACGGACGCAGATTGCTGGGGAAACACCAAATGTGAGGCGCTGGGTAGGGACAAAACTTGCGTGTGCCAAATGTGGTCCCCCCGAGAGCACCATGCCGCTGTGAGCCATCAGTGGCCAGGAGATACCGAAAGCACGCTTTACGTGGCGGGAGGCTACGCGACTGTGCACCAACGCAATTGTGGTGACTATGCCTGCGGCGACTCGGATGCAGCAGGTTATCGCCAATTCATGAATGACTTGTGGAAGTCCATGGATGGCGGGGTCACCTGGTCTACTGTGACCTTGAACGCGCCATGGGAGGGTCGAGGTGGGCATTCCCTGATTTACTACCTAGGGGACATCTACTTGTTTAACGGCCAAGGCGGTTCAATGGGGCAACATCCATCCGATGAAGTCACTTATTTTGCGGAACAGTGGCGCATGGATGCGAGCGAATCGTGGACCAAAGAACTTTCCGAATTCACCGCTTCTGAGAACGGCACCGTGCCTCGTTGGAGTGCGCGATTTGGGCACACCACTGTAGTGGAAGCGCCTAACGCGGCCAACGCCGAAATCACGAAACTGTTCATGCTTGGGGGCCGCGACGGGGACGGGTTTCTGTCGGACTGTTGGTGGTGGCGCGGTCCTGGCTATGACTGGGTAAAAGACTACTCGGAGGCCACAGCCCAGCGCTACTATTTAGATAAGGACAGCCGAGTTGAGAACCTCATGAACGTGGTCCCGAACAATAACAAATGGGGTGAAGACACCATTCGGCGTGAAAACTTTACCACAGCAGCCGATGTACGGCTGTTGCACAGCCAAGGCATTTATACTATAGAAGACTTAGCCGAGGCTGATCGGCGCACAATATTAAGGTTGCGAGGCTTCGACTTACCCCAAGTTGCCGAGGAAGACCGCTTGTATTGGTCCGAAGAAAAAGGTGGCAGGGACGGAGTGTGCTACATGCAAGTTTTAGCGAAAGCGTTAGTGTCCAAATGCCACGACATCGACCTCACCATGAGTTTCGTGGACGGCGAAAAGGAGCTGCCTCGAAACGCTCGGCCGGTGTTTGGCACCAATGGCGAAGGGCCTCCTGAAGACACAGGGGTGATTTCTGAGTGGCACGGCATCGCTTGGGGGGAGCTTGAGGATGGGTCTTACCACGTGGTCACTGATGAGGAGCTGAGGGACAACTGGGACGGTTGCGAGGACCTTGGTTCCGACAGCTCTTTCCTGTGGCCTAATGTAGACGTGGTGTCCATTGGAGATGTGCCTCAGGTAGGGGCACCTGAGGAGAAAGGGAGGTGGCGCTACGATGTGGACCAGCAGGTCATGGAGATCACCTGCAAGCAAACTCCTCTGCCGAGGGCGTTTCACACGTCGGTGTATTTCGGAGAGCAAATCTGGGTGCTAGGAGGGAAGCGAGAAGTTAGCGATTACAACAACGATGTATGGTACCGCGACCAAATCATGCCTTTGAGCGTGCTTGAGACAACGCCACCACCGGGCTCTTCCGAAACGGTCTTCAAGTTTTCGAGCAACAAGGAGGGGAGCTTCTTTCGTTACCGGGTCTACTGGGGCGATCGTTTGCGCGAATTGAGACCTTGGTCGAAAGCTTGGCGACAAGAGTCCGTGGGTTGGCTCAAGAGTTACAACGACGTATTTGAGAAAGCAAACACCCACACCGAGCTGGGTAAAGAGCAGGACAGTGTGGGTGGTGGCAACGCAGGCCCTGGTCACGGCAACTTCATCTTTTACCTAAGAGCAGTCGATCCAGCTGGCAACGAAGACTTGCTTTATACCGAGGGTCGGAACATGTACACTTGGCGCTACACGCCGGACCCGCCAGCGTTCCTCATCACCTTTGTGTTTTTGGGCTTGTTTACGACGCTGTGCTATGTGGGATACGAGTACCACAAGTACCAGCGCGCAATGGCTTTGGAGCGCTACGCCATCAAGCGCATTCGCCGCAAGTTCAAGGGCATGATGGCGGAAGGAGGCGACCGTGATCCTGATAGTCTCACCAAGAAGGCAAAGAAAAAGGGCAAAAAAGACAAAAAGAAAAAGGTACGAATGCCTAATGTTTTATATTTGGATTAATTTTGGGGTATCAACGTTTAATTTCGATGAGTTCACAGCTTGAAATGCACCTGTTTACACAGCACATTGTAATCAGTACCATTGCTTATAACTTACGCAACATGAACTTCGGCTCTTATTTGCTGTTTTTGATTGGCAGAAAAAGAAGAAGAAGAAAGGCAAAGACGGCAAGAAATCAAAGTCCGGCGGAGGGAAGAAGGCCAAGGGGAAAAAGGACAAGAAGAAGGACAAAAAAAAAGATAAGAAGAAGGACAAGAAGAAGGATAAAGAGAAGAGTGGCGACAAGAAGAAGGTAAGAGCTGAAGTCTTGAGATTGTTTTTGAATGAAAATGGGAATCTATCACTAAATATTTTATTCCTTCGCAGGAAAAGAAGAAAGACGGAGATAAAGATGACGACAAGAAAAAATCGAAGAGTAAAGACAAGGGCGAGGTATAAATCTTTTCGACTATTTGACTACCTTACTACTATGTACTTCACTCTCGTGAATGTCTAGAGAGCTATAATCGTCTCTGATGCTTCGGTAATTATGCAGGGAGATGACAAGAAGAAGAAGAAGAAGAAGTCCAAGGACAAAGATAAAGAAAAGAGAGGCGATGGCGAGAAGAAGAAGAAATCAAAGGACAAGGACGAGAAGAAGGAGAAGAAAGAAAAGAAGGAAAAGGTACAATTATTGCCTACTTTCTGTATTTGAGTTTAGACCTGTGTGCAATTTTGAAGTGACTGCCACTCATAAAGCGCGTTTTAATGCTTCACAGGCTAAGGACGCAGATGCAGACAAAGCGAAGAAGACGCGCACGAAGGGAGAAGACAGGAAAAAGGAACCGAAAGCTGACGATGGTGAGAAAAAGAAGAAGAAACCTAAACCTGATAGTGAAAAGAAAAAGTCGCTAGACAAGACGAAGGGCGCAGGCGAGAAGAAAAAGAAGAAGAAAGACTGAGGTGGAACCGGCCAGTTTGAGTTGGGTTCTTTGGATGGAATTGTACTTTGCTTTTACTTGTTTGGCCTCGAAGTAAGGCACCGGAATTCACGAGCTAAGTAAAGTTTGGGCACAGGGACCTTCCTACTTCTTACCCCTCAAAGAAACAAGAAACGGGGCCTTTCTTCGCATCTTTTTTTGAATGGACTGGCTTGGAACTAGAAAAACCTCAGAGTTTGCTAATGGCACAAACCCAGTCTTCCTCATTAAATTATTTTATCTAACGGTCCTAGACGAGCCATTCGCAGGCGAAGTCTAGCTCCCTTGCTTCCTTGGCCTTCTGGGGTATTTTTTAAAGCACATGAGCAGAACAAGAACAAGTGTATTCTTTTTGTGCCTCTGTGACTACTGTGCACTTGTTTTTCTTTGTTATTAGGAGGGTATTAATTAGGCTAGACCTGGAGTCTGTAGTCCTGGGATATAAATTTGTTGTTTGGTCTAGTTAATACTCTCCCAATAACAACGAAAAGCAAGTACACATTAGTCACAGAGGCACAAAAATAAAGTACATGCAAGATGCGTTGGTGCCTATAGAACTGGGGTCATAAGTGCTTGAGTGAAGTGGTAGAGTTGACTTAGTGCAACTCCCACTCCCTCGCTCAGAATTGCATGTTTAAATTAAAAACGCGATCGTGCAAGACATGAGTCGCGTTGAGTTTATGAACGCATCAGGCATGCACTACTTGCCTAGTTTTATAGGCTTGGAACGACATTTTTAATTTGGCTCGGGCCCCGAGGGGCCGGGATTAGAAGGCTAACAGGCAGACAGGAAATTCAAAGCAACCAATACTAGAAGGAAAGAATAATCAGGCACACAGGCCAGAGTTTTTCGAATTTGGCTTTATTCGAGCAAATGTTGAGATTATTTGGCTATAGGAGTTTCCATTATTTTGTATGGTCCCAAAGAAACCAGCAAGAGCTAATGTCCCTCCTCTTGTGCCTCTTGCGCCAGTTTCAAGTATAGTCCACAATCCGCAATGGATTTTCAATCCAGGACGCCACAAGGCCACTGGGGTCCTGGATCCCTTGTTCTTCTGATTCCATACTATACTAGTCAGCTCACCAGCACTTAAAATTAAACGCCAGTGTAATAGAAAAAGTTAAGTATCATATGCATCAAATTCATCCCGGTTTTTTTATATTTGTGTTCATTGTTGTTTGGAGGCCATAAGGACATTCCTTTTCAATTACACCAACAAAGTATCTGGCCTCAATTGATCAGCACGCTGCGTCGCTCCATATGTGCGATGGCTATCTACCACGGTATCTAATGGTCCCTTGTCAGCACCTAATTCGCCATAGCTCGAAGTGTTTGTGCTGCCCTTGCTTCCCATACAGATGGCCGCTAGAACGGCAGCAAGAAGGCTGAGGATGAGTTGAATCGCGGACCATAGGGCAACTGGTCCACTGTAGAGGAACGACGCCACCAGGGACGCGGCGCTGAGAGCCACCATCACCTGCTGCCACATCGGAGGCCCATCCACTTCCACATACCCGCCCACGCCATGCCAATCGCCACCCTCGCACACTCCTGCTGCCTGACAAGCAAAGCCTACTCGCATGTTTTCGGCGTCGAACAAGGTGTAGTAAGCCTCGAGAAAGACGTCGCCTAAAATCCAGTACGCGCTTCCCGAAGAAACCTGAAACTTCACCACGCATTCGCCCCAACGCGAGCAGCTCACGTAGTCAGCCGCTTTGAGTGGGAACGTGTTATCGGGTGCGACACCGAACTGGAGTGTGGGGAAGCTACTCAGGGAGGCGCCGTAGCAGGTAGCTCCCTTACAGGCGAGCCCGTCTGTGACAGCGGCCAAAAGGGCGTCGTAAGCGCTGTCTGGTACTGCAATGCCACTAGTGCCGCTGTCCACAATGGCGTAACACGTGTCTGACGCATAGTTGCTGCAGAAAGCAAGTGCCGCTGACGTTTCGCTCGAGTCCATCACTGCCACACTCGTGAGTTTTACGGTCCAATATTTGAAGTCGCCATAACCCCGCTTGATCACCGGGGTGTACTGCCATGTTGCGTTGGGGCCCACTGTGCCCTCGAGATCATAGCTGCCAAACGTCAGATGTGATGGCTTGGCGAGATTGTCGGGATCATTGCTGAGAAAGACGCTGAATAAGTACGGCAGTGTCGGGTGCTGCGCGTGCAACAGTTCAAGCAAGGTAGGTGACGTCACCATGCTCAATCCTCGAAAGGCGAGCCCGGCGATCCCGTCCATCATGAACGAAGCAATCGTCGCATCTTCGTAGGTGACTTCTCCAAAGCTGACGCCCTCAACCGTAAGGCTGCCCAGAGTAAACGAGTCCGATGCTTCAGATCCTTTGACAATTCCGCTACCATAGTCAACCTGCGCGAAAAATATAGATGATTTGAGGGCGAGCGACGAAGAGCAAACTATTCTAAAAGACATACTCCCTGTCATGATTGACTGTAGTGTACCTCAAAGGAACGCACGACGTCGTTTTTAGAGTTTGTGATGGTAGCGTAGGAGCTCGATTCATCGGCATCGAAGATAATATGCTTCCCACAAGTAATGCACCCCTCCCCAGGTATCCACACGTCTGACGACCCCGTGTCAAAAACCACTGTCATACTCTGAGGCGGCGTCCCCACGCTTAAGCGTCCAACGTACCTGTGTCAATGTGCAAACATCTTTTTATGGTGACAGCAGAGATTAGCAGAATCCTCCAAGGGGCATTTATTCAAGAGATCAAGTACAATGCAGGGCAAAACGCACTGGTTGTTGAAGTAATCAGTCAGCTCGAGATCTACACTTTCAGCGAGTGCTCGTCGCCTGAATTCCTTTGCTGGAGTTGCCGACTCGTACGTCTGTCCGAGCTTATCCGCAGAGGCATGTGGTTGCGAATGCTGCCGCTTAGGTCGCTTTGCAAGCTCTACTCTTATACCAGAATCGCTGTTAACCCCATTTATGATTTGAGTAGGCTCTATTGACTCTATGCTAGTGCCCTTGCAGAAGAATATCATCAGCGCTTGTGCGAAGATGCGCACTCTTCTGCCCGTCATCAGTCACGAGTAAATGATGCGACTACTGCTGCGTAGAGTATCGCGCAGATGCCTTCTTTAATTCAATCTTTACGCAATCGTTAAGAGAGTCGTATGACTGTTCGAGCACTTTACACGGCACGGCAAGCCTAGGCTTATATGTTAAATGTTCCTCGAAGGGAGCACGGCCTTATGCAGGCTCATGGTCATGGTTATGAGATTTTTTGTTCGTGATGCATTTTTTAGCTCGAGCAATTTTATTGTACCCCCCTGTTTTGCCTTCTTGAGATGAGACGTTGGAATTGTTCCAAAATGCAATGAAGGACAGACAGCGCATCTGCGCATCTCTCGTGCCATCCCATCAATCTCACCTACGTCAGCTCAAGCTCTCAAGAGTGGAATGTCAAACTTTACGCCGTACCTTGATCTAGGAAGCACAATCGTACTTGGCAGGAGTCAAAGTGGCGAAGTTTAAAAGCGTTAAGATTTCATAAACTTTTCTTTGAAAGCAGAATCACAACAGTACTCAAGAGTACATCATGCCGTCACTATTCTTAGTTCTACTTACAGTGTCCGGGGTAACAGGGTTTAGCATTGTACCACGGTCTATAAGCCCTCGTGCATTATTTTCGAGGAGCGTGTGGCGTGGCCGAAATGAAGCGAGCTCGATTGCCTTGGCGAGAATCGATGATGGAACTGGGAGCGAAAGTCTAACCTCAGAGGCCTTGATGAAATTGAAAAAGGTCGAACTCACAGAAATGTGCCGAGTGAAGAAACTACCGGTTACTGGAACGAAGACCGACCTTACTGCTCGCCTGATAGGAGCGACGCAGGTGCTACCTTTATCGGTACAAAATATAAAAAAAGTGTTACCAGATGCACCACTAAATCAACCAGTCAACAACGTCGCGGTAACCAGTGAAGCTACTTTCGGCAACAAGATGGAGGCCCTTGAAACCCAAACTTGCGAGCTTAGAGCAGAGCTCGCCGAAGCTATAGCACAGAAGGCCTTTTTACAGGATACTCTCTTGAAACTAGAGCTTCAAAACAACGAGACTAGGGCATTCGCAGATAAGACGCAAAAGGAATTACAAGATACTCTTGCAGCGACTGCGACAGCGACCCTGGCAGCTGACAAGCAGCGTTCAAACTTAGAAAGAGAGATTCAACGTCTGCGGACAGAAATATTAAGTTTGAAGGAGGCAGTTAAGGCTGCTGAAGACACACAAATTGAGACTGATACAATGAGTGACGAGTTAAGAATGTTGCAAACGAAGGTGGATGAATTACAAGTAGAGTTAGATGCTGAATCTAAAGCTCGAAGCGAAGCTGAGGCGATCGCAAATCAAGCAGTTCGTGAAGCTGGGAATGTGGCTACTTCCGTTGAAAACAAGTCTTTGTTAGAAGCGTCAGCGTTAGCTCTCGAACACGCAGAGGCGAAAATAGCTTCCCTGGTAGAAGGCCGCAGTGCGAAGGAAGCCCAAGTATCAGCCAAAGCAGAACAAGTTGCGAATCTATGCCTAACACTTCAAGACAAGATTCAGCATATGCAAGCAGAGCTCACAGTCGAGAGTGCTGCTCGAGAGAAGGCTGAGTCAAATGTAGCAGAATTGGAATCACAGCTGACAGCAGAAAGAGATGAGACATCGAAAGTGAGCCAAGCAACGTCTACTGCAAACAGTGCTCAAGAAAATTTGGTGGCAGAAAAAGCTGAAAAAGTAGCAGCTCTTTGTATGAAATTACAAGCAGACGTGCATCGACTAAGAGCAGAACTTGCAATTGAATCGGAGGCTCGTCTAGAGGCTGAGGCTATTGCTGTGGCAGCAACTGCGGAGGCTACTGCATCGAAGGCGTTGGCTGAGCAAGAGATCGCAGCTGCCGAAGACACATTCAAAGCATTAGCCGACCGAACAGCGGAGAAGGCGTCGCGAGCTCTGAAGACAGCTGAAGAGATCCCAAATGATAAACTATCAATTGCCCCAACCGAGAGCAACACTGGATCTGTAACAGCCGGCCTTCAATCTGCCATTGAGGCTGCCAAGGAAAACGCAGACAGGATCAACGAAGCAATTTCCGCATTTTCAAAGGACCCCTCGAAGAGCAAATGGCTTTCTTTTGGCAAAAAAAAAACTGAGGTTGGCTTGAGCGATGAAGCTGAAGACGGTAGGGCTTAGCTTGATGCTGGGATGGAGATGGCATACTGCATACAAGACCATAGAAGATATAGGCGCACACTAGGCTCTACATTTCGACTGCCATGAACAGTTTCCACTTTAGAGAGGGTTGAAAGTACTATACCTCCTTCTCTCTACGCACTTCCTTTTTACGATTTTGATTT
>Ga0307982_1004496_pt1 | contig 11013 bp, 15 predicted proteins | sample OrgLakmetagen989_FD_201847 | JGI IMG/M metagenome (GOLD analysis project Ga0307982, IMG submission 201847) | Saline water microbial communities from Organic Lake, Antarctica - #989 | ecosystem: Environmental > Aquatic > Non-marine Saline and Alkaline > Saline | place: Antarctica: Organic Lake... | reverse complement strand
AGAAACGTAAGTAGAGTCAAACGAGAAAAACACTGCAAAATTAATGTGCATGTGCGCTGGCATTCAATTACCGTAATGTAGACCCCAAGAACGCCCGAGCTGACTGTTTCTGCCCACTCGTGCGTAGCGCCCCGGCGTTTCATCATGAAGACTCGGAGGTACAAGATGAGAGTCACAAGAATGCAACCTGACAGAGCTGCGATGCTGATGCAGAGAATTGACATGCCATAGCGCGCGGCCCTCCGCTCCCACGGGTAATGTGTGATTTCACTGCCGTCGATAACCGACCGAGTGATCTTGCCGTGAAAGTAAGGTCGATCGCGCATGTTCAAAAAGGCCTCGTCGCGTTCGTTGATGCCGTATCGGAGCGCGAAAGCAAACTCGTAAGTGCGCCAGTGCCGTGCGTGCGTTTCTGCCCATGCGCCTACAAATAAAGCAAACCACGGCGCAAGGGGAGACTCTTCGTTGGACTGTCGGTACATGTTGTAAGCGCCGGTGATGGACCCCACAATGGCCAGCACAAACTGCCACCGCATGTATTCGCCCAAGAAAGCGAAGTAAAGCGCCGTCTTTTCGCCGAAATAGTCGCGCAAATTCTGCACTGGCACGTACCTGATAGTCAGTAAAATAATAATATTTTAGAGGTGAACGAGAATAAGAGCATACTGAAAATGGAGAAAAAGTTAATCAATGTTGTGTGTTCACCAGAGGACGCTGAACTCAGACCAGAGCCAACCACCGAGCCAGCGCAAAATGAGCTTGCCAATGGAGAGAGCAGCGCCACAAGTGGACGAATCAAACTCTGTGCGAGTCTGCTCTGCTACTGCAGCATCACGCTCGTCGATGGCTTCTTGTTGCTTCACAAATTTCGCCAATCGCGCCGTGAAAGTAGGGTGGAAGTTTGCATCCATTTGAGTCACCATGTTGTCTCGATGAATGGGAAAGTGGGTGCAAAAAGGCGCTTTCAACAGGTGCAAATCGATTCCGCACCCACCGTAACTGTCACGTGGAAACAAAGAAAATGTAGAGGCGTATTACCACGAAGTACTTCAAGACGAAGTCAACAAATGGGCGTGAAGTAAAAAAAAATACTCTAGAAAGTCTAATGCTTCTTGTAGACAGTACAACGCGCAAAATGAGTAAGCACAAGAACTCACTTGTTTGGGTCAGTAAGGATCTCGTGGATGATTTCAATGCGGTGGCGGCTTGAGAAAGGGTGGGGCAGCCCTCCTGTACAGTGAAAAAGTCGCCGATTGGTCTCGGATTTGCCTCCAAACTCAAACCAAGGTTCGTCTACAAAAGGAGCGTAAATGAAGTCGTAAGGATGGAGCTGCACCCGGCTAGGATCGTGGTTGATGAACAAGTGAGGCTTCCCCTCGGCGTCGATTGTGCCGTCCTGAAAAGCACACAGATCAAAGATATCAAATGATTGAAGCAATGGAGACCAACAACATTAAGAAGAAACCGCTATAGGCGACCTTGGAGAGAGTGAAGTCAGACGACATTTCAATAAGCCGAGCTCTGTCGACCAGCAATTTGTAGCCCGTCTCAGCCGCGTGAGCCCGGAGTCGCTTTAAACTCGCGCGCACCTGAGACAGACAGACGAATTGCAAAAAAAAAGAAAACGAAACGAAGTCACACACATATTGCCAACATCAGAAGCTTAATTGAGCGAAGAAGATTTTCATAAACGACGAATATGTATTAAAAAGATACATTTTCCCTTTCTACAGGCACAATTGCTTGGTTCTCACCTTAATCACCAATTTCGCGTCACGATGGCTTGTAATGCCGTAACTGCTTGACCGAAAGGCGAAATAGTCCAGACCTCCTTGTTTCAGCCGCAGTAGAATCGACTCGCATTCTTTGGCCGTTTCGGTCGTGGTTGGCCACACCAAGACAAACGCGTAGTCGAAATCACCGAACCCATTTTCAGCGCGAAAGGCTGCTTCTACATCTGGTTTTGGAGACTTCATCTTAAAACTGACCTGTAGACATTCAAGTACGCGTTTCGAAATTTAGTTTAAACAGAATATCGTTTCACCCTTCAAGACATTTTTACGGGCCTGAAATAATTTAACACGCGACAACCACGGCTGCACTCACTTTCACGCCTTTGGTGTTGGAAGGTTTCCACCGAAATGCCTTAAGGTCGCGCATCTGGTAAGCTCGCGTAAACTCTTCGAGGTCCAGCATACCACTGCCATCAGCATCTGCTTCCCGCCACCACTGCCAGAAGGATTCCTCCTGTTGCTTTTCTTCGAGTTCAGCCTGCCCTTTTTTACTTCTGGTAGCAATTTTCTTGCCTTTTTTGGTGTCCATGATACTTAAATCCGGCGGTGGGTCAAAGAAAAGTTCGCTGAACAAAGTTGGGTTTGCTTTGATGGATTTCAGTACTTCTTCTGGCTCTACGAAGCCAGACTCGTCCACATCGATGCTCCGAAACAGCTGTAGTGCTGCAGCGCGCGTGAGCCGGTGCTTTTTCACAATGGACTCAAAATCGGTACGGCTGAGCCCACCTTCCTGTCCTTCTTTTGCTTTGTAGCCATGGTAAAAGATGTTCCAAAAAGCATCGAAGTTTTCAAAACCACCATTAGGGTTGTCCCATGAGATCTGAATGCCAAGCTCTGTAGCCATGGCAGGGTTTTGTCGTAAAGCTTCTAATAATTCGTCTCGCCCTACTTTACCGTCTCCGTCGACATCACAAATATCAAACAAACGCGCCGCCTACCGCAATAAAACGTTACACAAAAAAGAAATTACAACGGACGTATACATATGAAATATGTATGAAATTCCACGCATTCGTGCGCACGTTTCAACGTGACGAAACTTTCATGAAAGCATTGCCCAAAATGCCCGATCTTGTTCCTACTGTCACCCCAACCTGCTCTAATGAAGCGTTGTCGTCGACCAAGTTTTTGAGATGGTGATACACGGATTTCCCGTGCACTTCTTTCGCTTCTGTGCCCCAAACTGCTGCATCTGCAGGCGCCTCGGGCGGGTTCCCCTTCTTAGACTTCTCTTCGCGCTTCTTCATCTTCTCTTCGCGCTTCTTGGACTTCATGAGCTTCCGTTCGAGGTCCAAGAGACCTTTATCGTCATCAATTGGCGCAAATCCCGAATTCTCAACATCGTCTTTGCCCCTGAGCTTTTTGGACACTTGACTCCCAACGGCCTTGGAAAAGAAGCCAGGCTTTCCTTTGCCGTCGTGGTGCTTGTGTGCTCGCTCCGCGTCTGGGGTACTGGCACCTGTTACATCGCCATCCTTCGCTTTTGAACCCTCTGCACCGTGTATAGACTCGATCGCTTCCTCTTCCTCCGCAGAGTCAGAGTCGTCAGGATTTGCTTCAGCAGCGCCCTCAAGAGCCAGCGCCACATGAGCCACCCATCTCGCAATGCGCATGTTTGTGCGGTTCCTGAGCTCATTCGAGGATGGTGGTGGAGTTGGCTCGTCACTCAATATGCGCGCCAATTCTTCGTCTTCTTTCAAATCCCGAAAGGCTCCGTTCCGGTCATCGGCAGAACCTCGTAAACTAGTGGCAGCTGTGCGCCGCTGTTCTGCTTGCCGCCTTTCGAGATGAGTGCTGGGCTGCTGGCGCAAGACTTTCTTTTGGGGAGACAGCTCTGTGTGCTCTTCTTCGTGATCGAACCTAGCGTGCATGGCACAAAAAAGTAAGTGTGGGCCTTGTGCTATTCGAACTACACTGCACACACCTGAGAATACGGTGTACATGTAAGAGCAAATGAGTTTTAAGGAGCTATTACCCGTCCATGGTCTCTGTTGTGCGCTGGCTGATGAACCGAATCAGATACTCCAAGTTGTCGATGCACATGATGTCTAGCCAGGCATGGCCCTCCCCATAGATCTGGCGGTATGCGCGCCGACCTCTGCCCTGGGGCCGAACTAAGCTTGCACGCGTGGGCGATCTCGGTTCACCCTTCGCTTCCCCTTCTTCAGCTGCGAGAAGGCCGAGCTCGGCGTCATCATCATAGCCCTTGATCGGGTCGACGGACATAGCCAAATCGACCGAATCGGGCTCCCTTGATACAGCGATGTACTTAATTCCGCTAGAGCCAGCACTGGCGGTCGGTGTTCCCGACATTTGAGCTCGCTTTCGTGTAGGATCACTAATCCAAAAAGTGCCGTAAAACCGTTTTCAGTCAAAAACACTCGGCGCGGGATCAAGAATAGGCGATTACGGTTCCGTAAATGGTTACTAGGTGCGACTAATTCGACAAGATACGATACTCAAAGTAAATGTGTCTTACATGCGAGGTACAATTGTTAAGCAGCACTGAAACGGGTTTATGTTGAAATGCTCCGAGGGTTAAAAGGCATTTTTAGAACCGGGACAACAGGCAACAAGGTCAACTCAAACTCGAACTCATTTCGGCACTTCGGTGATTCGTACCTTTCCCATCGGCTGCCCAAAACCCCAAGAACCACCTTCCATCGTGTTCTTTACTTCTTTTTCACTTCATCCTGTGCTCCTTCTAAAATGTGTGTTGCGTGCTCCTTTCTTCCGTGCTGATTTATGCACTTGGCATTGACGATTCCGCAGCTAGACCACTTGAAAATCATCTTCTAGAACCGATGCAAGAACTATTGCCACCTCTAGCTGAAGAGCAGCTGCTTGAGGGTTTGTCTACCTCCAGCAATAAAAAGTTCGAGCACCAAGAGGAGGTGAAGAAGAGGCGGCGACGGCGGCAGGATGATGCAGACGCAGACGATGATGATGAAGGCGACAGACGTGTACGCGACAAAACATTAGCACCTAACCGTAGAAGAAGAGCCAATACCTTGTCTCGCGATCAATGGGCATCATTAGCTTGGTTGTTATTGATAGTCATTGGTGGTTCGAAGTTTTCTTTTTGGTTGTTCGTGCACGCGCACGACGCTCTTTGCATTGCATTCGATCTTAGCTGCAAGCCGAAAGGCTATTGAAAGCTATGAAAATTACAATATCACTTGTTCCATTCGCAGCTGGACAGCCCCCCTCTAAAGTGGGAACGGCCCATGATGAATTCATTTGGGCTATAGGTACTGACGGTATAGGTGTAGATATATTTTTTAGCTATAACTTGCAGTAGGGATAGGTGTGGTGCTGGGTATACGACATGGTGGCGACATGGACATGGGCCAAGAAGAAGTCTAGTCTAGTCTAGTCTAGTCTAGTTATTACTCCCCAAAAATACAAAGAAACACCACTGTGGCATTATAGCAACAGAAAAATGTAACCTACAGAACAAGTCTGACTGGGCTGAGTGTCCTTTTGCGTAATGCAATTGTAATCATTTACTCTCGAGGTGTCCTTCAGCCATCAGGCATCAGGAGGTTTGGGAATGGAGTGAGAGGGAACCAAAATGAAGAAAGAAAATAAGCTAGATGGTGTTGGTCGTGTGCTAGAATTGCGTGAAGGCCTTTCCTGTGAAGGTAGCTCAAGCGGACTCTAGTAGGGGTAGCGGAAATTTTCGTAGCTCTGCGTGCTGGAACTTCCATCGTCCACCATGAACGTCAACTTCAAGTAACCGTCGCCCCAGTGAGCTCGCAATTCTTCGACTTCTTCGTCTTCCTCGTCGTTGCCGTAGTGTTTGGGCAACGGCAGCACGTAGCCGATCTCAGGCTCGTTGGTGACCCGACTCCGGTTCACAAAGGTGCCGCCACCGCCACCGCCGTACCAGCCGCCACCCCCTCCGCTGAACCCACCCCCTCCGCCGCCACCACCGCCCACACCCCCCATCACACTGCCGCCCCCGCCCCCACCGTAGCCGCCCGAGTGGCCGCCTCCCTTGCCGCCCCAAGTCCAGCCTCGCAAATGGCTCACCTGTTGGTGACGGTGGTTGCAATTGTTGTCAAGCATGGAAAAACATGGGTCTTATCAAGGTGGAAGCACAGCGGTATCGAGGCTAATAGCTAAATAATGACGAAAGAGATACATGTAGAAGTCTATGAGACTTTACTCTTAAGATCAGTGTTCTCCCCTTCTTCGATTCCATACCGTTAGGCCAGCTCCGTCGTGCAATCGGCCACCTTCGCCCGAGCCTCCAACGCCGGCGCCCCCGCCTCCATAGAGCCCTCCTATGCCCCCGCTGCCGCCTCCAGCCCCTCCTCGCACTTCGACCATCGTACCAGGCTTAGCATTGGCACCGACATGGGCCTTGGAACCGAGGGACCTATAGATACAAACACGAATAGAGGTAGCGCACATTCACCATTGTTGCATGAAGATCTGGTCTCACACGATTAAAAATGTTCATCCATTCTAGTAGCTGCTGTTCATAATCCAGTCTCACGCAATCTCTCTATCTCACACACACGCTTGGTCCCACCATACGCATAATTCAAAGACTTACGTGGCATCATTTATTGATTCTAAATCCTCCTCGAAACTTTTGTCATCATCTTCATCATTTCCTTCGATGCTCGAGGTGGTTGAGTCGTCTAAACTCATCGAAGAGTCTCTTGCTTGATCGTTAGTCGCTGCCACTGCGCCTGCTCCGTGCTGTGACGTGGACACATCTGCTGTACTCCTTGGCGTTAAATTGTAGGAGGCATTGTCATCGTCTTCTTCATTCTCGTGATGATGCATGGCTGAGTTGTGCGTCGGTTTAGGAGGCGGCGCCCCCCCGTTGCCACAATAGAGCCCAAACCCCGAGGTGCCAGCTTCGCTCAAGCTCGCATCTGCTCCGTGCACTCGCCCTGCGCCGCCGCCACCGCCGCACACCACTAGGAGCTGCTCCGAAGCAGACGCTTTCGACAATCGCGCGTTTTCAATCGCAGCCAAACGCTCTCGTTGGTACTCGAGCTGTGTGATGATACAAAGACGCACGAGGCATGATGGTGACGTTGTGGAAGGTGAAGATTAGAGATGTGTGAAACAAGTGAAAGAGGTGTGTTGTAGATTTACAAATGCACTAAGAATAAACTTGCATGTTCAACCCCTTTACCTCGGCCATTTTCGTGATGCGCCGTGCCTCTTCCGCAGCGGCATGTTGGTAGTCGCCCCATCCCTGTATTGGAGTGAGGGGGAAGTAAACAAAAAAAAAGTGTGATTCAAAGGAATTCAATACAAGTTTAGAGAGTGCCACCAGGCGCTGCAGAATGGTGGCGCTTACATGTTTTTGAAATGAATGTCTTTGAGATCTGTACTCTTATCATACCTGCTCTTCTCGCTTGGCGTCGGACACGGAAAATTGCTGTTTGTTGTCACCACCCTCAGAAAGGGGGGATCCGGGCACATCTGCTCCCCCGCCGCCTAGGCCCACGGGCAACGACAGGGCCGCAGGAGTCAGCGCAGCATTCGAGCTGGTGGCAACACTCGTGCTCGAGTCAGCGGATGCATCGTTGTTCTCAGCGCCAGGAGGGGTGGTTGAGAGATAGGAGCCGCCACCGCCGCCGCAGCCGACTGCACCGCCAGCACCACCGCCCACGCCAGAGTCTGAGACGCAATTTCCTGGGAGAAACCTGGGGTTGTGTAACGAAGTAAACCACAGGTGACACATTGTGATGGCCGTGTGACGAAGTGAAAAAGCAAAGTTTTAACGCAATATAATTCTTCTCTTATTCGGTATGAAAGACTGAAAAAAACGATGAATGACGAGCAAACACTGGTAATTAAACGCAATGCGTGGCTTCATGCTTCTTCCAACTCACTTGTAGCGCTCTAGGAACGGTTTCTGCCTGATCGCGTGTAGGGCTCTTAAGTTGTGGCTAGTGGCATTCACTCCCTGTACGTCTTTTGAGCGCACTAAGCTGCCCCGTTGGCCTAAACTCAACTGTGATTTAGTAATTTGATAAGGAGAAAGGATTAGTACAGAAGGCATGGAAGTAAGGTAAGAAAAGATTGAACAAGGACATCTACTTGCTTTGCTTTGTTTTCTCAGACTATTCGACGCACGCACCTTCAGTAGTTCGCCGGACCGGAAAACTACGGTGCACACCACTCGCGCGCCGCGGCCACCCCTCGTGCCCTCCACCACTCTGAGAGGGGGGTCTGAGGCACCAGACTTTTTGTTGTTGGCAGTCCCCGAGAGCGGCTTGCTGTTGCGGCCACTCTTCGACGCGGCCAAGGCAGTGGCTTCACGATTCGCTTGGCGCTTTTCAGCGGCTGCGACCGCTGGACTCTGGGTGTAGCCTGGCCGATCAGCACCATTGGCGCCGACTAACTCCACCTTCCAATATGAGAGGAGTGATAGAATAGACAAAGCAAAAAAGCATGCATACACGTGACTAAGATAGAGTGCGCAGAGGCGGCAGAAGAAAGCAACAGCACACAGAAGAAGCTTGAAGATCTCGAGTGAAGACGTGAGAAGTACCTTGTAGTACCCGCCTCGCCCAATGACCAGTTCTCGCACGAAGCGCCCATCCACATTGTCCCCCGTAAAGCGCCACTCTTTGCTTTGCCCTAGCTTCAGCTGCACTTCTTCCCTCGTGACTCGGGTCGCTGCAATCGCTCCCATCAGACGCTGCCGCTCCGCTTCGGCCTTGCGATTCACGTCCATCTGAGAAGAGGCAAGTTGAAGAAGGGCAGAATGAGAAGGGTGTCTCACTAACTGTCACGCACAACACAGCGAACGCATATGCTGAGAGCAAAAATATCCGGAGGGAGGGGGGGGGGGTTAAAGTGGACAGTTTGCTCGAGAATGCGCATGCATTGTTATCATGATCCAATTAGAGCCCAGATCCCACCTCTAAATCTTCCAGATCCCCCCTGTAGAGCGCACTCGTCAGCAAGCTCATCGTCACTTGATGCGGGTCTTTGCCTCCTCTTCGCTTGCTCGGGGACGGGCTGCGGCTTGAAGCAGCAGCAGCTGCTGCATGAGGATGAGGGCTTGCATCGCCTCCATGGCTCCGCGACGACCTCTCTGTGTGTTCTCCTCCTGCATCGTAGGCCTCCGCCATCAGCTGCTTCCGGAGCCGACCGTGAAACACCCGCCCCAGCCGCCCCGCTGCCACCAGCGAAACTAAGCGCCCGTTCGCGCGAGGCTCCACCAGAGTCTGCGCTAGAAATTGGGATGCCTGTATGGAGCAAGAATGGACGAAGTAAGGGGCGAAATAGGAGCAGATGTGAGAAGAAGAGGCTCAAAAGGCACCAAAACGGGGAAATGAACTCCATCATCGCGTCAAGGAAGCACATACACGTCGAGGCAACACCAACCTTGGCAAAGTCCATTTCGTCAAACTTTTCATCTGGGTCATCCTCCTCGCCCTCGGAATCATCACTGTCGTGCCCCAGTGCTCCAGGAGTGATGTGAATAGCGCCACCACGCGCAGCTTTCCTCAGCAACTTTCGCATGAACCAGGGTTCGTCCTCCTTGTTCCCTCCGCTCACGACATAGGGGTTCACATCCAGATCCTCCGACAAATGCACCAATCGTGCCGCTGGCAGGTGCTTCGCCCCACCGACCACTTTTCTCGTCACAGCGCTCCCACCGCTTTTGACCGACGCGTTGTCATCTTGCTTCGACTCGAGAGTCGACTCGAGAGTAGCGCTGTGAGCAGCACTCGCGGCCACTACGCTAGTAGATGCATGGCTCTTCGGGTCAGGGCTTTTGGTGAACTTGGGAGCTCGCACCACGGTCACATTCACGCCTAAGTCCCATCCCAGATCGTTCGCCGATCGCTCAAGAGGGCCAAAAGTGCTCCCTGTAAGCGCTTGAGCTGCCGCCGCTTCTGCTGCACTCATCGCTGGCGCTTTGTGCTTGCCCGCGAAGCGATTGATGGCTGAGAGCGGTTCTTTGCCCGGCCAGCTCGGTGTTCTTGCCGATCCCCGAGCCGAACCCCGAGCTGAGCCTAATTCGCTGTCACTGAAGGTGATGCTACGCGCAGACCCTGGCTCTAGCCCTCCTCCTGATTGCCCACCTCCAGTCCCTGAGGCACCTCCTAAGCTACTCCGCCGGCTGCTTGCTGGAGCTGCTGTACCACCTAGACCAGTAGACGGAATGTTCCCATCGGCGGTTAACGCTGCGGCTGCTGCTGAAGCCATGGGAAGCGGCAAGGGAGCGAGAGTAGGGCGAGCGGGGGCTAGGTCAGCAGCAGGAGCTGGAGGGGCAGCAGGTGACGCTGGTTCACTCGCAAGGTTATAAGCCCCACCAGTCATTTGACTCGAAGCAGCGGTGAGGTCGGAGCGGGCAGACACCTAGAGAAGTAATGGCGTATGATATGAGTAAAGGTGTTACCAACGTTGAAAGAAAGAGGAGGAGCCTTAAAACACCGACAGCATTCTAGATCGCCGCTTCCTTTCACTTATTTACCTCGCCACTACGCCCTGTGATATCGCCGCTGCCGTGATTTTGATTGTTACTATTGGCCCCCGTTGGATCTTTTGGAGGCAAGCTTTTTAGAGGCTCTGCTCCTCTCGCCAGCAAGTGAAGAACGACCCGCTTGAGTTTGGGCGTTACTTTCCCGCACGCCTCTAAGTACACGGGCACTAGGCCTGGCCAGACGTCGAAGCTGATGAACGCGTCCGGTTTCACTTTCGAAAGAGCTTTACCGATTGCTTTCGGGTCAGTTGCATCTCCTTCGAAAAACTGTCGGCATAAGCGTTGCAACGATGGCAATGAAGCAACGTGTCAAAAAGCAATTAGGATTGAATGTGCGATACGAATGAAACGAAAAAGGGGCTGGAGCAGAGTTTCAGCAAGCATACATAGAATGGAAAAAACACCAGGTTTTCAAAATACCTCTAGGTTCTCCGCGAGCCCAGAAGTTTTGGTTTCAGAGTTTACGAGCTTCCGACTCGCAACTCGTTCACGGGGCGTCATGCAAACGATTTTCTTCCATCGAGGCAAGCCTTTGTTCCGGCCGTGCCCGCCAGCCGGTGACACCGAGCCATGCGCTCCACGCTCCGGTGATAACGAAGAGGGCGGCGCCTCAGCCCTCAGAGCCCAAGCAGCTAGGAAGAAGGCTTCCTCCTCGATGCCTGTCGAATTCGTGCCGTTGAATAGTCCAGCAACCAATAAGGTGCCGCCTAAAGGTTTAGGGCCACCTCCAGCCATGGTTCCGCGGCG
>Ga0307982_1004494_pt1 | contig 11014 bp, 11 predicted proteins | sample OrgLakmetagen989_FD_201847 | JGI IMG/M metagenome (GOLD analysis project Ga0307982, IMG submission 201847) | Saline water microbial communities from Organic Lake, Antarctica - #989 | ecosystem: Environmental > Aquatic > Non-marine Saline and Alkaline > Saline | place: Antarctica: Organic Lake... | reverse complement strand
CTCTGGCCGCGGCTTCTTTCGCCCTCTGCTCCGAATCTTGCGCGTTGCGCTTCATGTCGTTGCCCGGCGCCGCGGCGCCTGGTTTTCCAAAGTCCGGGCGGCCTGGGTCTGGGTCCGTTACTAGCTCGTAAAATTCCGTGTAACTTACCTGCATTGAGTAGAAAAAAACAAGGAGAACGCGTCAATTCGTTTGTATTTTAAATGCACCACTGTCAATCGCTACCTCCGCCAGATTAAAAAGAGTATCTACATAAAATTAAAAGAGTAACGCCTCTCTATCGTTCACCTGCCCGTCTCCGTCGCCGTCAACAATGCTAATCATCATGTCGACTTCTTCGTCGGTAATCATTTCTCCCATGCATATTAACACGTGCCGCAATTCGTTAGCACCAATGTACCTAGCATATGAGGCAGGTAGAATTAATACTTACGAATGAAAGTGGCCTTTTCCAAGAAAAAGCAAACGAAAGATTTGTAGTATCTCCAGAGCATTAAGTCGACACAATAGCGCGGCTCGCACAAAAGGCTTTTAACATTAATAATCTCAACAGTACATGAACGCACCCATTTTTGTCCAGGTCAATGAACCGAAACGCGGCCTCGATTTCGTCGTCGTCGAAGGTCGTGTCTCGGGCTCGCTTCGGCTCGTTGGATGCCGCCACCATCGCCGAAGACGAGTCGTTGTCTACGGTGGCGGGCGGCAGGTTTTTGAGGTATTTGAGGCGCTCCTTCTCGTCGAAAGAATCGACTCCCGGCTGGTTGAGCGGGTACCGTACTCCACTTGGACCCTCGAACTCCAACTGGCACCATCGCCGATAGGGAAAAATAAAGATACCGTTCAGGGATGAGACAACATTGATGTTGGAAGAGTGGACAATAAGGGGAGGCGAAAAATCGTCGCAAGTGTGCGCGTTGCTGAGAGGAAAAAAAACTTCTACTAGTATACGCCACAAAAAAGAAACAAAGAAAGAAACGAAGAAAAGCAAACAAAAAAGAACAGAAGCAGCAACCACATTCTATACCTGCAAGTGCACTTGTCCAGCTGCTTGGTTGCCGCCGAATCCCCCGACCGTCTTCATGGCGACCCAGGTGTCCAATTCGCCTTTCCGAAACACGGGGAGCAAGCTCACCACGCAGCGGCCAATGATTTTGTCATCCGCGAGCAAATCGTGGTCCCACACCTGTAGGCGAGGTGTTAGAAATAGAAGAAATGGAAGAGTAATTCGAGTTTCAGTTATATGAACTTTCAGGGACAGAGGAGGGCAGGACGTAGGAATTTTTCATCGGAGAAAGGAAGTCGGGCGTATTGCAAACAAAAACGAAACGTGACAAAATTGAAATGCAACAAAAGGCGGTGAAAAGGTGAAGAATAGAAGATACGTTGAAGAAGTAGTAGGAAAGTCAGGGTCTCCGTTGACTCATATGTATTACCTCAATGACTAAATCGTATTGGTCGACGATGTCCAAAAACACCGACTCGTCCCACACGGGGTCGCTCCCACCGTCGGTGCACACTTTGGTCTGTTTCTTGATGGTAGCCGCCTGCCCGTCCACTGTCAATTTCACGTACCTGGGTGAGGTGCAAAAGTACACGTATGTGAGGTGAGAATGGAACAAGAAGATGAATCATCTTTTGTATCGCATTTACTTTTGTGCTTGTCTTTATCCCCCCCCCATTCATGCAAACTTTAGAGCTAATATACTCACGGATCTTGGCGCTGGTCCGAGGCCAGTGGCAGTCCCTTGGCGTCCATCACGTGGCATCTCAGCGTGCCGGCAGGCAAGAACTGAGGCCGAAGCAACAAGTGGCCGTGGCTCTTGGTTTGCCCCACATTCCATAACTCTACCAAACGCTCCTGCAATGGCATTTGGGGAGAAGTTGACAATAAAATAAAGAGATAGAGAATAGATCCCTTCAACATGTGTATCGTCACATGACATCTTTTCGATTTCTTGGCTACGTAATCTTTTCCTCACTCCGAAAGTAGCCGTTCAAACATCACCGTCGAAATTCGAAAGCACACTCACGCACGCGCCCTCGTGCCCTAATATACATGAAATTATTCCACACCACACACATGCCCCCCCCCTCACCTTCACAGTGTCGGGGTGGCCCTGAGCCATCAACTCGAGCAAGCTCAGCGTGGTTTGGCCAATCAAATCGTCGGCGCCCTCGTCCTCGTCCCAGCAAGAAATCGCCAAGTCGTGCACCCAATTCTTGCGGTCCACCCACATATTGATGCGCTCCTGTGAGATGAGAAAAGCACATACGTACGCAAAGATCAGAGGCACAGAGACAGCCGTGTAGCAACCCTCGCATGTAGTGTAAGTTGAATCGCATCAAATCATCGACTATATTAAAGCTCCGCCTCCTAACCTGTTTGCGAATTAAAAGAAACGTGTGGCCCCACCTAACCTCTTCTCAGTGACCAGTCGCCTCATTAGGAACCAAGACTTCAACTATTCCGCTTTCTTTTTTCGTATACTAATCACACCTACCTCCTTGAAGTACGGGTTCACGCCGCCGTCGGTGGCCACTTCTGACTTCTTTCGGTACTTTTCGCCGATGTTGAACACCACGTACGGGTCTTGTTTCCCCACCGTGTCCATGTTCTTCAGGTTGCGCCCTTCGAACAAGGTCAAGAGCACAACCCCTACTTTGGCTTCCATGTAGGTGAGCTCGAGTTCTAAGAGCCCGCCTGTAGAGGCTCCGTCAGGGCCTGGACAGTAATCACAGGAGGAAATGAAGATGGTGCGTCAGTTTCTAGAAATCGAAATCAAACGAAATTTAGTCAATCCTCCGCGCAAAGTTATCTCCAAGTATTTTCATGAGAAAAAAAATCAGGAAGTCGATAGAAGCAAAGATGGATTCCAAATACACCCACCTTTCAGCGGAAATTTGTCGCGCACTGGCACGTTCGGTTCTTCCATGAAGGGCAAAACACTCAAGTCCATGGTAGCGACCACGGCGTTGCTGCCCCCGGCCGCGTCTAACAGCTCTAGATGTAACACCACGTCACCGCTGGTTCGCTCAATCACCGTGTTCACGTCGATCACGTCGAAAGGCACAATTTCACCCTGTGCCATTCAAATTGCAGAAGAAAAAGGGAGAAGATGAAGTGGGAATGGAAGGATCAGAGGCACGGTAAGCGTGCAAGTCCAAGGAGAAGAGCGAGGAACTGCACATGTGTCGGAATAGAAGGGCTGCGCAACTCTCTCAATCTACCGGGGAAGCCTACGCTTCTTAAGTAAATTTTCCTCCTTTCTTCCTTGTGTGAATGCATGGTATAAGTAACCATACCTGAAAGTTGGGTTGTTCGTTGGACTTTTTGTGAACAGCGGACTTGCCCTTGGGCGCTTTCTTGGAATTGCCCAGCACCATCGCCAAGAAGGCATCGACTTTGGTGCGACCTGCCGCTTGGCCTTTCTTCCGCACGTTGTGGCCCTATATCATGCGAGTGTAGAATGGAAGTGAATCAAGGGCGCCACGAGAGGTAGAGCGAATTAGATGAAGAACAAGGAGATTCCCAGAGTGGCTGGCATAAGCAGGTGAAGCCAAATTAAAATACCATCTGCCCCAAAAAGACAGGCGCACGTTTCGAACATCTATATTTTGAATACATGAATAAACATACCTGAATGCATTTCACTAACAAACGTCCCGCAGGCAAGTTGCTCACGCCGCCTCCTAAGTCGCCCATCCCGCCGCCGCTGCCGTCCAACCCCGCGCCCAGCAGCGCTTGCGGTGGCGGCGCACCCGAGGGCGGCGGCGGGGCTCCCGGCGGGGGCCCGTCTTCGTCGTCGTCGTCGGGGGGTGGTTCGTCGGGAGGTGGCGGAGCTCCGGGTGGACCGGGGGCACCTTTGCCGCCTTTGCCTTTCCCCAACCCACCTTTGGCTCCTTTGCCACCCTTTCCTTTCCCTTTCCCGACTCCTTTGCCGCCCTTGCCCGCTTTACCGCCCTTCCCTTTCCCGCCTGGCACAACGTACAACCAAACAAAGAAAGACAGACATGGCTTTAGACAAAACCTGTGCCAGATACATAGATAGTGGAATTTTTGTGCTTCATAACACGAAAGAAAGCAGAAATGATACTGCTAACTCATGTCATCACAGAGCAATTTCGTTATTACCTTTGCCGTCGCTCATGTAGCCCTTCCCACTGTCTCCTTTGCCGCCATACCCATCGCCTTGTGCTTGCTCGTCTTGCCACTGCTCCTGCTGCTGGTAGTAGTCGCCGCCTTCTTCAGCTTCACCAACTCCTCCTTCACCTGCTGCTTCTAGTTGTTGCTGCGGAGGCGGCGGCCCTAGCCCTGGCGGACCTCCCGGCGGTGGCGCGCGCCCACCTGGGGCACCGTACACGGGCTCTGGCGCGAACGCCGCTTCGGCGTAGCGCGCTTCTCCTTCTTGCGGCGGCTGCTCTTGCTCCTGCTCTGAAGTAGGCGCAGGGCCACCCTTGCCTCCCTTTCCTGGAGGCCCTCCTTTGCCTCCTTTGCCTGGAGGTCCTCCTTTGCCACCTTTCCCAGGAGGTCCTCCTTTGCCAGGTGGGCCGCCTTTTCCTGGCGGTGGTCGCCCCCCGGGAGGCGGTCGGCCGCTAGGCGGTGCTTTGCCTGGGGCAGCATCCGGCGGCGCCCCGGCCGGCGGCGGAGGCCCTCCCTGAGGGGGAGGGCGACCTCCTATGCCTTTGCCACCTTCGCTGCCCTTTCCCGGGGGCCCCGGCGGCGGCCCACCTTTCGCCCCCGCAGGTGGTGCTCCCGAGGCCGACGACGGCTCAGTGGTGCCCCCTTCCTTGGCTGGAGGTGGCGCTTTTCCGCGCGGCGGCGGCTTGGCCTGAGCGCTGGAGTCAGGCTGAGGCGGCGGTGCTTTCGGCGGTGGTCGCGTTGAGTCCGGTAAGGCCTTTTGAGCGTTGGGTGGCGGTGCCCCTTGCGGCGGTGGCTTCTTGGGGCCTTCCCCAGCTTTTCCCCGCATGGACGGTGGCACTCCGCCCGGAGGCCCTGGGGGGGGGGCAGCACCGCCTGCATCGGCCTTGGGCTTAGGTACCGACGACAAATCAGGCGGTGGAGCGCTGTTGATAGAGCAAATAGAATCAAGGCGAGGATAGTATAAATTGAATTTCGTGAGTAAAGAGTTGAATTTCGCAGGTTCTGGCTCGCAACCGAACGCTAGGTAAGTCCTGGTACGTACCCGCTCGGCCGCGCCGGAGGTTTTCGACTCATTGTATAGTAATCTTAGTATAATTTCATTATCTTATATTTGCCATCTAATATACTTAGCATCCTGTCGAGATAGCTTCCAACGTCAAAACTCATTGAGTCGCTAGAAAAGCCAAAGCTGTCACCATTCTTGGTACGCTGTGATAAACTTGACCAAGCAGCATTTGCCACAACGCTACAACGCACTACAACGCAAAGCTCTTTGCACTAGCTACTGCCGCGCGCGAGTTCGTCCGTTCAACCAGTTTGTCCGACAACGCTAAAACGATTTACAGGGGGAATAGCGTTGGTTCAGTTAAGTTGTTGGATGACACGATGATAACAGCAGGGAACATGAAAAATGAGACATGATTTTATAACTCTTTGCATGGCTTCGCTGCCTACATGGCCAATACGTCCGTTCAATGAGTGTCTATTCGACTGCATCTACGTACGAATTTTCATTTAGTTGACCTGGAGGGTCCGTCAGATAGTTTATAATGGAAAGTGAGGACAACTCTATGATGAAGCACTTGACCGGGTGGCTGAAGGATGTTGAGGAGGGGAGCAGGGAAGCGATGTGGACTGCGGATCTATCGAACTTTCCTATGGACCCAGACAACCGATGCCTCGCCGAGATTCTGTTCGGTCAAGACGTATCCAGTAGAGTAAAGGTGCTCGTTTTAAGGCGTCCACGTTTGTTCATTGCTGTAGGCTCAGTCTTTCATTTGTTGGGCCTAGGATCTATGTCTCAGATATTCATGCGTCACATGGACGATGGCTCTTATGAGGAAATACCCGCATTCAATTACGTATGGACTGTGCTTTTTCCTATATGCTGCGTATGGTACATACTTTTATTTGGTGTCTTCATCAACGGGTTCTCCATCTTCTGCTACGTCAATTCAAACCCTGGTACCTTCTTGGGAATTCAGCTATTTTTTCTATTGCAACGTTCACCTACTTCTACCCGGCTCGCGGATACCATGAATTAGCTGGAAAGTTTTTCGATCTCTGCGCATTTACTTGCATCGCCTTTTCGGATGCTATACCCGACCCGCTTCGCCTCTATTTTCACAGAGCATTTCTCCCACTATTTATATTTCTATACGCTGTTGTTCTTTTCCCTCGACTTTACTGGGATCTTGATGACATGGCGCAAGCTAGATGCGCAAGCTTCGGCTCAGAAGAGATTTGCAACACTACTCTTGCTTGTCAAGTACTTATGAACCTGCTGATTTGGTATACATATATCGCCCTCAACTCGGCGTTTCATCCTGAATCCTTCCACCTTGTTCTAGCTCGAGTGAGAGTGAGAGAAGAAGTACGTCGGTCGGCTTTCAACTCTTACCGGGCACATACAAACGCCTAGATCAAATACAGTCCACTGTATGCACTACCGATTTGTAACTGACCCAAGCCCCGAAGGGCCGGAATTCGAGGGCGAATACAGGTAGATTTAGAGAGCAGGCGGCGGGTGGTTCGTTCTTTACGGACAATCGACAAGAAAAACGTGGCACAAGCAATGGCAATGCCATATGATAGAACAAGAAGGGTCGTTAGAACGATAGAATATTCCGAGTATTAGGTTTTTATGGTGCTTCGCGGTTAATGCACCTCTCAAAGTTCACAACACAAAAACTTTACCCAGCACCGTTAACACTCAACACCCACACCCAGCAGCCCAGCACCCAGCACCCAGCACCCCCGCATCTTAACTGGTAATTTACTAACTGGCTGCTAAAGGGGGCTCACTTCAGAAAACCGCCCCTTTATTGGCCATGTCATACGCAAATCGAATCGGGATTACCCCCAGCCATGTTCACGTGGTCTCGCCGCTGTGGCCAGGTATTTTGACCACATCAAAGGGCAACCCCGATGCCAGGGTCCCATCTATTTCTATTGAATTTAAGGCCGAGAAATAGCCCAAATCGATCCTACCTACCAGTTCAGTCGAGCTGAATTTATTGTGCGAAAGGCGCGCTAAAACCGGTGAATTCTTCCAACGGGCGATTTATTCGTGGATTTACGGCACATCCCGCAAGCCTGGACGGCGACAACAGAACCCCAACGCGCGTGGCACTCGCACTCGGGGCTGAAAACCCGCTTCACGTGTTTATGCTTCAAAATTCCGTGGTATATCGTATGGCGTTTTGAATCACAAGCAAGCAAATCCAGGAGAATGAGATCAAAGAAGCTGATATTTTCTTGCGCGAGATCAAAAAGTCACTACCAAGCGTCTTTGTTTGAGACCCTGTAACATCGCATTTTTTTAAAATTAGGTATGCTCTAGCACGCTGCCACTCACGAACAACGAAAATGAGTTCGTTGATCGCGGCGCGGCGGACGCGTGTCTCTCTGCGTACGTTCGTGATCCGTGTCTGGCGTAAGTATATATTTGGACGAACCCGCATAAGGGGAGCGAAGTGTTTTTGATTGGTCCGTACTAAAGTCGCATAACAACGGGGCGAGGAGGAGCACGGGCACGGAGACAGACCACGGGCTCCACAAGAAGGGCGCACATCAAAACACTCTAGCAATTCACCTGCTTCTTGCCGGAGCAAACTCATCGCTTACCTTAGCCGTGCATCGCGCGGGCACCTAAACTTAATTCAGTAACGGTAAGTTGCAGTACAGTCACTCCCCCTTAAAGGGGAGATCAGGTTCTACAGAAGTCAGAATTTTAGTAGAGCCGGCAGGGTTCTCATTATAATTGGAGGGCGCCTAAATGGCACCCTTCCCCCGTATAGATACTAATATCAGTAGCAGCCAGGGATGCTCCAACAGGCCATTTAACAGCTTCCACTAACAGTAACAGGTCCGCCGGACCTGTTTGAGGTCTATTGGCACTAGTACTGTAGTACATTCTACTCTGACCGTCTATCCTGCCAATATTTTCTCTTTAATGTTCTATGAAAGCACGCACAAGGATTCTGTTGTTTCGATTGCAGGTTAGGCGTGACAATAGACCTCGACATCGACTTCATTTATTTGAACAGTGAATGATTACTACGTTAAACTTGTGTTAACAGCGCCGAAGGGGCACTGTTGTCGCCCGTCGACACGTTTTTCAGATACGCTGTGACACTGCCCACATTCTAACCATTGCCATACACGGCAACAAATAATACTCGGGGGCGCTCGCTACCCGGCTGATTCAGATAAATCCGTTCTAGAATTGCAGAATCAAGCTTGCATTAGCAGCTTTTTGCAGCCGAGCTACACTCAGGCGGGAAGTGTGCATTTAAAGTCTAGCATCCTTCTTGAGAATGTCGTCCAGACGTGAACCTTTCAACGCCCTTTTGCGAATTAAAGTACCTGCTAATGGGCCGGAAGAACGTGTTGACCTGTTAGCTGTTTGAGCATCCCTAGTAGCAGCACCGTACACCTCGTTCAATATTGAGGGGTGTCAATCTAGTGAATTGCCAATTCGCCTGGTGTTCAGTCCAGTCGACCGGCATATTGGAATTCGACTTCAAATGCCGCCCGGCATATTGGCTTATTTTTTCAACATTCACCCGCCCACATGAGGAAATTTCGAATACCCCCCCCCCCCCCCTATGGCAGAAAATATGAATTGCCCCCCCCCATATGGACCCAAAATGAGACTTGCACCCCACCAAATACGAAAAGCCCCATTTTCTTTTTAACCATGCTACTACTGCAGTGCATTTTTTAAGCCCTCCCCTCGAGTGAGGAGCGGAAGTGTTATTTTAGATAAATAGATCAACGAAGTTTGATGTTTAGTGTCGACGTGGCCAGGAAGTGCATACCGAGGAAAAATCTCTATCCGCCACATCACATTTATATCTGGGTAACTTTACATACATGTCCTGTCATTTCCACAGGTCAGCTCCTGTTAGCCTTAAAATAAGATTCTCCCGATGGTAGACTGCGTGCTTACATTGCCGTCTCAGAAGTGTGATATCACCGCGGCGTTTATAGAAGAGGCCCAAGCAGTGTGACAACATACTTACATAGTTCGGCACGACGACATGTGGTAGTTTTTCATCAACGAACAACGCGGAGGAGTAACAAAGTGCTTGAACGAAGACACAAAATACCACCAGGAAGTACAGCATACAGCATAACATCTACATTCTGATGGTTTTGATTGGAACTGCATTGGTGGCAATGGTCGAAAGGTACGGAGTGACGATTCGAAGAAAGTTTGCACACTTCGAGACCACCTCAAATGTTATGGAATTGGGCTAAATGAGCTTACCGCATATGGGAAATGGTTCTTCGTATTGACTAAGCGCAGATGACAGGCTTTCTAACACAGATGAGGGTGCCAGCCGCCATTGCAATTGAGCTATTGTTTACTCCACAGCGCGAGTAGTAGAAATAAGACGAGAGAGAGAGAGAGAGAGACGAGGAGACGAGAGAGAGAGAGAAGGATTATATCAGGAATTGGTCCTAATGGAATCTCTTCGTTTTGTTCATGTCGTGATGTGATTTATCACAATTTTGAAATTTCCTCATAAATTCCCGGTTTATTTAGCTGTTTTACGGCCAAATCAGCCACAGCCCTGTGATGAGTAGGGGCTCAAATAAAGAATAAAACTTAAGTTTACGTACAGGAAACAAGACGTACTTTTACGGGACCTGCCGCCAGTCCCGAAGGCGCTAATACTGGGGTTTCGCCTAGTTTTTGCCCTTCAGCGGGCCATTTCCTTGCGTAATTCCCGAATCAGGTCTAGATTCCCGATGAACCCACTATTTCCTGAAATCCTGGCACCGGGAATTCGGTCCTGCCGTCCTACCTTGATGGGTATACCATCGTTGATCGTGGCGCGGCGCACCCGCGCCGCTGCAGTACGTGCGTTTTATCTCCTCTAGGGGCTTTAGTCCCTAGGAGGACTCTACAAGATTTATTGACGCACCCGTCCTCCGTGGACATTTGTCCGTTGCTTCAGAACGAATCCATTTTTCAAATGAAGTAAGGTCTAAGCTTGTCAAAGTTTGGGGACTTGGAGAGTCATTGAAAAATAAATAAGCTCGACCTCTGAAGTTTTCCATCGAAGTCTGCGAAGCTCTTAAGAAGAGTAGTAAAGCAATATAGCAATATGTATACTGACGACTCCACCGTGCGAGTTACAGCAACAGAAGTGGTAACCAATATGCTTACCTCAAATGAGCATGGAGCTATCAATGTCGGTAACGACCAAGTCAGTACTCAACCAAAAGGAGTCGTGTACATTGAAGACCACAATACTGGGAATCGTTACAAGTGCGGTGCACCATGTTCCAACGATACTAAGCTCGTGAACTTCCCAGAATTATGTGTCTTGTGCACCCAAGGTGCACCACCAGGGCAATCCTGGATTGAACAAGCCTTGGAAGTCTCCCTAGAAGCCCCCATGCACGACGGAGCCCACGGCAGCGAAAAGTACGCACTTGCAGCCATTGTCCAGCACTTACCACACCACTGGACTGCCAGTTACTACGACCACCGCAATGAGACTTGGTTCTACCATGATGGTATACAACACAGCGGAAACGCCCAGCCTTGCAGTGGCCAAGCAAGTAGCATTCAAACAGATGCCGATACTTTCTATCTGGTATATGTGAAGTTGTAATTGTAATCCCTTTCTACTTTCCCAGTGAGTAACTTTAACGGATTATTCAAACTTATTGTACTCTTTGACAAATACAATTCACTTAACACTCACAAGTAAAGATTTCTACTTTATACTCGAACTCGAACTAATACAAACCCAAATGGCACAGAAGCCAATGCTGCGGGCAGAAGTGGGAATGCGCGTGCGTTGCGCAAACAAAGCAAGTGCGGAATGATTCAGGAGGGAGAGGGGCGTTGGCCA